>Ga0310691_10001462_pt1 | contig 35887 bp, 33 predicted proteins | sample 176DNAGHGlowgp2_FD_203887 | JGI IMG/M metagenome (GOLD analysis project Ga0310691, IMG submission 203887) | Sheep rumen microbial communities from Palmerston North, Manawatu-Wanganui, New Zealand - 1766 DNA GHGlow gp2 (v2) (version 2) | ecosystem: Host-associated > Mammals > Digestive system >... | reverse complement strand
TCGGGGATCGCCTTGAGCAGAATCTCGTCGAGGATCTGGATGCGGGCCTCGCGGGTGATCTCAAAGGCCTCCTTGACGATCTCATGCTTGAGGCCGTCGTTCTTGAGGTCCATCTGGATGGCGGTGATGCCCTTCTTGGTGCCGGCCACCTTGAAGTCCATCTCGCCGTGGAAGTCCTCCACGCCCTGGATGTCGATGAAGGTGGTGAAGCTGTCGCCGTCCTGGATCAGACCGCAGGAGATGCCGGCCACAGGAGCCTTGATGGGTACGCCCGCGTCCATGAGGGCGAGGGTGGTGCCGCAGATGGAGCCCTGGGAGGTGGAGCCGTTGGAGGAGAGCACCTCGGAGACGACGCGGATGGCGTAGGGGAAGTCGTCCACATCGGGGATGACGGATTCGAGAGCCTTCTCGACCAGGGCGCCGTGGCCGTACTCGCGGCGGTTGGTGGAGCGGCTGGCACGGGCCTCACCGGTGGAGTAGCTGGGCATATTGTAGTGGTGCATGAAGCGCTTGGAATCCTCTTCCCAGATGGTGTCGAGCTTCTGGGCGTCGGCCAGGGTGGAGAGGGTGGCGATGGACAGCACCTGGGTCTGACCGCGGGTGAAGAGGCCGGAGCCGTGCACCACGGGCAGCACGCCGACCTCGGCGGCCAGCGGGCGGATCTCGTTCATGGCGCGGCCGTCAACACGCTTGCCGGCCAGCAGGAACTTTTTGACGACCTTCTTCTGCAGCTTGTAGAGGATCTCGTCCATGTACTGCATCATGTCGGGGTGATCCTCGCCGTACTTTTCCTCGACCATGGTGATCCAGTCGTTGACGCGGCTCTCGCGCACGTTCTTGTCGTCGGTGTCCATGCAGAACTCCATGGACTCAAACTCGTTCTCCACGAGCTTCTCGAACAGCTCGTCGTCAAAGGCGGCATGCTCATACTCAAACTTGGGCTTGCCGATCTCGCGCACCATGGTGTCGATGAGGTCGAGCACGGGCTGCAGATGCTCGTGCGCCTGGACAATGCCCTCATACATGACCTCGTCGGGAACCTGGTCGGCCTCGGACTCGATCATGACGATCTTCTTGTGGGTGGCGGCGACGGTGGTGGTCATGCGGTTGGTCTTTCTCTGCTCGGCGGTGGGGTTGAAGAGATACTTCTCGCCGTCCCAGCCGAGGACGATGCCGGCGATGGGGCCGTTGAAGGGCACGTCGGAGATGGAAACGGCGGCGGAGGCGCCGATCATGGCGGTGATCTCGGGGCTGCAGTCGCGGTCGACGCTCAGAACCTCGCAGGCGATGACCACGTCATTGCGCAGATCCGTGGGGAAGAGGGGGCGCATGGGGCGGTCGATGAGGCGGGAGGCCAGCACGGCGGGCAGGCTGGGCTTGCCCTCACGGCGCATGAAGCTGCCGGGGATGCGGCCGACGGCGTAGAGCTTCTCGTTGAAGTCCACGGAGAGGGGGAAGTAGTCGATGCCGTCCTTGGGGCGGGCGGAGGCGGTGCAGGTGACGAGCACGGTGGTCTCGCCGTACTTGACGAGGACGGCGGCGTTGCAGAGCTCGGCCAGCTTGCCGACTTCCATGGAGAGGGGGCGTCCCTCATAGGTCATTTCAAATTTGCGGTAATTCGGGAATTCCTTATGCGTGATGATCATGCAGTTTCTCCTTATGAATGTATTGTTGATAAGGCAATACCGTACAATGCGGCAAGAGCAGATTCCGAGAAAATCTGAGTTCTGATGATGGCACTTTTTCGCAGATGTACTTTGTGTACCTCAAGAAAAAGTGACGAAATCAGGGCTCAAATTTTCCGGAAGATGCCGCAGGCGTATTGTGCGGTGTTGCCATAAAGCCTTGTCCCGGCCCTCAGTACTTGAAAAAGCGTCCGGAAGACTCCCTTTTCCTTTTTAGCTCCCTTTGTGAAAGGGAGCTGTCGCGGAGCGACTGAGGGATCGGCTGTCTTGCAGCTTGCCTGCGATCGATCCCTCCGCCCCTTCGGGGCACCTCCCTTTTTCCAAAGGGAGGCAAAAAGCCAAACCGGGCGTTTTTTCAAATACCAACGGCGGGACGAATGGTGCATGCCTGCCTCCACCAGCCGCGCACGGGGCGTTTTGGGGGAGGGGGACCGCTTCAGCGGCGGAAGGGGGTTGTTCTCGTCGGAGAGGCTCCCTCAGTCACAGCGCGGGCGGACACGCGCTGTGCCAGCTCCCTCGGAGAGGGAGCCTGGAAGGGTAAAAATATCCGGGGACAGTATTCAATTGTCCCCGGATAAAAAACCTTCATACCCTTCAGAGAAGCGGACGGCGCAAATTACTTGCGGATGCTCAGCTTCGCGATGATCGCACGGTAGCGCTCGATATCCTTCTTGGCGAGGTAGTCGAGCAGACGGCGGCGCTTGCCGACCATCTTGTACATGCCCAGACGGCTGTGGTCGTCGTTGGGATGATTCTTCAGGTGAGCGGTGAGCTCACGGATGCGCTGGGTGAGGATGGCGATCTGAACCTCGGGAGAACCGGTGTCGCCCTCATGGACGGCGTTCTCGGAGATGACCTGGGTCTTGACTTCCTTGGTGATCATGGTGTCGTTTTCCTTTCAAAATGATGTGTTACTAAACCCTGCATCCGGGCCAGGGGCCGGAAAGGACGCCGCATCGGCGGCATGAGCCCAAAGCGCAGACTGCGGGCGCGTACTTTGACATATTAGCATTATGTCGCCCGCTTGTCAACAGAAAAAGTGGGAAAAAACAGCGCAGGGAAAACCCCTGCGCTGTAAAAAGGTCTATGCGTTTGCTCAGCGGCCGAACTGGCAGTCGTTGTTGCCGGATTCGGTGATCCACATTTCGAGCATGTTGATCGGGTCGTTGAAGTCGGCCAGCCAGCCCTCGCGCGCGAAGTCGAAGTTGCCCTGCTTGCGCTCCTGGAGGAAGACGTTCCAGTCCTGCTGCTGGATGGTGAGCTCGATGCCCACGGCAGCCAGATCCTGCTGGATGGACTCGGCGACGGCAATGTGGCTGGAGGTGGTGTTGGTCAGGTACTCAAGCTGGATGGGGGTCTCGGCGGAGAGCTTGTTGTCGTCGCCGAACTTGTAGCCGGCAGCCTTCAGCAGCTCCACAGCCTTTGCGGTGGTGGCGTCGGGATCCTTGACGATGGCGTAGATGTCGAAGTAGCCGTCCTCGGCCTTCTCCTTGAACACGCCGCCGTTGCCGTCGGCCATGCCGAGAGGAATGAAGGAGTTGGCGGGAACCTGGCCGGTCTGGCCGATGTTCTCGACAATATAGTCGCGGTCGATGAGGATCATGAAGGCCTCGCGCATGCAGGCGGCCTGCTCGGGAGTCTTGCCCTCAAAGATCTTGGACTTGGCGTTGAAGGCGACGTAGTAGGTGCCGAGGTTGTCGATGATGTGGAACTCGGGGTTCTCCAGAAGCGCGGCGATCTCGTCGGTGGGGATGGAGTCGATGAAGTCCACGTCGCCGGCGTTGTAGGCGGCGAAGATGGCGGTGTCGTCAGCGGAGAGCATGAACTCCAGCTTCTCGACGGTGACCTGGTCGGCGTCGTACCAGTAGGGGTTCTTCTCATAGGTCATGGAGGTGTCGTGGTTCCAGCCGGTGCAGACGTAAGCGCCGTTGGAGACGAAGCCGGCCTCCTGGGCCCAGCCGCCGGGGCTGGTCTGCCAATCGGCGTAGCTTTCAACAGCCGCCTGCTTGACAGGATAGAAGGCGGGGAAGGCCATCAGGTCTTCCATATAGGCGCAGGGAGCGGTGAGGGTGAACTCGAGGGTGGTGTCGTCGACAGCCTTGACTGCCAGCTCGTTGGGATAGCCGGCAAAGCCGTTGAACATGTAGGCATAGTCGGCGGCGGTGGCGTCGGAGGCGGCGCGCTTCCAGGAGTACTCAAAGTCCTTCGCGGTCAGGTCGGAGCCGTCGGACCACTTCAGACCCTCGCGCAGCTTCACGGTGTAGGTCAGGCCGTCGTCGGAGACGGTGAAGCCGGTGGCGCAGGCGGGCTCGGTGTGGCCTTCGTCGTTGTAGGTGTACAGGCCGGAGAAGGAGTTGACAGCCAGGCATGCGCCGTCAACGGAGCTGTTGAGGGCGGGGTCGAGGAAGTCGGGCTCGGAGGCCAGGTTGATGCGCAGGGTGTCGGAGAGGTTCTCGAGATTTGCATACATGAAGTACTTGAAGCCGAAGAGGTTGGAGTAGATGCCGTCGACATAGTCCTTCTGCATGTAGATGTCGTTGTAGTAGTAGATGGGGATGACACAGTTGGTGGCCATGAGGATGTCCTCGGCCTGGTGCATGAGCTCGGCGCGCTTGGCAAAGTCGGTCTCGCTCTTGATCTGGGCGATCAGCGCGTCATACTTGCCCCAGTCCTTGACGGGGTCGATGAAGGCGGAGCTGACCAGGGACGCGGCGTCGGGGACATTCTCCTCGGCGGCGGGCGCCTCGGTTGCGGCGGGAGCCTCGGTTGAAGCGGGCGCTTCGGTTGCGGCGGGAGCCTGGGTCGCGGCCGGGGCGGAGCTGCCGCCGCAGGCGCACAGGGCGAAAACCATGCTCAGAGCCAGAAGCAGTGCTATTGTCTTCTTCATGGTGGGTTTCCTTTCAGAGTAGATTTTATTTTCAAAAACGGTCTGTGACCGTGATTGAATGCTATTTGTTCCAGCAGGCGACGAAGTGGCCGCTGCCGCGGTCGGTGAGGGTCGGGCACTCCTTGGCGCACTGCTCGGTGGCAAAGCGGCAGCGGGTGCGGAAGGGACAGCCGGTGGGCATGTGCAGGGGACTCGGCACGTCGCCCTCAAGCAAAATGCGCTTTCTCGCGCGGGTGATGTCCGGGTCCGGGATCGGCACGGCAGAGAGCAGCGACTCGGTATACGGGTGGATGGGGTGCTCGTTGAGCTCGTCGGAGTCTGCGATCTCCACAATGCGCCCGAGGTACATGACCGCGATGCGCCTGGAGATATGGTGCACGACCAGCAGGTCGTGGGCGATGAAGAGATAGGCCACGCCGAGCTTTTCCTGCAGCTCCTCAAACATGTTGATGACCTGGGCCTGGATGGACACGTCGAGCGCGGAGACCGGCTCGTCGCAGACGATGAACTTGGGGTCGACCGCGAGGGCGCGGGCGATGCCGATGCGCTGGCGCTGGCCGCCGGAGAACTCGTGGGCGTAGCGGCGGGCATGCTCGGCATTGAGGCCGACGTAGCTCATGAGCTCCAGGATCTTCTCGCGCCGCTCCTTGCGGTTGGAGCACAGATGGTGCACATCCAGCGGCTCGCCGATGATGTCCTCGACGGTCATGCGCGGGTCGAGCGAGGAATACGGATCCTGGAAGACCATCTGCATCTGCTTGCGCATGGCGGTGATGTTCTTCGCGGTGACAGGCTCCCCATCAAAGTATACCTCACCGGCGGTCGGCTCATACAGGCGCAGGAGGGTGCGGCCCACGGTGGTCTTGCCGCAGCCGGACTCGCCCACGAGACCCAGGGTCTCGCCGCGCCCGACCTCGAAGGACACGTCGTCCACAGCCTTGAGCTGAAGGGTCTTGAAGCCGGAGCGCACGGGGAAATACATCTTGAGGTTTTTGACCTCTACCAGGGACTTGCTCATTTTCCGGCCTCCCTTCCTTCAAAGGCGTCGCGCACATTGAGCCAGCAGGCGGCCTTGTGCTGTTCGTTGATCCAGAGCTCCTCCGGCACCTCGGTGAGACAGATCTTCATGGCGTTGTCGCACCTTGCGCAGAAGGCGCAGCCCTTGGGCATGTTCAGCATGTTGATGGGCGTGCCGGAGATGGGGATCAGCTTTTTCTTCATGTTGTTTACATTGGGGATGGAGCGCAGCAGGCCCCGGGTGTATTCGTGCTTCGGGTTATAGAAGATCTCGTGGGCGGTGCCGCGCTCGCAGATGCGCCCGCCGTACATGACCACGATGTTGTCGCACATGTCCGCAATGACGCCGAGGTCGTGGGTCACCAGGATGACCGCCATGCCGAGCTTCTTTTGAAGCTCCTGCATGAGCTCCAGGATCTGGGCCTGGATGGTCACGTCCAGGGCGGTGGTGGGCTCGTCGGCGATGAGGATGTCGGGCTCGCAGGCGAGGGCCATGGCGATCATGACGCGCTGGCGCATGCCGCCGGAGAGCTCAAAGGGGTACTGCTTGAGGCGCTTTTGCGGCTCATTGATGCCCACCAGGGTCAGCAGCTCCGCCGCGCGGGCTTCGGCGTCTTTGCCCTTCTTGTCGGTGTGCAGGGTGATGGCCTCCAGAATCTGGCTGCCGATGGTGAAGACGGGGTTTAATGAGGTCATGGGGTCCTGGAAGATGATGGAGCAGCATTTGCCGCGAAAGCCCTGCATCTGCTTTTCGCTCCAGGTGCTGAGATCCTCGCCCTTATAGAGGATCCTGCCGCCGACGATTCTGCCGGTGTCGGCCAGAATCTGCATGATGGAGTAGGCGGTCACGGACTTGCCGGAGCCGGATTCGCCCACGATGCCGAGGATCTCGCCCCGGTCGAGGTCGAAGTTCACACCGTTTACGGCCTGCACCTCGCCCGCGTCGGTAAAGAAGGAGGTGTGCAGATCCTGCACGCTCAAAAGCTTTTCACTCATGTCCTTACCTCCTCAGCTTCGGGTCGAAGGCGTCGCGCAGGCCGTCGCCCAGCAGGTTCAGGCTCAGCACGATCAGGCAGATCATGAGGGCCGGGAAGATCAGTTTGTAGGGATAGCTCTGCAGGCCCTCGCGCGCGGCGTTGGCCAGGGAGCCGAGGGAGGGCATGGGCGCCTTGACGCCAATGCCGATAAAGCTCAGAAAGCTCTCGGTGAAGATGGCCGAGGGAATCTGCAGGGCGGTGGAGATGATGATGACGGAAAGGCAGTTGGGGATGATGTGCTGGCGGATGATGCGCCCCGGCTTTGCGCCGATGCTTCTCGCCGCGAGGATGTATTCGTTCTCCTTGATGGTGAGGATCTGCCCGCGGATGAGGCGTGCCATGCCCACCCAGTAGAGAAGGCCGAACACGATAAAGAGGCTCACCATGCTGGTGCCGAGCTTGTCAAGGAAGCTGCCCGGGGTAAAGTGCAGGCGCTCGTCCAGCACGACCTTGAGAAGAATGATGATGAGCATGTCGGGCAGGGAGTAGATGATATCGACAATGCGCATCATGATCAGGTCGACCCTGCCGCCGAGATAGCCCGAGACGCTGCCGTAGAGAAGGCCGATGATGAGCACGATGATGCTGGCAAAAAAGCCAACGGCGAGGGAGATGCGCGTGCCGTAGATGACGCGGATGAAGTAGTCGCGGCACTGCTCGTCGGTGCCGAAGATGTGCGGGAAGCGGCTGCCGCCCTTGTCGATGTACTCCTGCTCGAGCTTGCTGTAGGTGAAGGGGGCGAGATTTTTCGCGCCCTTGTCGCGCCTGCCGTCCACGGAGAGGATCTCTTCATAGCGGTAGGGGACGATCATGGGGGCGATGATGATGGTGAGGATGATGCACACAAGCACGATGATGCTGCCCACGGCCAGGGGGTTTTTGAAGAGCTTGCGCATGCCGTCCTTGAAGAAGGTGGTGCTCTCGCTCATCACGTCCTGCTGGCGCTTTTCCTCGTCGGTCGCGGGGACGAACATGTCCTTGGAAAACTTCGAGAGGTCGATCTGCGTACTGAGAAGATTCTTTTTCAGTTCCTGTTTTGCCATCTGTCTTTCTCCTCTCAGTCGTATTTGATGCGCGGGTCTACCAGCTTGTAAAGCAGGTCGCAGATCAGGTTTGCCACGACCATCAGCACGGCGAGGAAGATCGTGGTCGCCATGATGAGGGTGTAGTCGCGGTTGTTGATGCCGGAGACAAACTTGCTGCCGAGGCCGCCCACGGTGAAGATGGTCTCAATGACCATGGAGCCGGTGATGATGTAGGCGATCTGCGGCCCGGCGTAGGTGATGACCGGAATCAGGGAGTTTCTGAGCGCATGCTTGAAGATGATCTTGAAGCGGCTTACGCCCTTGGCCCGGGCGGTGCGGATATAGTCCTGGCTCAGCGCGTCGAGCATGCTGGTCTTGCTCAGGCGCGTGATGTAGGCCATGGGATAGGCCGACAGGGCGATGATGGGCAGGGCGTAGTTCGGGTTCTTCGGGCTCCACACCGGAAACCAGCCCAGCTTGATGCAGAACACCAGCAGCAGGAGGGTTGCCAGAATAAAGCTCGGCACCGCGGTGAAGAGCGTGGAGAAGAAGACAATGACGCGGTCGGGCCACTTATTGCGCATCAGGGCGGCGGTGCTGCCGAAGACGGTGCCGAAAATCAGGGCCACGACCATGGCGGAGACGCCCAGGCGCGCGGAGATGGGGAAGGACTCCCTGATGATGTCGGAAATGTCGCGCCCGTTTTTCAGCGACACGCCGAAGTCGCCGTGCAGTACGCCCGCCATATAGCGGAAAAACTGCTCGGGCAGGGGCTTGTCCAGCCCGTAACGGGCGTTGAGGGCGGCGATGGTCGCCTCGCTCAGGGCTTTCTCCCGGTTGAAGGGCCCGCCGGGGACGGCGTGCATGGTGAAAAAGGTAATGGCGCAGATGATGAAAACGGTCAAGATCGCGAGCAATACGCGCTTGACAATATATTTGGCCACGCTTCTGTCTCCTCTCTGGTGGTATTGGAGGTTTGCAACCTCGTCTGTGGAAAGTTTCTTTATTATACAATACCAAAAAGGTATTTGCAATCGATTTACTGTATTAAATTGCAGGAAACTGCGGGAAGCCGGGGCTTCCCGCAGGCTGTTTTACCGATTCCGCATCACGGTCTTCATGCGCTGGCTGTGGTCAAGGATGCTCTTGCGCAGGCGCAGGTTCTGGGGCGTGACCTCCAGCAGCTCGTCGTCCGCCAGAAACTCCAGGCACTGCTCCAGGCTGAGCTGCCGGGGCGGCACCAGGCGCAGCGCCTCGTCCGAGCCGGAGGCGCGGGTGTTGGTCAGGTGCTTGGTGCGGCAGACGTTCACCGGCACATCGTCGGACTTGGGGCACACGCCCACCACCATGCCGCCGTAGACCTTGGTGCCGGGGGTGATGAACATGGCGCCGCGCTCCTGGGCGTTCCAGATGCCGTAGGCCACGGCCTCGCCCGTCTCCCAGGCGATGAGGGAGCCGGTGCTGCGCCTTGCGATGTCGCCCTTGTAGGGTTCGTAGTCCTCAAAGACGGAGGCCATGATGCCCTCGCCCTTGGTGTCGGTCAAAAACTCGTTGCGGTAGCCGAAGAGACCGCGGGACGGCACCAGAAACTCCAGCTTCATGCGGCTGCCCACGGGGGTCATCTCGAGGAAAGTGCCCTTGCGCGCGCCGAGCTTTTCCATCACGGAGCCCATGGCGTCCTGCGGCACGTCCACGACGACGCGCTCCACCGGCTCGCACAGCTGCCCGTCAATCTCGCGGTACAGCACGCGCGGGGGCGAGACCTGAAACTCATAGCCCTCGCGGCGCATGGTCTCGATGAGGATGGAGAGACTCATCTCGCCGCGGCCGGCGACGTTGAAGCTGTCGGTGCTGTTTTCTACCTCGGAAACGCGCAGGGACACGTCCTTGAGCGTCTCGCGCATCAGGCGGTCGCGGATCTGGCGGGAGGTGACAAACTTGCCCTCGCGCCCGGCGAAAGGACTGTCGTTGACGGAGAAGGTCATCTCCAGCGTGGGGGCGCTGATCTTGACGAAGGGCAGGGGCTCGGCCGCGCCCTTGGCGCAGATCGTGTCGCCGATGGTGACCTCGCCGATGCCGGACATGGCGATGATATTGCCGGCGCCCGCCTCGGTGACGGGGACGCGGTTGAGACCTTCAAACTGGTACAGGCTCACGGCCTTGGCCTTGAGCGTGGGCGCGTCGGGATTGTGGTAGTTGCAGACCTCGATCTCCTGATTCTGTTTGATCATGCCGCGCTCAATGCGGCCGATGGCGATGCGGCCCACATACTCGTTGTAGTCGATGCTGCTCACCAGCATCTGGAAGGGAGCGTCCAGGTTCATCTCCGGCTCGGGGATGTACTCAAGGATGGTATCGAACAGGGGCTTGAGATCGGTGCCCTGCCCCTCGGGCGAATAGCTCGCGGTGCCGTTTCTGCCGGAGCAGAAGAGCATCGGGGAATCGAGCTGCTCGTCGGTGGCGTCCAGATCCATCAGAAGCTCGAGGATCTCATCCACGACCTCGTGGATGCGCTGGTCGGGACGGTCGATCTTGTTGAGTACCACGATCACGCGGTGGCCGAGCTCGAGGGCGCGGCTCAGGACGAAGCGGGTCTGGGGCATGGGGCCCTCCGCCGCGTCCACCAGCAGGATGACGCCGTTGACCATTTTCAGGATACGCTCCACTTCGCCGCCGAAGTCGGCGTGGCCCGGGGTGTCGACGATGTTGATCTTGGTGTCGCCGTACCAGACGGCGGTGTTCTTGGCCATGATGGTGATGCCGCGCTCGCGCTCGAGATCGCCCGAGTCCATGACCCGGTCCACGACCTCCTGATTGTCCCGGTAGACGCCGGACTGCTTGAGCATTTCATCGACCAGCGTGGTCTTGCCGTGGTCGACGTGGGCGATGATGGCGATGTTTCTGAGCTTATCCATAGAACTTGATACTCCCTTTACTATTGCATTTCAACACAAAAATAGAGTTTAACACTGAGATGGAGAGTTTGCAAGGCTTTTATACGGAAAGACGGGAAAAAAGTGAAAAGCGGAAAGCAGAAAGTGAAAAGTGGAGATTGAAAAGTGAAGTTATGATGTCCGCTGCGCGGACGGATTATGATTGAAAAAGCTCTCGGCGCGTGTTATACTTTGCGCACTATCATAATCGGAGATCGTATCTATGAGCTACAACTTTTTTGCCTATCTTTCCCGCATGCGCTATATCGGCCGCTGGAGCCTCATGCGCAATGCCCTGCCCGAAAACATCCAGGAGCACAGCCATCAGGTGGCGGTCATCGCCCACGCCCTCGGCGTCATCCGGCGGGATATCCTGCAGGTGCCCTGCAATCCCGAGGAATACGCCGCCGTGGCGCTCTACCACGACTGCTCGGAGATCCTGACCGGCGACCTGCCCACCCCCATCAAGTATCACAGCAGCAAAATCAAAGGCGCCTATGACGAGGTGGAGCGGCTCGCCTGCGAGAAGCTTCTCAACACCCTGCCCGAGCAGATGCGCAATGCGTTCGAGCCCTATCTCAACGGCGGCTCGGCCAAGCGCTGCCACGATCTCGTCAAGGCGGCGGACAAGCTCTCGGCCTATATCAAGTGTATCGAGGAGCGCAAAGCCGGCAACAGCGACTTTCTCTCCGCCGAGCGCAGCACCCGCAAGGCCCTGGAGGAATATCACCTGCCCGAGGTGGACTACTTCTTATTATATTTTATCCCGGCCTTTGAGCTGACGCTCGACGAGCTGGGGACGATTGAGGATTAGAAGCACAGCATGCCTCCCTCAGCCGCCTGCGGCGAAAGGAGGGAGGGGAACCGCTTCAGCGGTGGAGGGAGTCTGTACGAAAGCGGACAGCTTTCCCCGAAGAGAGAGCCGAGATGGAAGGAAAAGAATAAGCAATGGAAAAAGCAAAAATCGACCGGATCAACGAGCTGGCGCATCTGGCGAAGGAGCGGGCGCTGACCGAAGCGGAGCTTTCCGAGCGGGACGCGCTGCGAAAGGAATACATCGAGGAATTTCGCCGCGCGACCATCGACGTGCTGGAGCACACCTACATCCAGACCCCGGACGGAAAAAAGCATCCCCTGCCGCGGAAGGACAGAAAATAAAACACAAAAAAGCAGCAGAGGCGGCGCATCCGCTTCTGCTGCTTTTTGCCGCCCGCCGATAAAAAACGGACAGCCCCGATGGACTGTCCGTTGTACGTTTTTGATTATCTCTTGCTGAACTGGGGAGCGCGGCGGGCGGCCTTGAGACCGTACTTCTTGCGTTCCTTCATTCTGGGGTCGCGGGTGAGGAAGCCGGCGGCCTTGAGGGCTGCGCGGTAGCTCTCATCGACGACGAGCAGAGCGCGGGCGATGCCGTGGCGGATAGCGCCGGCCTGGCCGGAGACGCCGCCGCCGGTGACGGTCGCTTCGATGTCGACCTTGCCGAGGGTGTTGGTGGCGACCAGGGGCTGACGGACGATGAGCTTCAGGGTCTCGAGACCGAAGTAATCGTCGATGTCACGGCCGTTGATGGTGATCACGCCGCTGCCGTTGGGGATGAGGTGGACGCGGGCGACAGAAGACTTTCTGCGGCCGGTGCCGTACATATAGGGCTTCTTGGTCTTGTAGGTTGCCATAGTTCTTTACCTCCTCTTAGCGATCCCAGACTTCGGGCTTCTGGGCGGCGTGGGTATGCTCGGCACCGGCGAAGATGCGCAGGCGCTTGAGCTGCCACTGGGCGATGGTGTTCTTCTGCAGCATGCCGCGCACGGCCAGACGCATCGCGAGCTCGGGCTTCTTCTGCATCAGGATCTTGTACTGGGTCTCTTTCAGCCCGCCGGGATAACCGGAGTGGGTGCGGTAGTACTTCTGCTCCAGCTTCTTGCCGGTGAGGACGGCGTCCTTGGCGTTGATGATGATGACGTAATCGCCGCAGTCGACGTGGGGGGTGTAGTCGGGTCTGAGCTTGCCGCGCAGAAGGTCGGCGGCGAGGGCAGCGGTCTTGCCCATGGGCTTGCCGGCTGCGTCAAGGATGTACCATTTGCGTTCAACGGTCTCCTTGGTGAGCATGGTTGTGGACATAGTCTTGCCTCCATATAAAAATCATGTTTTGACTGTTTTGGGGCGCAGGGCGGATAACGGGCCCCGTCCGGCGCGCTTCATTTTTATACCACAGGGGCGGGGAACTGTCAACAGAAAATTTAATTCTGATTTTAGAAACTCCGAAATGCTCGCAAATGCTCTTAAAATCGCGCCGATCCTTCTTTTCAATTTTTCGTTTTGTAAAAGTCTTTGACAAGTTGCCCGGTCATCGCTACAATAGACAGCGCAAAACGAAGGAAAAGGCGGGATCTCAATGGACAAGGCGCTCAACGAATTTACCGGCACCGTGCGCCGCGCGGTGGACGATTACGATATGATCCTCGACGGCGACCGGGTGGCGGTCGGCGTGTCGGGCGGCAAGGACAGCATGCTGCTGCTCCTGGCGCTCAGCCACCTGCGCCGCTTCTACCCCCGGCGCTTCGAGCTGGAGGCCGTGACGGTGGAGCTCGGCTTTGAGGGCATGGACTTCACCCCGGTGAAAACGCTCTGCGAGGAGCTGGAGGTACCCTATACCTGCCTCAAGACGGACATCAAGGAGGTAGTCTTCGATGTGCGCAGGGAGGACAACCCCTGCTCCCTCTGCGCCAAGATGCGCCGCGGCGCCATCAACGACCTCATCCGTCAGCGCGGGGTCAACAAGCTGGCCCTCGGCCACCACTTTGACGACGCGGTGGAGACCTTCATGATGAGCCTGCTGTTCGAGGGGCGGCTGAGCTGCTTTCGGCCCGTGACCTTCCTCGACCGCTCCGGCGTGACGCAGATCCGCCCGCTTATTTACTGCGGGGAGCAGAAGATCGCCAATCTTGCCGCGCAGCTCAAGGTTCCTGTGGTGGAAAACCCCTGCCCCCAGGACAAGGCCAGCAAGCGCTATGAGATCAAGCAGCTCTTAAAGGGCATGAGCGCGGACTACCCCGACATGAAGTCCAAGATTTTCGGCGCCATGCAGCGCATGCCCCTCCCCGGCTGGGAGCCGAAGGAGAACTGGCGGCTGAGCAAATAAAAAATCTGAGGCAGCTTTGCCTCAGATTTTTTATTCCACCGCTTCGGCGGCGGTTTTCTTCGTTTTTCCCACTGCGCGGCTGAGCACGATGCTGAGCTCATAGAGTCCCAGCATGGGCACGGCCACCATGATTTGGGAGACGATGTCCGGCGGGGTGATGATGGCGGCCAGTACAAAGATCACGACGATCATGATCTTGCGGCCCTTGACCAGCCACTCCGCCCGCACAATGCCGAGCCCCGTCAGCAGCACGGAGACCACCGGCAGTTCAAACACCAGCCCGAAGATCACAAAGACCGTGAGCAGAAAGCTCACATAGGACTGGATGCTGATGGAGGCGGACACATCCACCTCGCCGGTGAACTGGATAAGAAAGCGCAGCATGAACGGCAGGCTGATGAAATAGGCGAAGGCCACGCCCAGCAGAAAGCACACGGCCCCCGCAATCAGCGCGCCGGATATGTAGCTGCGCTCCTTTGCGCTCAGCCCCGGACTGCAGAAGGCATAGATCTGGTAGGCCAGCACCGGGAAGCACACCACCACCGCGCCCACCAGGGCCACGTTCATGTAGACCAGGAAAAGCTCCTGCGGGGCGATGTAGACATAGACGTAGTTAAACTGCTTGCCCATGTCGGTGAGCATTGTCACGATGCGGGGGGCAAAGCTCAGGCACAGGGTAAAGACCGCCAGCAGCAGGATCACACAGATCAGGATGCGGTTTCTCAGCTCCCGGAGATGGCCGGAGAGGCTCATGCTCCCTTCGGGGTTTGCCTGGGCTTTTTCAGCTTTCTTTTTCATCGGCGGCCTCGGCCTTCTTTCCGGTCTTGGCCTGCTGGCTCTTCACGGCCTTCTCGTCGTCGGCCACGGTCTCGGCGGCCTCGTCCATGCCGTCCTTGAAGCTCTTCACGCTCTTGCCGAACATCTTGGTGAGCTTGGGGATCTGGGTCGGCCCAAAAATAATGATGACAACGATCAGGATGATGATGAGTTCCTGCGTTCCGATTCTCATGTGGATTCTCCTCCTTTATCTTCTGCCGTCTCCGGATTTTCCGCGGGGGCGGCGGTTTCTGCTTCTGCGGGGACTGCAGCCTTCTCCTCGGGGGCTGCGGCTTTCTCTTCGGGGACTGCGGGTGCGCTCTCCTCTGCGGGGGAAGCCGGCGCCTGCTGCGCGTCCTCCTTCTTCTCCTGGGGCTTTTCCTTGCCGATGTTTTTCAGGCTCTTTTCCACCGCGTTCAGATCGCCCTTGAGACCCTTGGAGATATCCTCCAGCGGCTCGACCGCGTCGCGCAGGGGTTTCTGCGCCTCCTCCAGCGGGTCGATGACGCTCTCGCGGATCTCCTTGGTCACGTCCGAGGAGGCCTTGCGGAATTCGCGCAGGGCCATGCCGAACTTGCGGGCATACTGCGGCAGCTTGTCCGGGCCGATCACGAGCAAAGCCACAATGAAAATGACCACCAGCTCCATCGCGCCGATCTTCATGTCCGAGCCCTCCCTTCCTGTTAAAGTGTGCCGATTTCAACAAAGGAATAATACCATGACTGCCCGTTCCCTGTCAATAAAGACGGAAGAAATTGCCGACGCGCGCACGGCAAAAAAATCCCTCCGGGCACAGACCCGGAGGGATAGAAAACGGTTTCGCTTATGCGGCAGGCGCGCCGGACGCGGCAAGATCGAGCGTGCGGAGGACAGCCTCCTTGATGGCGTCGGAGGTGACGGTCGCGCCGGTGACGGCGTCGACCTCCACGGAGTTCGCCTCGATGATGCGGCCGGGCATCCAGTCGACGGCGACGGAGCCGACGCCCGGCGTCTCCTGATGCTGCAGGACTTCCACCTTGGTGATGACGCCGTTCTCCACGACGACCCCGACCACGATGGGGCCGTTTTTGCCGTTGACAGTGGACTGCAGATTGGCAGAGCCGGCGGGCGCGGACGCCTCGACGGACTCAGCAGGCGCGGCGGCGGGTGCGGGGCCTTCGGCGACGCGGTCATAGGGCGCGGCCTTGAGAGCCTTGAGCACGGCGGCCTTGATGGCATCGGAGGTGACGGTCGCGCCGGTGACGGCGTCGACGTCGACGGAGTTTGCCTCGACGATGCGGCCGGGCATCCAGTCAACGGCGACAGTGCCGACACCCGGGGTCTCGTGCTGCTCGGTGACGGTGACAGAGTGGATCTTTGCGCGGTCGGAGACGACCTCAACTACCACGTCGCCGTTCTTGCCGAGGCTGCGTCCGGTGGAGTTCACCGGCTCGCCCGGCTCGACCGGGGCGGCTTCGGCGGGAGCCTCCGCAGGCGCGGGCTCTTCGGTCTTGCCGAAGGGGGTCTCGCGCAGCGCCCAGGCCACGGCGGCCTTGATGGCGTCGGAGGTGATGGTCGCGCCGGTGACGGCGTCGACGTCAATGCCGTTTGCCGCGACGATGGCGGCGGGAATTTCCTCGACGGCGCGCGAGCCGATGCCTGCGGTCTCGCTCTGTTCGGTGACGGTGACAGCGTAAATAGTGTTCTCATCCGCCACGACCTCGACGGTCACGTCGCCCACCTTGCCGAGGCTGCGGCCGTAAGCGGTGACCTTGCCGTCGCCCGCGGTGACGGCTGCGGGCAGCTCCGGCTTGGGTGTGGGCTCCGGCTTGGGCGTTTCCTCAACGGGTGCGGCCTCGACAGGCGCTTCCTCGGCGGGTGCGGCCTCGACAGGCGCTTCCTCGGCGGGCGCAGCTTCCTCAGCGGGAGCGGCGGCGCCGTAGGCGGCGGGATCAAAGCCCATGCTTGTCAGGGCTTCGGTGATGGCGGTCTTGATGGCGGTGCTGGTGACGGTGGCGCCAGTGACGCCGTCGACCTCGATGGAGTTTGCCGCGACGATCTCGCCGGGGAGCTTTTCAACGGCGACGGAGCCGATGCCCGGGGTCTCGTTCTGCTGGAGGACGGTAACGGCATAGATGGTGTTTTCGTCCGCCACGACCTCGACCACGACGTCGCCGTCAATGCCGGTGCCCTTGCCCTGGGCGGTCTTGGCGTCGGCGGGCGCGTCGACGGCGGGTGCGGCCTCGGCAGGCGCTTCCTCGGCGGGAGCGGTCTCGGCAGCCGCGCCGAAGTTCGCCGGGTCAAAGCCCGCGCTCGTCAGAGCCTCGGTGATGGCGGTCTTGATGGCGGTGCTGGTGACGGTGGCGCCGGTGACGCCGTCGACAGCGATGGAGTTTGCCTCGACAATGGCGGCGGGGAGCTGCTCCACGGCGACGGAGCCGATGCCCGGGGTCTCGTTCTGCTGGAGAATGTTGACCTCATAGATGGTATTTTCGTCCGCCACGATCTCGACAATGACGTCACCGTCGATACCCTTGCCCTTACCGGAGACAGTGACCTTGCCGTCGTCGGATGCGACGGGGCCTGCCAGCTCCACCTCAGGCTCGACAGCGGGAGCCTCATAGCCGAACTTTGCCGGGTCAAAGCCCGCGCTCTCCAGGGCGGAGGCGACGGCGGCCTTGATGGCGTTGCTGGTCACGGTGGCGGTTGCGACGCCGTCCACGTCCAGGGAGTTGGCCTTGCCGATGGCGGCGGGCAGCTGCTCGACCGCGAGCGAGCCGATGCCCGGGGTCTCGTTCTGTCCGGTAACGGTGACGGAATAGATATTCTCAGCGTCGGCGACGACCTGGACGGTCACATCGCCCTCTTTGCCGGGGGCGCTTCCGGTGACGGTCACGGCGTCCTTTGAGGCCTTGCGCTCGCCGGGGCCGCGCAGATTGCCGATCACGACGATGTTGATCATCAGGATGACGACCAGTGCCAGGATCAGCGCCAGATCGAAGCTGCTGAACTTCTTCTCAAGATTGTGCTTCATTGCGTGTTCCTCCCCTGTTTGTGATAGTGGGAAAAGCTACGGTTACATCTATCAAATTTTACAGGATATTTGTCCATATTGCAAGAGGAAATGTGCAGAATTATCAAAAGAGAATGCCGCTCAGCGCTCGACGCCGCCGTAAAGGATCTGTCCGGTCTTCGCGTCGACGCCGTACTCGTAATCCCGGAGGCCCTGCTCAAAGCTGACCTCATAGCGGGCATAGCCGTTTTCGGACTCATAGTCCACATCCACGTCATGAACCTCCGCGCGGCTCAGCCCCGCGTCGGCCAGGGCGATCTCAAGCGCCCTGTCGCGGCCGATGACGGACTGCTGATGCTGCCGGATAAAAAAGCCCGCGGCCAGGGCCCCGGCCAGGAAAACCGCGAGAACGATGCAGAGTATTTTTTTCATCTTGTTTTTCCTCCTTGTTTAGCGTCTGTCCCGGAAAAAGTCCCGCAGGAGCGCGGCGCAGTCCCGCTCCAGCACGCCCGGATACACCGCGGGGCGGTGGCCGTAGCGCTCGAAGAACAGGTCAATGACGCTGCCGCAGGAGCCGGTGAGCGGCTCGCGCGCCCCATAGACCAGGGTGGGGATGCGCGCGTTGATGACGGCCCCGGCACACATGGGGCAGGGCTCGAGCGTGACATAGAGCGCGCAGCCATCCAGCCGCCAGTCCCCGACGACCCGGCATGCCCCGCGGATGGCCTCAAGCTCCGCGTGGGCGGTGGCGTCGCCCCGCTCCTGCCGCCGGTTGCGCCCGCGGCCGAGCACCGTGCCGTCCGGCCCGACGACGACGGCGCCCACCGGCACCTCGCCGCAGTCATATGCCTCCCGCGCAAGCGCGATCGCGCGGGACATATATGTTTCGTGATCGGTCATAAAAACCCCCAAACTGGATAAAGAGCGGGCTGCGAAAGATGAATCTTCGCAGCCCTCGGTGCGTCGTTTATACGTTTGCCGCGCGCTTATACCAGCGCGGCGGTGATGATGCTCATGAGGTAGACCTCTTCGGCGTTGCAGCCGCGGGAGAGGTCGTTGATGGGGGCGTTCAGACCCTGCAGGATGGGGCCGAAGGCCATGAAGCCGCCCAGGCGCTGGGCGATCTTGTAGCCGATGTTGCCGGACTGGATCTCCGGGAAAATGAAGGTGTTGGCATAGCCGGCGACGGGGCTGCCGGGGAACTTGAGCTGGCCGACCACGGGGGAGACGGCAGCGTCGAACTGCATCTCACCGTCGCAGGCAAGCTCCGGATGGGTCTCCTTGACGATGGCGGTGGCGTTGCGCATAAGCTCGGGGCCTGGGCCCTTGCCGGAGCCCTTGGTGGAGAAGGAGAGCATGGCGATCTTCGGGTCAATGCCGAAGACCTTGGCGGTGCGGGCGGTCTCGACGGCGACCTCGGCCACCTGCTGGGCGGCGGTCAGCACGACGTTGCCTTCCTTGTCCTTCTTGTCCTCGTAGGAGATGTTGATGGCACAGTCGCCCATGGCGAGCATCTCGTCGCCGCGCGCGAGAATGAAGCAGGAGGAGACGAGGTTTGCGCCCTTCTTGGTCTTGACAAGCTGCAGGGCGGGACGGACGGTATCGGCGGTGGAGTAGGTCGCGCCGCCGAGCAGGGAGTCGGCCAGACCCTCCTTGACGAGCATGGTGCCGAAGTAGTTGGGCTTGAGGAGCATCGCGCGCGCGTCCTCAGGCGTGGCCTTGCCCTTGCGCAGGGCGACGAAATCGTCGACAAACTTGTCCATCTCGGGATAGGTCGCGGGATCGACGATCTCCAGACCCTCAATGTCGAAGCCGCCCTTTGCGGCAGCGGCCTTGACCTCATCGACGTTGCCGACGAGCACGGGGGTCAGGAAGCCGTCCTTCTTGAGCCTGGCTGCGGACTCGAGGATGCGCTCGTCGGTACCCTCGGTATAGACGATCTTGCGGGGATTGGCCTTGAGAATTTCAACCAGATTTTCAAACATGGATTTTCCCTCCAGCGTTATTTTTTGGTTTGATACTATAAAGATATCACGAACGCAGACCGATTGCAAGATTCTGACACAAAATATAGTGCGCCGGAACCGTCTTTTTACCCGATCTTCCACTTTACAAATAACACGGCGCCGGATATAATATACAGACTGTAATCAAAGCACAAAGGGGCAATGAGCATGGACAGGAGCTTTCCCGAGATCCTCTCCGCCCTCCGGCGGGAAAAAAGCATCAACCAGCGCACGGCGGCGGCCGACCTCGGCATCAGCCAGGCGCTTTTAAGCCACTATGAAAACGGCGCGCGCGAGCCGGGGCTCGGCTTCGTCTGCCGCGCCTGCGACTATTACGGCGTGAGCGCGGACTTCCTGCTCGGCCGCAGCGAACGGCCAGACGCCGCCCTGAGCGCCGCAAGGGCGGCGGAGGAATATCTTGAAAAGCTTCGCAGCCTCATTGACGAGGCGCGCGGCGCGCTCAGCGAATATGAAGGAAAAGGTGACGACCGATGATCGACCAGAAGAATATCCGCAATTTCTCCATCATTGCCCATATCGACCACGGCAAGTCCACGCTCTCCGACCGCCTCATCGAAAAATGCGGCGCGGTGGAGGAGCGCATCATGGAAGATCAGATCCTCGACAACATGGATCTTGAGCGCGAGCGCGGCATCACCATCAAGGCCCGCGCGGTCGGCCTCAATTACAAGGCCGGGGACGGGGAGAACTATACCCTGAACCTCATCGACACCCCGGGCCACGTGGACTTTAACTACGAGGTCTCCCGTTCCCTCGCCGCCTGCGAGGGCGCTGTCCTGGTGGTGGACGCCTCCCAGGGCGTGGAGGCGCAGACCCTCTCCAACACCTATCTCGCCCTGGACAACAACCTGGAGATCCTGCCCGTGGTCAACAAGATCGACCTGCCTGCGGCGGATCCGAAGCGCGTCAAGGAGGAGATCGAGGAGATCATCGGCCTGCCCGCCATGGACGCGCCGGAGATCAGCGCCAAGGCCGGCATCAATATCGACGCCGTGCTCGAGGACATCGTGGCGAATATCCCCGCGCCCTCCGGCGATCCGAACGCCCCGCTCAAGGCCCTCATCTTCGACAGCCAGTACGACAATTACCGCGGCGTCATCGTCTTCATGCGCATCTTTGACGGCGTCATCCGCCGCGACAGCGAAATCAAGCTCATGGGCACCGGCGCGCGCTACAAGGTCGTGGAGGTCGGGCACCTGCGCCCCATCGGCCTCGAGCCCTGCGACGAGCTTGCCGCTGGGGACGTGGGCTACTTCACCGCCAGCATCAAAAACGTCTCCGATACCCAGGTGGGCGACACGGTCACGGACGCCGATACCCCGACGGCGGAGGCCCTGCCCGGCTACCGCCCCGCGCGGCCCATGGTCTTCTGCGGCATCTATACCGAGGATGGCTCCAAATACCCCGATCTGCGCGACGCGCTGGATAAGCTCAAGCTGAACGACGCCTCCCTCTCCTACGAGCCGGAGAGCTCGGTGGCCCTGGGCTTCGGCTTCCGCTGCGGCTTTCTCGGAATGCTCCACATGGAGATCATCCAGGAGCGCCTGGAACGCGAGTTTGACCTGGAGCTTGTCACCACCCTGCCCTCCGTTATTTACAAGGTCGTCAAGACCGACGGCACGGTGGTCATGGTGGATAACCCCCACAACTACCCGGAGGTGCCCTCCATTGCCGAGGCGTACGAGCCTTACGTCAAGGTCTCCATCATCACGCCGAACGAGTTCGTGGGCAACATCATGCCGCTCTGCCAGGATCGGCGCGGCGAGTACAAGAACATGACCTATCTCGACCAGCGCCTTGTGGAGCTGCACTACGAAATGCCGCTCAATGAGATCATCTACGACTTTTTCGACACGCTCAAGGCCCGCACGAAGGGCTATGCCTCGCTCGACTATGAGCTCTCGGAATACAAGCTCTCCGATCTTGTGAAGGTGGACATGCTCTTAAACGGCGACCAGGTGGACGCGCTCAGCTTCATCGCCCACAGGGAGAAGGCCTACCCCCGCGCGAGAAAGCTCTGCGAAAAGCTCCAGGAGAATATCCCGCGCCAGCTTTTCGAGGTGCCCATCCAGGCGGCCATCGGCGGCAAGATCATCGCCCGCGAGACCGTGCGCGCCATGCGCAAGGACGTGCTGGCCAAGTGCTACGGCGGCGACATCACAAGAAAGAAGAAGCTTCTGGAAAAGCAGAAGGAAGGCAAAAAGAAGATGCGCCAGCTCGGCACCGTCTCTATCCCGACGGAGGCGTTTCTCGCGGTACTGAAGCTGGACGAGTAAATGCCGTCCAGCTCCCTTTTTCCAAAGGGAGGTAGAAATGTATCGGTATAAAATAAAAGTTCTTGTCTTTTTATTATCAGTATAGTATAATACCATCTCGGTTTGCGCCGGTGCGGCGCGGAATCGAAAGCCATGAAAGGGGGCGCCCATCCGGTGGTTAACATCACCAACGAAAAGGGAACGATCAGCATCACAAGCGAGGTTCTCACCTACCTTGCGGGCGTGGCGGCCACAGGCTGCTTCGGCGTCAAGGGGATGATCGGACGCAGCAAGGACGGCGGCGCCTGGCAGCTGCTGCGCAGAGAGACCATGTCCAGGGGCGTGACCGTGCATTTTGAGGATGACGGCGCCATCTCCCTGGAGCTGCACATCGGCGTGGACCACGGCGTGAACATGAGCGCCGTGACCCGAAGCATTATCAACGAGGTCAGCTATAAGCTGTCCAAGTCCGCGGGTGTGCCCGTGCGCCGCGTCGATGTATATATTGACTCGATCATCGGATAAGGCAAAGAGAGGAACTGTCACTTGAGAGATATGATAAATGCCGCGGCCTTCAAAGAGTGCATTCTGTGCGCCTATGCCGCGCTGCAAGCCAACATCCAGACTATCAACGATCTGAACGTCTTCCCCGTCCCGGACGGGGACACCGGCACCAACATGGGCCTGACCATGGAAAAAGCCGCCGCGGAGCTGAGAAAGGGCGATTATCCCACCGTCACCGCCGCGGCCGACTGCGTGGCCTCCGCCCTGCTGCGGGCTGCCCGCGGCAACTCCGGCGTCATTTTGAGCCTGCTGTTTCGCGGCATCTCCAAAAAGCTCAAGGGTCTGCACGAGGCCGACCCCAAGAGCTTCGCCGCCGCACTGCAGGAGGGCGTCAATGCCGCCTACAAGGCCGTCATGAAGCCTGCCGAGGGGACCATCCTCACCGTCTCCCGCCTCGCCTCCGAGGCCGCCGTCAAGGCTGCCGAGTCCGGCGCCGGCATGGAGGAGACGCTTGAGGCCGCGATCCTCGCCGGGGATGAGGCCCTGGCCGATACCATCAACATGAACCCCGTGCTCAAAAAGGCCGGCGTCGTGGACGCGGGCGGCATGGGCTATATGGTCATCCTCAAGGCCATGCTCGCCTCCCTGCGCGGGGACGTCTTCGCCCCTCAGGATCAGATGCGCATTGAGGAGGTCGTGGAGGAAAACCGCCGCGTCTTCGAGAAGGACGGGGTGCAGGACGTTATCACCTTCGCCTTCGACACGGTCTATATCGTACGCAAGAAGAGCCCGGACGTGGATCTCGAGCCGCTGCGCGCCTATCTCGGCTCCATCGGCGACAGCCTTGTCATCAGCGACGACGATGAGATCTTCAAGGTGCATGTGCATACCGACACCCCGGGCGTCGCCCTGACCGAGAGCCAGAAGTACGGCACGCTCGAGCTTGCCAAGATCGAGAACATGGTCACCCAGGCCGAGCAGCAGAAGGCCGGCGTGGCCGTCATCAGCACCGACGATCTCGAGAAGGTCGAGGAAGAGCTGGAGGCCATGGAGAACGCCCCCGCCGAGCCGGAGTACGCCGCCCCCGAAAAGCAGTTCGGCGCGGTGGTCGTGGCCGCGGGCGAGGGGATGCAGAACCTCTTTAAAGAACTCGGCGCCGACCGGGTCGTCACCGGCGGGCAGACCATGAACCCCTCCACCGACGATATCCTGCGGGAGATCAACCGCACCCCGGCAGAGACGGTCTTCGTCCTGCCGAACAACAAGAACATCATCATGGCCGCCGAGCAGAGCGCGGAGCTCTGCCGCGACAAGCGCGTCATCGTCATCCCCACCAGAACGGTGCCCCAGGGCATCTCGGCGCTTCTCAACTTCAACATCGACGAGAATGAGGAGCCCATTGTCGAAGCGATGAAGGAGGCCGCCGCAAAGGTGCACACCGCGATGGTGACCTACGCCGCGCGCGACTCGGACTTTGACGGCCACGACATCCACGCGGGCGAGTATCTGGCCCTGGTGGACGGGGCGCTGCTCGGCAGCTACGGCTCCGAGGACGCGCTGCTCGCGGCGCTCAGCGAGGCCTTCAAGCAGTATGATCCGGAATTCGTCACCGTGTACTACGGCGAGGGCGTAGAGGAATCCGACGCCGACGAGGTGGCTGCGGTCATCGCGGGCGGCTTCCCCAACGCGGAGCTGAGCGTGGTCAACGGCGGTCAGCCGGTGTACTACTATATGATCAGCGTGGAATAAGAATCTGAGGGGCTGTCTCAAAACTCCGTGTCATCCTCCTAAAGGGCATAGAGCTTCTAAGCGGCAAGCCGCTAAGAAGCTCTAATGTTCGCGAAGCGAAGGATCTTTCTCGGAAAGGTTGCAAAAACCTTCAAAAGAAAGATCCTTCGTCACTTCGTTCCTCAGGATGACAAAACGGTAAACGTTTTGAGACAGCCCCTTCACAACAAGGCGGGATAGTATGAAAAACAATACCAAATCACACGACACGCTCTTCTGGATTGTTCTCGGGCTCTTTGCCGTCGTGTACCTGACGCTTCTGGAGCTGAACAAGAACAGCGTTGCCGCCTGGGGCGCGGCGCTGGCGCTGCTGGCCTTCTATGTCCTTCTGCGGCAAAAAGTCCTGCGCGGCGGGCACTTCTACCTGCGGCTCATCGCCTTTCTCGCGCTGATCGCCCTGCTCGCGCAGATCCTGCTGGGCCTCGGCAGACCCTACAAGCGCCGCCCGGCCGTCACAGTCAGCGGCGGCATGACCGGGGTTGTGGACACGCGCAGCGGCAAGGTGCAGGGCGTGAAAACCGGGGACGGGGCCGTGGAGGTCTTCACCGGCATTCCCTACGCCAAGCCCCCGGTGGGGCAGCTTCGCTGGCGCGCGCCGGAGGACCCGGAGAGCTGGAGCGGTGTGCGCACCTGTGTGCAGTTTGCCCCCATGTCCATGCAGCCGCGCAATTCCGAGATCTATAACTCCCTGTCCCAGATCGTGGGCTTTCACGACTATGCCGTGAGTCTGCGCGACAACTTCCGCGACGCGGTGAGCGAGGATTCGCTTTACCTGAACCTCTGGCGGCCCGCGGACGCCGGCGGGAAGCTGCCGGTTCTGGTGTACATCCACGGCGGCGCCCTGCAGACCGGCCAGCCCTGGTACGCCGACTACAGCGGCGAAGGCCTTGCCCGCAAGGGCGTGATCGTGGTGAACTTCGGCTACCGCCTGGGCGTATTCGGCTTTTTGGCGACCGAGGAGCTTGCGGCGGAGGATCCCCACGGCAGCACCGGCAACTACGGCCTCATGGATCAGATCAAGGCCCTCGAGTGGGTGCGCGACAACATCGCGGCCTTCGGCGGCGACCCGGAGAATGTCACCATCGCGGGCGAGTCCGCGGGCGCGGCCTGCGTGACGGCGCTGTGCACCTCGCCGGAGGCAAAGGGCCTGTTCCGCCGCGCCATCGCGGAGAGCTCGACCACCACGGCTCCCGTACCGCAGCACTCCTTCCGCCTGCTGGATGAGGCGCTCGAGACCGGGCGCGAGACCATGGCGCGCTTCGGGGCGGAGAGCATCGCGGACATGCGCGCCCTGCCCGCCGAAAAGCTTGTCGCCGCGGCGGACACCAACCACCACATCACCGTCGACGGCTGCATTCTGCCCCAGACCCCCTATGAGGCCTACCGGGCGGGCGAGCATAACGAAGAGGCCCTGCTGCACGGCTTCAACGCAGAGGAGGCCACCCCCTTCATCCTCTTCGACCAGGGCAATCTCAAAAATTATGAGGACAAGGTGCGCGGCTATTTCAAGGACAACGCCGACGAGCTGCTGGCTCGGTACGCGCCCAAAACCGACGAAGAGGCGCGCACTATGTGGATGCAGCTCTATTCCGGCATCTACTTCACCCACGGCCATTTCTGCCTGAGCCGTCAGGCGCTCGGCGTCAAGGAGCCTGTGTGGGAGTATTACTTCGCCAAGACAAACGGCCGCCTCTCGGCCTGGCACAGCGGCGAGGAGGTCTACTGCTACAACAACATCCCGGCAGACTCCAAGCTCTATGACGAAGCCGATCGAAAGCTTGCCGACCTCTTCAGCGACTACTTCGTGAATTTCATCCGCTCCGGCGACCCCAACGGCGCGGGCCTGCCCGTCTGGGAGCAGAGTACGGACGGAACGAACGTCATGCTCCTCGGAGACGAGCAGAAGATGATTACCGACCCCTATCTCCCCATCGACGACGTCCTGGACAGAATGCAGGGCTGGGAGGCATAAAGCAACGCCGCCCCGGAATCGTGTGTGATTCCGGGGCGGCGTCTATTCAAAAGGGCTTATCCTTCCTTTTTCAGAAGCTCAGCCTTGTCGAGGATGAACTGGCGCAGCCACGCGCCGGCCTCCTCGTTTTTCAGGGCAAAGTCGATGATCGACTCCAGATAGCCCTTGAGGTTTCCGGTGTCGTAGCGCTTGCCCTCAAAGTCCACGGCGCACATGGGCTTGCGCCGGCAAAGGGCGCGCATGCCGTCGGTGAGCTGGATCTCGTTGTTGCGCCCGGGCTTGGTCTTTTCCAGAATGTCGAAAATTTCGGGCATCAGCACATAGCGGCCCATGATGGCGTAGTCGGAGAGCTTTTCGTATACGGAGGGCTTCTCGTTCATGTCGCTGATGCGGTAGACCCGCTCGGAAAGCTGCTCCTCAAGCTTGACGGAGGAGTACTTGCTGATCTCGTCGCTCGGGAATTTGCGCACGGCGATGGCGCTGCAGTTATGCTGCTCCGCCGCGTCCACCAACTGCTTGAGAACCGGCGTGTCGCTGAGCATGATGTCGTCGCCGAGGAGGATGCCGAAGGGCTCGTCCCCCACAAAGCTCTTGGCGCGCCAGATGGCGTGGCCGAGACCCTTGGTCTCCTTCTGCCGCAGAAAGTACACGTCGGCCATATCGGCCACCTCGCGCACGGTGCGGGCCTCATTGCGCTTGCCGTCGGCGATGAGCCGCGCTTCCAGGTCAGGGGCGTAGTCAAAGTAATCCTCGATGGGGGACTTGCCGCGGTTGGTGATGATGAGGATCTCCTGCACGCCGGCGGCGACGGCCTCCTCCACAATGTACTGGAGAACGGGCTTGTCCACCAGGGGCAGCATCTCCTTGGGGATGCTCTTGGTATTGGGCAGCAGGCGGGTGCCCAGGCCCGCTGCGGGGATGATGGCTTTGCGGATCTTCATGGGACGCTCCTTTCTTTTTGGGAAACGCTGAATAAATCGCCGCGCACGTCTTGACGCAATCTTTTTCGCCTGACTTTGCCTGAAAAACTTGAAATACACAAAGTATTCCTGCGCTTTTCAGACTTCGTCAGCCAAAAAAACTGCTCGTCCATCCGCACGCTTCAATTTAATCAGCGCTTCCCCTATCTCTGACGGGGTTTTGTAAAAAGTGGAAAGTGAAAAGTGAAGTTGTGGTGTCCGCTTCGCGGACGGATTGATTCATGCGGTCAATCAGCCCGCGCACGCTTTTGATTTTCGGCAGCTGGATGAGCAGGGGGTAGCCCAGCAGATACAGCACCACGGCTTCACCCAGGCCGACGGTCAGGGCGTTGAAGCCGTAGGAGGCGAGGGGGGAGGAATACTCCTGAATCCCATAGCCCCAGGTGAGCACCGCGCCCACGATCACCGCGTTGAATACGACCGGCATCAGACAGCCGAGGATGCGGTTTTTCACCGTATTGCCCTGCTCACCGAAATACGCCGTCAGCAGCGCCGCAAGCAGCGTTGCGATCGAACCGAACACAATGTCCAGGACGCTGCCGGTGTAGAGATTGGCGAGGACACAGCCCACGACGACCCCCAGCACAGAGCCGGGCATCAGAAAGGGCAGAATGGTGAAAGCCTCGCTCACGCGAAACTGGATCGGCCCATAGCTGATGGGCGCAAGGGCGATGGTGAGGGCGGCGTAGCCCGCGGCGATGACGGCGTTCACCGCCAGGAACAGGGTCTTGCTTTTTGCTTGCATCAATCAATACCTCGCTCCACTTTTCACTTTCTTTTTGAGGGAGTATTCGCAGCCGCAGTAGAGCTGGCGGTAGACGTTGTATTTTTCGCACAGCTCGATCGAGCGGTTTTCCCCGTCGCGCTTTTTGAATTCGGAGGGGAGCCATTTTACGCCCTCCTTCTGCGCGATCTCTTCGGCAAGGGCATTGATGCGCACCGCGTCCTTGTGCCGCGAGAGGGTGAGGGTGGTGCAGAAATAATCAAAGCCGCGCGCCGCCGCAATTTTTGCCGTCTCCTCCAGGCGCAGGCGGAAGCATTCGGTGCATCGCTTCCCGCCTTCCGGCTCATCCTCCAGGCCGCGGGCGCGCTCATAGTATTCCTCGCTCCGGTGCTCTTCAAAGAGAACGGAGACGCGGCGCTCCAGCCCCATGTCCCGGATGAGCTTTAAGAGCGTGTCATAGCGCTTTTGAAATTCCGCCTCCGGATAGATGTTGGGGTTATACCACAAAAGCGTCAGGTCAAAATACTGGGTCAGATACTCCAACACGGAGCTCGAGCAGGGGCCGCAGCAGACGTGCAGCAGCACCTTTGCGCGCGTCTGGCCCTGTTTTTCAATGATGCGGTCCATCTCCCGCATGTAATTTCTTCTGTTCATAAGGATATCATAGCACAGACGGAAGAAAAAAGCTACCCGTTTCCTTGCTTGACGGGGACGGTATTTGTGCGGTATGATAAACAAAAACCATCTTGCCTCCCTCTTTGAGGGAGTTTGTAAGGAATGCTTATTTGACGGAGGTCACGCCCATGGACAGCCGAACCAGCAAGCAGAATTATTATCTGGACATCGCCGACGCGGTGCTCGAGCGTTCCACCTGCCTCCGGCGCAAATACGGCGCCATCATCGTGCGAAACGATGAGATCATCTCCACCGGCTATAACGGCGCGCCCCGGGGTCGGCGCAACTGCTCGGATCTCGGCGGCTGCATGCGCGAAAAGCTCGGCATCCCCTCCGGCGAGCGCTATGAGCTCTGCCGCTCCGTACACGCGGAGGCCAACGCCATCATCTCCGCCTCCCGCCGGGATATGATCGGCGCGACCATCTATCTCGTCGGCCGCAGCGCCAAAACCAACGAACTGCTGCCCGACGCGATGAGCTGTTCCATGTGCAAGCGGCAGATCATCAACGCCGGCATCGAAAAAATCGTCATCCGCACAAGCCCCGACGAATACCGGGTGATCCCCGTGTCGGACTGGGTGGAAAACGACGATTCCATCTTTAACCTGATCGGATAACGATTCCGCCGCTGTCATTCTGTGGAACGAAGTGACGAAGAATCTGATCTTTTGGAGGAAAAACCATGGAACTTCTTGAACAGCGTATTCTCACCGACGGAAAGCTGCTGCCCGGCGGCATTCTGAAAATCGACAGCTTCCTCAACCATCAGCTCGATCCCGTGCTGCTGCAGGAGATGGCGAAGGAGGTTCACCGCCTCTTTCGGGATGACGGGGTGGACAAGATCCTGACCATCGAGGCATCCGGCATCGCGCTGGCGATCCTGACGGGACTGGAGTTTCGCTGCCCGGTGGTCTTCGCCAAAAAGAGCAAAACCACCAATATCTCCGACAATGTCTATACGGCGGAGATCCCGTCCTTTACCCACGGCAACGTCAACACCGCCATGGTGGCGAAAGACTACCTGCACGCGGGGGAGCGGGTGCTGCTGGTGGACGACTTTCTCGCCACCGGCGCGGCTTTCTTCGGCCTCAAAAGCCTCGTCGAGCAGGCGGGCGGGACGGTGGTCGGCGCCTGCGCCGCGGTGGAAAAGCGCTTCCAGGGCGGTGGGGACAAGCTGCGCGCCGAGGGCGTAAAGGTGGAGAGCCTGGCCCGCATCGTAAAAATGGACGACGGCGGCATTTGTTTTGGCTAAAAAAGAGCTTAAAAAACTTGAAACGCTTGCGCCGCAAGGCTTTACAAAGTTATCCCACATATTGCCATTTGTGCACAGCGCACAAAATCAGCCTGCCATATCTGGCCAATTCTTACAGGAACATACAGTTGACTTTTGGCGAAAAGGCTGTTATTTTATACGCGTCCTGAAAAACAGGACAAGTGAATATCGCTCGATATAAACAAATGATATGGATTTGAAGTTTCTACCCGGACGCCGTAAATGACCGGACTATCGAAGCATCCAACAGGGCAAAGAGCCTCTCTTTCTTTCGCCCTTTGGTATAGTTTGCATTGGTACCGGGCGCCGATCGTCCGCGCCAGTGCAATTTTTATCGCATCGACGCTGCCACGAAAAAAACTGTCGGCTTTTTTTCATGGCAGCGTCACCTACCCCTAAAGCCGTTTTCCGCAACGAAAGCCCAAAATTTTTTTATTAAGGAGACTGAACATGAAAAAGATCCTTTCTCTGCTCATCGCTCTGACCATGATCTTCGCACTCGCCGTCACTGCCGCTCCCGCCGCCTCCGCTGCCGAGCCCAAGACCGTCAAGGCCGGTTTCATCTTCCTGCACGACGAGAACTCCACCTATGACCTCAACTTCATCAACGCCGCCAAGGAAGCCTGCGAGAAGCTCGGCGTTGAGTACCTGCTCAAGACCGGCATCCCCGAGGGTCAGGAATGCGCTGACGCCGCCGAAGAGCTCATCGACGAAGGCTGCAACTTCATCTTTGCCGACTCCTTCGGCCATGAGCCCTTCCTCATCCAGGTCGCCAAGGACTACCCCGACGTGGAGTTCTGCCACGCCACCGGCACCCAGGCCCACACTGTGGGACTTGCCAACTACCACAACGGCTTCGCTTCCATCTATGAAGGCCGCTTCCTCGGCGGCGTCGCCGCCGGTCTCAAGCTCAACGAGATGATCGAGTCCGGCGCCATCACCGCAGACCAGGCCAAGGTCGGCTACGTCGGCGCCTTCCCCTATGCCGAAGTGAAGTCCGGCTACACCTCCTTCTTCCTCGGCGTCCGCTCCGTCTGCCCCTCCGCCACCATGGAGGTCACCTTCACCAACTCCTGGTACGACCCCACCCTTGAGAAGGAAGGCGCCACCAAGCTCATCAACAACGGCTGCGTCCTGATTTCCGAGCATGCCGACTCCATGGGCGCTCCCACCGAGTGCGAGGCCAACAACGTCCCCTTCGTGTTCTACAACGGCTCCGCCGCTGACGCCTGCCCCAACACCTTCATCGTCGCCTCCCGCATTGACTGGGCTCCCTACATGGAGCACGCCATGACCTGCGCTGCCAACGGCGAGGCCATTGAGGCCGACTGGGTCGGCACCCTGGCCACCGGCTCCGTCAAGATGACCGACATTAACGACAAGGCTGCCGCCGCCGGCACTGCCGAGAAGCTGGCGGAAGTTGAGGCCAAGCTTGCCTCCGGCGAGCTGAAGGTCTTCGACACCGCCGCCTGGACCGTGAACGGCGAGACCCTCACCGAGTACCTGGCCGACGTTGACGACATGGGCGACTTCCAGCCCGAGACCAACGTCATTGCCGACGGCTTCTTCCATGAGTCCGAGTATCGCTCCGCTCCTTACTTCGACATCGACATCGACGGCATCACCAACATCGACGCCTGATCTGAAAAAACTTCAAAGCGCCCCCGCTTCTCCAAAGGAGCGGGGGCGATGCCGCATATTAAGGAGTTATACTATGGACAACAAGATCGCCGCAGTTACCATGCGCAACATCACCAAGCGCTTCGGCCCCACCCTGGCAAACGACCGGGTCTGGCTCAATATCTACCGGGGGGAGATCCTGGCCCTGCTGGGCGAAAACGGCAGCGGCAAGACCACCCTTATGAACATGCTCTCCGGCATCTACTTCCCGGACGAGGGCGAGATCGCCATCGACGGCAAGCCCGTCGTGATCCGCTCCCCGAAGGACGCCTTTGCCCTCGGCATCGGCATGATCCACCAGCACTTCAAATTGGTGGACGTGCTGACTGCGGCGGAGAATATTGTCCTCGGCCTGCCCGGCAAGCTCGATCTCAAGGCCGCGTCCAAAAAGATCCGCGAGATCTGCGACGCCTACGGCTTTGAGGTGAACCCCGACCAGAAAATTTACGATATGTCGGTCAGCCAGAAGCAGACCGTCGAGATCGTGAAGGTGCTCTACCGCGGGGCGGACATCCTGATCCTGGATGAGCCGACCGCCGTTCTGACGCCCCAGGAGACGGACAAGCTCTTCGCCGTGCTGCGCAACATGCGCGACGACGGCAAGGCCATCGTCATCATCACCCACAAGATGCACGAGGTGGAGGCCCTGTCCGACCGCGTTGCCGTCCTGCGCCACGGCCAGTTCATCGGCGACATGCCCACAAAGTCCACCAACGCCCAGGAGATGACCAACATGATGGTAGGCCATCCCGTGGTACTGAACATCGAGCGGCCCGAACCTGTAAACCCCAAGCCCCGCATCGAGGTCAAGGGGCTCACCGTGCGCAGCATGGACGGTATCCTCAAGCTGGATGATGTGAGCTTTACCGCCAATTCCGGCGAGATCCTCGGCATCGCGGGCATCTCCGGCTGCGGCCAGAAGGAGCTGCTGGAGGCCATCGCGGGGCTGCAGCCGGTGGAGGCCGGCTCCATCGAGTACATCGAGGACGACGGAAGACGCGAGCAGCTTCTCGGCAAGGATCCCCTCGCCATCGCGGAGATGGGCGTGAGCCTCTCCTTCGTGCCGGAGGATCGCCTCGGCATGGGTCTTGTGGCCAACATGGATCTCTCAGACAACATGATGCTGCGCTCCTTCCGCAAGGGGCACTCCTTCTTCACCGACCGCCGCACCCCCAAGAAGCTTGCCGAAACCGTGGTGCAGGAGCTGGAGGTCAAGACCCCCGGCATCTCCACCCCCGTGCGCAGGCTCTCCGGCGGCAATGTGCAGAAGGTGCTGGTCGGGCGTGAGATCGCCTCGGCCCCCACGGTGCTGCTGACTGCCTACGCGGTGCGCGGTCTGGATATCAATTCCTCGTATACCATTTATGATCTCATCAACCGCCAGAAGGAGCAGGGCGTGGCCGTCCTGTACGTGGGCGAGGATCTGGACGTGCTGCTGGAGCTTGCCGACCGTATCCTGGTGCTCTGCGGCGGCAAGGTCTCGGGCATTGTCCCGGGCCGCGGCGCAAAGAAGCGCGACGTCGGCATGATGATGACAAAGCTCGGAGGGAAAGCCGATGAATAAGAAAACAAAAACCCCCCTCTTCCATGTGGCAAAGCGCGCGGCCCTGCCCTGGTACAAGGCCTGGGCCATCCGGGGCGCGGCCCTGCTGCTGGCGCTTGTGCTCTGCGGCGTCATTACCAGCCTTGTCACCGGCGAAAACCCCTTCGCCGTCTATGCCGCCATCTGGAAGGGCTCCTTCGGCACTACCCGAAAGTTCTGGGTGCTGCTGCAGAATATTGCAATGCTGCTTTGCGTGTCCCTCGCCGTGACGCCGGCCTTCCGCATGCGCTGCTGGAACCTCGGCGCGGAGGGGCAGGCCCTGATCGGCGGCCTTGCCTGCGCCGCCTGCATGATCACCCTGGCAGACAAGCTCCCCAACTGGGCCGTCATCCTCTGCATGGTTGTCACGAGTATTCTCGCCGGCGCGATCTGGGCGGGCATCCCCGCCTTCTTCAAGGCAAAATTCAACACCAACGAGACGCTCTTCACCCTCATGATGAACTATGTCGCCACCCAGCTCGTGGCCTACTACTGCGTCGTGTGGGAGAGCCCCAAGGGCTCCGGCACCATCGGCATCATCAACCCCAGAACCGAGATCGGCTGGCTCCCTCAGTTTCCGAGCCAGAAATACCTGCTGAACGTGCTGATCGTCGCCATCGTCTGTGTGCTGGTCTACATCTACCTCAACTACTCCAAGCACGGCTATGAGATCGCCGTCGTCGGCGAGTCCGAGCGCACGGCGCGCTATGTCGGCATCAAGGTCGAAAAGGTCATCATCCGCACCATGCTCCTCTCCGGTGCGATCTGCGGCCTTGCGGGTCTGCTGCTGGTCGGCAGCACCAACCACACCCTGACCACCACCATCGTCGACGGGCGCGGCTTCACGGCGGTCATGGTCTCCTGGCTTGCCAAATTCAACCCCATCGGCATGATTTTCACCAGCTTCCTGCTGGTCTTCCTCGGCCGCGGTGCGGGCGAGATCGCCACCAAGTTCGGCCTCAACCGCAGCTTCGGTGATATTCTCACGGGCGTCATCCTCTTCTGCATCATCGGCAGCGAGTTTTTCATCAACTACGAAATCAAGCTCACCCGCGGCGCGGGAAAGGAGGGTTAAGCCATGTTTGATATTGTATCCTTTATTCCCCGTGCCGTCGTCCAGGGCATTCCGCTTCTGCTCGGCAGCACCGGCGAGACCCTCACCGAGAAATCCGGCAACCTGAACCTCGGCATCCCGGGCATCATGTATGTTGGCGGCATCAGCGGCGTCATCGGCTCGTTCTACTATGAGGCGGGCAAGACCGCCCAGGATATGAACACCGCCCTCACCATCCTGATCCCCCTGTGCTGCTGCCTGCTGGGGAGCTTTCTCATGGGGCTTCTCTACTGCTTCCTTACCGTCACCCTGCGCGCAAACCAGAACGTGACCGGCCTTGCCCTCACCACCTTCGGCGTGGGCTTCGGCAACTTCTTCGGCGGCTCGCTCATCAAGCTCTCCGGCAGCAGCCTGCCCTCCATCATCATGACCAACACCTCCAACGTCTTCCGCCGCACCCTGCCCTTTGCGGAGAAAATGGGCGTCTTCGGAAAGCTTTTTCTGAACTACGGCTTTCTGGCCTATGTGGCGGTGGCGATCGCCCTTGCCGTGGCCTATGTGCTGGGCCACACCCGCACGGGCCTGCACCTGCGCGCGGTGGGCGAGAGTCCCACCACCGCCGACGCTGCCGGCATCAACGTCACCCGCTATAAATACGTGGCCACCTGCGTGGGCGCGATGATCGCGGGTCTCGGCGGCCTCTATTACGTGATGGACTACGCCTGCGGCGTGTGGACCAACGACGCCTTCGGCGACCGCGGCTGGCTCGCCATCGCACTGGTCATCTTCACCATCTGGCGCCCCAACGTGGGCGTTCTGGCCTCCTTCCTCTTCGGCGGGCTCTATATCCTGCACATGTACATCCCATCGGGCATGAACCTCGCCGTCAAGGAGCTTTACAAGATGGCGCCTTACGTTGTTACCATCATTGTGCTGGTCATCTCCTCTATGCGCAACAAGCGCGAGAACCAGCCCCCCGCCTCCCTCGGCCTCCCCTATTTCCGCGAGGAGCGGTAATCATCCAAGTCAGCGCCCCGTCCTGCCCGGACGGGGCGTTTTCATATATGAGATACTTTGCGCCGATCCTCTCATTCCAGCCAAAAACAATTGACTGTTGAGCGCATTTACGATAAAATAAAATGTAATTGAGAACCACTCAAAATAATACCCAAAAAGGAGAAATGACCATGGCAAAAGAACTTTCCCGCAGAGATTTTCTGAAGGGCATTGCCGCGGGCGCGATGGGCGTCGCCGCTGCCGGCGTGCTCGGTTCCATCCCCGTCACGGCTGCCGCTGAGGAAGCCAAGTACACCCCCGGCACCTACTCCGCCACCGCCAAGGGCATCGCAAGCGACGTCAAGGTCACCATGGAGTTCAGCGAGAGCGAGATCCTCTCCGTCAAGATCGACGCCTCCGGCGAGACTCCCGAGCTGGGCGGCGCTGCCGCTCCCAAGCTCGAGCAGGCCATCCTGGACGCCCAGGGCCTGGAGGTGGACGCCGTCTCCGGCGCGACCGTCACCTCCGACGCGGTCAAGAAGGCTGTTGCCGACTGTATCTCCCAAGCCAGCGGCAAGGCCATCGTCGTGCAGGAGACCGAGAGCTTCAACGCCGACTGGCTGGGCGAGGCTCCCGAGATCGCGGACGCCGACATCACCGAGACCCTCGATACCGAGGTGCTGGTGGTCGGCTGCGGCACCGGCGGCTGGATCGCTGCCATGACCGCTGCCGAGGAGGGCGCAAAGGTCCTCGTCGTCGAGAAGGCCGAGACCCCCACCAAGATCAAGGAGGACATCGGCGCCATCAACTCGAAGCTCCAGCTTGAGAGCTTCGACCAGTACCCCG
>Ga0310691_10001460_pt1 | contig 35917 bp, 58 predicted proteins | sample 176DNAGHGlowgp2_FD_203887 | JGI IMG/M metagenome (GOLD analysis project Ga0310691, IMG submission 203887) | Sheep rumen microbial communities from Palmerston North, Manawatu-Wanganui, New Zealand - 1766 DNA GHGlow gp2 (v2) (version 2) | ecosystem: Host-associated > Mammals > Digestive system >... | reverse complement strand
AGAGTAAATTTTAAAAATGTTGTTACTTCTATGGGTAAAGGTTTACAAATGAAAATTTCGTAAATATAATTCAAGTGTAAAATTTTATAATTCAACAAAGTTGAATTTGGGTGGTGAAAATGGCAAAACGAAAATGGAAAAAGAAAGTGGTTAAGGTTGAGATTCCTGAAAAAGAGTTCCAGAGATGGAAATTCGTAGAGAATGGAAATGAAAGAATCCTTCTAATTGACTTCCGTTGTATCAGAAATCAACTCTTCGAAAAAGTGAATTATGGCTCTAGAAGAAAGATAAAATGGCAAACTCCAAAACAGCTAGAATCTCTCATTGAAGAGTATTTTGCTAGCTGCTATGATTATCTTTATGATTTCAAAACTCAACAGCCACTCCTTGATGCTGAGGGTAGACCTCGAAAAGGGCAGGTAGAACCTTTCACTCTATCGGGTTTGGCACTTCATATTCACATTTCGACTCAACAATTGAGAAGATTTAAGGATAAAGAAATTGATGCTTTGGGTATGCCTACAGACGAAGATTATGAAGGTCCAACCTACAGTGATCTCATAAATGCTGCAAGACAGAAGATTGAAACTTATGCAGAGAAAAGATTGTTTGATAAAGATGGGTTCAATGGTGGTAAATTTGTGCTTGATTGTGCATTTAAGTGGGGATATCGTAAGGAACTTGCTGAAATTGAAAAGATGAAGAAAGAAATTGAACTGAAGGAAAGAGAGCTTCAGTTGAAGATTGAACAGGCAGCAGCAGGTGAAGATACTGAAGATAATACAATAAATGTAACAATTCATAGAGCAGGAGAGGAGTAAAATTATGGGTGGACGTGGTTCTGCTGGTGCTCGTGGAGGTGGAAGTATGCAAACTCCAAAAACTTTGTACAATAAATCTCAAGTGGATGAATTAACAAAAGATTTTACACCACAGATGTTTTTAGGAGATGTAGAAAATAACTATATGGGTTCTTTAAATAGCATTAAAACAATGGCTGAAGAAAATGCACCAAGGGAGCTTGAGATTGGTGGATATACATTCAGAAATATGGGAAGTCCAAATGCTGTTATGGAACAAACAGGTAAAAAGAGTTTCAAGGATGTTGTTGTTTTAGATTATCAGTCCACAGAACAAATTGGTAAAGAATTTCCTGTTCTACAGGTAGGAATTAGAACTTGGAGAACACCAAAGGGAAAAGTCAAATCTGAGATAATTAGAGATGGCTATACCAATAAAACAAAATTTTGGTGAGGTAGCACATGATACCAAATGAACCAGACTTTCTAAACTTTCAGAAAATAGGAAACATGGAGCTCCAAGGTGAGTATGGATTTCCGAAGATTAAAGGAATAAAGCTCAAGCATCCGGAGGATGTGAATCTGATTGGGTTCAATTATGCTACAAATCCAAAAACTGAAGATAAGGAATCTCAGTGGGTGCATTTCTTTTTGCCTGATTATCGGTTTCAGCAGGTGTGGAATCATCCGGAGAAATACATTGAAATTTTTAGACAATACAAAGGAATATGCTCTCCGGATTTCAGCTGTTATGTAGGAATGCCCAAGGCAATGCAGATTTTTAATGTATACCGAATGGCATTCCTGACAGCATATTATCAAAGGTTTGGAATTCATGTGCTTCCCTCAGTGACTTGGGGAGAGCCTGATACCTATGATTGGGTATTCAGCTGGATTCCTAAAGGTTCAGCGGTGGTGTGTTCTACTGTTGGCTGCATGCAGAATAAAGAATCAACTCAGCTATTCTTAGAGGGTTACAAAGAAATGTGCAGTAGGATTGAACCAAGCTCAATTATTGTTTACGGTAAAGCAATTCCGGAGATAAAACAGAGCTCAGCAGAAATTTTTAGAGTCCCGAGCATGATGGAAGTTAGAAGAGAAACTGTATTTGGTGGTGCTATGAAGAAATGGGAAGAAATTCCTCAGGCACCAAGATTGAAATTGGAGGATAAAAATGGGAGGTAGAGGAAGTTCAGGAGCTAGAAATAGTGGTGGAAAAACTAGTGAAGCATCTCATGCAAAAGAGCTTTCGTGGAATGAAGAAAAAGAATATCTTAAGAATCTCGGGTATTCAGAGCGTGAAGCTGAGTTAATGCGTGATGTAATGACTGTATACATACAAAATCCAAATCGAGTCCAGCAGTATGAGAAAAATATAGATGGACTAATTGAACGAATGCCTGAATACAAAGGTGAAGTCTTCAGAGGGATTGTTGTTGATGAAGCTACATCATATAAAGTTGGGCAAACTATTGCAGAGGGTAAGATTAGCAGCTGGACTTCTGAAAAGTCTGTAGCTCGTGAGTATAGCGGTAGTGCAGAATACGCATCACAAAATGCTTGGCAAAAAGGTAGAGGACAAAAATCTGTTATCTTTGTAACCAATGATTCTGGTGGAGCATCAATATCCAGATTTCACAGTAGTGGAAACGAAAAATACCATAAAGAAGTTATAACAAAATCTACAGCCAAATACTCTGTTTCCAAGGTATCACGAACTGTAGAAAGTGGTGGTCGGGAAATTGAGTATGTATATTTGAAACGCAAGAGGTAACACATGGACATTGATGTAGTTGTAAATCCAAGATTTGAAAATTTCATATATGACTGGAATTACAAGACATATCTCCTTGTTGGTGGCTATGGTTCCTCTAAGAGTTATGGTGTTGTACAGAAGCTGATTTTAAAATGCCTGCAGGAGAAAAGAAAAGTGCTGGTCGTTCGTGAGGTTTATGATACTCACAGAGATTCAACATTTTCACTTTTCAAGGAAATTCTAGAACTTTGGGGAATTTTAGCTGCAAGTCCTAAAGAGAGGAAGACTAAAGTCGTAGCGAAGGAATCCCCATTCAAGCTCACATTTCCTAATGGCTCAACGGTTATCTTCAAAGGAATGGACAAGCCAGAAAAGCTCAAGTCTATCAATGGTATTTCTATTGTATGGCTTGAGGAGTGCTCAGAAATTAAATACGCAGGATATAAAGAGCTCAGAGGACGTCTCAGACACCCAACTCTGAGTCTTCACTTTATACTCAGTACAAACCCTGTAGGAACAGATAACTGGGTGTACACTCATTTCTTTAAATCAGTAGATGAAAAGGGCAATGAGACTGTAGTCTTAGATGATGAAAAATTGTACAGACTGAAAACAATCGTACATAACGGAGTTTATTATCATCATTCTACAGCAGATGACAATTTCTTCTTACCACCTGACTACATCAGTGAGCTTGATGACATGAGACGGTATGACCCAGATCTATATAGAGTCGCTAGACAGGGAAGATTTGGTGTCAATGGTCTTAGAGTATTACCTCAGTTTGAGACAATGGATGCTGAGCTTGTTATGCGTGAAGTTTCCGGAATTCCAAGCAAATTCAAATTTATCGGAATGGACTTCGGTTTTGAAACTTCATATAATGCTGTTGTACGAATGGCTGTAGACGACAAGAATAAGTGGCTCTACATCTATAAGGAATTCTATAGAAACCACTTAACAGATCCACAGACAGCAAAAGCTCTTGTCGATTGGGATGAGAACATTAAGAAAGAACCTATCATTGCAGATTCAGCAGAGCCAAAAGCTATTCATTTCTATCAGCTCGAGGGATTCAATATGCTGAAGTGTCACAAATATGAGGGTTCACGTCTTGCCAACACAAAGAAAGTAAAGCGATTCAAACGAATCATTTGTAGTACCGAATGTGTGAACTGCATCAGAGAATTGAGGACTCTAACTTATGCTAAGGACAAGAAGACAGAGAATTTGATTCCTGATGAATTCAATATTGACCCACATACATTCTCAGCAATCTGGTATGGTCTTGATCATTATGAAGTTGCTGATGTAAAGGAAATGAAACCGAATAGCAAGAGAGGAGGAATTTAATGAATAACATAGTCCTTAAGAAACCGTTTCAGCTAGGAATCGACCCATATCCGGATTGGTTCAAACAGCTGGATAAGAGTCGTATGAATTTTGTACTGAGAGAGGATGGTACACTGAAAGAAGTGACCATTCAACTCGATGCAAGTGTACTTACAGTGAAAGCTGGGGATATCTTGGGTTTGATTAACGGTCAGATCACAGTACTTCCAGCTGCTGCTAAGCAATATTTATAATTTTGGAGGTAAAACTACATGAAGAAAATCAATTGGTCTGTAAGGCTCAAAAATCGGGCATTTTGGCTCGCAATGATCCCAGCGGTACTTTTATTGATCCAGGCAGTTGGATCCTTATTTGGGCTATCCTGGGACTTTGGAGACCTAAATAACAAGCTGCGGGATGTAGTCAACGCTGCATTTGTGGTGTTAGCTATCCTGGGCATCGTAAATGACCCAACAACAGCAACTTTTAATGATAGTACAAGAGTTATGAGTTACACCAGACCAAAACGAGAGGAGGATCAGGAGTAATGATTTACATTGGTTCATCTAGACATGACGAAAGAGGAAAATATCATGGTGGCAAGGCAGGAGATCAGCAGCAGACTTCATCTACTTGGGACACAAGAGGTGAAGTTTCTATTCAGACTCTTGCTGAATTTGTAGGCAGCAGAGCTTGGTACATTTTGAGACCAAAGAATCCTACTCATGCAAAGGCTCTGGCTCAGGCAATGTTAAGAGCTTGCAATAACCCAAATATTGGCTACAATCAGGATGCACGATATGGTGTTGTTAAGATGGGTACAGCTACAAAGACTCCTACAAATTCTGATTGTTCTTCTCTTGTAAGACAGTGTATTAAAGAAGCCACAGGGAAAGATGTAGGAGATTTTACAACTGGAGCAGAACCGTCTGTTCTTGAGAGATCTGGTCTTTTTGAGAAAGCTAAAATCTACACAGCAGGTATGACAATCTATGAGGGCGATGTATTTGTGACTCAGTCTAAGGGACATACAGGTGCTTGTGTTGTAGGTCAGAGCAGAACTAAAGAGAATACTTCTGTGACCAATGGAAAATACATTTACAAAAATGTAGACTATGGCTGTGTATTTGATCCAGCGTTCTATGCAAATGCTTACAGCGATCTCAGAGCTGCTTTTGGAACTGATGCTACGATGTTATTCAAGCACTTCTGTCAGTACGGTATGAAAGAACAGAGACAGGCTTGTGATTCTTTCAATGTAAAGATCTATATGGCAAAATACCCTGATTTACAGAAAGCCTATGGCAGCGATGCTCCATCATATTATATGCATTATGCTCTCTTCGGTAAGAAGGAAGGCAGAATTGCTATTTGAGGTAGAATATGAGTAAAGAAAAATTAGAAGATTCCGTTATAAGAATTTACAGCAGCATTCCTTACAATGTAATTTCTGAAGATGTACCTGCTTATAAGAAGACTGATTTCTACAAGGAATTGTCTGAGATCATGAAATATTATTCTGTGTATGAATCCGGAATAGACTTCACTGTAGAAGGTACAAATGGAGATTATGTAGGATCTGATGTAAGATTCAGAAAGAATAGAGAGCTTATCAACAAGGAAGCTCGATTTATGTTTGCCCATACTCCAGACTTCTACATCAATAAAAATACAGCTCATACAGATGAGGAGAAGGATCAGGCTTCAATTGCTTCAGAGTTCATTCAGAATGTACTTGCTAAAAATGGTATTGGCTCAAAGCTGGTCAAAGCTGCTAAGGATTGCTTCATTGGTAAGAGAGTTGGATTCATTCTAAATTTTAACGAAGAGGGAATCTCAATTACATTCCTGAAGTCTCATGAATTCATCTATGAGAAGAACTCTGCTGAAGAGCTGATTCGGTTTATTGCATTCTATACAATCCTTGATACAAGCAATAAGAAAGACAAGCGAATCAAGAAAAAATCTTACGAGATGAAGAATGGTGTCTGCTATGCTCATGAGATGATCTATGATGGCTTGGGCAATGAGATTGAGGAAACCTTACCAGAACAGGCAACTCTGTTTGAGTACATTCCAGCAGCAGTCATTATCAATGATGGCTTATCAAATGATGGGTATGGCGAATCTGATATTGATATAGATCATGAAGGACTATACAGCAAGCTTGCTAATAGCGATATTGATGCTGAGCGTAAATCTATGAATGCAGTTAAATATGCCATTGATGCAAGTACAGATAGTACAGCCAATCTCTCTACAGCTCCAGGTGCTTTTTGGGATATTAAATCCAACCCAATTTCACCTGACCCAAAGACAGCTCAGGTTGGTATGCTTGAATCTAACATGAGTTACTCTGGACCGCTGAAAGTTACCCTTGACAGAGTTAACAATTATATGCATGGACAGCTCGATGTTCCTGATATTAACTCAGAACAGCTGCAGGGTGTAATTACTTCCGGCAAGACACTCAAAGCTCTGTATTGGGGACTTATCGTTCGTTGTGATGAGAAGATGTTAGCTTGGAAGCCAGCTCTTGAGCATATGGTTAGAAGTTTACTTGACGGTGCTATATTTTATCCTGAGAGTGCCTTGAACTATCAGGAAGAACCAATTCCTGATATTGAATATGACATTGAAGTCACGAATAACTATCCGCTTCTTGAGGATGATACTGAAGAGAAGAATATGGATCTAGCTGAGGTTCAGTCTATGACGATGTCACGAAAAGCCTACATGAAGAAGTGGAGAGGTCTGACTGATGAGGAAGTAGATGAAGAGCTTCAGCAAATTCTTGATGAGCGTGATATGTTTGAGAATGCAGTAATTCCGGATGAGATGGCTGATGAGGACGAAGAAGACTCTGAAGGTGATGAGCCAGATCCTGAGGATGAAGAGCTTGATGAAGATATTGATTCTCAGGTTGATGAATTTTTAGCTGGTCTGGGAGGTTGATATGGCATACGCAAGTAAATACTATGACCCAGTCAAAGCTCATGAATATTACATGAAGCATAGACAGCTCAAGGGTAAAAAGAAAAAGACTCCAGAAGAGCAAGCTACTGCTGATCGTAAATCAACCAAATCTCTAAACGATGAAGGAAAAGCTGCTGCCAAGCAGATAAAAGCTGCTATTCAAAAGAAACGAAGACAAGCCTACAGAGATATTTCTGATAATCTCAGTGACCAGCTTGCTGATCTCAGGGAACAAATGAAGCTAGAAGGGTATAGCACCGATGAGATCAAAGAAAAGGCTGAAGAGCTGAGAGCACAAGCAAAGGAAGCTAAGGAACAAGTTAAGGCTCAGTTTGAAGAAGAATACCTCAAGGAACTGGATCAGTTGAAATCAAGCGGTCAGTTCCAAAAGCCTGTCACAAAGCGAGTAAAGAGTGGCAAAAAGAGCAAGAAAAAGAGTACAAGCAAGAGAAAGCGGAAAACCAAGAAATGAGGATTAAGTCATGACGAAAGACTATTTCGCTGATGCAGCAAGAGCTAGAGTAAAAATTACAAAGGCTCAGCAAAAAGCTATTAGAAAAATGTATCAAGACATTGCTGAAGATATTGAGTACGAGATTAAATCGATTAGTCAGCGAAGCAACGTCTCCTCAATTCTTCGTACTCAATATCTGGGTGAACTGTCAAAGCAAGTACAGCAGGAATTGAATGATCTTGCTGTTGAACAGAATCACCTTATAAGACAGAATATGGCATCGGTGGCAACTTCTGTTGTTAATGCCAATACTATCCTCCTAAACAGTATAAACATTCATGTCACCGATGCATATTCATATATTCCTTCAGATGTTGTCAAAGAGATAGCATCTGGAAAACTCTATGAGGGTAGGTGGAACCTCAGTTCTGCTATTTGGAAAAATACAAGAAAGACTCAGCGTGATATCAACACTATTGTAGCAAAGGGTGTAGCTCAACAGAAGAGCACATACGATATCGCAAAGGATCTAGAGAAATATGTAAACCCAGCAAAAAGAAAGGCTTGGGAATGGTCTAAAGTCTATCCTGGAACATCTAAAGTCATAGACTATAATGCTCAGCGATTGGCTCGAACTATGGTGTCTCATGCTTATCAGGATTCATTCGTTCGAACTACAAAAGACAATCCCTTTATAGACAGCTATAGATGGCTTGCTTCAGGTGGTGATAGAATGTGTGAGCTTTGTGCTGAGCGGGATGGTAAGATCTTTGAAAAAGATGAGTTACCTTTAGATCACCCAAATGGAATGTGTACGTTTGTGGCGGTCATTTCGTCGTCTTACAAAGAGATTGGGGACAGGCTTGCTGACTGGGTTAATGGCAAAGACGATGTAGAATTAGATGATTTTGCTGAGTCTTTGGGATATCAAAAGGATACTTTTAAAAGTAAAGTTTCCGTAAATGCTTGAAATATATTTAATTTTTCACACAATTAAAGTAAAATATTCATGAAAGGAATACCTATGAAAATTACAAGCATCTTAAATACACAAATTGAATGTGATGATTGTCATCAGCAGTTTTTGCCAAAAGATATTGAACTAAAGAAAATGAAGCTCACAGGAGTGAGTGTTCTGTACTTTGAATGTCCGTTCTGTAAACATATCTATCCGATTCGCTACATAGACAAAAAGCAGATGACACTGGATGCTCAGATTGCTGGGTATTCTGAAATGTTGAAGCACCGAATCAAACATAAAAAGTCTGTAGGTGCTTCAAAAATTGAAAAGCTTGAAACACTCAAGAAATTCTCTGAAGGATATCAACGAGTGTTGAAAGAACGGTTTGATGAGTATGTGACCGCTGAACTCAACGAGCTGAATAAATCTAGGAGCGGAGAAGAGACCAACTCTACAAATGGAAAGGAGTAACGATGGAAGACAATAACAATGGAGCAGGTGCAACAGGAACTGGGGATACAAATCCTACAGGAGCTGTTGGTGCAGCAACAGGAACTCAGGGTTCAGACGGAAACCAGAACTCTAATGGAAACCAGAATAATCCTTCCGGAAACGGTGAAACTGGAAAGACCTTTACACAGGCAGAGCTCTCAGCAGTTGCAGCAACCGAGAAGAAGCAGGGTAAGCAGTCAATTCTTAATCTCTTTGGTATGAAGTCCGAGAAAGAAGCAAAGGAACAGGCTGAAGCATTTAAGAAGTGGCAGGAATCCCAGAAAGATACTGAGCAGAAGCTAAAGGATTCTCAGACAGCACAAGCTGAGGCAGTTGCTAAAGCTACCGCAGCAGAAAACAAGCTTGCACTCATGATGGCTGGAGTTAATAAAGACAGTCTTGATGATGCTCTTGCTATTGCAGCAATGAAGGTAACTGATGACAAGGATCTGGCAGCAGTCCTTGAAGAGATGAAGAAGGAACCGAAATACAAGGGTTTTTTCGGCACAAGTGGCTCTTCTGGCACAGGTAGTCCAGCAGGTCATCAGGGAACAGGTGTAGGTGGAACCGAAAATCTCGGTGAGAGACTTGGAAAGAAGTTTTCCACTGCACCAAAGAAAAGTAACTTTTTCAAAAAGTAAGGAGGAAACAAAATGTTAAATCAGGGTGGAATCACAAGAGAGTCAGGAACGACTAGAAACTTGATCCTCATGGCTCCGGAGCTTGCTTTCACAGTTTCGTGCATGGTAGCAAACACAGGAGTTACAGCAGGTGCAGATGGCAAGAAGATTGTTAAGGCTGGTACACCGCTCTATGGATCTCTTACAGCAAGAGAGACAGCATTCACAATCTCAGGTTCTGAGGGTGCAACTCCTGTAGGTATTTGCCTCCACGATGTTGATGTAACATCTGGAACAAAGAACTCACAGGTAACAACTTTCGGTTTTGTTGATGTTTCAAAGCTCGAGACAGCAGTGGCAACAGCTCTTGCAGCAGCTACTCCAGCAGGAATCACTCTCGTAAAGTAAGGAGGAATTGTAAATGGCAAGTATTTTTGATTTAGTGACAGCGGATGCTATTACAGCATATTGGACTCAGAAGGTAACTTCACTTCCGCCATATCTCGGTGAGGAGCTTTTCCCAGATAACAAGAAGCTTGGTCTTGACATTAAGTGGATCAAGGGCGCAAAGGGACTTCCAGTTGTTCTGGCTCCATCAGCATATGATGCAAAGGCTAGAAAGAGAACTCGTATCGGATTCGAGAAGCTTGCTGCTCAGATGCCATTCTTCAAGGAGTCTACAGGTATCGATGAAGAGCTTCGTCAGCAGCTCAATATGGTTCTTGAGACAGGCAATCAGGCTTACATTGACTCTATCATGAATAGGGTTTTTGATGATGAGACTGATCTCCTCTCAGGTGCTCGTGCACAGCGTGAGAGAATGAGAATGATGGCTCTTACAACAGGTGCTATCTCAATCTCAGCAAACGGTCAGGACTATGACTATGACTATGGCATGCCGAATGACCATAAGTCTACTGTTTCAACTTCTTGGTCTAACCCAGCTGCAGATATCTATGGTGATATCGAGAATGCAATTGACAAGATTGAAGATGATACAGGTGTAAGACCATCAAGAGCTGTTTGCTCAAAGAAGACTTGGGGATATTTCCGCAAGAACACTGCTATCCGCAATGCAATTCTCCGTAATGATACAGCAGTTCAGGTTACTGATGATGAGATCATGAAGTATTTTGAGGATACTCTCAGTCTTGAAATCGTTAAGTACACAAAGAAGTACAGAACAGAGGCAGGTACAGAGGCAGCATTTGTTGCTGATGATATCTTCGTTCTCTTCCCAGAGGGTGATCTTGGAACAGGCTGGTTCGGTACAACTCCAGAGGAGTCCGACCTCATGTCAGGTTCAGCTGCAAACGTATCTATTACAGATACAGGTGTTGCTGTCACAACTTCTAAGCTGGTTGACCCAGTTCAGGTTGATACAAAGGCTTCCATGATTTATCTCCCATCCTTCGAACAGGCAGATGAGGTTTACATTCTTGATGTAATTGCCTGAGTAGAGAGGAGAGCGTATGATTAAAATCATGAAAGGCTCACGAACTCTCACCATTCCAGCAGGGGCATATGAATCTATGTATGCCCCATGTGGATGGGAAGTCGTAGGAACCAAAAAGAAGACTGAAAAGAAGTCAAAGAAAGAGTTTGAATCTGAGCCAGAGGTGGAAGCTACTGAAGAGTCTGAAGAAGTTGAAACCGAGGAAGACGTTGAGTATGTTGACCCAGAGGAGCTTCTTGAAAAGCCAATTGAAGAGCTTGACTTTGAGGAACTGAAGATTGTTGCTGACTATCTTGACATCAATACAAAGGGACTCAAGACTAAGAAAGAAGTTCGTGAGGCAATCAAGGCTTCTAGAAAGTAGGATTTATGAATTATCTGGATGAGTTAAAACTGAATCTTAGAGAAAGTGATTGCCCATTCTTTTCAGATGAAGAGCTTGAGCAGTATTATCATAAGAACGGTGATGATCTAAAGAAAGCTACTTATGAATGTCTTGTAGTGAAAGCTCAAGATACAACTCTTTCGGTCAGTGGCTTATCTTGTGCAGATACTTCTAAATACTTCCTGCGTCTTGCTTCAATGTATCAGTCAAATAACTCAGGAATCTTGAAGGGTGGCTGGTGATGGAAAGAGCATACTTATTCTTACAGAATAAATTAAAAAAGAGAATTGAATGGTCTAATGAGACCTACACATTTACAAGAGCTGTTGAAGATAAGTATCACAGAAAACAAGCCGAAACAATCTCTATTGAGATCAAGGGTTTGTATCACCAGACCAATTCTTATCAGCAGAAATCATCAAAAGACGGTTCTATTACAACGAATAAACCTCAGCCAATGATTTTATGCTTGTATGAAGATGGAAGTCAGATTCAGAAGAATGATAAGACTATTGTCAATGGAATTTCAATGCTTGTCACTGGAATTGTAGATGTACAAAATCTTCATGTGGCTCTACAGATTTCTCTTGAGCCTGAGGAGTAAACTATGGAATTTTCGTTTAATTCAGATGATCTTGATAAAAACTTGAGTGCTTTTTCAGAAAGGCTTGATGCTGCTCTTTTAATGTACGGTCAAACTGCAGCGAAAGGGTTGGAGTCTAAGGCAAAGCAGAATAGACCTTGGACTGATAGAACTAGCCGAGCTAGAGGAGGCTTGACTGGCAGCATTGGGAAGACTGGAGACGATATTAGGATCGTTCTGGCTCATACTGTTGACTATGGTTTATGGCTTGAGCTTGCTCACGAGAAGAAATATGCAATTGTTGAACCTACTGTGAGACTTGATGCTAATGAAGTGATCCTAGGAATGAACAATCTGCTAGATAAGATAAAATTTTGAGGTAGATTATGACGACAGAAGTATGGGATATTACACAAAAAGCACTCATTGATGCAGGAATAGATACATATGCGCCAGCTCAAAAGACTGGGGATTGTAAGAGTCCCTATGCTGTATTGAAAGATGAAGGAAGTGCTGCTGTACTTGGGTATTCTTCAGAATATCATTACTACACTCTTCTTTGTTATGTTCCAAGAGATAGCTATCTTGAGCTGGGTGACTTTGTTTCTAGAGCTAAGGGTGTTATGTCTGCTGAGCCAATATATCCTATGCTCAAACCCACAGGAGTAGAAACACCTGCATTCTTAGATGATTCATTTAATGCTTACATGATTTCGATACAGTACCGAAATTGTGTGAGAAATATTCATGTATAGGAGGAAAAGAAATGGCACTTAAAAAGGGAAATGAAGTGGCTACTATTGATGTTGCTCTTGTAACTATCAAGCCACTTAACAGTACTGATGAGCTGGCACTCACAACCTCTAACAAGGTTGAGGTCACTCCATCAACAGAAACTACTGATGCAGTTAAGAATATCGTGAAGGGTGTGCTCATTGCTCAGAAGCCAGCTCAGGTTACATTGACAGGTAATGCTATCACTCTTACAGACAATGTATTCAATGCAGAACTTGCAAAAACTCTTCAGGGTGGTACAATCATGTATTGGGCAGACGCAGCTCATACAGGAGATCCAGTCGCTACAGATGCTGGCTATGGTGTAGCAAGTTATACACCGCCTGTTATTGGTTCATCTGAGAAGGGTGATATCTTTGAACTGAACCTCTACTCAGCAATCTATAATGCAGCAGGTCTCATCACTGGCTATGAGAAATGCACATATCCGAACTGCCAGGGACAGCCTGTCGCTTTCGGTTCTGAAGACAATGTATTTAGAGTTCCAGTCTATACGATCAACTCTGCTCCAGATAGAGGAGAAGCACCATATGAGATTCACTATGTAGATGCACTCCCAACAGTATCATAAGATAAGAAGGTAAAATATGAATATGAACATTACAACAATCGAAGAACTTAAGAAATATGCAGAAGGTGATATCGTAGAGCTTCCACCGTTCTCTCAGGGTAGACCTTTTGTAGCAAAGCTGTCAAGACCATCTATGATGGAGCTCGTAAAGTGTGGAAAAATTCCTAATTCTTTACTCAAGAGTGCTAATGAGCTCTTCTCAAATGGAATTTCAGGAGCGTTTGACGAAGACAAGGAGACCGCTCTTACAGATCTGTTTGAGGTTATTGATGTTATCTGCGAAGCGAGCTTTGTTGAGCCTACTTATAAGCAGATAAAAGATTCAGGAGTGAAGCTCACCGATGAGCAGCTCATGTTTGTATTCAACTATTCTCAGGCAGGTGTAAAGGCACTCGAATCCTTTCGTAGCGAGTAAAGGAGTACTGCGCATCATAGGAGTGTCTCAGACTTACAAGATTCGTCCTAGTGAAGCTCTTGGCATTCCTGATGCGTATACTTCTTATTGCTTCGACGAAGCCTGTGCTGTGATCATACAAAAGCTGAAGAACGGTGAAGAACCTGTAGAGAAGACATCTTACACAAGACCGTCTGAACTCTACAAGAAATTTCAGTAAGGAGTGTAAATGTCAGTAAATCTTGGAACCGCATATGCGGAAATAAAAGTTAAAACAAAAGGATTCAGTCAGGGATTAAAACAGGCTCAAGCTGATCTGGATGCTTTCAAGGCAAAAACAAAACTCGTTGCTGATGGGTTCAGTGCTGTTGGAGCTGGTGCGACTAAAATGGGAAAATCTCTTACTGCAGCTGTGACTGCTCCAATTGCTGGACTTGCAACTGCTGCAGTAAAGACAACAGCTACCTTTGATCAGAGCATGAGCAAAGTTCAAGCTCTATCAGGAGCAACAGGAAAAGACTTCGATGCTCTTAGAGCAAAGGCTATTGAGATGGGTGCTAAGACCGCTTTCAGTGCTTCTGAAGCTGCAGATGCTATGGGTTACATGGGTCTAGCTGGCTGGAAAACCCAGGAAATGATGGATGGTCTTCCTGGTATTCTTGACCTAGCTGCTGCATCACAGATGGATTTAGCTCAAGCATCAGATATGGTCACTGACTTCCTGTCAGCGTTTGGTCTTGAAGCAAAAGATGCAACCAACATGGCAAATGAGATGGCATATGCTCAGGCAAACTCCAATACTTCAACTCAGCAATTGGGTGATGCGTTTGGTAACTGTGCTGCTCAGATGCATACTGCTGGTCAGTCAATGGAAACCACAACTGCTCTGCTTGAAGCCATGGCAAATCAGGGTACAAAAGGCTCTGAAGCTGGTACAGCCTTATCAGCTACTATTAGAGATCTCACTCAGAGAATGACCAATTTTAGCGATCAGGAAGAGCTTGCAAAGGCATCAGCAGATGGTCTTGTCTCAAGTACAGGTAACATAAATGATCTTCTTGGCAGAAATGCAATTCAGATCGGCAAAGTATTGATTCCTGTCAGTGACCTGAACGGAAATTTCCGGAATCTCATTGATATCATGGGTGATGTAGAAAAAGCTACTGATGGTCTTGGATCTGCTGAGAAGTCTTCAGCTCTTATGCAAACATTCACAGCTCGATCCATTAAGGCTGTTTCTCAGGTACTTACCGAAGGTACAGGAAATCTGAAGTCCTATGAAGAAGCCTTGTATCATGTAGATGGTGCTGCTGGGGATATGTCTGAAACCATGTTACAGAACCTGAACGGTCAATTAACAATTCTGAAGTCAACAATTGAAACATTGATGATTCAGATTGGTGACATCTTGATGCCTACTATCTCGAAGATTGTTGAAAGAATTCGTCAAATGGTTGAGTACTTTACCAAATTAGATGATGCTCAGAAGAAACAGATTGTAAAGTGGGCAGCAATCGCTGCTGCAGTTGGTCCAGTTCTTCTCATTTTTGGTAAGTTACTTAAAAGTGTGGGTAGTCTTATCAAAACTGCTAGAGCAATTGGTGGTTGGGCATCAGGAATTGCGAAAGCCTTTGGTCTGATAGGAACTTCATCAGCTGGTGTAGGAGCTTCGCTTTCAGCTATTGCTACAGCAGCAGCTCCGATTTTAGCTGTTGTTGCTGCAGTAGCAGCCTTGGGTGTCGCTGTGAAAGCACTGTACGACCAAAATGGAGCTTTTAAACAGTCAATAGACAATTTAGTCAATTCCGCCAAAAAACGTCTGTCTGGGCTTATGCAGGACGCACAGAAGATGGTAAACTTTGTCAAGGAAAAAGTATTTGACAAGCTCAAGTCATCTTTTGATCTGTCCGGACTAGACAAAGCCATGGGTGGACTTGTAGATGCTGCTGGTAAACTTATGGAAGCACTTGAACCAATAGGAAAGTTCATTGTTGAAGTTCTTCTTGTTCCTCTTGCAGTACAACTTGTTCCAGTTCTGACTTCAGTCATTGGTATCATTAACGGTATTGTTCGTGCTCTTGTTCCTCTGATACAGGCAATCAAATCTGTGATAAATATTGTCACTGATGTTGTCAATATCATAACAGGACTCATCAAGGGACTTATCACTGGAGATTTCACCAAGCTGAAGAATGCTGTTGCTTCTCTAGCTAAGGACATAATTTCTTTGGTTAAGAATCTTGTTGATATTGTATTTCAATTCATTATTGGATTTGTTCAAGGTGTCGTTACAACAATAGATACCTTTACAGGTGGAATGATCACCAAAATTGCAGGGTTTTTTGAATCTCTTTGGAAGACGATCTCAAACTTCTTCACCGTAACAATTCCTCAGGCTTTCGATACATTTGTGAACTCGACTCTTCCTCAGTTTATTGATAACGCAAAGAATTTTTTCGATAAGTTACCGTATAATCTAGGTTATGCTTTAGGAACTGCTCTAGTGAAGCTGAAGGAATGGGGAAGCAATGCCTTATCCTGGGTTCGTGAAGCAATCCCAACAATCATTGAGAGTATTTCAAAATTCTTCTCAGAACTTCCTGGAAAGGTTCAGAAATGGCTGCTTGAAGCAATCAATAAGATCAAGACTTGGGGACGAAGCATGAAGACAAGTGCTACCGAGATTGGTCAGTCTTTTGTGACGAGCCTTGTTAATCTCATTGCAACTCTTCCTGCTAAGATCTGGTCTTGGATTAGTAAGATTCCTTCAAAGATTCTTGAAGCTAAAAGCTCCATGAACAGTGCAGGTACAGGTCTTTTCAACAGCTTATGGGATGGAATGAAATCTATCTGGTCAAAGATTGAAAACTGGTTTAGAGGAGTTCTTGATGCAGTACGAGATTTTGCTAGAAGAATTATGGAAGGCATGTCTGATGCAGAAGAAGCTTCTGAAGGTTCTCATGCAGATGGCTTGGCTTATGTACCGTATAATGGTTATAGAGCTACTCTTCATGAAGGTGAGCGAGTTCTTACAAAGAATGAAGCAGCAGCATATAACTCTGGTGGTAACGGTGGCGGAAATACATTTAACTTCTACAGTCCAAAGGCTCTCAACCCATATGAAGCAAATAGACTGTTTGAAGAGACTGTAAGAAAGATGGATGAGGGATTTGACTAATGGTTGATAGAATTAAGATTTTTAACACAGTCACTGAAGCGGAAATCTTGATGACAAAGACTGCTGAAAGTCCTTATCTGCTTGAGACAGACGGTATCAGCTGGGGAGAAGTCCCTGTGCAGCATAACTCATACTCAAATCTAACAGGAATTGGAGAAATCATCACTTCTAGTAAACTGCAGCCACGAAAGGTTGCAGTTACTGGAAGAATCTGTTCAAAGCATACTAACAAAGAGATTGCAAGAATCTATGATGTGAGTACCATTGAAGAGATTAGACAGAAAAAGCTACAAGAAATAGAAGGAGCCAAAGAAGAGCTGAGTAAACTGATCAATCCTTTACAGTATATTCGGATTCTTTCTGGTGAATACTATATTGAAGGTAAACCGAATTCCAGTGTGACTTTCTCAAGTACATGGAAAGAGAATAATGAAATCTATTGTAAGTTTACATTTTCTCTGAATTGTAATGACCCATTGTTTCACTATTCTACAACTTCAAACAATCAGTTGCTCGGTATCTCTGGTGGATTTCATTTTCCTGTTAGAATTCCAAAACCAAATGGAATGAAATATGGTGTTAGAAAGATACATCAGCTTGTTAATGTCAACAACGACGGTGATATTGCTCTGGGTGGTGTAATTTATTTCAAAGCTACTGGAACAGTTCAGTCTCCTGTTATTCGAAATGTACAAACCCAGGAAGCAATCATGATCAATAAGACTTTACAAGAAGGTGAAGTCGTCAAGATTGATACAATCAATAGAAAAGTATTGGGTGCTGTTGATGGTGAGAATTTTGTAAGCTACTTCCAATATTGGGTATTCTCTAACACTTGGTTTCAATTTGGTGTTGGTGATACTCTATTTGGTCTTTCAGCAGAAAATGAAACTTATAAGAGTTTGACTGTCTGGGTTGAGCTGAACAAGAGTTTTTATTCAATGGAGAATCAGTAATGATCTTAGATGTATTTGATAAGAATTTTGTCCGAATTGAGAATATAGCTTTCTACTCTTATGTTGAATATACAAGAGAACTGAATTCTGCAGGCAGTTTTGAAATTCAGATCAGCCTTGATGATGTAGCTCTTCGTATTAGACAGAGCGGAAAGTTTATTCTATTCGAAACAGATGTACTTGGTATCATCTCGTATATGAACCCGACAGTAGATGAAGACTCTGGTGAGAAAATTCTTACAATCAAAGGAACTCTAGCAAATGGTATTTTGTCACAAAGATGTATCATAAGAACAATGACTCTGAGTGGTACAAGAACAGCTGTTGTAAGAAACATAGTGAATACTCACTGTGTCTCTCCAGAGGATCCAAAACGATCCTTGCCAATCGTTTTGAGCACAAACCCTGAATATATACCGACGTCAGCACAAATAGATACACAGAAGACTGGTGGCTCTGTGGAAGCAAATATTGAAGAGATCCTTGATGAAGGTGAGATGGGTTATGATGTAGTTCCTATTCTATCTCAATCAACTATCACAGGACTTGAGTTCAGGGTTATATCCGGAAAAGATAGAACTGTAGGGAACTCTGAGAATAACGTTGTATTATTCTCAGAAGATCTCAGGAATATTCTTAAAAGTGACTTCACATACAATGCAAGTGCTTACAAGAATATGGCATATGCTGCTGGAGAAGACTCTGGGACAGCCAGAGTTGTTGTAGAAGCAGGTGAAACTTCGTCTACAGGGTTAGATAGATTTGAGCTGTATATAGATGCAAGAGATGTACAGAGTACTACAGAAGATGAGCAGCAGTTGACTCCTGAGCAATATGCTGCACTCTTAACAGAAAGAGCTACTTCAAGACTGGCTGAAACTAAAATTGAGCAATCCTATACAGCTCAGATCTATCAATTGAATTGCCAGTATGTCTTTGGACAAGACTATAAACTTGGTGACTTGGTCACAGTCTATGACCCATATATTGACTTGGCACTCAATACAAGAGTAACAGCAGTTCGGTTCACTTCGATGGGTGAACAAAATCTCATTGATGTTACATTTGGCTACTACAAAATGTCTACAAGCAAGAAACTAAAAAGAAGAGGAGTGATCTAATGGAACAGAGCGGATTTTTTGATGCAGAAGAGTTGGTCGATGGTACTTATGACCGAGAGTATGTCGCTGAACAGTGGGCAAATTATTTCAAGCTCTTTATTGGAAACGGTGTATTTGCCACTCCAACATCTCAGTTGAAGGTTAGAGCAGATTCAGGTCTAAGAATCAAGATCTTAGAAGGCTGGGCATGGATCAATGGATATTGGTATCACAATGATTCAGATCTATTCTTCAATATCCCACCAAATGTTACCACAGGAACAGTTACACATGGTGTGTTTGTTCGGTTTGATTCTTCTAATAGAGCAATTGCAGTAAATATTGGTATCAATAGAACTACACCGAATAGAATTGCACCGTACTATGAACTGAAGATTGCTGAGATCTCTGTTGGTGTAGGTGTAACCGAAATCACAGATGCAAACATTACAGATACAAGAGCAAATCGTGATGTCTGTGGATATGTTACTGGGTTAATTAACGTCATTGACTCTGGAGATTTATTTGCTCAGTATCAGACAATTTTTAATGAGTTCATGACTAGATCTACAGTAGAGCAGACAGCATTTGAGACAGACTTTGAAGCAAACGCAAATGCATGGCAGGAAGATTCTCAGAATAACCATGCAGCCTGGGAAGAAGAGTTTAGAAGTAACTCACAGTCTTGGAGACAAGACGAAGAAACTTCTCATGAAACATGGGAGAATAACTACAGAACAGCAGCAGAAAATTGGTATGAAACTATACGAGATCAGCTCTCTACAGATGCTGCAGTGGCTTTACAAAACCAAATAAATGACTTAAAATATTTCTATGTTCAAGACGGAACATTATTCATACCGAACACAAGAGCAAGTGTGAATGATGGAGTGTTGATTGTAAGTACAACATAAGGAGGGATTGTAATGAGTACAATTCACAGCGTAAACATAGGTGGGTCACTCTATAATGTTGCTGATTCATCTAATCTTGCACCAATTGAAGCTACTATGACTGCATCTAGAGCTTACGAAATCGGAAGATTCGTGGTTCTCAAGGATGGGTTACTCTACCGTACAAAGACTGCTATTGCTCAGGGTGATGCATTTGTTATCAACACAAATGTTGAGAGAAGAACATTTGATGAAGTGTACAGTTCCGATATGAAGATGGCTGTCAATAATGCTACCATCAATATGCTGAACCCATATCTGACAAGTGGTGAATGGTCAGGTGTTACTGTGGTTAAGAATGCTGATAATTCATACACGATCTCAGGAACTAACACCACAGAAAACACAAGAAATCTAATTCTTTCACAAATTGCAGATGTAGCATTTGAAACTGGGAAGACATATCGTATGCTCGGTTGTCCAAGCAATACACCTGAAGGTGTGTCTATGATGATTGGTTCACGAACCAGTGAGAACGGTGATGGTGTCAATTTCACATTCCCAGTGGCATCAGGTCAGAGCATCTATATTAGCATAGCTGCAGGCGCAGTTATTGATCCAGCAATTACTGTAAGACCTATGATCACAACCAATTTATCTGCTAATTACAATGACTATGTTCCTTACACAGGCAATACTGGTAAGCTGAGTGGCGATGTAGCTAACATCAGAAAAGACGTTATCATAGCACAAAATGGTATCGCTGCGCTAAACACGGGTTTAGCGACAAAAATTGAATATATTAGAGATATAAGCAATAAGTATTCAAACTTATCTGAACTTTATACTGCTGGGCAGACCAACGAGTTAAAGATGGGAACGTTTCAATGGAATAGAGCTCTCAGACCCGAAGATACAAATGGCTATGTCTTTATCGGAAATTGGAGTGTAGCCGCAATTAGAGGCGATTTTACTGCAGTGTTTAGACTCAACTCTAATTCAACATGGACAAAAGTCGTAGACCTGCAACAGATAATGACTTCTTGAAGTATCATGGGGCAACTACTGATTTAAACTTGGCGTTGAAAAATGGCATTTGGACATATACTCCTTCTACCGCAAATCATCCTTCAAACAATGAATACGGAATATGTCTTGTGCTGAACAATGGTCATACTTCATATGACAGGTATGCTTGGTTTTTCCAACTCGCATTTGGAACGAAAACGGATAGGCATATCTATATTAGGAGTTCACTCAATGTCACCGATGCAAGTAGATGGACAAGTTGGGCTACGGTTAAGTAATTTCAAAAACCGTCCATAGGTCGGTGCAGTTCACGTACTTTACGATTTAATAATTGCGCAGTAATATCCTACACTTAAAACAAAAAACCATTTACTATTTTCACAAATCGATTTATAATATTCATGAAATTAAATTGTATTCAATGGAGGTACAAAATGAACCCAAACGAAATTGTTGAAAACAAATTAAAGACAAAGGCTACTAATGAACCTGAGATCGGTAAGGAGACAACCGAGTCTAACATGGAGAACGGTGATGCTCCTACAGGCAATGACAAGGACACCCTGCTGGGTAAGTAAGCAAGAAAGGTAACAATGCACGATCCAATCACAATAATTGGTTGTGCTGTAGGCATCATTGGGTGTATTGTGGGAGTTGCTACTTTCGCTGCAGCTTCTCTCACAAGAGCTCAAGAAGATGGTAAACTTATGGAAAAAGTTGACTATCTGGTTAGAGGTCTCGACGAAATGAAGCAGGATACCAAGAGTCATAATGCATCAATTGAAAAGACCTTTGCGGAGCATACAAGAAATATCACTGATCTGTTAGCTCGTGTCAAGAATCTTGAAAAGGAGGTCTTTCATGAGTCACGATGAAGAGCAGCAATACAAGCAGTTGGAGGCATTGAATAAACTCTTAAGAGAATACAGTTCCTCTCAGTTTGAGGTTATTAAAAATCTCAAAGTGGCATTAACAATTATAGCAGCTTGTTTTACATTGATCATCTGTAGCATGGTCTTTGGGTTCTTCTACTATGAAAGCCAATTTGACACAGCTCGTTCAATTACTGAATCTACAACAACGGAAATGAAGACTGATGGCGAAAATTCCAACATCAATTCTGTAACAAATGGTGATATGTACAACGATGCTGCAGTACACAACAACTGAGGTTTAGGTAAATGGCAAGATCTAGAGCAAGCGTAAAAATCTCAAAAACAGTAACTATCACAAAGACAAAAACTCATCGAAACTCTTCAAAGAGTTCCTCAAAGAATTCTGGACAAAAGCGATGTCCGTCTTGTGGGAGATACATGTAATGTACAATGTATCAATGCAAAGAAAGTTAAGAGATATACCAAAGATATCAACCTTCGAAGATGTACTAAATCAAGCTACTATCAGTAAATTAGACAAGGAAATCCTAAGACTGCACTATCTTGAGGATAAGAATTTCGCCATCATTGCTGATGAGTTAGGTTACTCCGAAAGTGGAATTCGTAAACGACATATGAAAATCCTAAAGAAACTCTCAGGAATCTTGTATGGAATATTTTAGGACTATAAAAGAGTCATTCTGTATTAACAGGGTGACTCTTATTTTTATACAATAATTCAGGGAGGAAAACTATGAATACAAATACAATCATACATGAGATAGCTTTCGAAAAAGAATGTTCTATTCGAGAAGCTAGAGAAATCTATGAAGATTATAAAGAAAACAATAAACTCCCAGAGTTATTAGATAAACTCAAGTATCGTAAGGAGATCTGATATGTACAATCCTCAGAATTTTGGTTATTCACCACAAAATAATCAATTCATGCAGCAGCCTATTCTTCCTCCACAACAGATTTTATCCGCACGAGGGAAAAATAGTATTGATAAACTCAGAATGAGCCCAAATAGCTCAATTTTAGTTGCTGACGAGACAGCTCCAATCGTTTGGAAGTGTACCTCAGACGGTCTTGGCAATGTAACTGCTGAGCCTTACGATATAACTCCTCATAAGACAGAAGAGCAAATTCAACAGGAAAACCTGTTTGCAATATTGGCTACTATTGATGAGAGATTAAAGAAACTGGAGGGAAGTCATGAACAATCCACTACTCAACGGAGCACCAACCCAGAACAGCATGCTGCAGAATATCGGTCAAATCAAGCAAATGTGGGGGATGCTCAAAAACGTGGGAAATCCTCAGGCAATGCTTAATCAAATGATGCAGAATAATCCTAAAATGAAGGAAGCTCAGCAGTTCATTCAGCAGAACGGTGGCGATCCTGAAAAAGCCTTTAGAGCTAAGGCTACTGAGCTGGGTGTGAACCCTGAAGAGATAATAAATCTACTCAAATAATGATCCATCAGTGTACAGGGTGGTGAAATTATAAATGAATAACACGAAAGGAGAAAAGCTATGGATAATTCTTCAGCTGGAATTGTACCAGTAATGCCTATGGGTGGAACTGATGCTTTTGGTGGCAACAGTTTCATGTGGATCTTCGGTTTACTGATCCTCATGGGTATGTTCAATGGAGGTTTTGGTGGCTGGGGCAATAACAATTTTGCCAATGCTATTGGCTACGAAAATCTTGCAACATCTAACGAGGTTCAGAGAGGTTTTGATAACCAGAATCAACTCGCCAACGAGCGTGAGATCCTTACAGCAGTGAATAACGGTACTGCTCAGGCAGTGGCTGCTACAAACCAGACCTTCCACGATACACTTGGTATTATCCAGAATCGATATGACGAGCTTGAAAGAGATATTTCAGGAATTGCTGTTGGTCAGGCTCAGGCACTTGCTAACCAGAATGCATGTTGCTGCGAGACCAAGCAGCTCATCCTTGAGAAGTCTGCTTCAACAGATGCAGCTATTGCTGCAAGCAAGTATGAGTCAGCTATGCAGATGGCTCAAATGGAAGCACGTCTCACCGCAAAGATGGATGCTAACAAGATTGAAGACCTGCAGAATCAGGTGAACCAGCTTCAGCTTGCTCAGGCAACTGCTGGAATGCTGAAGTTCCCGAACTCTTGGAGTTACGGTGCTGGACCATTCCCGCCTATCTTCGGTGGCTGTGGTTGTGGTTGTCAGGCATAATTAAATAACTCGAGCACATGAGTGTGCCTTATCATGAGGGATGGCATGTGCTGTCCCTCTTATTTATTTGAAAGGAGAAGATCTATGTTAGAAGCATATAGTGTAAATACAGCAGTAGCTGCTGACTCAGCAGTTCCATTCAACTCTGTCTCATTGATTAAAGGCTGTACAGCTACACACCCAAGTCCGGACACAATCAACCTGAATAAATGTGGTGTGTACATGGTATCGGTAGATGCTACTGCTGAAGCAGAAACAACAATTCAGCTCTACAAAGATGGAGTAGCTCAGCCACAGGCTCAGTCTACTGGAACATCTTTAGGTTTTGTGACTCTGGTTCAGGTTGACCACAATAACTCATGCTGTGCTTGTGACAGTCCTGTTTCCTTACAGGTCATGAATACAACTGCAACAACACTCACGAATGCAAATATTGTGGTAACTAAGGTGATATAAAATGAAAGGACTTGAAGCCATACTGAATCAATTGGAGGATTATGATGCAGTTAATAAAGAAACTTGAAGACCAGATAAACGAAGAGATGCATGACAGTGGTAAATATATCAAGTGTGCTCTTAAATATAAAGAGTGCAACAAAGATCTGGCTGACCTTTACTACTGGCTCTCACAGGAAGAGATGACTCATGCAGATAAGCTCCACAAGATGGTTGTAAATGCAATTGAGGACTACCGAAAGAAAGAGGGTGAACCTCCTGCTGAAATGCTCACTCTCTACAATTATCTTCATGAAAAAGAGATCGAAGAAGCAACAGAAGTCAAACTCATGTGGGCAATGTATAAAGAATAAATTTCTCTCATCTAGAGAACTCTCTATTTTAGAGGGTTCTCTTTTTATTTGAAAAATTTTGAAGAAAATTTGAAAATTTTCCTTTACTTTTAAAAGTAATGAGAGTATGATGAAAGTACGTTAAAAAGTTAATCACTCATTGAAAAGAGGAGGAATTAAAATGATTAAAACAAACATTCAATGCTATACAAAGAAGGAACAGATGGAAACCGAAAGAAAGTTAAAAGAAACAGGATATCAAAAAATAGCAGATTGCATGTGGGTTAAGATTTACCACAAGGGAAATAATGAAATCATCGTGAATAGAGAGTATTGAGGAGGAATTAAAAGCCGAAACCTGCTTCGGCAGGTCTATCAAAGATAGCAACTTTGATACTGATGATGGCAAGCTAAAGAGGAGAATAATCATGACACAGAAGATTTTAGTTAAAACAGATAAGAATGGTACACAGTATTTTCATTGTACAGATAGATGTTTAAAGTGCGGTGGCACAGGAATAATTAAATGCTACATTCCAATCAATGGCGGTGAGTGCTTTGATTGTGGTGGTTCAGGTGTATCCGAGTGGGACGAAAAGGAATATACACCAGAATATGAGGCAAAGCTTCAGGCTCAGCGAAAGAAAAGAGCAGCCAAGAAGCTTGAAGAGGAAAGAGCTCAGGCTGCTGAAAAGAATGCTGAGTTCTTTGAGAACAATGGATTCACCCAGGATGGTAAGACCTATTTCGTACTTGGTAACACATACGAGATTAAAGAAGAGCTCAAGGCTCAGGGTGCTAAATGGGATAATGCTAGCAAGCATTGGCATATGGCAACCAAACCTGAGGGAAGAGAAGTCCTTGAGATTTCAGTTGATGAGATGTACGATACCGACTATGCCGGACGGTATGACTGGAGATATTGGAAGTCTTTCACCGAAGAAGGACACTACTCTAAAAAGATTGAGAAAGCTGAGCAGGAACTCAAGGCTTCAAAATCCACTTCAGAATATTTCGGTGAGATCGGTGACAAGGTTGAGCTCCAGCTCACTTATGTTCATACAACTTCTTGGGAAAATGCTTATGGTGGCTGGCTCAATCATCCTTCAGTGACCAATCTTCATACATTCAAGGATGCTGAAGGAAATATCTTCACTTGGAAGACAGCAAGCTACATCGATGTTGAATATGGTACAGTCCTCACTGTAAAGGGTACGATCAAAGATCATATCACATACAAAGGAATCAAGCAGACTGTATTGACTAGATGTAAGATGTAAGGAGGATTTATGCGTATAGCTCCCTGCAAAGACTGTAGAGACCGAAATGTATCTGCTTCGTACAATTGTCATACTGATTGTACGAAGTACCTTAAATGGTTCAAATTGAATCAAGAGGCAGAGAAATTCGAACGAGACAGAAAATATTTCGATCTACCAACAATATGTTTTAAGAGAAGAAGTTGAAAAATTTCTTCTCTTTTTGAACATTTCTGCTTTACTTTTAAGAGTAACCAGAGTATGATAATAATAGAAACAAGGAAATCACTCATGAAGAAAGAGGTAACAAGATGGAAGAAAGAAGATTAAAGGACTACAAGGGAAATCAAGTTTGGAAATGTACTGATGAAAATGGTGAAATATTCTACATGTATAATACTCAGGATGGTGATCTTATCAATGTGTATACATCACTCAAAGCTTTGAAGGAGGATAACTAAAATGAAAAGAACTTACACAAGAACAATGATGTATGAGAATCTCGAAGCTGCAAAGGTTACAATCGTTATGTTCGATGGTTGCAAATATACAGAGCAGGAGCTGGGAAAAGCAAGAAGAGTCACCTATACAGGACTCACAAGCTGGGACATCATTAGTGGTGGAGAAGAGGCAGCTGAGTTTGAATCTCATATAGATTCTGAATCTGTTGATGAATTCCATGAATATCTGGTGCTTCATTTCAATGACGGTACAGAATCATCTTTTAGAAATTCACATTGTGATATGTTTATTGAATAAGGAGGAATCAAAAATGAACAAACAGGAAATTGAAAAGTGGCAAGCAGCTCCGGCAATAGCAGTTATGAGTATCACCAATACCTGCTCAATGGCGATTCTTGAGTATGAATACGACATCAATGACAAAGTTATTGTGAGAGGATTCGTAGGTGATATTCACCGCTACACAGTAAAGCTCTCACACAAGGGATTCTACTTCACATACTGTAATGGTTGCAGATATTACATCAAAGATTTCTTAGCAGTATAAATGAAAAGGATGGGTTCATTCCCATCCTTTTTCCATTACATAATCAACAATATCTTTCTTCTGCTTTAGAGCAGCATATATCTTTTCGTCTATCGTGTACCCTCTACTCATGGTAGATATCATGTGATAATACACCACAGGTCTTGTTTGTCCTGGTCGGTGTATTCTTTTTCGGCTCTGCTCATAGAGAGCCAGTCTTTGGGTCAATGAATAATAGATACAGTATCGAGCACGAGTGAGATCAATACTCTCTGAGCCTGAGCTATACTGTACACCCAAAATTTGAGTTCTACCGTCTAACCATTCATTCAAGGTATCAACACTTCCACTGACTTCACTGTATGTGAGTCCCATTTTCTTACAGGCAATCCGGATATTCTTCAGATCTTTTTTATAGTGAGCAAATACAACAATGGGTTCACCCTCAGGGAAATCTTCTAGTAACTCCATAAGAGCTTCAGCTCTTGCATGATCTATATTGATAACCTTTTTCTCTTTGGTCTCAAGGTTTTCTGTACATAAGTAGCCAGATGTTATCTGCTGAAGCCTGAGCACAGTTGTTAGAGCATTGCTCGAAGATGCCCATTCTTCATCACTCAATCCAACAACCTTTTCCTTCATAAACTCTTTATAGATTTTCTCAGATTTAACTGGCATGTTGAACCGATAATCTATGTCAGTCTGCTCGGGTAACTCTATAGAGGAATGAATATAAAATGCACAACTGAACATCTTTTCGTGTAACTGCTCAAGATTTTTGTAAGGAGTAGCTTTGTTTAGAATCCTATGTCCAATACGAGCTGAAAGCTCTGCATCTACAACTTCATATTCGTCTCTAAATCGTCCTAGATTTGTACCGAATATGCTTCGGTCAAGGAATTTGTACTGGGCAAATACATCTACAGGATTCTCAGCCAGAGGTGTACCTGTAACGAGATATCTATGGGTTACAACCTGACCTATTCTAGCCAGAGCCATTGAGCAGTTGCTCCTTGGTGATTTTATACGGTGACTCTCATCACAAATAACACAGTCAAGACCAAAAGTTTTCCGCTCTAAATATCGCTCAATATTTTTGTCCCAGACCTTTTCGTAGTTTATGATAAAAACATATGTCTCGTTGTAAAGTCCTACAGTCGTCTTTTTAGGAATTTTTGACAATAGGTCGGTAACTTTTGCCTTCGACAAATTTTGGCACGGAAAAACGACGAATTTGTTGTCCACACCATGTATAGCAATTTGCTTAACCCATACATCACACGCTTTTTTAGGAGCTACTACCAAAACTCTCTTAAAATCCCGACTCTGAATTAAATCAATCATGACCTTTGTCTTGCCTGTACCCATATCGGTATACAAGGCAGCAGCATCTCGTTTATACAGATAAGACAGAGCCTTTTTCTGGTGTTCCCAAGGCTCTGTCTTGTATACATATTTCTTCTTTTTCTTATGCTCCAGTGCTGCCAAATCCGCCAGCTCCTCTCTTGGTATTGTCTAACTCAGTCACTTCAGTGAACTCTGCTGTCTGATATGGAAGAATGAGTAACTGAGCAATTCTTTCCTGCGGGATAATAGTTTGGCTCTTATCGTAATCGTTGTGAAGAGCAACAATATATTCTCCTCTATAGTCAGAATCACATACACCAACACAATTCGCTGGGCGAAGTCCTCTTCTAGCAGACATACCACTTCGAGCCATAATTGCACCATAGTAGCCTTCAGGAACAGCTATTGAAAGTCCTGTCCCAACCATCTGAGTTGTATGAGGTTTAATCACAAGTTCCGATCTTATGTCTGCAAACAGATCATACCCTGCTGCTTGATCGCTTCCTCTTTGCGGTAACTTTGCCGTCGTTGTTAATCTTCTTACTTCGATTTTCATACTTTACTTCCTCTTCTGCTGCTAGCAATACATGCTCAGCTAGATTTGTCAGGTAACTCTTGTCTTTCTCATTAAGTCTACCCATGATGTCGAATCCAGTTGTCCCATCAAAGTCATAAAGCACATACCCATATTGAGTCTTCCGGATTCGTTTTTCACCATGTTTTTGAATCTTTTTAGCTAGTAGCCTTGCTAATTTATCAAATTTCTGGTCCGAAATTACACTGCTATTCAATTCATAATAGATGATACTGTGAACAATTATGATTCTCTCAAGAGCTTCAACCTTTTCTTTTTCCGTCATCCCTGGCATGAATTTCATCGTCTATCTCCTTGAGTATCACTCTAACTTCCTGAACTGATTCTACAACAGCAACCTTCGCACCAGCTGATTCCCATTTTTTCAAATCAAATTTCTGCTGCTGGGTGGCTCCATAACCTTTTGTACCACCCTTGACTTCTATTCGTAGACTTCTGCCTCTGTAGCAAGCATTGATATCTGATCTGCCTGATTGAGAGGCATTGCCACTTACATTTTCTGCTACACTCTTCGGTAAAGAATTCAAGTAGCTTAGAATTTTAGATTGAATGCCCGATTCTCTCATAACTTGCTTAAGAACGGTGAATCCTCAGAAATACAATAGCATCTTACAGCCTTGTCATCCCAGTATTCATTTGCATACACTTTTCTAGTGTCATTGTTGAACATATCTCGTGTTTCCTTTAGGTTTTCATTGACTGCATCAAATTCAAACCCAAGAGCTCTACAGAACTCTACAGCATCCTTCAGGTTCTCATGATCTCTGCTTGTCCAGAGAATAATCTTTGCTCCTGCTGCTCTTGCTCTTCTCATGTCAATCCAGACATTTTCTTTCAGTGCACCAATCTTCGGGAATCTGTCTTCAACAAGAGTCCCATCAAAATCCACTGCAATAATGTACGGTAGAGTAGCCATCTCATCTTTAGATACTTTCGTTTCCATAAATTCCTAAATCCTCTTTCATTTTTCTTGTCAGCCAAACTCTCAGCCAACCCTGGTGATCTGTTTCAGAGTCTACATAGATATCAGGGTATGCAGTTCTGTAGAAATCCTTAACGACAGCCTTAAGGACTGCAATATCCTGCTTACGACTCATGCTCAGCTCAATGCCAAAATCTTCTTTGAACCAACGAGAGATAATTGAGTTCATATCTGTAGTCAGGAGCTCTTTTTTCTCAAGAAACTTGTTGTACAAATCCTTATCGAAATAGCACAGGTGAACCCACTCAACTCTATCGGTATCTTCATTCAGTAACTTTATCACAATCTTTGTCATTCTCAACCTCAATATTCTTCAGTGCTCTCTCATAGTCCCTTTGATACAGGTGCAATGACCCAGCATGATGAGTGTACGTACCAAGACCCACACCCAATCTCATTGCAAGATAGATCTGCATTGCTGTAAACTGAAATACATCATTTGGAAATCCCATCCAGAGATCATTACTTCTCATGTATGTAGTCATGTAAAGTTTCTCATCACGAATGAAGAACTGTAAGCAAACCGTACAATTGACATCCTTAGATGGGTGATCTACAAGATTCCGAGCCTGCTTAATGTGAATCACAGCCTGACGTGAAGCTGGGTCTTTTATTAACATCTTTTCAATCATCTCCATCTGATTGAAGATTTCCCCAGAATATTCATCAACAGCTTGCTGAATCCGCTCACCATAGTTACTGTTTACGGTCTCACCGTCATCACTCATTCTATCCCAAGCTGATGTATAGAGCTGAATAGCCTTGAGCTCAGGGTTTCCTGACAGATACCAAAGCAGCTCACCAATACAATATCTCATAGGGAGCTTTCTGATAGGACTCTTGAGAATACATCTTGTTGGGTCTTTAATTACTGTTACAGCATTCAGCTGTTCACCAACTACAGCTCCATCTCTGCTCTCAGCAGAACCTGCATCAGCAGTAATAACATTGAACCAATATTTCCATGCATCGTCGATATTCTCAGCAATGCATATATCCGAAATGTTTTTAAACATCTAATTCTCCTCCAGTATGATATTCAACCCAAGGAAGCAACGAAAGTCCTCGAATTGCATTATAACGTGATTGTACTTCTTCAACTGTTAGACCTGCAATCAGTGATTCATTTCGCTCAGCAAGTCTCTGTTTGATCACTTCGGTTGGTGCTGTAACATAAATGACCTTTGCACCTGCACCCAATAGAACTGTCTCTAGATGATGTAACGCAACCAACGCTGGTACAAGATAAGGAGTAGCCAGTGGTCTATCTTTCTCTTCCTGATAAACAAACTGACCATAGCAGAAACGGTCAGCAATAATGTTTCTTGTCTTTGAAGCTTCTACAATATCTCTAAAGAATCTATCTGAATTGGGTGTATGCTGACTGCAATGAATAACTTCAGCATCAAGAATCTTGCTCAAGAACTTTGCAAGAGTTGTTTTCCCTGAACCATCACATCCTTCTAGAATGTATAACATCTACTCTTCCTCCTTTGTATTTTTTATAATGTACTCATAAGCTTCTTTAGAGCTCATGATAGGCAGGTCTTTTTCCGGAACACCATGACAAATCAAATTTGTTCTTGACTTAAATGTTGAATGATAGTGACTTTCAAGAGTTTTACACTCTTTTGGTAGCTGACCTTTTTCTGCTCTCCGCTTGTTTACATTATCAGCGCATTTTTCTACTGGAGTATTCAAAAAGATGTATGTAACAGAGTTTGTGTATTTCTTTGCTATTCGGTAAAGCTTTGCATAACGCTCTGCCAAATGTGAGCATAAGAGACCTTCAAAGAATACGTTGTATCCCTTTTTAAGAGAGCTGACAACGATTTTACAGATTTCATCCTGGGTTTTAATAGAATCACAGCCACCACAAGCTGTTTCGTATTTTCCAACTACAAAAAAATTTGGTTTTTCGGCATAGTACCCAATAATTTTGCCGGATTTGTTCTTAACAGGCTGAAAGTCATACTTCTTAAGAATCTTGAACGCAATAAAGCTTTTGCCAGAGCCACTCGTTCCTCTTACTTGTACCAGCACTATTTCCCTCCTTGTACGATTATTGAAGGCACAATGTAGAGATTCTATAGATGCTTTTGTTAATTTATCCGCAAATAAACTAAAATCTCTAAAATGTCCCGAATTTTTCGTTACAAAAATAAAGAATAAAAGGGACTATATCTCAAGTCCCTCTAATTGTAGAGTCTCTGGGATATTTACTCACTCTTCATCCCAATCGTCATCATCATCATCATCTTCGTCATCTTCCTCAGCAGCCTTGGCTTTCTTAGTAGCTTTCTTCTCAGGCTTCTTAGCTGCCTTCTTCTTTGGAGCTGGCTTTTCCTCTTCCTCGTCTTCGTCATCATCCCAGTCATCATCATCGTCATCCTCATCCTCTTCAGGCTCGGACTTCTTCGCTGGCTTCTTTACTTCCTTCTTGGCAGGAGCTTTCTTAGCAGACTTTTTAGTAGGCTTTTCCTCCTCTTCTTCCTCATCTTCGTCCTCAGACTCGTCTGAATCGTCCTCATCTTCTACTTCGGTAGACTCATCCTCGTCATCATCAGAATCGTCTGCAGACTCTGCAGTGATCTTAGAAACAGACTCTACACGAGCACGGATCTTACCCTCATACTCCTCGTGGATAACATTAACTACACAGATCTTTCCGATGAGCTTATCAAGATCCAGCTGTACCTTTCCATCAGCTTTCATACCAATAGCCTGGAGAAGTCCCTTGAGCTTCCAGAGAGCTGTGTCTACAAGAGGATAATTCTCGTAAACTCTAGCACCCTTACCTTCACCCTTGATGACCTCGAAAGCAACAACGATCATATCGTTACCACCCTGAGACTGCTTTACATCAGCGGAAACAATCTTGCAATTGTGCTTTCCCTCTGGTGCTCTCTCAAAACTCTCTACTCCAGTAAAATCTAACTTCATCTTGCGTGCCATAATTATTTTTCTCCTTTGATAATTTTAACAATCTTTGAATAACTTGGGTTGAGCATCAATGCAGGAACTTTGACTGCATCGTCAACCTGTAATTTTGTCCAATAATAAGGGTTTGCCCCGATATGAGCAGCATACTTGACTACATCTTTTTCTTCGCCAGTAGCCTTATCAGTAACTGTCTTATTGACCTTCGTAAAATGGATTCCATAGTTTGCCATTCCTTGAAGATAGATTCTAGCACCCTTTGTTGTATTCGGTCCAAAATCCGGAATGACCTCATCATCCATACCCTCAATCGTATCATTGGCTTCGTGACAGCTCAATGCTACAATATGTGTTTCAGCAACCTCGTGAAAAATCTTTATGAGCTCTTCGGTCTCTACCTTAAGATCTCCCCACATCTGCTGAGTCATCTTTCGTTTCTTCTGAGTTGCATTCGCATCGATCCACACATTCGTGATCATACTGAATGTATCAACTGCAACAGAAGCGTACTTTTTATCAGTCTTGAGCTCTTCACCAATCTTCTTAAGACGGTCAAGAGTTCCAGCTCTAATAGCTTTAATTCCCTCTACATTAGCAATAGTGTTAGAACCATCATCACCAATCTGGATATACAGTAGAGGTTTTGGTAAAGTAGCTATAAAATGAGTCTTGCCCGAACCTGACTTTCCCCATGGAACCCAGAGGTTTCGTTGACCCAGATCAGCTATGTCAACAGCTTCACTTAGAATTCCCATTCATCTTCTCTCCTTTATCAGTTCTGATTCTATACTCAATTTCAGCATTACAATTGGTACAGTGACAAACCTGAACAATTCCTTCACCCTCATAACCGAAATCTTCGAAGCTAAAATCACTGTCCCAGATCACAGATTTGGAACCACAATGAAAGCATTCATACATTAAGATTCCCTCCTTGTGAACTTCTCTGAGATCACATATTCTCGGTCGCCACCACTCATCTCAGCCAAACAGATATCTCTGAAGCCACAAAAAGCACAATCCCGAGTGATATTCTTGGTCTTATTCTTGTGACCTCTACGAACTATGTCTCGGCAGGTGTACTTGAACCCATCAAAGACATCTTCTACCATCTGAGGCATATTATCCTGAGCCACTCTGAAGAAATAATTGTTTTCGTTTCCTTTGTATTTCTCAGCTTGCTTAAGAACCTCAGGATCGGTGATGCCTTTTTCTTTACAAGCTCTCAGCCAGCTTCGAGGAGTGATTTCTCTAGAAGTAGCCGAGCTGAAACGCTGACTTTTCTCTAGCCAGATAGGTTGTTTTGCCGGAGTTGACTTGATATAGTCCCACTGAATGGCTTTCGGTGCTTCACCTCGTATAATCTCGCAAGCCTTGCAATAAAGACTCTTCTGGGTATTCATTACCAGAAAATTCATATCAGGTGGTCTATTGAAAGTTTTATGCTCTCCTATAATATAGCCATCGTCATTGTCATAAATTTCATCAATGACACCTATGAATAAAACAGGTTCGCCTTTGACTTTATCAATCTCAAGCTCAAATGGCTGCTCAGTAACCGTCGGTAGAGGAGCATCTTTCCACATATTCGTGTAATCCTGAAAGATTGTCTTGAGGTCATAAGGATACTCAAACCCAAGGTCTGATTGCCACGAAGCTGGCATTCTGTAGAAATCTTCTTTCATACGTTTCCATTCCTTTTTGATTCGAGCCTTATCACTTCTGACCTCAAGTAACTTATGAAAATCAGAACCGAAATATAGAGGTCTGGCAGGTTTGATACCATCAAGACGCTCTACATAACGTAGATAATGAGCATATGGGCATTTCAAGTACAGGCTGAAGCGACTGTATGAGATATGCATTACAGCTCCTCTACATCGTCATCTTCGTCAACATGCTTCTTAACAACCTTCTTCACCTTCTTAGCAGGCTTCTTTGGTGCTTCTTCCTCAGCATCATCCTCAATCTCCTCGATCTCCTCGTCCTTCTTCTTTTTTGGAGCTGGCTCAGGCTTCTTCTTAGAAGACTTCTTTGCCATCTCAGCTGCAGCAACTTCCTCATCATACTCTTCAATTGTGTTAGCATACTTCTCGCTCTTTGGAGCTGGCTCAACCATCTTACCAGTCTTGACAGAGAACTTGCTCAAGCCTTTTCGGGTTGTAATGTAGATACCAGTCTTATCAACCTTCTCAACTTCCTTTACTCCTGAGAATGCTCCTGTGAAGAGTCTCATGATAACCTTGTCACCCTTTTTAACGTCCTTTAATGCCATAGTTTTATCCTCCTTTAATGGCTTGTTGATTGTTATTTCAGCTTATGCTGAATTCCTTGGGCAAGGATTTGCACCTTGCATGATGTGATTTCCTTCAAAAACAACAGTTTCTTCACCACAAAGACTTGTATCACATCTTCTGTCAAAAGCGTCTACCTATTCCGCCACCAAGGCTGATATAAGATTATTTTCTACCTCTTGCTCCTCTTCGACGAATGTTTGTATTCTTATAGAATATTTCTCTTGAATTTTCCTCTTGAGGTCTAGAACCAAATTCTGTGAGAATGTCCTTCATGAGGTCTCTATCTTTACTTGCCGCAGCACTCTCATAGAGCTTATCTAATTGCTCATTACTCATTTGACTAAGTCTACTCCCAGCTCCACCTGAACTTTTTCCTCCTGAACTTCCACGTCCACCCATCTTATACCTCCTTGATCTTATCAATAACCTGAACCTGCCAGAACTTGCATCCAGGACGAGGATCTTCAACTTTTCCATTCCAGAGAATTCTCTTCTGACGGTACATTTCCTGAAGATCCTGATAGAGCTTCTTGCCACTTTCATTGCTGGTCATAACAGCATATTCCGGCTTGAATTTTGGAGAAGACTCTATGAGCTTGATGGCATTTCTAGCATCAGCTGGACATCCAAGACCTCTGTCGTAGGCTTCTTTAGAAACATCAGCTACAAGCAGAATTTCCTGTAAGAGCTTATGAGTATCGAAGATTCGATTATTGATGAATTCTTTGAGCCAAGGTCTGCAAGGGAATGAACTAAGATCTACAACACCATTATCTCTTGTGAAAACTAAAGTACTCTCCATTTCGGTTCTCCTTTCGAGTCACTTTTAACTTACATGACAATCATACTCTATTTACTCCAGAAAGTAAAGCATAAATTATAATTTTTTGTT
>Ga0310691_10001458_pt1 | contig 35956 bp, 27 predicted proteins | sample 176DNAGHGlowgp2_FD_203887 | JGI IMG/M metagenome (GOLD analysis project Ga0310691, IMG submission 203887) | Sheep rumen microbial communities from Palmerston North, Manawatu-Wanganui, New Zealand - 1766 DNA GHGlow gp2 (v2) (version 2) | ecosystem: Host-associated > Mammals > Digestive system >... | reverse complement strand
GTAGTCGGTAGTAAAAGCAGTTAAATCCCCCAGGGAAAACGGGGGTTTTCATGCCGACTAAGTGGTAGTTTCCTGCCGACAAAGAGGCACTTTCTCCCCATCTGATTGGCACTTTCTCCCCGTCTGATTGGCACTTTCTCTTAATGATTCAACTTTCTGTAGTAGTTAAGTAGTCAGTAGTGAAGAAGTTAAGCCAAATGTCTTGTGGCGGAAACAGCCCACAGAAGTAAAAGAACATGTAATAACCATATAATTAATCATATAATGACTACGCGCAGCAATTAATGGATAATTATATGGTAATTATATGTTTAATTTAAGTTTCGGAAGTTCCGTTTGCTTTGTAGATAGAGGGAGTTAGAAGAAGATAGAGGTAGATAAAAGACATTTGCAAAAAAATGGCCAACTCCTAACCTGATGTGCTGAAAAGCCTTTCTGCAAAGGGGTTTCACGCAATTGGGTTAGGAGTTGGCTGTTTTTTGCAAAATTGTCTGTCTCTGGAAAAAGTTGACGTGCAGCCGTTGTCTGGTGTAATTCGTTGTCGTCAGGTAGTGAACAGTTGCAAACGTTTACGATATTTTTAACCTTATTTTGCCGCTTAGTTGCGTTTTTTGTGTTACCTTTGCAGGCAGAAACCCAAATCTAATAAATTAATAGTGTAAGATGAAAAAGATTTTATTATTCGCGTGCGCCGTCTGTCTGTCGCTGGGTGCGATGGCCGACGACCAGCAGAAAGTCGATGGCTCGAAGGTTGCCAGGATTAGCTTCAGCGGCGACAACGTCATCGTGACCTACACCGACGGCACGTCGGGCACGTACGACATGGCCGACATCGTTATTGACATGAGCAGTGCCACCTCCATTGAGGAGCGCGTGGCCCAGACCACGAAGGCCGGCATAGAGGGCAAGCAGGTCTACGACCTCGGCGGCAAGCTGGTGGGCACCAGTGCCGCCCGCCTGCAGAAGGGTGTGTATGTCGTTGATGGCAAGAAGGTAATCATTAAGTAAACAGGAGGACAGAGAAACTATGAAACGAATCGTAACAGTATGCAGCCTGCTCGCCCTGATGACGGGACTGAGCAGCGTTGCCGTGGCCCAGAGCGACCACTCCGCCAGCCGTGATGCCAATCAGAACCAGGTGCAGCTGACACTGAAGGACGGCAGCATGAAGTATTACAACACGCAGTCGGTGACCGCCATCGACTTTGACAACGGCAAGCTGACCGTCAACCAGCCGGCCGGCAACGACCAGTACGACAAGAACGTGCAGGGCCTCTACTTCTACAAGGCCGTGAGCGGAGCCGTGGCCATCACCGAGGCCAAGGGCTGGCAGGAGTCGGCCTACGTCAAGTTCAGCCTGCTGAGTGGTGCCAAGACCTACAACGTCTATGTCAAGGGCGGCCAGTATAGCGACTACAAGAAAATAGACAACGAGCTGGTGCGCAACTACGGCAGCTATGGCCGCGCCGATGCTGTGGGCCTGAAGGCCGGCACCTACTCGATGAAGGTGGTGCCCGCCCTGGAGGACGGCACCGAGATGACCGATGCCGCTGCTGAGGTCAGCGGCCTGGAGGTGCGCAACTATCCCCGCGAGGGCTTTGCCTTCATGAACGGCTACATGCCCGGTGCCTACAATGCCGACGGCACGCTGAAGGCCAACGCCAAGGTGTTCTACGTCACCAAGGAGACCGCCAAGACCATCACCACCACCGTGGCCGGTGCCAACCAGAACCCCTGCGTGGGTCTGCAGCAGATAATAGAGGGCTATGAGAAGGGTGGCGACACCACGCCCATCGCCTTCCGCTTCATCGGTCTGGTCACCGCCAGCGACATCGACTACTTCGGCAGCTCCGAGGAGGGCATCCAGGTCAAGGGTAAGAAGGCCGACAGCGAGCTCAACCTGACCTTCGAGGGCATTGGCGACGATGCCACCATCCGTGGCTTCGGCTTCCTGGTGCGCAACTCGAAGAGCGTCGAGTTCCGCAACTTCGCCATCATGCAGTGCATGGACGATGCCATCTCGATGGACACCAACAACTCGAACATCTGGGTACACAACATGGACATCTTCTACGGCAAGCACGGCAGCGGCGACCACGCCAAGGGCGACGGCACCGTAGACGTGAAGACCAACTCGAAGTATGTGACCGTGAGCTACAACCGCTACTGGGACACTGGCAAGACCAACATGTTCGGCATGAAGAACGAGAGCGGCCCTAACTGGATTTCCTACGACCACAACTGGTTTGACCATAGCGACTCGCGTCATCCTCGTGTGCGTACCATGTCAGTACACGTGTGGAACAACTACTTCGACAACGTGGCCAAGTATGGCGTGGGAGCCACCACGGGAGCCAGCGTGTTTGTGGAGAGCAACTACTTCCTGAAGACCAAGAAGCCTATCCTCTCGTCGCTTCAGGGCACTGACGCCCAGGGCAGCGGCACCTTCTCTGGCGAGGACGGCGGCATGATTAAGGCTTACGGCAACTACTTCGACACGACGGCCAAGAACTTCAAGTACTACACCCAGGCAAATGCCGGCACGACGGGCTACGATGCCTATGAGGTGGCCAACCGCAACGACCTGGTGCCCTCGACGGAGGTGACCAAGAAAGGCGGCCATAGCTACAACAACTTCGACACTGACGCCTCGGTGATGTATGCCTATACGGCCGTGGCTGCCGAGGATGTGCCCGCACTGGTCACTGGCTACTGGGGTGCAGGCCGCCTGAACCATGGCGACTTCACCTACGAGTTTGCTGACAACGTGGGCAACGACGACACCGACTCGGTCTACGATGCCGTGCTCGATGGCAAGCTGGGCAGCTACACCTCGCAGTTCGTGGGCTTCTTTGGCCAGCAGGGCCAGGGCGGCGGTGAAGGCGGCGGTGAAGGCGGCGGTGAAGGCGGCGGCGGCGGCGACGAGCCCCAGCCCGTGCCTGACGGCCAGATAGTGTGCTCGTTCGACGGCAGTGTATCCAACAGCATGTTCACGGCTGCTGATAACTATGGCGACGGCAAGATTACCTACAACGGCACCTATTATAAGAAGGGTGAGAAGCTGGACAGCAAGGGTAACATTACCTTCACCCCGCAGAAGAACTACAAGATGACGCTGGTACTCGCGCTTACCAAGGACGGTCGCGACGTCAAGCTTAACGGTACGGTCACTACGGCCAGCGGTACGACGAACAGCGACGGCGCTTACTACCAGATGGACCCCATCGACGTGGTGGCTGGTACGGAGTACGCTATTACCAAAGGCTCGAAGGAATGCATCGTGATGCTCGTCATCCTCGACCCCGTCGAGTAAGCATAGTCATCGGACCGACCGCGTCCGTATAAGTCACAAAGCCGGAGCCCCGCATCAGTCGGGCTCCGGCTTTGTCCTGTCTTTCAGGTTGCGTGGGTGGTGCTCCAGTATCTGCTGGCGCAGCGTCGTCATGTCGATGTGGGTGTATATCTCCGTGGTGCCTATCGACTCGTGGCCCAGCATGGCCTGAATGGAGCGCAGGTCGGCACCACCCTCTAAGAGTGCCGTGGCAAACGAGTGGCGCAGCGTGTGGGGCGAGATGGTCTTCTGGATGCCTGCCAGCGCTGCCTGCTGCTTTATCATTATCAGAATCATGGTGCGTGTCAGGTGGGCACCGCGGCGGTTGAGAAACACGTAGTCCTCCTCGCCCCGTTTGATGTTCATGTGCCGACGGTCGTCAAACCAGAAGTCCAGCTCATGGATGGCCCGTGGCGAGATGGGCACCAGCCGTTCCTTAGAGCCCTTGCCCATGACGCGTACATACTGCTCGCTGAGGAAGAGGTCGGTCAGCTTCAGGTTTACCAGTTCGCTGACACGCAGCCCGCACGAGAACAGCACCTCGATGATGGCGCGGTTGCGGTGGCCCTCCCATTTCGAGAGGTCTATCGATGCCTCCAAGGCGTCTACCTCGGCCGGCGATAGCACCTCAGGCAGGTGCTCGCCCAGGACGGGCGACTCCAGCAGTTCGGTGGGGTCGTCGTCGCGGTAGCCGTCGAGCTGCAGGAAACGGTAGAACGACCGTACGCCGCTCAGTATGCGGGCCTGCGAGCGTGCGTTGATGCCGATGTCGTGCAGACTGGCGGCAAACCGTTGCAGGTCAGCCAGTTGCACGTCGAGCACATGCGTGTCGTCTGCCTCAAGGAAGTTGAGCAGCTTCAGCAGGTCGCGCATGTAAGCCTCCAGGGTGTTGGGCGAGTAGCCCCGCTGCAACTTCAGGTAGCGCTGATAGGCCCTGACTATGTCTTTCTGTGCTTTCATGCCGCGAAGGTACGACTTTTTTTCCTGTTTTGTTTCTTCTTTCTACTTTTTTCTTCTTACCTTTGTCGCCGCAAACCCAATCCTAATACGCACTACGAAGCTATGAAGATAGAAATAGTCAACGGCCCCAACCTTAACCTGCTCGGCACCCGCGAGCCAGGCATCTACGGCACGTCGTCGTTCGAGCAGTATCTGCCGCAGCTGCAGGCACGCTATCCGGCTGTCGCCTTCGGCTACTTCCAGAGCAACAGCGAGGGCGCACTCATCGACCACCTGCAGCAGGTAGGCTTCACGGCCGACGGCATCGTGCTCAATGCCGGCGCCTACACCCATACGTCGGTGGCCCTGCACGACTGCATCCGCTCGCTCACGTCGCCAGTTGTTGAGGTGCATATCTCTAACGTACACCAGCGCGAGGCGTTCCGCCACCAGTCGCTCATCTCGGCGGCCTGTCGGGGTGTCATCTGCGGCTTCGGCCTCGACTCCTACCGGCTGGCCGTGGAGGCCATCATCGAGCAGCGTCCATGAACACACCGCTCGACGACTATATCCTGAGCCACAGCGACCCAGAACCTGACCATCTCTACCGGCTGTGGCGTGCCACCAACATACACATGCTCCACGGACGCATGGCCTCCGGCCACCTGCAGGGGCGGCTGCTGCGTATGCTGGTGCGCATGGTCAGGCCCAAGAACGTGCTTGAGGTGGGCACCTTCAGCGGCTATAGCGCCCTCTGTCTGGCTGAGGGGCTGGAGGCCGACGGCCACCTGTACACGTTTGAAATCAATGACGAGCAGGAGGACTTCACCCGTCCGTGGCTGGAAGCATCGCCCCTGAGCGACCGCATCACCTTCATCATCGGCGATGCCATCAGCGAGGCTCCCCGGCTGGGCATAGACTTCGACATGGCCTTCATGGACGGCGACAAGCGTACCTACCGCGATGTTTATGAAATGGTGCTCTCGGTGTTGCGGCCAGGCGGATTTATCGTGGCCGACAATACGCTGTGGGACGGCCATGTGGTAGACACGGCCTACAATCGCGACCCGCAGACACTGGGCATCCGCGACTTCAACGACCATGTTGCCGCCGACCCTCGTGTGGAGCGTGTCATCGTACCGCTACGCGACGGCCTGACACTCATACGCAAGCTGTAGGCAGCAAAAAGTAGCCTTTTTCGGCACTTTTGCTTACTTTTCTGCCGAAAAAGTTGCACGTTTCGCAAGAATTATGTACTTTTGCTTACGTTTTGTAAATAATGCAACCAAACCAATAACATAAGCAATGGATAGGATAGATAATCTGGACAAGAAGATACTGAGCATCCTCTCGCAGAACGCACGTATCCCCTTCAAGGACGTGGCCGCTACGTGCAATGTGTCGAGAGCTGCTGTCCACCAGCGTGTGCAGCACCTTATCGAGGCCAATGTCATTATGGGCAGCGGCTTCGATGTCAACCCCAAGAGTCTGGGCTACACCACCTGCACCTATGTAGGCATCACGCTGGAGCGCGGCTCGATGTATAAAGACGTGGTGGAACGGTTGCGCCACATACCAGAAATCGTGGAGTGCCACTTCACCACGGGTCCCTACACCATGCTGGTGAAGCTCTATGCCCGCGACAACGAACAACTGATGCATCTGCTCAACGGCCGCTTGCAGGATATCCCTGGCGTGGTGGCCACTGAGACACTCATCTCGCTGGAGCAGAGCATCAAACGTGAAATACCCGTACAAGTGGAGGACGAATAGTTATGGAAAACCGTTTCGACTGGCAGTCACGGCTGGCACGTACGGCCTATGCCACTTTCCCAGAAGCCGAAAAGAAGCCCGTCATAGGCATTTCGGCCAACTATGGCGACAACACCAGCAAACTCGCCGAGGGCTACTATAAGTCGGTGCTCAAGGCGGGTGGCGTGCCCGTCATACTGCCCCCGCTGGCCGATGTGGATGCCATCGTCAACACGCTAGAGCGCATAGACGGACTGCTGCTCAGTGGCGGGGCCGACTTCAACCCCCTCTATGCCGATGAGGAGCCGTCGCCGAAACTGGGCGGCATCAACAATGAGCGCGACCTGCCAGAGCTGATGCTGGCACGACTGACCTACAACCGGCAGATTCCCATGCTGGGTATTTGCAGGGGCATACAGACGCTGGCGATGGCCTTGGACGGCAGGGTGGCGCAAGACCTCTCGCTGCTGGACCGACCGCAGGGGCTGACGGCTGTACGCCACACACAGGATGCTGACCGCCGTGAGCCTACGCATAGCGTCACCATTGCCCAGGACTCATTGCTCTACGATATCTATGCCCCCACGCCGTTTCTGGCATCGCCAGGAGCACGCCTGCTGGTCAATTCGTTCCACCATCAGGCGGTGAGCGATGCCGGCCCTCGCTTCCGCGTTACGGCACAGGCTGCCGACGGGGTCATAGAGGCCATTGAAAGCACGGAGTTCAAGAGTATTATCGGCGTACAGTGGCACCCCGAGTGCCTGGCCGACGATGCCGGACAGCCCTTGTTCTGCTGGCTGGTGGCTGAGGCTGCCCACTATAGGAAGGCGTGCCGCCTGCACGAGCGGATAGTGACGCTCGACAGCCATTGCGACACGCCGATGTTTTTCTCTCAAGGGGTGGACTTTGGCAGTCGTGACCAACGCATACTCGTCGACCTGCACAAGATGACTGACGGGCGGCAGGATGCTACCATCATGGTGGCCTATGTGCCACAGCCGCAACACGGCGAGACTTTTCGCCAGAGGGTGGCCTATGATGTCAGTGGGCCGAAGGCTTACGCCGACCTGATGTTCGACAAAATAGAGACGCTGGTGGCGCGCAACGAGCGCTGGCTGGCTCTGGCCCGCACGCCTGACGACCTGCTGACCAACAAGGCGGCAGGACGTAAGAGCATCATGCTGGGCATAGAGAACGGACTGGCACTTGAAGGACGGCTCGACAATCTGCTGCACTTCGCACAGCGGGGCATCGTCTATATGACGCTCTGCCATAATGGCGACAACGATATCTGCGATTCGGCGCGTGGCGAGGCCACCCACAACGGTGTGAGTGACTTCGGATGTGAGGTCATCAGCGAGATGAACCGCTTAGGTATCATGGTTGACATGAGCCATGCGGCGGACAAGAGCTTCTATGATGCCTTGCAGCTGAGCAAGTCGCCCATCGTGTGCAGCCACTCCAACTGCAGGGCACTATGCGACCATCCGCGTAACCTCACTGACGAACAGATGCGTGCGCTGGCCGATAGAGGCGGTGTCATGCAGGTGACACTCTACCACGGATTCCTGGTCAGCAATGGCGAGGCCACCGTGCTCGATGCGCTGCGCCATCTGGACCATGCCGTCAGCGTCATGGGTATTGAACATGTGGGCCTGGGCACTGACTTCGACGGCGATGGGGGCGTGCGAGGCATGGCTGATGCGTCGGAGATGCTTAACTTCACGCGAAAACTCATGGCCTGCCGCTATAGCGAGGCAGACATAGCACGCATCTGGGGCGGCAATTTCCTGCGCGTCATGCGGGAGGTGCAGCGTGGCAGAAATGAATAGTAAACAATCAAAAAACGTAAGGCAGTTTGAAAACGCATAACAACGATAACGTCATGAAACGAACCATCAATAGGGTGGGGGGCATTCGGCTTTTTTACCGTTTTGCCTTTTTACCTTTTTCCCTTTTCGCCCTAATGCTTATGTCGTGTGGAACGGCTAAGAAGACGCAGGACAAAGAGCAGGCCACCGTCGCCATTGCCTTTAATGCCGATTCGGCCTACGCCTTCTGCCAGCAGCAGTGCGACTTCGGCCCTCGTACCATGAACAGCGAGGCGCATGAGCGGTGTGCCCGCTGGCTGAAGCAGCAGTTTGAGCAGTATGGCTGTGAGGTGTATCTGCAGCAAGCGGACCTCCGTGGCTACGACGGCACGGTGCTCAAGAGCACGAACATCATAGCACAGCGCAGGCCGGCGGCCGACGCCAATGTGCCACGCATACTGCTGTGTGCCCACTGGGACAGCAGACCGTGGGCTGACAACGACCCCGATTCGGCCAACTGGCGCAAGCCGGTCATGGCTGCCAATGACGGCGCTTCTGGTGTGGCGGTCATGCTCGAACTGGCTCGACTCATGCAGCAGCACGACTCCCTGCGAGTGGGAGTCGACTTCGTGTGCTTTGACGCAGAAGACTGGGGAGTGCCGCAATGGAGCGACGAGGTGGATGCCGACTCATGGGCGCTGGGTGCCCAGCACTGGGCGGAGAACACGGCACCGCTGGTGGCAAAGAACTATCGCTATGCGGTGCTGCTGGACATGGTTGGCGGCCAGGGCGCGCGATTCTATCGTGAGGGCTACTCCATGCAGCATGCAAAGCGGGTGGTGGAGAAGGTGTGGCAGGCGGCCAGCGCAGCAGGTTATGGCAGCTTCTTCCCGTCAAGCGATGGTGTCTATGTCACTGACGACCACCTGCCGGTCAATGAGAAGGCTCATATTCCTTGTATCGATATCATCCCTTATTATCCTGATTGTGATAGAGGCTCCTTTGGGCCAACATGGCACACCGTCAACGACGACATGCAGCACATAGACCGCACAACCCTCAAGGCCGTCGGTCAGACATTGGTACAACTGCTTTATTCGGAATAAGCCTGCCGCCTCTACATGGCCTCGCACCCTTGCCGCCTCCGTGTGCTCGCCCCTTGCCGTCTGTTGCGACGCTGTCGCAACAAACTCGCCCCCTACAGCTGTCCGGCTTCCACCATCAGCACTACGCGTTCCGTCAGACGGTCGACACCCTCGGGGTCGTACTGCTTCTTCAGCGAAGCACCGAAGGCCCAAGCAAATGCCTGATAGAAGCCAGCCCTGACGGGCCCCAGGAACGCCTGGATAAGCTCGTAGCCCGATGAGTGACTCTCGCGGTAAATCAGCTTGATGAGCAGCTTGCCCTGCGAGTAGGTCAGCTTCTTCATGCGTGGCTTGTACTCCTTCATGATGCTTTTCTCCACGCGCTTGATGTGCTCGTCCTTGGCCTGCTTGGTGGGTAGTGTCTCAAGGTATTCGGCCGTCTCCATCATTATCATGTTGGCCTCCTTGGCTATCGGCAGCACCTTCTTGACGTTACGCACCAGACGGGTGTAAGCCTGTGCCTGCTTCTTGCTCTTGAACTCGATGGGCGGATAGACATAGACATTGTTCATCTCCATATATTGGATACTGTCGCCATCCTCCAGTACCTTGCCCACCTTCACCGTAGGCACGAAGGTGGGGCTGTCCATGTCTACCTGGCGGTCGTCAGGATTCTGGGCAGCGGCCGTCAGCGGGCAGGCGAGGATGGCGTAAAGCAGGAGCGTCCTAATCATGGCGCGAAGATACGGAGAATATCTGGAAAAGCAAAGAATTTTTCGATTATTTTACGTACCTTTGCAACATGAAACGCTTCGTGTCTTTTCTGCTGTGCATGCTGCCACTCCTGCTCAATGCCCAAGAGGAACAGGACTGGGAAGTGGCGTTTCAGGAGTGGGTGACCAACATGGGCGTGGAGGATGATTATGCTCCTGACATGATGGAACAATTGGCTGACTTGGCAGCCAATAAGCTGAATATCAACCAGGTGACACGCGAGGAACTGGAGCAGCTGCCCTTTCTTACTGCCCAGCAGGTGGAGGAAATCATGGCTTACGTCTATCATTATGCGCCTGTCCGTACGCTCTCTGAACTGTTCATGATAGAGAGCCTTGACTACGAGACGCGCCGACTGCTCAAACATTTTGTCTATGTGGGCGATATGCCCGCAAAGAAATCGTGGCCAACCCTGAAGGAGGTCATGAAGGGCGGTCGTCATCAGGTGCTGGCATCGCTGAAGGTTCCGCTTTATGAGCGCCGTGGCGACAAGGATGGTAAAAACTGCTATCTGGGCTATCGCTATCGGCATGACGTGCGCTATCGATTCAGCTATGGCCAGCGTGTGACCTTCGGACTGACGGGGGCTCAAGATGCCGGTGAGCCGTTCCTGACGCGCGACAACCCGCTGGGCTATGACCACTACGCTTATTTCTTTCAGCTGCGTAAGATGGGACGACTGGAGGCGCTGAACCTGGGCATGTATCGTGTGCAGTGGGGGATGGGATTGGTTATGAATACGGGTTTTCATCTGGGAAAGTTAGCCACCTTACAGTCGTTCGGACGTACTTCGCGAGGACTGACGGCTCATGCCTCACGGTCGGTGGGCAGTTATCTGCATGGCGCTGCGGCTACTTTGTGCGTCGCACCCCGACTCAGTGTGACGGCATTTGCGTCATATCGCCCTTTAGACGCTACACTCAACGACGACGGTTCGGCTCGAACACTACTGACCGACGGCTATCATCGCACAACTACGGAGCTAGACAAGAAAAACAATACACACCAAGTAGACGTTGGTGCCAGCTTCGGATGGAAAGACACGTGGAAAGGCGGCCTGGCAATGGCCAATGTCAATGCCGTATATACGCATTTCGACCGCCAGCTGGTGCCTCAGACGGAGAATAATGCTTATCGGCGTTACTTCCTCAGTGGCAACGACTTCCTGAATGTCAGCCTTGACTACAGCTATACCAATAGCCGTGTGGCTTTTGCCGGCGAGACAGCACTCAATAGGGCGGGGGCCTGGGCCGTAGTCCATTCGGTTAGCTGGCGGATGTCAGAACAGTGGTCACTTATGCTGCTTCACCGATATTACGACAAGCGCTATACTGCTCGCCATGCACACAGCTTTGCTGAGGGTACGGGCGTACAAAACGAGCACGGCATGTATTTCGGACTAACGTGGCAACCCAGGCGTAGCCTCTCCTTGCAGTGGTATGCTGACTATGCCCATTTTCCCTTCCTCCGCTATCAGGTCAGCGCGCCCAGCGATGCTTTCGACACCATGCTTCGCGCGCGCGTATATATAAATAGGTGGACACTTGACGGACACTATCGTTTCCATCTGCGTCAGCGCGATGATGAAAACCATAGGAATCTGCATAACCGATATGAACATAAGGCACGTATGCGCTTGGCTGTTGAAATGCCTGCTGCCAACTATAAGCTGACCATGCAGACGCAGGTTGACGGCACCATGCTCGTCATACCCTATATGGCCACTACCAGTCGTGGCGTCATGGTTAGCCAGCAGGCACAGTGGCAGCGCTCATGGCTACAGCTGTCTGCCATGGTAGGGTGGTTTCGCTCTGACGACTACGACAGCCGGCTCTACCAGTACGAGCGCTCGCTGCTCTACGACTTCTCTTTTCCCGTCTACTATGGCCACGGTCTGCGCTATGCGCTGATGGCCCGTGCTGACTTGGGACGTCATCTCATGCTGACCACAAAAATCGGCGTGACCGATTATTTCGACCGCGCCGTCATATCCTCCGGACTACAGCAAATTGATGCCTCCTCTATGGCCGACATCCTCGTCCAGTTACGTTATAAGTTCTGAGGTGATTGCGCCTGGACGTCAGGTAGGCGACACACCATGGCCGTCAGGTTGACGAACGCCCCAGCTGCCTATAAACCTCCAGTACCTGCTCGGCAACGTCGTTGCCCTCAAAACGCTTGATGTAGGCTCGACTGCGACGGATGCGCTCGTCACGGCCACGTGAACCCCTCAGCGACATTTTCAGGGCTTCGGCCATGCCGATAACATCGTCGGGGTCTACATACAGGCTGTCAGGCCCTCCAGCCTCCTCTAAGCACGAGCCGGTACAGGCAACTACGGGCAGGCCGGCGGCAATGGCCTCGATGATGGGAATGCCGAATCCCTCATAGCGCGACGGATAGACAAATGCTTCGGCCAGCGCATAAATGGCTGCCAAATCCTGGTCGGGCACACCGCTCAACAGGTGGATGCGCTCATGTCGGACGAGCTCGTCAGCGTAAGGGGTCTGTCGTCCTACGGCCACCAGGTGTACATCTTGGGGCAGGAGGTCGATAGCCTCTGCGGCCAGTGCCAGGTTCTTGCGACGCTCTATGGTGCCTACATTCAGCACATAGCGTGACGGCAGCTGATATTGCTGGCGAACGGCACGCAGTCGTTCGTCGCTGACAGTGGCTGAGAAACGGGGTGAATAGCTCTGGTAGATAACGCTGATATGGTCGCTGTATGCCTCGCCGCCCAGCTCTATGATGTCCTGACGGGTGCGCTCGCTAATGGCTATGATGTGGTCGGCCTCGCATAATGCCTGACGGAACTTCCAGACATAGATTTTGGTGTCGGCCCAATGGTAGTATTCTGGATGGCGGAGGAATATCAGGTCGTGGATGGTGACAACACCACGGATGCCAGCCTTCCGTAAGCCGACAGGCAGCTCGCCTGACAAACCGTGGTACACCGTAACGCCGTCGCGCTTCAGGTCGCTCACAATGCCCTTGCTGCGCCACCACGCCTTCCGTATGGCCGCCAACGGACCGTGGCTTCTCTCATAGGGACAGCAGAACGTCTGACCTTCTATCAGTTGCTCCCTCAGTTCAGCACACCCTTCGTCTGGGGCATACAGCCGTAGCTCTATGTCCTCACAGCCCGTCCGCATCAGGTCGTTTACCAGTGTGCGGCCATAACTGCCCAGTCCCGTTGCGTTGCGTACTATGCGCTTTGCGTCAATGCCTACTCTCATCTTTCATGCTTAGTTCTTTATGCTCTCTTCTCCCTCCTCGATAATTCCTCACACATACTCATCGCCATAGTTCAGCTGCACCTCGTTCACATACTTACGCACTAAGGCTGACGAGTCGCCCTTCTTGCAGATGAGCAGCACGTTGCCTTCCTCGGCCACGATGTAACCGTCCAGGCCATTGATGACCCCCAGCTTTCCCTTCGGCAACTTGATGACGTTGTTGTGCGAGTCCTCCATCATCACCTCTGAGTCCACCACCACGTTGTCACCCTCGCCACGGCTCATGTTCTCGTAGACGGCATGCCATGTTCCCAAGTCTGCCCAGCCAAAGTCGCATGCCATGACATAGACATTGTTGCTGTGCTCCAGTATGGCATAGTCTAACGACAGGTTGGGGTAGATAGAGTATCGTTCGGCAACATATGCCAACTCCTCTTCATAGCTGTAGTCAGGCTTCTCTATTTTCAGGTTGCGAAGCACCTCAGGGAATATCCGTTCAAAGCTTTCTATCAGGTGACGCGCGTTGGCAATGAAGATGCCGGTGTTCCAGTAAAACTCGCCACTCTCCATAAACATCTTGGCAAACTGACGCTCAGGCTTCTCGGTAAACGACTTCACCTTATACACGTCAGGCTTGCAATTCAGATCTCCTATCTGTATGTAGCCATAGCCGGGCTCAGGCCGTGTGGGGCGGACACCCATGGCCAGCAACACATTGTTTTCTGTCACGTAGCCGATGCCTGTTTCCAGACTGCGTTCAAAGCGCTCGTCATGCTGCACCAGCAGGTCAGAAGGCGTTATCACCACATTGGCATCAGCCTCCTTGCGTAGTATCCGCATGGTAGCCCAGGCAACACTCGGAGCCGTGTTTCTGTTCACAGGCTCCACGATGATGTTGCGTGCTGACATCTCTGGCAGCTGCTCCTTCACATACGGGGCATACATCTCGTTGGTACATACTATTATGTTTTCTGTTGGCGTAAATCTGGCAAAGCGGTCGAACGTCTGCTGTAGCTGTGTACGGCCAATACCGAAAAAATCGACAAACTGCTTGGGGCGCTCCTCACGACTGCAGGGCCACAAACGGCGGCCTTTCCCACCTGCCAGTATCACACAATAGTTCTTCTTGTTGAGTTCCATAATATATTAGATATGTATAAAGATTCTAATTCGACCACGAAGATACGAAAAAGATTCCTTACTAACAAAAAAAAAGGCGAATTTTAAAAAATCTTCATGCTTCGTTCGTCGTTTTTATTTTTTATTTGTACCTTTGCACCCGCAAAAGCCCAGATGGCGGAATCGGTAGACGCGCTGGTCTCAAACACCAGTGGGGAAACCCATCCCGGTTCGAGCCCGGGTCTGGGTACGCAAGGCACGAAAGTGTGACGGTGCCGTCAGTCAACGATTGATGGCACTTTCTTTTGAAACTAACTCAAACAATAATGATACAAAAGGTATAGCAGTAAAATTGACATCAAAATGCAAAGATTATTGGCGTGAGGACTGATAAAAGGCAAGTTTTTCGGTATTTTTCTGAAAAAATATCAAAAAATCCTTGCAGATTCACGAATTAATGCCTATATTTGCACCCAAAAATGTAACTCGCACTGGAAGTTGCGGGTGCTTATCGTGAGAGAATAGAGAACAAATAACATTATTTATTAATTAATTTTAAACAATTCGTATGAAGAAAAGATTTCTAACTGCAATGCTCGCTGGAGCCTTCTTGCTGGGTTCTTCGAGCGTGTTTGTGTCTTGTAGTTCCAAAGACTACGACGACGACATCAACAAGCTGAAGTCGCAAGTTGAAAGCATTCAGAAGACGGTTGACCAGATTAACACTCAGGTCACCAATGGTAGTGTCATCGAAGATGTCACACAGACCGCCGATGGTATTATCATCACGTTGAGCGACGGCTCAAGCTACACCATCAGCAATGGCGAGGATGGCGAGAGCACCGTTATCACAATTGGTGACAACGGCAACTGGTTCCTCAATGGCGTCGATACTGGTAAGGCTAGCAAGGGTGACAAGGGTGACAAAGGCGACAAGGGCGACAAGGGCGACAAAGGCGACAAGGGTGCTGCCGGTACGTCCACCTCTTCCTATTACTATCCCTGCACCGACAAAGCCAATGCTAACTATGGTTACTGGATTAAGGTCGACAATGGTGTTGAGACCAAGGGTGAGAAGTGGCTCGTCGACGGTGTGCTGACTGGTGTCTACAATCCTGAGACTGGTGAGCTCACACTGAGCAATGTACTGCTGGCCGACGGTACGCTGGGTCAGGTTGTCCTGGCTATCAACAATCATCTGCGTGGCCTCGTCTTCGAGAAGGACGATCTGGGCCGTGTGTATGTTGACGGTGTCCCTGGCATCCGCGTGGCTTCGTTCAACTTCAGCTCGCTGAGCGCTGGTGGTACGAAGGACAAGCAGACTGAGAAGTGGACTCCCTCTGGCACGGGCGTTATCAACCCCGCTACCTATGCATACTATCACGTGAATCCCGCCAACGTTGACGTGAACGAGCTGAAGGACCTTGCCTACGTGGTGAAGGCTAACGCTGACTACTATGCTACGCGTGCCAACGCTTCGAGCAACTTCTCTGTGAAGGGTACTTTCGAGAGCTTCGAGAACGGCATCCTGAAGGTGAAGGTCGACGTGAACGGTACTGCTGCTACTGGCGACAAGATTTCTGTGGCTGCCCTGCAGGCTACCAAGACGCTGGCTGACAACTCTAAGGAGACTGTCACCTCTGACTATGCTTGCATCTACAACTACGACATGGACGCTCTCCGCTTCGTGAACAAGAAGGAGAATGTTTCTTCTACGCTCAACCACAAGTATCACTTCCGTCGTATGATTATCGACGACAACCAGAAGGATGATGCCGGTTATCAGCCCGCTCGCCTCACTGGCAAGAAGGTTTGGAGCACTACAGACCTGACTGACTGGGATATTGAGCTGACTTACAACGACAAGATTGGTAAGAACCTGAACGACTATGTGGGTGTACACGTGTTCAACGAGGACGCTGCCACCACTCCTTGCACCAACCAGGATGCTAATCTGGAGGCTCTGAACCTGAAGATTAAGTACGAGGTTGTACAGAACTATATCTTCGGTGCCAACAACACCAACCAGAAGGACTTCATCACTCTTGACGAGGCTACTGGTCAGATTGTCGCCAGAACTTACGATGCTGGTCAGGGTACTGCAGCTGTCGATAAGACTCCTGTCATCCGTGTTTCGCTGCTCGATGCCAGCAACAAGGTGATTGAGGTTGCCTACATCAAGGTTAGAATTGTCAACACCGAGGCTCCCGCTCCCGATGACGACTTCATTCCTCTGACGCTGAACAACGTTGCTTACTCTTGCACCGCTAATCCTGTTGTCGAGACCACCGTTGAGCAGATTAACGTCCAGCTCTACAACGTGCTCCAGAAGTATGGTATCACACGTGAGTACTTCATGAAGAACTATGTGCTCGATGCTACCACTGTTGGTCGTAACACTATTGTTTACAACAGCTATGAGAACAAGGGTGTTGTAACTGAGGTGAAGGATGACTCTGGCCTTGAGACTCAGACTACTCACAAGATTATCTGGACCTTCAACAATGCTGAACTTTGGGAGAATGCCGGTAAGGAAATCTACCACTACATTAAGTACAACAACAATGGTAACGGTAGCTCTCTGATTGTCCGTCTGACTACCACCGTTGGTGATGTGAAGAAGGAGTATGACATCGTTGAGGCTAAGTACATCAGCGAGTACTGGAATACTGACAAGACCTTGGCATTCTTCAATGTTGACGTGCCCACTTCTACGAATGACGCTAATCCCGCCAACTGTCTGTTCGAGAATGACCTGAACTCTCCGTTCGTTACCTATCCTAAGGGTGATGCTGCTGGTCGTGATGGTATTCTGAAGGTTGACGACTATGTAACCAGCATTGTTTACACGTTCCATCCGAAGAACGCTGGCAGCCGCAAGGTTAACGGTAAGACCTATAACTTCGAGATTCGCAATGGTGGTACTGAGCTGTGGGTGACCAACGCTCCTGGTGCACAGCACGTTGCAACAATTAACAACTCTGGTGCTTATGTCAATACAACAGGTGTTCAGCTGCCTAATGCCATAATTCTGGACAAGACCAGCTCTGTGGCTAAGGAAATCATCAACTGGACTGCTGATGCCAAGTCTAACACCTCGCTGTTCGATGTCTACATCATGGCTACTGGTTATGTCTGTGGCGCTACTGCACAGAGTGTTAAGATTACCTTCAAGGGTGAGGAGTACTATGTAGCTCGCTACGTACGTCCTATCCAGATTGCCGAGAACGCTGCCGACAACTTCATTGATGGTGTTGACTTCGGTGAGAAGGGCTCTTACATCAACATTAAGGACCTCATTGCTCCTAAGGATTGGCGTAATCGTTCGTTCGGTCTCCGTGCCGGTCAGCAGTACTACAACTACTGGGGCTACTATGGTGCCTTCAACGTAACGTTCACTCCGACTGCCGACAATGCTGAGATCAAGCTGAACGGCAACTGGCAGGCTATTCCCGCTACTGTTGACGTCAACTTCGCTCCTCAGGGTTCGATTGCAGCTGTTACCAGTGGTGACGAGTATGGCTTCATTACCTACAAGAACAATGGTACCACGCTGAACGCAGCTACTCAGATGCGCATCAAGGTGACCGTTGAGTATGGTTGGGGTTCGATGAAGACCGACTGGATTTACGTTGACGTGAAGACCATCAGCGGTCAGTAATTCTGAACTTATATCACTTCAAATAGAAGGGCACATCTTCCATGAAGGCTGTGCCCTTCTTTTTAACCAACAGTATATATCTTTCAATAGGAGATTATGATGAAGAAGATTTTTGGCTTGACTTGCCTATTGGCTGTTCTTACGCTTTTTGTCGCCTGCGGCAACCAGCAGGAACATAAGTTTGTAGGTAAGTTTACCGATGAGTTCGGCAATAAGTTTGAGCTTCGCTCTGACTATACGGCTACCATCACCATAAAGGGTGGAGAGCCCAAAGAAACGAAATGGTTTGACGGCAACGACCACAAGAGTCCCTATGCCACCATCGAGTTCAATGGTGACCCCGCCTACTATTATTTCCGCGACGGCGTCCTCTATCGTCATCGTGAGAACATGATTGATGGTAACATGGCCATCAAGATTACCTGGGAGGAATAGTCGTTCGGCTAATCTGTCCTTAACTATTTTCATAGAACAACTTTAGCTCTCCGGTCGCATCATTGCTACTGGGGAGCTATAGTATTTTTTGGGTGGCAAACAATGTCAGACAGATGCTGGCGAAGATAGACGAAAAATGCAGAAACATTTGGGAATGTCATATTTAGTTCGTACATTTGCAAATGAAAATACTAATACGCTATGAATGCTGACAATAAATACATTCGTTTCGACTGGGCCGTGAAGCGCATGCTCCGCGACAAGGCTAATTTTGACGTACTTGAAGGTCTGCTGACGGTATTGCTGAATGAGCAGGTACACATCATTGAGCTATTAGAAAGCGAAAGCAACCAAGAGATGTTTGACGACAAGTTCAATAGGGTAGACATCAAAGCCAAGAACGACAAAGAGGAGATTTTCATTGTGGAGGTACAGCTGACACGTGAAATCAACTATCTGGAACGTATTCTGTATGGCACAGCCAAGACCATCACCGAGCATATAAAGTTAGGACGGTCATACAGCGAAATCCGGAAAGTGTATTCTATCAGCATCGTGTATTTCGATTTAGGTAAAGGCGCTGACTATCTTTATCATGGCATTAACAAGTTTGTGGGTGTACACACAAAGGACACGCTGACGATAAATGTCAAGGAGAACGACACCATCAGGATGCGCACCCCTGATGAGGTATTCCCAGAATACTATATCATTCGCGTGAACGAGTTCAACCAGGTAGCCAGGACTCCCTTAGAGGAATGGGTAGACTACTTGAAAAACGGCCATATCAAGGATGATACGACAGCCCCCGGACTTAGCGAGGCAAAAGAGAAGCTGCAATACATGATGCTCAGCCAGCCTGACCGTCACGCCTACGATGAGCATCTAAACGCCATCATGATTCAAAATGATGTCCTTTCCACCGCAAAGCTCGAAGGACTGGCTGAAGGACTGGCTGAAGGCCGAGCAAAAGGTCGCGCCGAGGGTCGTGCTGAGGGTCGTGCCGAGGGTCGCGCTGAGGGTCGCGCCGAGGGGTTAGCCGCAGGCATTGAACAGGGGCTAAGGAATGTAGCCATGAAAATGAAACGTTTAGGTAAGCGCGCTGACGAAATTATAGAATTAACAGGACTTACCAAAGAACAGATAGATGCTCTTTAGTCAAATCCGGATATATGCCTAATACAAAAGAAACTCCCCAACCTTTTCCATTTTGTTGGGGAGCTTCCTTTATTTATACATTCAGCATCTGCATTATTGCTGTTGCTGATTGGCAGCCTTCTTCATTTCCAGCTCCTGCTGATAGCGCTGCTGTATGGAGTCCGTCTTGGCGTTGGAAATAAGACGGACATCACCGTCACGGGAGTTCACCATCGTCAGATGCCAGCCATTCAGGTGGTCAACGGGTTTGAAATAAAAATCCGTGGTTATTTCTGGCCTGTCGCCCTCGGCATGTGCGATAATACCTTTCACTTTAACCTCATTCGGCTGCGCGCCGGGCTATGTGCTTGAGCATGACGTTGACCATGCGCTGGCATTCACGATACTGGCTGCGTTCGCGGCCGTTGCTGCGTTTGATGATGGGCAGCAGGTAGTCGGGGTTGGCCGATGGGTGGCGGTCGACGATGTCCTGCATCTGGGGCTCCCAGCGCATGGTCAGCAGTTGTCCGGTTTTGCGCCGGCGGTAGGTCAGTGTGCCGTTGCTGATGTTGCGTGGCTGCAGATAAGCAATGTCGACGAACGACATGCCTCGCGTGTAGAGTGAGAATAGAAAGAGGTCGCGTGCCAGCAGTTCGTGGTCGTCAAGTCCGTCAAGTCGGGCTATGCGCTGTATGGCATCTATGCCGATGGCCCGCTTGGTGGTTTTGGCCATGCCTGTGTAGGCGTGTCGAAAGGGTTTGCGGTCGGCCGTGTAGCCTTTGTCTACGGCACGGTTGTAGATGGTTCGCAGCACCCGCATATAGAACGATATGCTGTTGCTGCGCATGCCCTGGTGCTTGAGGTGCCGCTCGTAGTCGTCGATGAGCGTGGTGCCCATCTGGTCGAAGCCGATGTCCGTCTGTTGCAGGTAGCTGAGAAACCTGTTTGCGGCACATCGGTAGGTCTCGGCCGTGCGGTGCTGTCCGTTGCTTCTGAGCTGCAGGCACAGAGTGGCGGCAAATTCGGCCAGCGAGGGCCGTTGGCTGTCGGCTGTGCTGTTGCCGACGGGTGTCAGCGCGTATTCAATGTTGTTGACGATGATACGGATGTCGTCGGCCACTGTGGTGCCGAGGTCCAGTGTGATGCTGTAATTATTCATAGCGTATGAGGTTAGTGGTAAGTAATGATTAAATAATAGGTTGGTACAAATGAATAAAGTTACAGACCCCACCCCTGCCCCTCCCCTTGAAGGGAGGGGAGCGGCTGCCGCCTTGCCCGCTGCAGGGACTCCGCGAGGTACTCCCCTCCCTTCAAGGGGAGGGGCAGGGGTGGGGTCTGTAACTTAATCATACCAAGTATATTTTAAACGGTTACTAAGATGACGAAAACGAAGAAGGCTGCCCGTGGTGTTGGGCAGCCTTCTGTGTGGGGTTGGCGTTGTGTGCTTGTGCTTATTTGGCTATGAGGATGGTCACGCGGTTCTTGTCGTTCTGTGCGAACGGCTGCACGTGGGCACCCTTGGCATCGGTGCTGATGCGGCTGGCGGCAATGCAGTGCTGGCTGGTGAGCACCTTTGTCACGGCCTCGGCGCGCTTCTTCGACAGGCGGTCGTTCACCTTGTCGTTGCCCGTGGCGGCATCAGCATAGCCTACGATGCTGACCTTGGCATCCGGGTTGGCCTTCAGGTAGTCGGCCACTTCCTTAATCTTGGTGGCCTCGCCCGGCTGAATGTTAGACTTGCCGATGAGGAAGAATACCTCGCGCTGCAGGGGCTCTGCGGCCTTCACCACGGGCTTGGGCTCCGGTTTAGGCTCCGGTTTCGGCTGTGCTACGGGTTGTGGTGCGGGCATTGGTGCGGGCTCCTCGAAGGTCGGCTCTACGAAGTCGTCGTTGTGTTCGATGACGTGATAGGGCTTGTTCAGGTTGATGCGCATACCTACCAGTGCGTTGTAGTATCCGTCAGGGTTGTCGCCATATTTCGAGTTATACTTGTCGGTGATAAGGTTGAGGTTGCCTTCGAGCGTCAGCGCCACACATTCCGAGACGCGGAATCCGAAGACGACGCCTCCGCGCCAGTAGAATCTCAGTTTGCTGCCGTTCCAGAGATAGCTGAAGGGGTAGTCGCGGCGTGCCAGGTCGTTGGCCTCGTAGTTGTGAAATCCGAGGTTGCCGCCGCCGCCCACATAGAGGTCGATGTTGAGCAGCCGGTGTGGGTTCCAGCCGCCGATTAGGTTGGTCATGTTGAACATGAGGTCCAGTCCACCGGCTAAGTAGCGATATTTATAGGTGTGCTTCTCAATGCCTACCACGCCGCCTTTCGACTGCCAGCCGTTGACAGCCAGTCGTACGCCGAAGATAGGTGTCAGCTGGTGGCCGATGCCTATCTGCAGGTTTGGCGACATGAGGTCGGTGAACTTGGCCTCGCCGACGGTGTACTGTACGCCCGCCTGCAGGTCGAGGTAGGTGTATTGCTTGAATCTGTACTCAGGCATCTGAGCAGATGCGGTCGTAATGCCCATTGTCAGCAGCAAGACGGCCATTAGGGTCCTGACAATTCTCATAGTCTGATTCCTGTTGTTTGTTGTGGGTGTATATCGGTATTTGGCCGCAAATGTACGAAAAAAATATCAATCGGCAAAATGTTTGCCATGAAAAGTGTAACACAGCCCGTGCTGTCGTCGGCAGGGCTGCTGGTGCGGGGCGATGGGCCGGCCTACAGGTGCAGTCCGATGCCCAGCTGCATGTTGTTGTTGTAGCGCCAGTTGTAAAGAATATAGCCGATGTTCAGAAACAGGTGCCGGCTGACGTCGACCTTGACGCCGATGTTCTCGTAGGGTCCGTGCATGTGGCCCAGGGTGAAAATGCCCACGCCGCCGAAGACGCGGAAAATCGGCATGTTCAGCTCGGCTCTTGCTTGCAGCCCCACGGCTGTCTGCTGAAAGAGTCCCGTGTCGTCGTTGATGGTGGGGTCGAAGATGATGTCTGCGCCCGCTCCGAGCGACAGGATGTTGAACAGCCTATACATGGGTGCCACGCTGATGCCGCCGAGTCCGTAGATGCCGTATCCGTCGTGCAGTTTGCCACGTCGCTTCCATCCGGCCTGCAGTACGATGTCGGTATAGAAGCGGTCGGTGACGGCGGGAATGGCGGCCACGGGTGGCAGCCGATAGCGCCGCGAGTGCCACACCAGCGACATGCTGGCTCCGAAGCTGTTGAGTCCTTCGTTCGGAAACACGGTGTTGGCGTTTGAAAAGTGGGTGTAGCCGATGCCTACGTTCATGTCGAAATGTTCAGAGAGCATGATTTGCAGCATGGCATCGATGGTCAGATAGAGGTTGACGCTGGAGCCTAACAGTCGGTTTTCCGGCTCCTCGTCGCTGAAGTGTTTCAGTCCGGCCGACAGGCCCAGGTCCCACTCGTAGCACAGCGCCAGCCGGTCGTTGAAGCGTACCAGCGGCGCACCCTGATAGAAGAAGGCCGACACGGGGGTGCCCAGAATCGAGGGGAAGCAGTGCAGTCCGATGCCCACGCCCTGGTGGCTGCCTCGGTAGAGGGTGTCCTTGGTGGTCTCGTGGCCGTATTTCAGGCGCAGCATGGTAGCGAAGTCGATAGACTTGCCTTGCGTGTTGCTGCCTCTGAGGAAAGCGTGGTGCTTGGTAGGCAGCGAAGGGGTGACGTTAACCTCTATGCGGTGTATGAGTGAGTCGGCACCGTGGGCGCCGATAGTGATATCTGTACTCAGGCATCTGAGCAGATGCGGTCGTAATGCCCATTGTCAGCAGCAAGACGGCCATTAGGGTCCTGACAATTCTCATAGTCTGATTCCTGTTGTTTGTTGTGGGTGTATATCGGTATTTGGCCGCAAATGTACGAAAAAAATATCAATCGGCAAAATGTTTGCCATGAAAAGTGTAACACAGCCCGTGCTGTCGTCGGCAGGGCTGCTGGTGCGGGGCGATGGGCCGGCCTACAGGTGCAGTCCGATGCCCAGCTGCATGTTGTTGTTGTAGCGCCAGTTGTAAAGAATATAGCCGATGTTCAGAAACAGGTGCCGGCTGACGTCGACCTTGACGCCGATGTTCTCGTAGGGTCCGTGCATGTGGCCCAGGGTGAAAATGCCCACGCCGCCGAAGACGCGGAAAATCGGCATGTTCAGCTCGGCTCTTGCTTGCAGCCCCACGGCTGTCTGCTGAAAGAGTCCCGTGTCGTCGTTGATGGTGGGGTCGAAGATGATGTCTGCGCCCGCTCCGAGCGACAGGATGTTGAACAGCCTATACATGGGTGCCACGCTGATGCCGCCGAGTCCGTAGATGCCGTATCCGTCGTGCAGTTTGCCACGTCGCTTCCATCCGGCCTGCAGTACGATGTCGGTATAGAAGCGGTCGGTGACGGCGGGAATGGCGGCCACGGGTGGCAGCCGATAGCGCCGCGAGTGCCACACCAGCGACATGCTGGCTCCGAAGCTGTTGAGTCCTTCGTTCGGAAACACGGTGTTGGCGTTTGAAAAGTGGGTGTAGCCGATGCCTACGTTCATGTCGAAATGTTCAGAGAGCATGATTTGCAGCATGGCATCGATGGTCAGATAGAGGTTGACGCTGGAGCCTAACAGTCGGTTTTCCGGCTCCTCGTCGCTGAAGTGTTTCAGTCCGGCCGACAGGCCCAGGTCCCACTCGTAGCACAGCGCCAGCCGGTCGTTGAAGCGTACCAGCGGCGCACCCTGATAGAAGAAGGCCGACACGGGGGTGCCCAGAATCGAGGGGAAGCAGTGCAGTCCGATGCCCACGCCCTGGTGGCTGCCTCGGTAGAGGGTGTCCTTGGTGGTCTCGTGGCCGTATTTCAGGCGCAGCATGGTAGCGAAGTCGATAGACTTGCCTTGCGTGTTGCTGCCTCTGAGGAAAGCGTGGTGCTTGGTAGGCAGCGAAGGGGTGACGTTAACCTCTATGCGGTGTATGAGTGAGTCGGCACCGTGGGCGCCGATAGTGATGCAGGTGAGCAGTGTGAGCAGGAGCAACCTCATGTCAGTAATTTTTCTTTTCCGCGTGCAAAGGTAGTGCAAACCGAATGAAATACAAAACAAAAGCGTAAGTTTTTTGTGTTTATTTCTGAGGTGCCGCCTACCGTGGGCACAGCCAGAGGTAGTGTAAACCGAATGAAATACAAAACAAAAGCGTAAGTTTTTTGTGTTTATTGCTGCGGAGCTTGGTATTCATGGGAACAGTCTGAAAATCCAGTTGCATTGTTGCGCAGCCGCTCCCCTCCCTTCAAGGGGAGGGGTAGGGGTGGGGTCTGTAATATCCTCTTGCTGTTTTTAGTTACAGACCCCACCCCGCCCTTCGGGCACCCCTCCCCTTGAAGGGAGGGGAGCGGCTGCCGCCCTGTACTAGCAGTTTATCGGATTGATTCGATTTATGGGTGTCGTCTACGGAGAGAAGGAGGTAGGGAGTGGCATGCTGTGCCTACTCACCGTTTACCGACTCCTAAGCTCCAAAACTCCTTAGAGTAATCCCACGTTTTCAGCCACAAAAACAGAGAGGCGGCACCCGAAAGCACCGTCTCTCCACCTGTTACTTATCAATGTCATTCTCCTCAAGGGAAGCTCGCAGCCCTGTTTTATTTCTTCAGCATGTGGATGGCCTTGTTGGCGAGCGAAACCACTACAAAATTAAAAATAATCATAACCAAAAACCATTTAATTGTTAAACCTAAAAACTAATCTTCTTGTCTGTCTTTTTGTCTTTTGACGGTGCAAAGGTACGCATTGTGTGCGAACACACCAAGGCTTTATGCGTTTTTCGTGCCCAATGGCCTTACTTCTTGACCTACGTCAAAATGCCCGCCGTCCGGGCTTGCCCGAAGTGGCCTGTCAGTTTGGGCTGCCCAAACCTGTAGTTTGGGCTACCCAAAGTGGGAGTTTGGGCTGCCCAAACTCCCGCTGACCCCGTACCTCAGCGCTGCTGAGGCCGGCCCAAACCTCCGCTGAGGCCGGCCCAAACTGGCGCCGGCTGACACTGGGGGTGTCACCCGCTGTTGTCGCCTCCGCATTTTTCGTACTGAGCCGTTGTCTGCCCGCGCTGCTCTTTGGCATCGGACACGAAGAAGGGGTTACCCTCGCGGGCAACCCCTTCAGAAATCAGGATAAACAATTTTATTACGAGGAATAAGAGGTTCGCTAACCTCATCAAATATTGATTCTTATTTCAGCTTGGTGTAACCGTACTTAGCCTGGGCACCCAGCTGCTCTTCGATGCGGATGAGCTGGTTGTACTTGGCCATGCGGTCGGTACGGCTCAGCGAACCGGTCTTAATCTGACCCGAGTTGGTAGCCACGGCGATGTCGGCAATCGTGGTGTCCTCGGTCTCGCCAGAGCGGTGGCTGGTGACGGTGGTGTAGCCGTGACGGTGAGCCATCTCGATGGCGTCGAGGGTCTCAGAGAGCGAGCCAATCTGGTTGACCTTAATCAGGATGCTGTTGGCAGCACCCATCTTGATGCCCTTCTCCAGGAACTTCACGTTGGTCACAAACAGGTCGTCGCCTACCAGCTGGCAGCGGTCGCCAATCTTCTGGGTCAGCTTCACCCAGTTCTCCCAGTCGTTCTCGTCGAGGCCGTCCTCAATAGAGTCGATGGGGTACTTGGTGATGAGCTCCTCCAGATAGGCAATCTGCTCGTCGGCAGAGAGCTTCTTGCCGTTGGGGTCCTTCTTCTTGCCGTTCTTCAGCTGGCGATAGTCGTAGAACCACTGGCCATTCTCCTGTACGGCAAACTCAGAGGCTGCGCAGTCCATGGCAATCTTCACGTCCTTGCCCGGCTCGTAGCCAGCAGCCTTGATGGCCTCCATGATGGTGTCGAGTGCGTCCTCGATGCCGTTGAAGTTGGGGGCGAAACCACCCTCGTCGCCAACAGCCGTCGAGAGGCCACGGGCCTTCAGCAGCTTGGCCAGGTTGTGGAACACCTCAGCACCCATGCGGATACCCTCCTTCTCAGAGGTAGCGCCTACGGGGCGAATCATGAACTCCTGGAAGGCGATGGGGGCGTCAGAGTGAGCGCCGCCGTTGACGATGTTCATCATCGGCACGGGCAGGGTATAGGTGTTGGTGCCGCCGAGGTAGCGGTAGAGGGGAATCTGCAGGTAGGCAGCAGCAGCGTGAGCCACGGCCAGGCTGACACCCAGGATGGCGTTGGCACCCAGGTTCTTCTTGGTGGGCGTACCATCCAGTTCCAGCATCTTGGCATCAATCTTGCGCTGCTCCAGGGTGCTCATGCCGATAATGGCGGGAGCTATCACCTTGTTCACGTTGTCTACGGCCTTCTGGACACCCTTGCCCAGATAGCGGCCCTTGTCGCCGTCGCGAAGCTCCAGGGCCTCGTTCTCGCCAGTCGATGCGCCACTGGGCACGCTGGCACGGCCTACGAAGCCGCTCTCGAGGGTTACTTCAACTTCAACGGTAGGATTGCCACGCGAATCCAGAATCTCTCTTGCATGTACGTTCTCAATAATCATAACTGTGTTTATTTAAGTGAAAATTATTCTTTCAGCCGACAAAGTTACGAAATACGGACGAGAGGCAAGGGGTGAGGCGGCACATTTTAACCTTATTTATTATTCTTGACACCTTATTTGCCAAGCGGAAATGGCAAATGTTCCAATATGTTTGGCGTTTTGCCCGCTAATTCGTACCTTTGAGACATGTCTCTTAGGTGCTCACGCTCTGGAATGAAAAGAAAAACTTTTGTTTTCCTTTTGCATTCCGCTCGCTTATTCGTACCTTTGCGGGCATGAAACACGTACATCCGCTGCCTACCGACGTGGAGCCGCCCCGCCGTTTCACCTATCCGTTCTGCTACGAGCCCCACCCCTTGTGCCGACTGGCTGCCCGCGAGGTGCAGGCCCATATAGCCGCCCATGCCGACATCCGTGCCGATGCCGACAACGGGAAGATGTTTGGCGTGCTCGTGGTGCAGCTGCCGAACGTGTCGGCGGAAGGGCAGGGCAGTGGGGCGCAGCCCGCCCTCGGTTTCCTGGCGGCCTATAGCGGTCTGCTGGCCGGGCGCAACGACTGGCCCTACTTTGTGCCGCCCGTCTACGACGCCCAGCAGCCTGACGGCCATTTCAAGACGACCGAGCGTGAAATCTCCGCCCTGGCGCATGCCGACGAGCCCCACGACACCAAGGCCCTCTCGCAGGAGCTGCAGCTGTGGCTCTTTCACCAGTACCAGCTGCTCAACGCCCGTGGCCAGCGCCGCGACCTCGTCAGCCTGTGGCAGTCGTACTACAGCCGTCCCCGTCTGCAACGCCGTTTTCCGCTGCCCCCCGGCGGCACCGGCGACTGCTGCGCCCCCAAGCTCTTGCAGTATGCCTACGGCCAGGGCCTAAAACCCCTCTGCATGGCGGAGTTCTGGTGGGGCGCACCCACCCGCACCGAACTGCGCCACCATCTGCACTACTATCCCGCCTGCCGTGGCAAGTGCAAACCCCTGCTGACGTGGATGCTACAGGGCCTCGACGTAGACCCCGACCCCGAGACGCTGGGCTTCGAGCGGCTGAGTCTGCCCACCATCTACGAGGACGACTACATCCTGGTGGTCAACAAGCCCAGCGGACTGCTCTCCGTGCCGGGGCGCATAGAGCAATACTCCGTGGAGACCATCATGCGCCAGCGCTATCCCGATGCCGTCATCTGCCATCGCCTCGACATGGGCACCAGCGGACTGCTCGTCGTGGCCAAGTCGCTGGCCGCCTATCACCCCATGCAGGAGCAGTTTGTGCGCCACGAGGTGAAAAAGAAATACCTGGCCCTGCTCGACCAACCGGCGAGTCTGGGTGCCCTCGGAAGCCCTGCCCGCTCCGAACCCCCAGCAGGCTTAGGTGCTCTGGCAAACCGTGGCGCGCTGCCTCGCAGCGGTCGTATCGTGCTGCCTCTGCGCCCTGACCCCATGAACCGGCCGCGCCAGATGGTAGACCCTGACCACGGCAAACGCGCCATTACCGACTACGAGCTGCTGGGCGACCTGCCGGCCACCGACCGTCATCCTGCCTGTACGCTCATTGCCCTCTGGCCGCAGACGGGACGCACCCACCAGCTGCGCATCCACTGTGCCCACCCCGACGGCCTCGGCCGCCCCATCGTGGGCGACGAGCTCTATGGCACCAAGGGGCCCCGCCTGATGCTCCACGCCGCCGAAATCTGGTTTCTCCATCCCGTCAGCGGCCACGCCATGCACTTCGCCGTGGAGCCCGATTTTTAGGTGGAGCGTGCATTTTTCTGCCCTTTTGTTTGGCGGTTAGGCGGAAAAGGTGTACTTTTGTCACCGAATAACTACTCATCTTAATTAAGACCACACAATGAAACAACTACTGGCAACCCTCCTTCTGGCAGGTTGTGCGCTGAACCTTCAGGCCCAGCTCATCGACTTCGACCTGCCTGGCAAACAGGCACCCGGCAAGGACACCGAAATCAACTACATCTCGTGGGCCGTGCCCAGGGCGCAGAGCGACACCAAGACCTTCGACAACGGCATGACCATCACCGTCAGTGCCGGCGGGGCGGCATCGGCCGTGGGCAGCGACTGGAGCAAGACCGACGTGGAGACCAAGGGTCTGCGCATCATTGCCGACGAGGTGCTGGCCACCAATATCGTCGACGGCAACCTGACGGTCATCAACGATGCCTCGACGTCGCTCGTCTTCACCATTACGGGCCTTACGCCCGGCCTGCACTCGCTGAAGGCTTACCACAACAATCACAACACCGGCCAGACGCAGCCCGACATTGAGGTGAGCGTCAATGGCACCGTGGTGGCCTCGGGCGTCAAGTTCACCTCGGCAGCCCAGAGCACGCTGGCGGCCGGCACGTCGTTCATCACGTTCAACGCCGTCGAGGGCCAGTCCGTGGTCGTCAGCTACCGCACGGTGCCGGAGGCGGGCAAGAGCTACACCAACACCCGCATGATGGTCAACGGACTGGAGTTCGACGTGGCGGCCGTAGCAGCCACCGACCCCCTGCCCACTAATCACGACTTCCATGCCGGCACGGAGGATGGTACCGTCAGCTTCTCGTGGACGGCGGCCCCCGAGGCTGCCCGCCACCGCGTGGTCGTGGGCACCGACTCGCTGGCGGTGGCCAACGCCACGAGCTACGACTATGAGGGCACGGCCACGAGCTATGTCAAGCATGGCCTCAGCTCCATGCAGCGCTACTGGTGGCGCGTCGACCAGGTGGAGACCGACGGCACCGCCCATCGCGGCGTGGTGTGGACATTCCAGCCCTGCCATAGGGCCTTCCCCGAAGCCGAGGGCTATGGGCGCTATGCCATTGGCGGCCGTGGCGGCGTGGTCTATCATGTCACCAGCCTGAGCGGTGGCCTGGAGCCGGGTACGCTGCTCTACGGACTGACGCAGATGGACGAGCCACGCTACATCGTGTTCGATGTCAGTGGCATCATTGAGCTCGACTTCTCGTCGCACTTCATCAAGCCCTACGTCACCATTGCCGGACAGACGGCTCCCGGCAAGGGCATCTGCATCAAGGCGTCAAACATCAACGTGGGCTCGGACGTCATCTGCCGACATATCCGCTTCAAGCGCGGACTGGGTGTCTACGGCGAGAACACGGGCAACGCCATGGGCATGTCAGGGGCCAATCACTCCATCGTCGACCACTGCACGGCAGCCTGGGGCACCGACGAGACGGTCAGCGGGCGCGGCGCCCTGAACGTGTCGTTCCAGTATTCGGTCATCAGCGAGGCACTCGGCATCACCGGACATAAGAACTATGCCGACGGCACCAACCACGGCTATGCAGCCACCATCGACGGACGCATCGGCTCGTGGCACCACAACCTGCTGGTCAACTGTGCCGGACGCAACTGGTCGATGGGGGGCGGCATGGACGGACAGAACCGGCCCATCGGCGGACTCGACCTGTTTAATAATGTATGCTATAACTGGAAAAGCCGCACCACCGACGGCAACTGCCACGCCGTCAACTTCGTGGGCAACTACTACAAGATGGGGGCCGACACCAGCAAGAAGATTCTCTTTACCCAGGACTTTGAGGATGCCATCGCACCCGACGGCATCGACCAGGCATACATCAGCGGCAACATCCGTGAGAACAAGAACCACTCGCTGACCAGCGACGCCCTCAACGAGACGTATAACGCCACGGGAAACATTCCCACCACCTATCAGTATCGGGTCAGCGAACCGCTGTTCCCCTCCTACGCCACCATCCATTCGGCCAAGGATGCCATGAAGATAGTGACCAGCTACAGCGGAGCCACCATGCCGATGCGCGACGAGCACCACCAGCGCAACATCCGCGAGACCATCGACGGCACCTGGACCTACCGGGGCTCGAAGTCGGGCATCAAGGGCGAGATAGACAGCGAGGCCGACATCACCGAGCACCCCGGCGGCTGGGAGGACTATCCCGTGGAACACAGAGCCAGCGACTGGGACACCGACCAGGACGGCATGGCCGACTGGTGGGAGCGCTGCCAGCAGAGCAACCCCCTCGTGGCCAACCACAACGACGACCCTGACGGCGACGGCTACACGCTGCTCGAGGAGTATATGGAGTTTATGGCCCACCCCTACATCGTCATCGAGCCGAACGGACAGGGCACGCTCGAGCTGAAGCCCTTCTTTGCCGGCTTCTTCGGACAGAACGGCCAGAGCGTCACACCCACGTTCAGCGTCGACGGCAATGGCGACAACGGCCTCTATGCCGCCACCACGAGCGGCACCCTGCTGACCGTGACGGCCCTTAAACCTGACACCGAGAGCGTCGGCCGCCTCGACATCACCGTCAACGACGGCGAGACCACCTTCACCCAGCGCTTCGGCGTGGCCGTCATCAGCCGCTCCACCACCGGCATCCGCGAAGTAAAGACGGTGGCCGGCAATTCCGTCGCCGGCCCCTCCGCGTCCGCTGTGTTCGGCGATTCAGTCGCCGAAAAGGTCTTCGACCTCCAGGGCCGCCGCGTCAATGGTCAATGGTCAATGTTCAATGGTCAATGTTCAATGCCCAAGGGCGTCTACATCGTCAACGGCCGCAAGCTGGTCGTAAAATAATAACCCATGAGCACCCCCATCCAAGCCATACAGCAACAACGCCTGCTCCTCCAGCTGGAGTACAACACCGAGAAGGAGGCTTTCCAACAGCAGACCGAGGCCGTCGGACTGCTCCGTCTGGTGCGGCGGGGCGATGCCTGGTGGCCCCTGCGGGTGGGACGCAGCTACTACAACGCGCTGAACCAGCGCATCCTGGAGGTGTATCGCACCACCGACACCGACATAGAGCATAACTTCGAGCCCGGCCGGCCGCTGGCCTTCCTCACCGTCGGCGACGACGGCAAGCTCCGCTATTTCCACCTCTCGGCTACCGTCAGCTATGTCGATGGCGACCGACTGCTGTGCATCGTCCCTGACAATGCGCCCCTGCTCGACTTGCAGAACACCGACTCGTTGGCCGTGCAGCTGTCGTTCGACGAGACCAGCTACCGCACCATGATGGATGCCCTCGACCGCCTGCTGCGGGCTAAGGGACGGCTGGCCTACCTGCGCGACCTCTTTTACACGCCGCCGGCCAAGAGCGGCAAGGGCAGGGCAGAGACCTTCACCTTTGCACCCATGCGCTTCCCCTACCTGAACGCCGCCCAGGAGGAGGCCGTCAACCAGGTGCTGCGTGCCAAGGACGTGGCCATCGTCCACGGACCGCCGGGCACGGGCAAGACGACCACCCTCGTAGAGGCCATCCGCGAGACGCTGATGCGCGAGAGCCAGGTGCTGGTGTGTGCGCAGAGCAACATGGCCGTCGACTGGATTTGCGAAAAACTCGTCGACCGGGGCATCAGCGTGCTCCGCATCGGCAATCCCTCACGGGTCAACGACAAGATGCTGGCCTTCACCTACGAGCGGCGCTTCGAGGCCCACCCTGACTATCCGCAGCTGTGGGCCATCCGCAAGGCCATCCGCGAGCTCCGCGCCCATCGTGGCGGTGGCCGTCGGCTCACCGACGGGCTCCACCAGAAGCTCGACAGCCTTAAGAGCCGTGCCACCGAACTGGAGCTGCGCATCAACAACGACCTCTTCGGTGAGGCACGCGTCATCGCCGCCACGCTCGTGGGCAGCAGCAGCCGCCTGCTCGAAGGCCAGAAGTTCGGCACGCTGTTCATCGACGAGGCCGCCCAGGCCCTCGAGGCCGCCTGCTGGATTCCCCTGCGGCGTGTCAGCCGCGTGGTGCTGGCCGGCGACCACTGCCAGCTGCCGCCGACGGTCAAGAGCATTGCCGCCCTGAAGGCGGGCCTCGGTGTCACCCTCATGGAGCGTATCGTCGACACTCATCCTGAGGTGGTCACCCTGTTGCGCATCCAGTATCGCATGAACGACGACATCATGCGTTTCTCGTCCGACTATTTCTATGGCGGACAGGTGGAGAGCGCACCCGAGGTGAAGTTCCGTGGCATCCTCGACCTCGATGTGGCCATGGAGTGGCTCAGCCCTGAAGACCAGGAAGACCAAGAAACCCAAGGAAATCCTGGCAATCCCAGCAATCTTAGTCCTCCCTACCGTGAAGAGTTCGTCGGCGGCACCTTCGGGCGCATCAACAAGGCTGAGGCCCGCCGCACCCTCGACACCCTGGAGGCTTACTTCAACCGCATCGGACGGCAGCGGCTGCTCGACGAGCGCATCGACGTGGGCATCATCTCGCCCTATAGGGCACAGGTGCAGCTGTTGCGACAGATGCTCAAACAGCGCGATGGTCTGAAACCCTTCCGCCGCCAGATATCCGTCAACACCGTCGATGGCTTCCAGGGCCAGGAGCGCGACATCATCATCATCTCCCTCGTGCGCGCTAACGACGATGGCCAGATAGGTTTTTTGCGAGACCTCCGGCGCATGAACGTGGCCATCACCCGAGCACGCATGAAGGTCATCATCCTCGGCGACCGCCAGACGCTGGCACGCCACCCCTTCTATCGCCAGCTATGGCACTATGTGACGCATCTTTCCTAAAAACGTGTTAAAACTTTTGGCCGTTACGAGATTAATACCTATCTTTGCATGCTAACGATAGATGCACGCAACAGGACATCGCATGTGTATGATGAACAAGTGGCGATAGACGTTGCCGACGACATTATAAAGATATACTTTCCTCTCTTGGAGGAGTTAAAGCATAAAATGCAACGAATATGTACGGACTAAGTGAACGCTCATACGCAGAACTGATACAGATTCTGGGGTCAGTACCAGAGGTCGAAGAAGCCTTTATCTTCGGCTCCAGGGCCAGGGGCGACTATGACCATGCCTCTGACATCGACCTCTCGTTACACGGCCCGAACCTGACCAGGCGTTCCGTCCGCATGCTGAACGACAGACTGTACGACTCGCACATCCCTTATTTCTTTGACACGCATGTCTTTGCCGACATCAAGAATCCTAAGTTCAAGGCCAACGTGCTGCGCGACGGGAAACTGCTGTACAAACGAAATGCTGACATGATTTAAACACAAACGCTTATGGCTAATAAGAAACATAAATTGACTGAAGCAGATGCGACGCTCGCGTTGGAAGGTGGCAAATTTTGTCTCGACGTTGCCAAGCTGGTGTTTGCTGGTATTATACTTGCGGGTATCATGAAGGAGGATGCAGATAGTCTGTTGTTGTATTTTGCAGGCATATTTGCTATAATGTTTTTTGTCGTTTACGGGTTTTATCTGATAAAGAAATCAAAACTAAAGCTATAGGAGGTAATAACAATGGGACTGATTTATTTTTTGCTGGCAACAGTGGCTATCGGGGTGGTATCCTTTATATGGACTGCGAACTATTATCGCCATGCGGACAGGTAGTCAAAACTTTTGACCGGCTCGACTTACCGAGACACAATTCTTTTTTAATTAACAATATTACTAACTTTAAACACAAACGCTTATGAAGAAAAAATTATCGTTATTGATGGTTGCCCTCATAGCTGTCGCGGCATTCGCCGTACAGATAGGAAAGAGGGCGGGGACTGAAACGTCCTACACTATTACCTTTAAGGATTGTGGTGGTACTGGCGATAGTAGCACGAAACAGTCAACGATTGATGGAATTATCTCTGAAGGAGCCGACTATGTGTCGGAAATCGTTACTGCAGAGAATATTTATCAAGCTCGAGCAGAAAGAGGTATTAAACTCGGAACAAGTTCCAAGACGGGTACCTTGGTGCTTAAGCTTGCTGAAGCAGTCAAGCCTACAAAGATAACTTATAAGGCAAGACAATATAATGCTTCAGAGACTAGTATTACTGTAAATAATGATGCCCAGACAGAGCTGACGGCAGACTTCGATGAGTATACGATTCAGTATGATGGTGCGACTGAGGTGAGCCAGATTTCTATTTCTACTCCCACTAAGCGTGCCTATATCACCGAGGTGAAGGTGTATTATATTGGTGAGGCTGCTGCTGTTGAGAAACCGACTATCACGGGTACTACTCCGTTCCTTGGCTCTACCAGTGTAGCTATCGCTTGCGAGACAGAGGGTGCTGCTATCCACTATACTACTGACGGTACAGAGCCGACAGCAGAGAGCACTACTTACAGCGCTCCGTTCGAGATTACGGCAACAACAACGGTGAAGGCTATCGCAGTCAAAGATGAAGCCAAGAGTAGCGTGGCTGAAAAGACATTCACGGCAATAGAAGGAAGTGCTACTATCGCAGCGCTGACCGCTCTGGAAAATGGTGCCACATTCGGCTTCACAGGCGAAGCTCTTGTAGTGGCTAAGCCGACAGCTAAGTATGTGTATATTAAGGATGCTACTGGTGCATGCTTGGTTTATGATGCTTCAGGTGCCAAGACCGAGGCTGCTGAGGTTGGTAAGACCATTGCTGCCAACTGGACGGGTAAGGTGTCTATTTACAACAAGCTGTTTGAGTTGGTTCCCGATGCAGCCCTTGTCATGAAGGCTGGTGATGCTGTTGAGGTAACTTACGATGAGGTAGAGTTAGCTGATGTTGCTGAGGCTAACGTAAACAAGATCGTCACCCTGAAGGGTGTGACCTATACCGTGCCTGAAGGCACCAGCAAGAACTTCACTATTTCAAAGGGTGATGCCCAGGTTGCTGGTTACAACCAGTTCGATCTTGAGATTGCTGCTCCTGAGGAAGGAAAGACTTACGACATTGTTGGTGCTATCAGCCGTTACAATGACAACATCCAGTTCCAGCCCATCACAATTACTGAGACAGTTGTTCCTGAGGACATTTCTGTTACCATGTCTGCTCCTGGTGACTTGACTGCTGCTATTGAGGCTGCCAGTGCCGGTAAGTTGGTGAAAGGTATGAATATTACGCTCGGTGCCGCCGGTACTTATACCGTCAGCAAGCTCATCGAGGTTGCCGCCGACTTCAGCCTGACAGGTGTTGACGGTGCCGTTATTGATGCTTCTGCTCTTGACGGCAGCGCGCTTGTGAAGTATTCTTCCGTTATCGGCGACAAGGCCAAGAAGGCAGACGAGTCAGAGAGTGACTACGTTGTTGTCAACGAGGTGAAGATTGCTGACGTTGAGATTAAGGGTCTTGCCAAGTCTCTTATCAACAACGGCGCAGGCAAGGTTCTGTTCAACAAGGTGACTGTTGACAATGTTGTCGCTGAGTTTGCCGGCTCAAATGCCATTTTCGC
>Ga0310691_10001457_pt1 | contig 35999 bp, 48 predicted proteins | sample 176DNAGHGlowgp2_FD_203887 | JGI IMG/M metagenome (GOLD analysis project Ga0310691, IMG submission 203887) | Sheep rumen microbial communities from Palmerston North, Manawatu-Wanganui, New Zealand - 1766 DNA GHGlow gp2 (v2) (version 2) | ecosystem: Host-associated > Mammals > Digestive system >... | reverse complement strand
CTAATACACTTGGCTTGGGAATTCCATTGATTCAAAGAGCTTGACAGACCTGGCTAGCTTTCAGCTACCAGCTCTCTTCCGGACATGACGGTCAATTCGCCATAATAGGCAAGGCGAGAGCCGATATTCGCATACGAGAGCGACCAGGCGTCACTCGAGCACGCAGAGGCGAGACCGCAGTACGCACCGTTATCCGCATAACCGCCCCAGAAGACCACCTGTCCTGTAGCATTCGCATAGTGATAGTCACCCCAATAGGATGTGCCACCACCACCATGTACCTTGGGCACAAGGTCGAAGAATTCTCCCACAGTTTCCTCCTGGATATAGCCAGAAGCTGTGAGGCGAGTGAGCTGCCGGTAGTCACCATTGGGATGGGAGGCGAGCTCTCCGGCAGAAGGCATCCGGTTACCCTCATAGATGAATACCTCGCTGCCAGTCTGGCCGGTGTTGCCGGAGTTGCCACAGTAGATGCCCTGAGTGAATTCCCACTGGAGAGCATAGGGATCCTCGATGCCGAAGAGGCTCACATGGTTTGCATTTGTTACAACCGTGCCACCGGAAGTGGTCCAGGAGAGATCCACCTTGCCACAGGCATCACCCAGGCTCTTGGTGGCACCAAGATTCCAGCTCAGAGGAGTCTGCCAGTCATCGGAGTTGTCACCAGTAACACCGTTACCAAGCACCATCTGAGCATTGGGATTACCAAACTCGGAAAGGAGCATCATCATCATGTGCAGCTTGTGCTGGTAGTTGATGAGGCCCCACTTGGCACCATTGGCCTGAGCTGCTGCCCAGAAGGCTTCGATGGTCTTGGATCCGGCAGGAGCCACACCACTCCGAGACACCAGGGCAGAGCCTGACATGGAGCCTTTGTAGGAACCGATATTGACCTCAGGGATGAAGTGACCACCGATGGGGATGAGACTCATCCACAGGTAAGGAATGCCGGTCACAGCATCCTCCTGCACTCTGAAGTAGAGCTTCGGGAAGTGGCTGATGACATGGCCGAGATTCTCATTCAGAGCAGTGCCATCGGCATACACTCCGGAATTGGTCACAGAGAGCTTGGCTGCATGACCGTTATTCTTCACTAGGAATCGGCCACTCTGGCTCTTGTAGAGTGCCCACATGTCAAGGTTGCCCACTCGGCCCCAGGCAGATGAGCTCTGAGAAGCCTGCTTGATGGGGACACCCCAGGCCACTGACCTGAGGAGCTCCTCTTCACCGGCATTGATGGATTCGATGAGCTTGTCAAGAGTGATTCTCCGGAGAGAGCCACCCACTTCGACAAGGATGCTGTTGGTCTTGAGAATGCTCTGGACCTGAGCAGCAGTTGCAATGTTTTTGAGTGACATATTGTATGATATTAAGTTAATGAATCGAAGGATACCTCTGCCAGCACTTCCACATCATGTGTGGAGCCATCCGGCTGGTCAGTGTGAGCTGTGGTAACAGTGATGGAATCAGTATTGCTGCTGCCCTTCACAGTCCATGTGTCCCCATCCATGATGGTGAATCCCCATGTGGGATTGCTGGGAGTGAGCACAGCATTGGTGGATGCCCTCACAATCCTGGCCTTCACTACCACAGGATTATTGGTATCCACCTCCTTATTGGCCGAATAGATGTAAGGCACCAGGATGATTTCATCCAAGGTGTCAATGACAGAGACACCATACCGGCAGATGTAATTGGTATCTCCCTGGGCCTTGTAGAATTCGGCAATGAAGAGCTGGGAGCCATCCACATCGGCCCTGGTCACAGTGATGGTCTTTTGACCGGCCTTTGCTGCCCACTCGGTATTGCCCTTGTACCACTTGATGTAGTAATTGCTCACTGCTGCTGCAGAGAGCCACAGCTCGGATGCCAGAGTCACAGAGTCATGGCTTTCATCGAGCTGCAGGGAAGAAGCATTGATGAAGCCATAATAGGAGGATGCTCCACCCTTCTGGATCTGGATATCCACACTCTTGGAGAGATTGTATTCCACTCCGGCCACAGTGGCCACACAGGCATACTGGAGAGTGTCATTGGCAGTATTGACAGAAGAAGCCAGATTGGCAATGATCTTCAATGCACCATTGACAGGATTCAAGGCGAATTTGCCGGTGGAATCCTCGGTGTATCCTCCGGAGGATTGGCCATTGAATACAAGCTGCACACCATTGTAGGTCCAGGTGTGGAGAGAAGTGGTCACAGCACCACTCTTGGTACTGGAGACATGAGGAGTGATGATAGGCTGATTCGCAGCCACTGTCCAGTCAGGGGAGACAGTATCGGTCTGATCATCATAGCTCTGATAGAGAGGCTTCCCATTGAGCTCAAGGCTCATGAAGAGAGAGTCCCCATTGCGGAGCCTCTTGATGGTGATGGATCCTTGTGCTGAGTAATTCATATCGCTAGCTGTTTATATAATTGATCATATCGGCAGCAGAGTTGAAGATGGTGCCCTCCAGGAGAGCAGCCTTCTCCTCAAGAGTCTCAGCCTCGGAGAGCCTGGGACAGAATTCCACTTCCTTTTCATTCAGCACCACATTGGCACCCTTATCTACATGGTGCCTCAGTGCTATCTCATATTGCAGGCACTTGGCCTTGGATGCAAAGATGTACTTCATGGCTAGTTGAAAATTAGGATATTACCACCTTCATCGGTAAGCACATCGGTGCCATCGGTGGCCACCTTGTGCTCCTCCTTCTGCTGGGCCTCGATGAATACATCAATCCAGTCATTGGTATAGTCCTTCCCGATGCCGGTCTTGTCAAGCTGAAATACGGTGGTGTCACCTTCATTGTGCTCCACATCATTGATGGCAGCAGTAGCAGTGTGCCACACTATCTTGACCACATTCTCAGGGCACTCCACCTTCTTGCCCTCGGAGTCCACCTGGGCCTGGTCGAATCTCGCAGTCTGATTCGGAAGGATGGAGGTCTCATTGCAGGGGGAAGCCTTGAAGTCTGCCCAGATCCTATTGATGGAGAATTGGGCCCTGGCCAGCTCGGTGGATCCGGAGAAGGCCTTCACCATGTAGTCAGCTTTGGAGATGAGCCGGAGGTCCAGCACAATGGCCGAAGCACTGATGGAGACCACCTCATAGTCAGAAGAGGACACCTCTGTGACTGAAGTGTCTGAATTCACCTTATACAGCTTCACTGTGTATCCGGATGTGATCTTGGTCTCACCTTTGAATACCTCGATGGGGAAGCTCCTCTGATACTCATTCCCATCCCTGGCAGCAGCCTCTGCAGCAGAGCTGGGAGAAATGAGGCCATGTGCCACCTTGTAGTCATACAGGTGCAGCTTATCCAGGAAGGGATTGTACCGTAGAAGCCGGTCCTCTCCCACACTCATATTGTAGCCATCATTGGAGGCATCCACAGTGGAGAGAGTAATCTCATCGGTCCGGATCGGGATGGTCACACCGAGACGGTTATCCACCAGCTCTGCCTCGAATCTCATGGTAACATCGGAGCCAGGAGTGAGATTCTTGTAGATGGCAATGGAGCCTCTGGTGGAGCCTACAGTGTCAATGGTAAAGAGGCCAGACCAAGCAGGCAGAGTGGTGATGTCCACATTGTTCACATACCACTTCATATTGGCAAGCTGGGCATTGGCAGAAGGAGTGGGCCAGCTACCATCGGAGGCAGCAGCATTCACTATAGGCCGGAGCACAGTGGGAGAGAGAGTCCTATCAGGTAGATACTCATTCTGGGCAGCACTGTACACCTGCATCACAGGAGAGTAGGCAGAATCACACACCAGCGAGGCCGAGACGGTCAGTGGCGCATAATCTCTCCGGATTCGATTTCTTGCTATTTCCATATCAAATTACTATTGTTGCTCTAGTCGATTGCTCTTCTATATTAGCTGTGATGATGAAGGTGGTGCCCTGCTGAGTGGTGGTCTCCCCAAGGTCATTCTCCAGGGATGTGAATGCTATGTCAATCTCACCATCGAAGTGCCTCACCTTCTCCTTGAGAAGCCATGCAGCATCCTCAATCGGCACACCGGAATCCCTGGAGATGCTCCATGCAGTCACATCATTGGTTACATCTACAAAGTTTCCTTTCCACACCCTGCAGCTCAGGTGAGTGGTCTCACCCCAAGCAAGGAAGCCATCACCACTGTCAAGGATCTCAAGCCTCAGGGGGAGGTCCTCATAGGGAGTGAATATCTCCTTGATCCAGGCCTTTAGAGTGCCAAGAGAAATCTTCTTCCATTCCTGCACATACGGTGATTGCACCAGGAAGAGCAGAGAATCCTCCAGATTGGCATCCGGATAATCTACTACTCTAGGTGCTAAAAAAAAAAGCTCACCGGCAGGAGACGGCACTGTGATGATCGGAGGCACCTCTATGCTTCTCGGAATCTTCAGGAGCTTCCCTTCCTCGCAAAGTGAGAAGGAGAAACTGCTGGTGTTCACATTGTCACTGTCCTTTGCCTGGATGCTAGATGTATCAAGCACAATCTCTTCCAGATTGCCATCCACCACACCCCACTGCTTGGAGGATGAGAAGAATTCCCACAGCCATACCGATTCACTCTTTCCGAAGTGGCCGGTATTCTGGCTCCAGGATCTCTCCGGAGAATTGGTGATGTCTATCTTCTTTCCGGCCTGGCTGGCAGAGTCATGCTCGATGGATGGATTGATGGTCCTGGCACCGGTGAAGCAGAAGGTATCCACACCGCCAAGGGAATTCACTGCAAGGAAGTAGTGCTCCTCCCTGGTGGCAGGCTGGAAGATATACCTCTGCACATAGGAAAGCCTGGTGCCTTCGGTATCCTCTACCCAGATGTCGAAGTATCCCTGCAGCTCTTCCGGCTCATGGCCACTCTCCTGGAAGATGTGAGCCATCTCAGTATTGAAGGACAGGCACTGGCCGGAAGTGCCGGTAGCAAGAGTGAAGGTGTAAGGACCGGAGGCCAGGTACACTCTCACCTTGACCACCCCATCCTGAGTGAAATAGTATGTCAGATACTCCTGCTGATTCCATCTCACCTTCTTGGTCTGAGGCTGCCATGTGAGCCAGTTTGCCTTGAGGAAGTCAGTCGGAGTGACAGCCAGCTTTCGCACACCACCGGAGACCACTTTGAAGCTATGAATGGTATTACCATCCACCTGAGTGGTGAAGGTGGCAGCAGCCTTCGATTGGTTGAAGGCTATATTGTAGTCAGGGAGCTGCACTTCCAGATACTGGGCCACCACCTCCTGGATGTCGATGGTGACCACATTGGTGCCATCCGGATGGTAGGTCTCCTCGATGACCGTATCATTGCCCTTCAGCAGCTTGAAGGTGATAGCTGCTGAAGTGTTAATCTTGTAGCTCTTCAGATTCCTCAGAAGGCTGAGATTGTCAGGTCTCTGTGTTACTGTTGCCATGTCGCAAATTTACTACTGAAGCACAATACCATATCGGACATTATCTGGCCTTTGCCACCGCATCATACCACTGATCGAAGGTCACACCGGACTGGATGATGTGAGGCTCCACACCTGCACCTCTGGTATCCTCTTCCCAGATGTCGATGATTCTGTGGATCATCGGAGATTTCTGGCCTCGGTATGCAGGTGGCTGGAGCTCAATCTGAGGCTGCAGCACCTTGTACTGGTCACTGCTATTCCATTGGTACCAGCGATCAATGCCCATCCCAGGATCAGGGAAGCCATCCTCAATTTCCTCAAGCTCTGAGTTGTTGAATTGCCACACCAGTGTAGGCTCTGGAGGAGTCACTGGCTGGTCAGACTGCCCATCGGCAAAGGTCTTGACCAGAATGAATTTTGCCTCCAGGCACTGAATCTTCCTGCCCACCTCATACTTCAGGAATGTAGGGAGCAGCTTCTGCCCATCCAAGTGCTTCAGCGCATACATATTGTACCGGAAGATATCCTCAATCTTGAGATTGAATTTGCCGGATACTTCTATCTTGTTATTCAGGATGACATTGCCATATCCCTGGAAGAATTGGAAGTACATGTCCTCGGCAGTAAGATTGTACCTTCCGGTCCTCTCTGCTCCGGTGTCATCATACTTCTGAGTGGTGGCATACCTGTACTTGTGATTGGAAGATAGTGCCACATATTCAGCTATGATGATATCCTGGTCCTGGTCCTTATCGGAGTCCTTGTAGGTAGTATTCCGGTGCTTCCTCTCTCCGATGTACGGCATCAGAATGCCATTCACAAAAACCATAGGAGGCAGAAGATCCTCCGGAGAAAAATCCTCTGCACCATCGGCATTCTTCCTGTCATACTTGAAGTAGTTTGTCCCGATGAGCTTGGCCACACCATCCTTTACTTCATAGAATTTGCCGGTGGCCAGCCGGAGCACAAAGGTCTCATTGGTGAGCCTTCCGAATTCATCCTCATTGCATTCTACCCATCCACCATACTTGCTGATGATATCAAGCACTGTCTCATCTGCAGCACTGGCTCCATCCAGGGAAGTATCCGGAGTGATGGTCACCCTGGAGCTGCCATTGTAGGAGAAATTCAGATTGCCCAGCACCTCTGGAGTGAGGTCATGGTCTGAGTGAGCAGAGAGGACATCTTCCAGCAGAAGGATGTCCACAGTCTTTTGCTCCGGATTCACTGATATCTGGGCATGGAATTTCTGATTCATCCAGTCAAGAATCTCGGATACGGTCTTATTCGGCACCAGGTCCGAGTAGTCAATCTTGCCATTGCAGACCACATCGGAGCAGTTGTGAAGAAGGATGATGCTGGAGAGAGCCGAATTGGTAAAGCAATTCTGGCTCACCGAATACCCAAGCAGCTCGAAAAGTCTGGAGAAGAAAGCTGACAGCTTCAGGAAGGGAGAAAGGCCATAGCCATCTGGCACCGTCACTCTGCTGCCACCCTCCTCTACAATCCGGTGCTCATAGTACAGGTCATAGAAGCCATTGTGAGAGCTGCCTTTATTCGGCTCATTGTTCACCTGGTAAGAGGTCTTCTCTTCATTGTAATTGACCGCTACTGGGCACAGGCAGATGTCAGAGAAGGCAGCAGCCTGCTGCTGTGTGGCTCGGCCCTGGTAGAGCTTCATCAGGAAGTCAGACCAATCCAGTGGAGTAGAGTATTCGGTCCTCACAATGTTGGAGAATAGCTCCTTCAGATTTTTGTCCTTGTACTGAGTGTACAGGTCAGAATCTTCCAGGGCCATTGTGCAGGTGATTGACCTCTCATCGGAAGAGGCAATCACAAGCTGGCCATGCTTCTGGTACACACCCTTCTGGATGGAAGCATTCAAGGTATTGATGAATCTATCCTTCCTGGCCAGCCTGGCAGGGAATCCCAGCTTGGCCTGGTCTGTAGGAGTGGCCGGTATGGTAGCTGTAATAGAAGCAGCACCTTCCTCGGAGAAGAAGGCACTATTCTGCTCGATTTCAAAGCTGAAATCGGAAGGGAGAGTGAGCTCTCCTTTATCGGTGACTAGTCTCATGTCTTGCTGGTGATTTTCTTCATACTTCTCTGCAGATCCTGAGCTCTATTGATATCAGAGAGCAGCACATAGGCAGGGATGCCATTGTCGATGATATACTGCAGCACCTGTGTGAGCTGTGCGAGAATAGCAGGATCCATCTGGCTGATAGCCTGGTCCACAGGAGCAGTGGTGCCCGATGTCATACCACCATCAGCGAAGCCACCTACACCGGAGATGGGAGTGCCGGTCTTTCTGGACATCTCCAGCTTCCGGAAGAGGATGGGATTGGATCTGACCATAGATGCCGGAGCCACCCATTCATTGGCATGCACTACACCCACTTCCTGGTAGTCATTGGATGCCTGAGTGGTGTATCCTCCGGAAGAGTATCCGGTGGCCACCCTGGCTCCTATCTGGGAAGATCCGGAGCCGGAAGATCCAGGAGAAGCATTCATGATGGCATTCTTCTGAGCAATGATTGTAGCAATCTCTGCAGCAGTAGTGATGCCGATGACTCCGGCCATCACACCACCGGCAATAGGCCCAAGCTGTGCAAAGGCCTGCATGACTGCCAGGGCACCTGCAGCAAGAGTCTTTGCAATGGAGATGACCATATCGGCCACTGCATACTTCTTCTGAGTCTCCAGCTTTTTCTGCTCATACTCTGCTTCAATCCTCTCTCTCTCCTCGGCATTGTCACCGGCAGCAGCCAGCTCGGCCTGCATCTGTGCATCGAGGCCAGCCAGCTCTGCATCCTGGAGAGCAGACACCATGTCTCCCACTTTGTCACAATACTGGGAGGCTACCTCGATTCCCTGCATCCATCCATCCAGCTCGATATTGAGATTCTCCTTGGCGAAGTTTCTGATGAGCTGCTGCTTTGCCTGCTGGAATTCCTCCTCAGAGAGCAGCTTATTATCGTACATCTCCTGGAGAGATGCCATCTCGGTCTCAAGCTGCTGTGCAAGAGCAGTGCTCGGATCCAGAGCAGCCTTCACCTCATTGGCCTGCTCTGCCAGGTCAAGAAGGTGCTGAATCTGCTCCTGCATCTCCTTATCCAGCTCGGCCATTGCAGCATCAATCTCTGCCTCGGCTTGCTTGGAGAGCTCATCCATCACCTTCTCGGCATCGGCCTCTGCCTGCTTGAGCACCTTCTCCAGCTCCTGCTGCTCCTTCACAGCCATATCCAAAAGCTGTGATTGGAGGTCAAGAGTGTCCTTCTTATACCTCTCGCCAATGGCAATCTTGGCTCTGAGGGACTGCTCCTGGATACTGTTCAGCCGATTCTGGTACTGCTGCTCTGAGATCTCTCCATTTGCATAGGCCTGCTTGGCCTGATTCTGCATCTCCTTGAAATGCCTGTCAGAAGCATCAATCTCTTTCTTGAAAGCATCCTCCTGGGCCTTGGTCTGCTCCTGCCGGATCTGCTTCCGGAGGGATGAATTCTGGGAAGCAGTCCTTGATGTGCTCCGGTAGTATTCTGCCTCGGCATTCTTCTGCTTGGCAAGGGCCTGCACATAGTTGGAGACCATCTCATCATTTCCGAGATTGTACCGATTGATGACATCGGCCCAGTAGGCCACAGTCTGGTCAGCACCATCCTTGAAGGCATTGAAAGCAGCTACTGCAAGGTCATACTGATTCTGAGTGAGCTCATCTGTGAGAGCATCATCGGAGGTCATCAGTGCTGCATGCCACCGGCTCACATTCTGCTGGAGCCGGTCATACTCATCCTGGTATTCGGTGGCCTGCTGAATCAGGTCCCGATTCTGATTGTAGCTCTGGATGAAAGACTCCATCTCTGCATCAGTGAGCTTGGTCCTCTGCTGCAGCTCCATCTTGTAGGCATCGGCCTCCTGCTCTGCAATGCTCCTCTTCTCATCGGCCAGCTCTCTTTCCAGTCTCAGTGCCTCATTGGATGCAGCAAGCCTCTCCTCTACAGTCTTGGTCTGGTCCCTCATGATCTGCTTCTGCTTCTCAATCTCCACATTGTAATCGGCCTCCATGAGAGTGAGTGAATTCTGCCTCTCGAAGAGCTCATCAAGCATGGCTTCCACCTGCTTGCCTACAGTGTAAGACTCCCTCATATTCTGGATGAGCTCTTTCCATCCCTTGCCGGAGGATAGATCTGCCACAAAGGAATTGTAGGCATTCCTCATCCCATGAGTGAACTGGCCCCACCGGTCACCGATGAGCTGTGTCTGAGAGATGGCATCCCTGCCGAATTTTGCAATGGCAGCACCGGCAGCAGCGAATATGGATGCGAGGCCCACCTTGGGGAGCAGGCCCTTCAGTGAGTCCAGAGTCTTGTGTGTGCCTCGGATGCCCTGCTGAATCTCATCCATCCTGGCCTTCACCTGCTTGAGCTGCTGGCTCTTCTTGATGAATTCCTCGGTGCCTGGAGTGAGATTCTTGATCTGCTTATTCAGATTGGAATAGGCCTTGGCCAGAGTATTCAGATTGGCACCATTCAGATTCTTCATCAAGTCGGAGTAATCCTTGGTCTCCTGCTTGATGCCCTTCATGGCCTTCTGCACCTGGTCAAGCTGCTTCTGATACTTGGCAGCATCCTCGGTATTCCCCAGCTTGGTAGCCTCAATCATCTTCTTCCTGAGGTCATCGGCAGAAGATTTCAGGGAATTCAGAGTGGCCTCTGCCTGAGCTCCATTAAGAGTGACTACACTCTCGGTATAGACTGTATTTGCCATTACTTCTTCTTTAGTAGATTGTAGTATGCTTCATCATTATAGCTTCTCTCAGACATGGTATGGAAAGCTCTGAGAGGAAGAGTGGCAGCATCATAGCCATACCTCTCTGCCATCAGCCTTCCAAGAGTGGACACCTCATTCTGGAATACGGAGGAATACCAAGGCTTCTTCTTTCGGTTATTTCCCTTACCAGCCTCTCCAATCTTCACATTCTTACCCACACCCATATCGGTGAAGATGCCATAATACAGGTAGGTGAAGGTGATCTTGGCCGGATTGCCCTGTGCATCCAAGGTGACCTGGGACTGCAGGGATTTCAGCAGCTCTCCAGTAGAGCCGATATTGAGAGCCTGGATTTTCCGGATCCATCTCTCAATCACTATCTCGGCCCATCTCTCGGCCATCTCCTTGTATGAGCTGCTCTCTGCCATATCCTACTTGAAATCTTCCTGAGTCAGCAGAAGGGAGTAATTCTCCCTGAAGGTGAGCACCAGCTCATATCCTCTGGCATTGGGACCACCCCACCTCTGCATGTATGTAAATCGCTGAAAGTCCAGCTCCTGCACCTCCGGATGTGTGCCTTCTCTCCTGTCCTGGAGCAGCTTGGCAAATACCTTCATGGTGAGAGCCTTCATAGCTCTGAAGAGAGCATCCTCATCCTCTCCCCTGCCGAGATTGCCCATCACCCACAGGGACTGAGTATAGGTGTCCACCGGCCCTTCCACCACCTGGACTGAGCCGGAGCCACCGGATTCCAGAATCACACAGGGATAGGTCACACCTCTCATATTCTGCAGGATGTCTATGACACCATCATAGCCATTGCCCTGCAGAATCTGAGTAGATGGGGACACAAAGTCCTTGAGGGAAGATAAAGAGGAAAGCAGATAGTTATTTGTGAGCATTTTCGTAGTAGATATGATTCAAGGTGTAGAATACGGAATGCACATCACTCTTCAGGATCTTCTCATTGTCCTGAGGCTTATTGTCATTCATGACAGAGAGCAGGTCATACAGGATATCGGTCTGAGTCCTGTCAGAGATGGAGCCTCCCTCCTGAAGCACATAGGGATACTTCTTCATCATGTACTGCTTCACACCATTCCACCAGATGACAAGGCCTTTCTTCTGCCAGTCAAGCAGCTTCCTGGTGGCACCATTGGTGAGCACCTTGGCAGTCTCTTTCAGCCATTTCTCATTGTTGCCATCAGCAGCATACCGGAGCATGTAGGCATCGGCCTCATAGAATTTCTCGAAGGAGAGGCCGAAGAGCTTCCGGTCCACCTTCGCTATGGGACTGGGAGCCAGGCCCACATCATCAAGGATATATTCAAGCTGGCTGCAAGCCTCCTGAATGACCTTTGGAGTGATGACATAGCTCTGGCCTCCGATGATAAATACCAGGTTATCCTTGATGGCCTTCTGGTCATACTTGATTGGATTGTCAGGCCGGATGTGAGCCAAGGCGCAAAGGCACAGGAAGAGAGTCTCCTTCCGGCCATGAGGCTTGGCCAGAATCTGGCACACATTGCGGAAGTCATCCTGGCTCATGGTCTCCCAGGAGATGGGATACACCAGATCCAGCTTCTCTCCTTTCTTGAATCGGAGAGTGAAGAATTGCTTGATTGCTTGGAAGAATCGTTTCATGTTACATCATTGAGAAAATAGGTGTGTCATTATGTTGAAGGTCAAGGGCCTTCGATTCATCGGATTCCATGAAGGTAGGGAAGTCATCAGGATTGTCCTTCATGAAGGCCACAGCTTTGAGAGTCTGGTCCATGCCGGTGGCCATGTCACCAAGAGCAATGGAGCTGATGGCAATCTTGATGATCTTGAGCACCTTCTTCTCATTGGGGATCATCGGCTCCTTGTCTCTTACCTTCTCAATCAGCTCGATGGCATAGTCCCTGGAGATGTAGCTGGCCACATCGGTCATCAGAGCCACATTCAGAGCAGAATTCAGATCCAGGAATTCACCCCAGCTCTTTGGATAGGCCTGAGCTGTGATGTTATTGAGGACAGCCACATCCTTGAATTCTCCATAGGTAAGGATGAGACCATCGGAGAGCCTTCCGAATTCTTCTGTGCCTCTCCAGGATTCATAGGCAGTGGTCTTGAGCAGGTACACCACAAGAGCATCCTTGCTCTCATCCAGCTTGGCTTTCATATTGCTGGTGAGACTCTGCACCCTGTCCTTGCTGGCCATCTGAGTCTTTTCATTGCTGACCACGCCAAAGCCAGCATCGGTCAGTACCAGGTCAAGGTCCGGAATGCTCTTGAGGAAGGCCTGCTGGCTGATGACTCGCTGGCAGAGCTTCCGGAGCTTGGCATGCACATCCGGATCTTCCACCTGGGCCTCCAGGAGAGCCTCAATGTCTGTGCCGATGATGGTGGCCACCAGGTCATCCTGGGCCACTTCAAGAGCATCATCGAAAATGGTAGTGGAAGCACTCTTCATCTCCACTGCAGGGAGGAAAGGCTTCATCTGTGTGTATCCGCTTACTATCATGGCTATGCTTCGGTGTTAGTTGATTCCTGCTTGCCGGATTTATTCTGGTCAAGAGTTGTGAAGATGTATTCCGGCACATTGATGTAGATATCCTTATCCCACTTGTTAAAGGCCTTCACTATTCTGAGTGGCCTCATCACTCGGTCCACAATAGGCTTCATGCAGGCCTGCTTCATCAGGTAGAGCTCTCTGGCCTGAGTGCCACCGAGAGTGGAGCTGCTCTTGCCAGGCACAGCACCGATGAGGGAGGAGTGCACACCCATTGCATAGCAGATGATATTGGCAGTGCTCTCGGTATCATCGATGTATTCTCCACCACTCATCTTGTTCTCGATGGGCACAATCTCAATCCACTTGGTCTCCATTGTTCCGGTGGCTGTAGCAATCTTCTGCTTCATGGCAAGGATGGCCTTATTGGCATTCTTCTCACCGGCAAGGAATTCATTGAAGGCCTTCTTCTCTCGGTCCACAATCCGCTTGTATTCCTCCCGATTGTGAGGATCCACTCCTTCCTGTCTGCAGATGAAATCGAAGTATTCCTGGGCCACATAGATGATGAACTTCACCCCAAGCTGATTCTTGAGGATGGCCTTCTTGAGCTCCGGCACCATAGTGCTATGGTCATACCATCCACTCATGAAGATGGAGTACCACTCCGGCCTGCTGTAGTAAGGCTTGCCAGGGGAAGGCATGTAAACTGGGAAGATGAATCTCCGGCTCTTCTTCCTGCTGGCCTGGATCTTCAGATCTGCCAAGGTGTCAAATTCATCCAGCACCCAGGTGGCAGTGATATCCTTCTGGGATGCAGCCTTGGTCCAGTCAGCATAATAATGCCAGTTGATCAGGCCATCCTTATTCATCATGGCCCACCTGCTGAATACTGCCTCCTTATGACGGATGTACTTGATTTCCTTGAATTCCTCATCAAGAATCATCTCAGGGAAGGCATTGTAGAAGGTGACCACATCGGTGAGCTGCTCCTGCATGAAGAGAGGAATATCATTGGCCTCAAACCAGTCGAAGATGGGCCCATCTTCCACCGGTGCCCACTCGGTCACCCTGCCATACTTGTCTCTCTCCACAGCCTTCACCAGCTTCGGACCGAGACCGAAGGCAACATCCCGATTGAAGCGAAGATTGGCACCCACAATGTCACCCTTCTCCACTTTGTCAAGCACATGATTGGGGAGCAGATTATCATTTCCCCAAGGAGCCACTTTGTAGTTGCCAAAGGTCTCTGCCTCCAGGTCCTTCTCCATCTTGAATACATCAGATGAGTCAGTCACCAGGATAGCCTCAATCTCTGGATAGAGCTGGATGCCATCGATGATGGATATCCCAGCCAAAGATTCTTGATTACTCATAGTATTACTTCTTCTCCGTTAAATTCCACGATGGTATTCCGATTCACAGTCCTCACTTCTCCGGATGGAATGATGAGGATATTCAGTGTATCACCGGCACCATGAAAGGAAGTGCACCGGCATTTTGGCACACTCACCAGCTCTCCATCAGTGGCCACCCACTTGATGGAAAAGACCGGAAGCTGCTGCACCAAGTCATGTATTCTGGAGCTGTGAATCATAGTAAAAACAAAGTTACATCACCAAGTAGGTGCTATTTAGGACAATTCGGCCAATTTTCACCGCCAGCATGATGGATATTTATTTGACTCTCAGTCAAGACAATAGGACATTATTGGCAAGGTCAAGCCTTTTCGAGATTGCTGCTTCCAAGCCCTGTCCTCTGGCCGGATCTGAAATTCCTTTTGATTTCGCCATATATGCCTGACACTTTTTTCATGGCCAGCCTACATTGCAGAGCCAATGCCCATCATGCTCAAGCTGTATGGATCGGTGCAATTACCTATGTACAGTGTATCGAAGGCATCTGTGCCATCAGTACGGTGCTCCAGAAGGTCATCCTCGGTCTCCACCAGCTTCTCACCACCCTTGTGCTTGTGCCATCCCTGGCCAGCAGTGACTCGGACCTCTGCCATAGAGATGGCAATGAGCAGAGCTTCATTATTCTCCTTATTGAACATCGGCAGCAGACCGGCAGCACCGGTGAATCCCTGGTCAATCATGGTGTACTTCTCGGTATGCTTCAGAGGCTTCCCGATGAAGTGCTCTTCCACATACCAGCCATGCTTATTGAATTGCTCCACAATGATGCTCTTGAAGTCCTTGTCTGATACAGCATAGTTGCTGCCCAGAGCAGTGGTGTCATAGTAGAATACCACCTCCTTGGTGATATGAGCTCTGTAATAATGGCAGAAGTCATCCACCAATTCCCTCAGCTTTCTCTCATACTTGACATAGAAGCTCTTGATGACCTTGAGCCTCAGACCATCCCTCTGACCGGCCACCAGCCAGTTGATATTGGCATTGAAGTCAAAGGCAATGGAGATGGGAGCCTTCAGGTCCACATCACCATCCAGGAGACAGCCATAGTCAGTATTCTCCACATTCCCAAGGCCCACATCCTGCAGTGGAGTATTGTTATTGTCGATGTATGTGTGGATATTCTCCCTGAAATTCGGATAGAAGCCATCTCTCAGCCTCTCAATCCTCTTGCTCAGGATGCTTGTCTGGAATACCAGGGGAGGAAGGTCTCTCTTCATCTGCTTGATGTAGTCCAGGCCCACCACATCCACATTCTCGAAGGTGGACCACTCCCTGTAGAGCACAGCCTTTCTCCGGAGCTGTGAAAGAAGGTGGTCAGTCCGATAGAGCTCATCCTTCTGGCTCTTTTCATCCGGCCACTTGGTGACCTCCCATCTGTGCACCAGGAGGCCCTTGATCATGTCAATGATATCCGGAGTGGCCTTCTCCCTGTAATTGAGCAGCCACCGGCCACTCTTCATTACAGGCATATCAGACACAAAGAGGATGGAGTGGTGCCAGGGACAATCGGTGAAGTACCTTCTGGTACCACCATTGGCAGGGAAGGTCTCATCCTTGAGCTTGTCAAAATTGAGGCCCTTTGCTTCATCACCAATCACCCAATCGAAGGTCATGGAGTTGGAGCTCATCCTCACATCCTGGGAGACAATGACCATCTGGGCACCGTTGTAGAAGGATACCACATCATCGAAATTCTGAAGAGGGATGATCGGCTTCTTGTACCCCAGCCTTCCAGGAGGCCTCTTGCCTACCACATAGTGCACACCCTCGATCCATCCGAATTCAGCGAGACCGGAGAGAGCTGCTGGCAAGGTCCTCATGTGGGCCTGCTTGTAAGAGCTGGCCACAAAGCATCCTGTGGATCCTGGCATGAATTCCACATTCCGCTTGATCCGGAGTGACACAATGCCGAAGGATTTACCGAATCTTCTCCCACAGATGTCAATCTCTGTGTGAGCTGCAATGGCAAGAGCCTCCTGCTGGGCCCTGTTCAGATATTTTGTACTACTGCTCATCGGGAATCTTAGTAGGTCCATCCACATCCTCATTGTACTGCTTCAGCAGCTTGGCAGCTTTCTCCCTGATATTGGGAATCGGCTCAATGCCGATGACCGAAGGATCCACAGAGAGAGACATGTCCTTGGGCACAATCTCATCCCAGGGGAATTCCTCTCCATCGGATTCATCCAGCCGGTTATTCTTCACTATTCCATCTGCAATCTTTGTGAGAGCCTTGGCCTTTGCATCATTGCCTGCCATAGCTGCTGCAGCAGCAGCATCATACAGGAAATTGGCCTTGTACCTCATCTGCTCCTTATTGGAGACAGCTACAGATCCAAAGAGCATCTTGATGAGAGCAATGTCCCTGTAAGCCTGATTGGTGGATACATGGTGCATGGTCATCAGATAGTCCCTTATACGGTTATCGGAGAGCAGTGGATTGGAGAGCCAGTGTGTATAGGCATCCCTGAGCCTGTCAAAGTGGGCCTGCTGGTCCTCTCGAAGTATGATGGAGTCATTCTCCATCTTCCTGGCCATCAGGTCCAAGGTCTCATTGTCTCGATTCACTCTTCTCATGGCATCAATTCTTCTTCAGTTTGTTTCACTTCATAGCCATCCAGAATCTTGATGGCCCACTCATTGCCATTATTGGCCAGCTCCAGAATCTTCTCCCTCCTCTTGATCTGGCTGGATACCTTCCCTGCATTGTAGGCAATGGAGATATCCGACCTCGGATCCTGGAGGGCCATCCGGAGCTCGACCACATCCACCATCAGCATGGTGGCAATCTCTGAAATGGAGAATCTCAGCTCTGCCCAATGCTGGATATGGTCATAATCCTCTTGTGTGAGTATGGTAATGGTCCTTTTCATACAACAAAAGTAGCCAGAATCACTCTGGCTACTTGGACAAATTATAGAAGGCTTAGGCTTGGATGGTCAGGCAAGTGCCATCAGGGCAATGATGAGGCCTCCCAGGAAGGTGGCCAGAAGGTCAATCCAGTCGAAATTCCCATCCTGCCACTGGTCAATGAATTCCTTGATGAATCCGATGAAGAGCACCGGCACAAAGCACCAGAATCCCATCTTGAGCACCAGGCAGCAGAAGGCTCCGATGAGGAGACCACAGATGAAGTGATAGAGCCGGTCCCTCCGAATCTTATTCAGGAGGCCCACCAGCCAATTCCAGATCTTGTAGATGAAATCTTTCATAACACACCGATTTTTTTGAGTTGATTCATGGTATCCGGCCCAATTACACAGCCATGATCCAAGAGAGCCTGGGCCCTGGCCTTGAGAGTGGCCATTTGCTCTCCGGATAGCTTCTTCCTCTTCAGAGCTCTGCAGATATAGCTCCTGGCAGTATTCTCCTTGAAGTCATCTGCTTTTGCCTTTTCCAAGGCCTGCCTGCTGAGATAAGCATCTATCTCTGCATATCCGGCCCGAATCCTGGCATCTGTCTCGATGATTCTTGCCCTGAGGCTTGCCCTGTCTGCATTGGTAGTGGCCATCTTCATCTTCTCATGAAGGCCTCTCTTGAGCTTGAAGTCAGAAGCACATTCATCATATACTGCTTGCATCTCCGGAGGGAGGTCAGATCTCCTGGTCCTTCTGTCATCGAAGGTCCTGAATGAGATTACTGGCTCACTCTCCTGTGCTGGTGCAGCATCCTCATGATGGGCAGGAAGTGGCTCTTTCTGGGCATATCTCGCTAAATCCAGGGATTCCCTCGGATTGATTGACACTGTGGTCCTGGAGAGCTTTTCTAGCTCATACAGGAGCTTCGGCATGTCCAGCTTCCGAGATATCCAATTCTTCAGAGCCTCATTCCGGCTGTAACGGCAAAAAAGTGCAAAGCCAGCACTGAAGTCTGGCTCTGCACCTTGAAGGTAGGATAGGATCTCAGTATTCACTAGTTGGAGGGAGTGAAGCTGCCATCAGCGCAGTCCAGCTCACCATCGGCCAGCTCCAGCTTTCCTTCATACAGGGGAAGGGGAGTCACATCAGGGCACTCGACCTCGAAGGTCACACCCTTTGCCGATCCGGCAGCATCACCGGTGTCTCCGGAAGGAGAGATGACCGCCCTGTAGTCAGGGGAGCCGATGACATGGTAACGGCCAGCAGCCTTTACAATGAATACGAAGTCACCATTGGCAGCAGCCTTGCAGAAGGCCAGAGCCTCGGCAGTGAGATCAGGGAAGGAAAGGGAAGCCTTATTGGTGTACATCTTGCAGTCCACCTCACCGGTCACCTCGAAGGTGGCCTTGCCCTTACCCTGAGTGGAATAGAGCTTATCCCACACAGCAGCATCGGCCAGCACAAAGCTGCCGGAATACTTCGACAGCGAGGTCACAGCACCTTCTCCTGCATTGGGATCATCATTGATCGAAGGCCAGGAGACAATCTTGCTCTTGGCGATTCGATAGATGGTAGCACCAATCCCTGAGGGATTGATGCCACCGATTGCGAAGTCAAGATTTCCGAGATTCATAATCTGTGGAAGTTTGAGGATTCAGAGACTACTCGCTGGCCATAGCCTGCTTGACAGTGACATCCAGGTAGGCAGCACCACTCTTGGCAGAGACACGCACAGTGGCAATGCGAGGATTATCACCGGATTCGGCATGGGCATAGGCAGTGCGAGTGAAGGTCACCTTGTTTCCGGAGACAGATACAGTCAGCCAGGTAGCACCCTCAGTGGTCACAGCAGCAGTGACACCGGAGCCATCGGAGGTGGCATAGGTGCGTACAGTGCTGCCGGCAGTCGCAGCGAGACCATCGATCAGATTGTCACCGGTTACTGTAGGATCGGAGGCAGCAGTCTGCTTTGCCACGAAGAGGAATTCCGGCTTGATGCTCTGGAACTGGACACCCCAGTACAGGCACATGAAGAACTGCAGGGCCTTCGGATTGTCACATTCACGGATCTTGGCCTTCTCGGCATCGGACTGCTGGTCCATACCCACCAGCATATTGTCCTTGGTGGAGAAATAGATGTAGCTGGAGCCCTTCAGGCCGACCATAGGCACGATCTCGACATTGCGATTGAAGTGCAGCACATTCTGGGCATAGGTCTGATTGTAGGCCACAGCACCGAGAGTGGCAAGGCACCATTCCTCATACTTGTCGAGGACAGCCTGAGAGACATACATCTTCAGATTCTCACTCTCCTTGAGCTCATCGGAGGCACTGGCATAGATGGCCTTCAGCACATCACCGGCATTGGCAGCAGTGATGGTGTCGAATTCGCCATAGTTGCCCTTGGCCACTCCGATATTCCCGGCAGTGATCTCGGTGGCAGCAATGGTGTCAAAGCCATCGAAGAGAGTCATGGTGGTGCTTCCGGCAGGAGTGGTGCGAGCTGCACCGAAGAGAGCCTTGCCCAGCTTGCTGGAGACATGCTTGGCCATAGCCAGGGCCATGTCACGCACCACATCGGCCTCCTTCCTTTCGGTCAGGGAGCTGAAGGATTCACCATAAACGGTGGAGAAGAGCTGGTAAGGATCGAATTCCTCTACCACATCACCCAGGTAGGTGGTCAGAGTACGGCCAAAGAATGCACCGGTGTCGGTAGCACCCTTGCCATCGGATTTGTAAGGCCGGAGCTCCGCACCGGAAGCATAACCGCCCACAGTCTCATCACCACGCACACCCTTGCGGATGGTCATGTGCTTGAGAGTCTTTTCCAGAGCCACAACAGGCATGGCCAGGATCTCCTTGCGAAACTTCGCACCGGAGTTTACAAGAACTTGTTCGAGATTCATACGGCAAAAAAGTTATTTGGTTACTTACGATTCAGGAAGGCCTTGCAGGCTTCTGCTGCCTGGTCCCAGGTTTGTGCAGTCTGGTATTCCTCGCTGGCTTCACCCTGGTCTGCAGGCTGGAATACGGATGCAGGCTTTTCGCCATTGGCCTTGGCCACTGCTACCTCAAGAGCTTCTTCCAGCTCCTGGATCCTGGCATCCTTCTGGGAGATGGTCTCATCCTTTTCGGTGATGGTCTGCTGGAGACCGGCCACCTCTTCCTGGTGAGACTGCTTGAGAGAGTCCATCTGAGCCTGGAGATCGGATTCTCCGGCCTGAGGAGTAGAGAGAGCCTGCTCAATAGCTTCGAGCTGGCTTGCCTGGAGGACAGTGGATCCATCCTCCGCATACTGCTGCTCACTGAGCTCCGGTATGCTTTCGAGTTTGGTGTATTTTCCCATCTTTGTAGAAGTGTTACTTTCTGCAAGCTCGGCATATTCGAGGACTGCCTGGATGGCATCCTCGAAAGTGCCGATGGAATCAATCAGAGTGCCCACCACATCCTTGGCAAAGTAGGTACGGCCCTTGAGCTGGTCATCGGTGGCTGTAGGCCGGTTAGCCTTCATGTCATCGATGAAGATCTGGCAGAGAGGATTCAGTACATTCTCTCGGATGAGCTTGGTCTCTCCCTCCAGTGCAGCCTCATAGTCTGCATTCTTTTCCTCAGACTGGTCAGCATAGATACGCATCTCCACATAGCCATCGGAGTCCTTCCGGAGCTTCGGCCAGCCGGAGATGGTAATCATGGTGCCGATACAGCCAATCTGGTCAGTAGGCTGGTGAGCTATGATCTTGCTGGTGTAGGATACAGCATACATGGCAGCAGAAGCAGCCATGCCATCCACGAATCCCACAATAGGCTTGGTAAGCTGCCGGATTGCATCGGCCAGCTCCGGTACGGAATCGGCAGCACCGCCACCGGAATCCACACAGAGGATGTGGCCCACAATATCCGGATCCTGGTCAGCCTTCAGCAGCTCTTCTGCAATCTCCCTGGTGCCATAGCTGAAGCAGGTGCCATACTTGGTCATGGTGCCATCGAGATAGGCCACATAGACCGATTTATCGGTGAAGGGATTCACCTGGTGTACATCACCTGCATAGTAGTCAGCACAGGAGACCTTCTGGCCAGCCTTCTTCTCCGATTCATCGATATCATCCATGTGATATCCGGCAATGACACCACGCACAAGAGGCATCATTGCTGCTGCCTCCTGGGGATGGATCATCCAGGGACCTCGGAGATTTTTGGTGAACAAAGAAAGATTCATAATCCTGCAAATTAATGTGAGTGCAAATTTAAGCCACATGCTGGAGGCCTGCTCGGACTACCTAGGAGGCAGAATTGAGCAGGATACCATGCAAAGACTCATTCTCGATCCGGAGTGTGAATTCAGAGGATGAAAGTCCTGACACACCATCCGAATAGGTCACTTTCGGCACAAATTCCCTGGATCCGATGATGTACTGCACACCGGATATCAGTGTCAGTACCCAGATGCACTTCCTGCCCATCAGGCTCTGGAGGAGACTCCGGTAATTCTCCTTGTCTCTCCGGATGGAGGCCGAGAAGGATGCCTTGGAGAGCTTTCCTGCATCATCATCGGTCCACTGCTCCTGGAGATCTCCGGTCTCCGGAGTGAAGGGAAGCTGTGAAAGAGAGTGACCGGCCACCAGATAGGAAGCCAGGTCAATGGAGCTGCCAGGAATCACCTGGCTGAAATCATGCACATAGGCCGAGTCAATATACTCGATTTTTCGGATGCCAAGAATCATATTATAGCCAATTTTTATAGGACACTATACCCACTTAAAATAATTTATTTTCAGCAGTTTAAGCCGAAAATCTTAGGACATCACACCCACTAAAAAAAGATAGGTATCTTGAATTCATCCGGATATTTCATCCTGTATCGATACCAGTCTTTCGACAATGTGCTCACCACCTTCTCTGTCACCACCTGGTGAGAATCTGTGAGGAATTCAGTGATGGCCTCGGTGATGCTCAGGGCATCATTGTTATTCAGAGCACCTTTCATGTAGTTGTGGAAGGTATTCTTGAATTGCTTGGTCAGGAATCTCCTGATGATATTCTCACCCTTCTGAGAGATGGCACATCTGTAGAGTGTATTCACCCTGTATTCCCGATTGCTCTTCTGATCATAGGCCAGTGTATCCTTCCCATCAGCGAGGAGCACAAAGGTGATGTATTCCTCCTTGCTCTCAAGAGGCTTGTAGTCATTCGGGAGCAGGTCAAGATTCTGCTTGATTATGCTCCATAGATTCATGTCCTTGTCCAGTTTTATGCAATCTGTGTCATAGGTGGATACCACCCAATTTCTGATGAAGCTACCCACCTTCACATCTACTGTGTTGTGATTGTCTCTTTTCATCTGCATGCAAAATTAAGCATTGTACTATCTGGTATTACTGACATATACAGGGATGCCCTGCTGGAGCCTTGCCTTCAGAGCTTCTATCACAGCCGGTCTCACTATGCCGGTATAGTAGCATCCCTTATCCGGCCCGATCAGGCATTCACTGAGGAAGTGCCTGCCTTCCCAGAGCTCTCGAAGGCTCCTCACCTGGGCCATTCCATCCGGCACTCTGTCATAGCACCAGATGGGATGGGATTTACCATTCCACCATACTCCGATTTCGAGTCTAAACGGATATTTTTTGCTTTCTTCCATGTTTCCCATTTTTCATGATACTTTTTTCCCGAAATAATCTGACACTTCCGACACCGCTACACTTATATAGTTGATATTCAGTATTTTAAGCGGTGTCGGATTGCAAAAGTATAATCTGACACCATCCGACACCGATACTGCCTAACTCATTGAGTATCAGCGGTGTCGGAAAAATTGCGATTTCCGACACTGGGACCACCCTCGGTGTCAGTGAAAACCAAATGACACCAATCTGACACCGCAATCCGACACCGCTTAACTTTCTCTCTATCAATACTTTCTCTCTCTCCGGTGTCGGAGTGTCAGAAAAAAGAGAAAAAAAGTACCCTAGAGCAAAACTTTGCCACCCAAGGCCCAGAAAAAAGAGCCGGTGGCTCTCCTTTCTATAGTTTCTTCCGACACTCTGGTCAGAAGCCGAATGTAGGCATATCTTCATCATCGGTCTCGGTATTTTCGGCATTCCCCAGGGATGGCACCGGCACAGGATCTGACTCTCCTGTGGTGTCGATGTAGAAGTAGTACACCTCCTTCCCATCTACCTTCCGGTGAATACGGTTATTCTCCTTGTCAGAGACGGTGGTGAGCAGCCGGTCCGGATTGAATTTCCAGTCTCGGTAGGTGCAATACTGAATCAGCTTCTGCTTGAAGGTTTTCATCTTGATCATGGCAGCGAATTTCGGATTCAGAGTGGCCTTGTAGTCCTCGAAGGTCACATTCTGGTCCACAAGAGCATCCAGCCGGTGATTCTCTTCGGCAAAATACTCCTCTGCCCAGAAGAGGAATTCATCAGAGAGAGCTCGCTGGATCATTCGCTTCTCGATGGCCTTCATCGGAGGCTGGATCCTGGTACGAATCTTCTGCCATACGGCAAGACAGTTGAACATGAAATTGTAGAAGGCATTCATCTCATCAGGGGAGTAGTCATCGATGAGATTCTTCCCGAATTCGGTGAATGGAGACCTCTCCTTCAGACCTCTCTGCATATCATCTGCATGGTAGTAGTCTGAGAAGGCAGCAAACCAGGTCCTTCTCCGGAGGGAAGCATCGAATCCCTTGATGGCATGATTGGATGTGAATATCACCTTCGGACTATCCTTGAAGTCGATGGTGAATGCAGCCACATACTTGGGATTCACCACCATCTTGCCGGTGATCATGGGCATGAACTTGTGCAGGTCCACACTCTGATTCAAGTCATCTAGGAAGATATTGTCTGTGACACCTCTCTCCACACCTTGCAGGAGGAAGTCTCCCTTCTTGGAGTCCAGATTCTGGCCATCGATGAAGAGCTGCTTCCGGATTCTCTCCAGGGAGGAAGCATAGAGGCTCTTACCGGTACCACCAAGGTGAGTGCCCTCATCGGACTGCTCCATCTCCATGCAGAAAACTGCATAAGGCTGGCCGGAGGCCTTGTACTTGTCAAGCAGATATCCCAGGGCCATGACCTTATTGATGAAGTGCATCTCATGCTCGGACACTTCTTCCGGAGAGAGTGGAATGCCCAGCTCTTCCTTTCTCCAGTAGGTACGGCCAGTATTGAAGATGTACTGCATGAAGGAGAGGTCCTTCCGGTGGATGGTCAGCCGGTACCTCCTTGAATCCACCAAAGTGTCAATCTCCTTCTTCAAGTAAGAAAATTCGGGGGAGGTGGGGGATGCAGCATGGAGCTGGCTCAGGAGCTGCTTATATTCATCAGTAAGGTCGATATCGAAGAAGGGCATCTTGCCAGGCTCCTTCTCCATCGGATAGAAGTCATGAGGCAGGATTTTGGAGGCATACACAGAGCAGGGACAGTCTGCAGCCTTCACCTGGGCAATACCGTCTCTAGAGACTCGGAAAATGCCATTCTGGAAGAAGAAGTGGTCACTGTTCTCATCCCAATTCTTGAAGTCAGGCTCAATCATGGCCAGCTTCTCCAGGGAGGCCAGCCGGATCTGATTGCTCCTGTGCACTGTATTGGCCAGTTGCTGATTGTAGTATTTCGGATGAGTCTTGATGTATTCCAGCAGATACCCAGAGCAGTGGGCAGATACGGCATTCTCATCGATGAGAGTGACCACATTGTCCTTCACAAAGCAGAAGGTGTATCCTTTGGAATTGGTGGATGTGGCAATCCGGTAGTATCCGGAGGCCTGCAGGAAGGCATAGAGCTGCTCATTGTTGATGTCATAGGTCCTGCCCTGCTTGGTGTATTTCTCCTCCCAGAATCGGAGGGATCCGGCCAGCTTTACCAGGTCATCAAAGAGCCGGAAAGGCCTCTGATTCTCCGGTCTCCGGAAGCGAGTGAAGAAATCCTTGGCATCCTTGCAAGGCTTTCCCTTCCGGTCTCTGAATCTGGCCAGCTCTGAAGGAAGTTGGATGATCCGGATGTCAAGATACCTCAGAGCAATCCTGTACATATTGGCAATGCCAGTCTCATCCAGGTCATACAGGATGAAGATATTCTTTGCCAGCCTCTGCAGGATGGAGAATTCATACTCGGTCAGATCTGCAGTCTCGGAATTGAGCCAGCACACATGGTAGTCATTCTTCTTCTCTGACTGGTGCTCCGGATTGAGGAAGGTCTTGGAGGCATTCCTCACATTCAGCGCATCAGAGGGACCGGAGCAGATGATGAGATTCTCCCACTTGGAATCCTTCTCCACAGGCTCTCCATCCTCATCGAATTCCTTCACCTTCCGCTTGTATTCCGGATTGGCCTTGGCCTTGTGATATTCCTCAATGAATTCCAGGTCACCAAAGAAGAAATTCTCCGGCTTGTCACCGTAGTACATGAAGCGCACATCTCCCAGAGGCTGGTAGATCTTGCCCCAAGGCTGGCCATCCTCGGCCTTTCCGGATGTGCCATAGTCATAGTAGTACATCGGGAAGTGCTCATTGGCCGAATACCGGATGCTATTCTTGTAGGAGCCTGCAGGCTTTGTGTAGGAGTCGAGAGGCTTGAGGCCGAAAGAATCACACAGCTCCTGTGTAATCTCGAATCCAAGCATCTCAAGCTCTGAAGGAGTGAACTTGCCTGAAGGCCTGAGCTCGATGGTGTAGGCCTGCTGAGGATCCACATACTCCTTTGTAGGCTCCGGCTTCACCGGCTTGTAGTCCTTCCGATTCTCCAGGAGCTGGGGAGCATAGTGCTCGGCAATCCATGTCATGGCCTGGCCGAAGGAGAGATTGTGCTCCTTCATCACAAGCTGGATGGCTGTCCTTGCCTGATTGTCGGAGCCACCCTTATCCTGGATCATCCAGATACCCTCCTTATTCTGGAATACAGAGCAGGAAGGATTCTTGTCATCAGGCCTTATCTTAAATGCCTTCCGGCCTCCGGAGGCAAAGCATGGCTCTGACTGTGGATAGATGTCAATGATGACAGTCTTGCCATATTCGGTAGCCTGCCAGATATCTTCTTTTGTTATGCTATAGTCATGATTCATATTACTATCTGCTAGGAATCACACTTTCTATCTGTCCTATCAATTTTGCCATCACCTGGCCATCCCAATACAGATCTTCCCTGTCACTGAAAAGGGATGTGGCAGTGTTGCAATAATCTTTGTAGTGCTTGAGGCCCTCCAAGAGAGACTCTACCTCACTCTCTGTGAGCTCAAAGATGGAGACCTTCCCTTGCTTGTCAATATCTGCATACATAGCTGCTAGGCAAAGAGCTCCTTCCTCGGCACCGAGACATTGAAGTGCTTCTTCACCTGCCTCTGGATGAATTTCTGGTCTTGGGCACCAGGCTTCCTGGTGCCTTCCATCCACTTGTATGCAGTGGAAGGAGATACTTCACATTCGGCACAGATAGCTGCCATGATCATCCGGCACTTCTCCTTGTCGAGTTTGTAGAAATAGCTAATAGTCCTCATTTCAATATCACTTTAATCTTATTCCCATTCTGGTACACCACCAGGTGCTCACTCTTCTTCTTTGGCCTCTCCAGCTTCTCTTGAAGCCTCCGGAGAGCAGCCATATTGACTGCACTCCGGAAGATGAAATTGTCCATCATCTGCTGAACTTCTCAAGGATATTGCAGTCCTCCATCGGCAGGATGTATTGGGCCAGAAGGTCCTTGAAATTCCGGATGAAGTACAGACAGACAGATTCGGATTTCATGGCAAGGCGAGAGCCGATAATCGCACCCGAGAGCGACCAGGCGTTATTCGAGAGCGCATAGGCGAGACCGCAGGATCCATCCGGCCTGGTGAATCGGATGAGGTCCTCTCTATCCGGATACACCTTCTCCATTCTCTCCTGCTCATACTTGTCATAGACATACACCCAAGGATACCACACTTTGGTAAAGCCATCCAGGGGATTCACCCATCCATCATTGAGAGCTTTGATGATGATCTCCATAGCTGCTAATGCCTGAAGATGCTCAGGAAGAGGCTCAATCATGGCCAGGAAGGATTCATAGTCCACACCCACCTTCAGGCAGGCATCATTGATTGTCTTGATTTCATTCAGTCTCATATTACTTTCTATTTTTGTTGTGATAATCGATTAATTGCTGCAATGATGAAATAGTCACATCGGAATGCTCCAGGGCCTCAGTGGCCTCCGGAGAGGCCTTCTCGGCAAAGAGACCGCCCTGTAGTCTCTGGAGCTCTGAGAAGGCAAGCATCAGGGAGCCGGAAAGGTCCACCAGCCGGTCAATGAAAGCCTGCTGCTTCTCGAAGTAAGCGAAATCGGTAGCTGCTATGATGGCATCCACCTTCCTCTCCAGGCTCCTTGCATTAGTGAGTGCATAGCTGCTCCTGGTACGGAAGTAGTCATTCTGCTGCTGCCTCATGTCCCTCACCAGGATGGAGAATTCCTTCACAGTGCACATGGCTAGGCCTCCTCATAGAATTCCTTGGGCAGAGCATGCTTGGAGTCAAGCAGGAGAGTGATACCCATCACAGCCGAAGCAATGTAGATGAGCATGAAGATGAAGGACAGGCCTTGATTCTTCCAGCCAAATTCCCACACAGTGAGATAGAGAGTGGCTGCTGCCACTATGATCAGGAGCCATCCGGCCACCTTTTCCAATTTCTGTGTCATATCTTTTCCAGTATTAGATTCCTTTTGTGATACCAAAATTCGCAGGCCTTCCTCACAGCACTCTCCGGAGTGAAGGCTACTACATAGATCTCATGGCCATAAGGTGGAAGTGTGATGAGATACATGCCCTCTCCGGAGCTGGCCACTTCCACCTGGCCGAATTCAGTCTTGTAGGTCATCATCATCATAGTAGAGAGTATCCTCATCCCCATACTCTTTGAGGATTACTACTGCCACCCATGCAGCGAATACCAGGAGGCAGAATGCAATGAAGATGGCCACCAGAATGCCGAGAATTTTAATTACTACCATAGTGCTATGCTTTAAGGTTTCTTGCAAATTCATCATGGCCACAGACTCTCAGAATGAGCTGAAGCTCATGATACCACTTAATTGTGAAGTATTGGATTTCATTCCGGAGCCACTCAGAGTAGCAGTCGATAGTCCAGAATCCAAGGCTGTCTTTGGTGAGAGCACATCTCCCTGCAAGGTGATAGTATTTCACATGGCCATCATCACTCAATTCCCACTTGAATCCATCCCTTTCCAGGCCTTCTTCTGTGATTTCCACCGGCATGATGGTATCATCATCCACACATGCCTGCACTGCATAAGGCCCATTGTATATGGCCTCATAGGAATCGGTATCCCTGGAGCACTTCTTGATGCCCACGAATTTCAGCACTGTCTTATGGGACCTTACCAGGTCACCGAATGAGAGCTTTCTTGCATCCATATCTTTGTAAGCTGTGGTGTAAGCAGGCCTCCGGCAGAAAGGCCTGCACACCGATTCCTAATTATTATTTACATTCTGTACAATCTGCCGGTACAGGCTTGCAATATCGATATCCAGGAGCCACTGATTTCTTCCGATCTCCATCCCACTCCCAGGTGATGTAGTAGTAATTGCTATTGGCCAGTCGAATCCCTTTGGTATAGACCACCTGGGGGAAAGGAGAGCCAGGCATAGTGAATTGCTGGCCCTTCTTGAGACTGCTGAGGAATGATCCTGTGTTAGCCATAGTCCTTCCTCCTAGTATTCGATGGTATTCACCACTCTCCGGATGCGAAGGTGCTGTGCTCCGATATAGAGCCATGCAATGCCATCCTTCCTCTGCCTCTTCTCGGTGACATAGATCTTCACCGGTGCAAGCCTCTTATTCTCCTCCCGAATCTTCATGCAGTATCTCTCCAGATCCATCTGAATATCTTCGAGAGCAGCCTCACTCACAAGATTGTACAGGTACTTTTCCTGTGCATACTTCATCACTGCATCTTCTGCCTTCGGCCTGCCAGCAGCCACATAGTAGTCATAGATAAACCACATCGGGTATTTCTCATCCATGTATCCCATAGCTTGCCCTCCTATCCAATGAAGTCCACACTGAGGCCATGCTCACCCATGCTGAGGATGAAACCATCAGCAATGAGCTGCTTGATGACAGCAGGCACACATTTATTGATGTGGATGGTCCACTTCTTGGTGCCAAGGTCACCTACAAAGTCATTCACCGGCTGATTGATGGTGATCTGTGAAGAATAGTGGCTGGAGATGATTTCCAGAGCCTTGAGAAATTGTCCTTGTGTCATAATGAATCGGTTTTAATTGTTAAATTTGCATGTGGTTTTGTCCAACATTTGTCCAACCACAGTGCAAATATAGACAATTATCTTGAATAATCAAGACAAAAATCAATATTTTTTATGACCGAGAAGGAAAAAATTAAGATGTACCTTGAAAATCAAGGTATTAGCAAGAACAAATTTTACCAGGTGACAGGCCTTGGGATAGGCTTCTTGGATAGTGGAAAGAGCCTCGGAGTAGATAAGCTGAAGATAATTATCAATAAGTATCCCAGTTTATCTCTCAGGTGGCTAGTGATGGATGAAGGAGAGATGATTGCCACAGAAGCACCGGCACAGAGGCCTGGAGATGAGAGCTGGATGAAAGAAGTAATCCAGAATCAAGCTGCAGCATTGAATCGGTTATCGGCAAAGATAGAGCAGCTTGAGAAGGAAAGGGGGATGCTTGTCAAAGGAGATGCCCATTCTGCACACTCCGGAGCCGTAAATCCATAGTTTCCTGATGCTTGTCTCTGAGACAGAATTGAGACAGGCCCTGGGCAAATTGTCCAAAGCCTGTATTGAATATCAATGAGTTATGAGAGCAAAATATGAGGGAGAGAAACCCACTCCCGCTACAAAAAAGCACCCAAAGAATTCAGAATCAGCTAATTACCCCTCCGAATTCACAAAGTGCCGAGACACAAATGAGACACCATTTTTCTTTCGAGCTACCGGCCCGAAAGAAAAAAAAATGCTTTCTACCGGCCACCATCTCCTACCTGCTTCCATCAGGTCCTACACCATGCCACAGCTCTCCTGTGCAAAGTGCTACTGGTACATCTCCTTCCATGCCTTTGATCCTGCCATCGGCAAGCTCAGAAGGAAGAGGATCCGTATCTCTCCAAAGTTCACCAAGGTCTCAGACAGGAGGAAGTATGCCAATGACCTCCTGGAGAGAATCACCCTGGAGCTCCAGCAAGGATGGAATCCCTGGATGAATTATGCAGCTCCGGAACAGTATGCCACCTGGCAGGAGATCTGTGATAAATACAGGTCATTCCTCGGCAAGTGCAAGGCCGATGAAGTGCTCCGGCTCAAGACATGGAAGGGATACACCTCCTTCTTCGATGTGTTCAATGCCTGGAATGAATCACAGGCCTCTCCAATCAGATATGTGTACCAATTCGATGCAAGGCTCCTTGGCCGGTTTGTGGACTGGCTGTGGCTGGATAAGGGCCTCTCGGTCCGTACCAGGGACAATTATGTCGGATGGATCCGGACCTTCTGCAAGTGGCTCCTCTCTCACAGCTTTGTGGATTCGGATCCATCGGCCAGCCTGCAGACTCTTGGAAGCCAGAGAGCCGGTAAGAAGAATCGCACAGTCCTGCCTCCGGAAGCTATGGCAAAGCTGAAGGACCACCTGGTGGCCACCAATAAGCACTACCTCCTTGCCTGCTATATCCTGTACTACTGCTTCATCCGGCCCAATGAGATGAGCTACATCCAGCTTGGCCACATCTCCATCAAGAGAGGCACCATCTATATCCCTGGCCACATCTCCAAGAATGGGAAGGATGGCACAGTGACATTGCCGGATGTGGTGCTCAAGCTCATGATAGACCTGGAAATCTTCTCCCATCCGGATAGTGACTACTTATTCTCTCACTCGCTAAAACCAGGACCAGAGCACCACTCCTCAAAGCAATTCACTGACTACTGGAGCCACTATGTGAGGAAGCAGCTCCGCTTCCCTCCGGAGTGGAAATTCTACAGCCTCAAGGATACCGGCATCACTGACCTCATCAGGGAGAATACTGACCTCCTATCTGTGAGGAATCAGGCAAGGCACCACTCCCTGCTCATGACTGACATCTACACACCACATGACATCGAGCAGGCCAATGAAGCTATCCGGCACAGGAAGGCTGCATTTTAGCGAGTAAAATAATACCAGAAGAGGCTTGCTTCACAGCAGGCCTCTTCCACAAAACCGATTCAATAATATCAAAACAGATTGGTATTTATCTCTTGAAGTAGAGCCGGATCAGGAAGAAGATCAGAGCTCCGGCAAGCAAGGCCCAGAGGACCTTACCGGAGCCGATCCAAAACTTCTGCCACCAGGATAGCTCTCTCGGAATGTATTCGATGATGGTCTCCTGGTGGTCCTCCTCATGAGTCTGCTGCTGCACCTCGGAATGGTGGTGCTCTTCCACCGGCACAGTGGTGCTGACAGTGCTGCCCTTCTTATTCTCCAAGCTGTGATGAAGGAAGCCGAGATAGTCAATGTAAGCCACACTTTCTGCCACACTGGTCTCCAGATGAGATGAGTCCTGAGCAGGGACTATCTCTCTCATCACTTCCACCGGCACCGGCACTTCCACCGGCACATACTTTATGGCCACAGAGTCCTTGATGTGCAGCACCAGGGAATCCTTCACATTGGTCTCTTCCTTTGGCTGGAAGTGTCGGCACACTCCACACCCTTGGAGGATGAGGAGTGCGAGGAGTATGGCTGATATCTTTCTCATTCCACTACAAGCTGGATTTGGTCACCGGCCTTCCAGGCTGGGATGAAGAATTCATCCATCAGCCGGTAATAGGCCTTGGTGCTGTTGATTACTTTTCCTACCACCTTATTCTCACCAGGACCGATGCAGCCAAGGGATTCCTCTGCAGTGTTGAATGGATGGATGAGCACGCCATCGAAGCCTTTCACATCCTGCACCCTGGGCACCACACCATACTTCTTAAACCAGGCCCGATTCCGAAACTTGGGAGAATCACCCATGATGATCCGGTAGGTGCCGGTGGGGATGGCAGTCTCACCATATACCTTGACCTTCTGGATCTGCTCAAGAGTCATGCTGTCATCGAGGCCTCTGTCCTGGTCCTCGATACTGTCACAGAATCTACTGCCATCACAGTAGATTCTCCCGATGGTGTAGCTAGGCTTCCTGGCTACCCTCTTCACCTTGATTGTTCTCATCTGGTGCTTCAGTTTGTTGATGATTGTGCCTTCCTCTGGTGACCTCTACAGTCATGTCTCCTTTGGTGAATTTCGCACTTTTCAGTGATTCGAGTAGTATGGGAGCCTGGCCCAAAGTGGCAAAGCCTAGGAGCATGCCCACAGCCTTTAGCAAAGAGCCATCGATGACTCCCATCGGGGGAACAAAGAATCCACCAATGAAAAGACATACTGATGTGAGTAGGCATACCCAAAATGCAAGTGTCTTTTTCATGGCGCATACGGATTAAAAATTACTTTCTATACTAGGTCCAATCATTGAGATTGATTACTTGGAAATTGAAACCACCTCCCCAGTTATTGGTGTTGTCATCGGCCAGCTCTACCTGGAAGTAGCCACTGTACTGATTCACCAGTGTGGCCTTTAGGATGTAGTCAGATGTGGTACCATAAGGCCTTCCATACGGAGTGAGCATCACCATATAGTCAGAAGCTGACAGGCCCCATGTGACTGGGATATTCACCTGATATCGGCCTGTCACCGAAGTGACCACAGACACACTCATGGAGCTTCCATCGAAGGTCTTAACTGTGGAAGTGCAGCCAGGATTCGTATCGGTGCCGGAGAATCTCACAGAGCCATTGGCCAGCACTAGCTGCTTCCGGCCATACTGCTTCTCGGTCTCGATGTTGAGCCGATTTGTCACCAGCCAGCCATAGAAGGTATTGTCCTCACCGATGCCCAGGAGCTCCACAGCTTCTCTGGAGGCAAGTTTAAGGCTGCTTTTCTTCTTCCCATCCTCGAAGAAATACTTTCCTGAAGGGGCATCAATCTCCACAGCTCCTTCAGACAGAGTGCCATTGTACCGGTGAGTTGTGATCCACACCCTTCTGCCATTCTGGCCCACATCCCAGGGGAATCCTCCGGCAGCTAGCACCCAGCTTCCACCACCGGCCATCAGCAGATTGTCATGGAGCTGTGCAGCAGATGACTCATCCCATGACCAGGAGCCATCATACCTCACAAATGGGCACCTGCTGGTGCCGAAGATCTTCACATCCTGCAGGTAGGCATCGTATGCCTTCAGTAGTCCACCCTCGATGATCTGCACCTTGCCATCGGTGGTGTACATGTGCCTGACTGTAAGATTGTTCAGGAAGGCCTCATTGGCACAGAGCATATTCACAAAAAGCATCTCCAGTCCCTGCTGCCATTCCCAGTAGGCATTGCTGCCACTCTGAGTCGGAGCATGAGTCTGAGATGCTGGATAGCTCTGCACACACCGGAAGAATTGCTGGTATCCCACATGGAAGGCCACATCATAGAATTCCTCACCGGCAGCACCGGAGAGATAGGCCCTTCCGGTGGTGTAGGTGCAGAATCGCACCTTCGCACCGGCAGCACCAGGAGTGCCATCCTTGGCCTTTCTCCTGACAATCATGTGAGCTCTGGCAGTGGTCATAGGTTACTCTCCCTGGATCTGATTCACTGCAATGTGGGCCACCTCCTTGGCATGGCTTCTCCAGTCCTGGAAGGCAGCATACTCGGCAAGGTATTCGGCCTTCTTCTCCGGAGTGATGCCGGAATTCTTGTCCTTGGCCAGCTCATAATTTGCGAGGATGGCCTGGTAGGAATCCGGAGAGTAGTGGTCATTGATGATGGCAGATACTATCTCACCATAGGAATTGCCAGCCACATCAATGCTCTCACAGGCCTTCAGATCCTCCGGATAGGATTCCTCACCTTCCGGCACCTGAGGCTCCGAGAAATCGAAGAAGAGGCGCACAAGGTGGCCCTCAATAATGACATACACTCCACTCTCAGGAATGTCTGCAATGTGCATCAGTGTTTTCATATTACTATAGCTTTATGATTACTCTTCAAAGAAGTATGTGGATTTGCCATCTCCGAAGGACCGCTTCCTGATGATGACATTCTCCACAGGGAAGATCTTCTGGCCAGCCTTCTCGGCATCCCTGGCCAGCTCCAGCACATTCTTGATCTCGAATGCACTGGTCATGAATTTACACTGCTCACCATCCTTGATGATGAGCACAGCATACCGGTCATCTCCCTTGGAGGTCTTGATACCGGCCTCGAAGTCCACCACCGTCACAGGTACATTCAGTACATCTGTGATGGCCACATTCTTGGCAGAGAAGTATTTCTTCCCATCCTTGGTCTTTTTGGTGGCCCTTATACCTTTGTCGGCAAAGCTCATATCGTTATTCGTTATTACATTCCACAAATGCTTACAGTTGCCCCACTTGCACCATCCCCAATAGGATGCTTTTACCTGCTTGAGTTTCTGCTCACTCTTTGTGGCCTTTACTTTTACTGCAAAGTTATGCTTCACACTTTTCCGAAGTCGGACATTTTCTCTGGAGAATACATATCCAAGATAATCAATCCTTCTTCCTTTTATGACCGGCTCCTCTCTGCCGTTTCCTTTTCTTTTTTCCATAGGTTTTGTGAGCTATGGGAGCTACTATGTAGGAGGCTTTTACCAAAAGGCCCAGCTCTGAAGAGAGACGGTCATATTCGTTGAATTGTGCCCAGGCTTCAGCCTTGCTCCTTGCCAAGCCAACAGTGTCATCATTATTCCGGAGATAACACTTGCAGTGCACAACCTCCTTCATGTGATGGTCTATCTTGCTGACTGTTAGATTGGCTATAGGCTGGCTTGGATATCCTCCGATGGGCACTCCTCGCACATTTTCTTTCCTGCTCATCATTAAGCATATCAATAATCTCCTGACCAGAGTCATAATTGAAGATGGCAAGCTCCATCAGCTTTAGGAATCTCTCATCCTTGAATTTCCTCCTGAGTGGAGCCATTGCCACCTCATGAAGTGTGCTCTGGTAGAATTTCTTGTAATCAGCCTTCCAGAAGTATTTATACTCCGGATATCTCCGGAGCATCATCTTCAGCCTCCTTACACCATGATGAATTCCCTTACCAGGCACACAGGCGAATGTATCAAAGATGAGATTCTTATACACATCCGGACCTATCACCCTCATGATGGCATGGTGAAGAATTCTCCAAGGAAAGTATTTCTGCTTTCCAATCTTCCTCTCCTTGCCTGAGTCATTGTGTATGTCCATATCCTCATAGTCTGGATCTGGGAAGTCAAGCTCCAGTATCATTCTCCGGAGCTCTAGAAGATCCTCCTCGGCCCGAAGGTTATGCCTCCGGATGTGCCGATTCTTCTTCACCTTTCCTGCCTGAGCTTCCTTATCGGCAGCTCTCAGATTGTCCATGTCTGCAATCTGCTCAAAGATATGTCCTTTTCGCTTTGGCATTGTTATTCGATTTTGTCACCATACTGGCCATGTCTCAGGCCCAAAATAAGTCGAGTCCGCTTGCAATGACTCGATGCCCCAGAGCTTCCGAAACTTAACTAGTTAAGTCCTACTAGCACTGCTTGCTTTGCCATTACTGGCATTGCCTTTCAGCTTGAAATGTTTTGACATCGAAGCCGAATATCGGCTCCTACTTTGCACTACTAAGATGCAAGGTCAAGGTGCAGGGGATGTGTTTTTCTATCATTGTATGGCGAGAGCCGATATTCGCATTCGAGTTCGACCAGGCGTTATTCGAGTTCGCATAGGCGAGACCGCAGTTCGCACCGTTATTCGCATTACCGCCCCAGTAGACCACCTCAGCTCTCATCCCCTTCTACCTACCATCCTCACTTGTCAGCTCTCGGCCTCCCCTCTCCGGAGAGAAGGGAGGCAGGAGGATGGATTACCAAAGCTAATACACTTGGCTTGGGAATTCCATTGATTCAAAGAGCTTGACAGACCTGGCTAGCTTTCAGCTACCAGCTCTCTTCCGGACATGACGGTCAATTCGCCATAATAGGCAAGGCGAGAGCCGATAAGC
>Ga0310691_10001456_pt1 | contig 36029 bp, 26 predicted proteins | sample 176DNAGHGlowgp2_FD_203887 | JGI IMG/M metagenome (GOLD analysis project Ga0310691, IMG submission 203887) | Sheep rumen microbial communities from Palmerston North, Manawatu-Wanganui, New Zealand - 1766 DNA GHGlow gp2 (v2) (version 2) | ecosystem: Host-associated > Mammals > Digestive system >... | reverse complement strand
GCAAAGGTACAACAAAAATTGCATATATGCAAGTTTTGAGTGAGAAATTTTAACAAATAGAATAATTATTCTATTGTTCTGGGGGCGTTTATGCACTCGGGTGCTTGCACACGGAGGGTATAGACGGGCTCGGGACATAGGGCTTCTGCCCTGTTAAAATTTATCACTCTGCTTGCATATATTCCGCAAGACGCGACTGTACTTTCGAAGCTGGTGAAGAAGCCAATTGACTTTTGGCTTCGAAAGGGAAGGCTGGCGGGGAGCCTAAGCCGACCGAGAACAAATTATAAAAAGGGGAGGAGGTCGAAGGTACACAAAAAATCCCACATACGCAAATGTACATGGGATTTTTTTGAAAAACTACTTCATTTGTGCTCCCTGAACGGTATAAATCTTCCCGCCGCGGAAGATGTAAACATGCCCTTCGTGGAGTATTTTCTGCGGTTGGTCACCTTCCACACGGATGTCTTCGATACCTTGGCCTTTTTCACAGAAGACAGCGGTTATGGATACGTTCTTTCCGTTCTCAACCGTTATATAGCGTGGGTTCGCTGTGTTGCCGTCTGACCATTCTACGAACTCATAGCCTTCGGCAGGTTCTGCGGTGATGGTCAGTTCGGTACCCTCGGCATACCATCCGGATGTGAAATTAGTTATCGTTCCTTGTCCTTCGGTAGCGGAAGCATTGATAATCGCGCCCTTCGGCATCTGGCTGTTATCTATTTCCACAATCGGGTCGAGATAAACGTTATGAGCCGGCATGATAATCAGACGCGGGTTATCGGTGTTGCCGTCAGACCAGCTGACAAACTTATATCCCGTAGCCGGATAAGCATACAAGTTAAAGTGTGTTCCTTCAAAGAAGGAAAGGCCAAAGTCGCTTGTCAAACAGAGACTCTCCAACGAAGGCGTGATATAGTTGATTTCATACTTCGGCGAGTCATCCAAGATACCCAGGGATTTGTCGCTTATCGAACCCCATTGTATACTCGCGTTGTTCAGACTAAGGTTCGCTGCCTGGTCTGTTTTGTTGGTAACCTTATATCCCAGACCTGCACTTTCGCCTACGCCGGAGTTAATGTACAAGTTCGCTCCGTCAACGATCAGAGACGGAGTAACACCTGCCAGCAACACTGCGGTTTTGAAATTGTCTTTACCCCAGTCGGTGGTGTTCTTGAGGTTGAGCGTCAAGTCCATATGCCCGGTCACTGTAAGCGGTTTGCTAAAGTTCGCCGCGTACATATTCTGTGCCGTGAGGGTAACACCATGATACGTAGTACCGGTAAAAGTCATACCTTTGGTGCCTACGATGGCATTACGAAGGGTATTGTCTGTCGTGGTACAGATTGCCTCAACCTTATGGTTACCCACATTGACGATTAACGGTTCATCCGTGCCGCTTCCGGCCCAATCTTCGATGAAGCCATCATTAGTGATGTTGTACGTAGCATCCTTCATGACGGTCAGCGTACGTGTCGCGTGGTCGTAACACCAGACGCCGTCGCCGAGGATATCTGCAGAGTTCGAACCGGTTACTTGCGTACCGCACACCCAAAGTGAGATTGCGTCAGCGGGCGGTGCTACACGGAAATGGGCTATGAGCGTTTCGTCTTTAGTTACCGTCCATTGCGAGATAGCGCCTTGTACCTGTCCGTCCGCGGTGGTCCAATAGAGGAACTGATACCCTTCGTTCGGCGTAGCGGTGATCGTTACGGTTTGGCCTTGCTCGATATGCGTGCCGCCACCGGAGACCGTCCCCATTGTCTCGTCCTCCGAAACGACAGTGATATCGTAGTAATTGATTACCTCATCTGCCTCGAAGAGAGCATACAGAATGGTGTCTTGCGTCACGACGAAGGTATAAGGGTTCTCGGTCACGCCGTTGGACCAGCGAAGGAAATGATAACCGCTGTTAGGCGTAGCGATAGCGGTATGCGACGCTCCTTCCGCCACATAAGCGTCACCGTTGGTAGAACCGGCATTGTAATCATTGGGCTCCACCCAAACGACATATTTGGTGATATTCGGCTCCACCTGAATGACGTCGTTATCCTTGAACGAACCGGTTTTGATGGTAGCATTGACGACACTGCCGTAGGTACAATCTACGACCGGTTTCTTTCCCCATGCGTCGAACCAGCTGTTATTGACCCACATATCGTGACATTTGACAGCGGATTGCGGCGTATGACCGATCTCGTTGTTGTAGCATAACAGCCGTACGCGGTTGGTGAGCGTCAGGCGGTGTCCGTCCAGCGTGATAGCGGTGTTATCGCCCGGCTTCATTACTAATGCGTCGCCATCCTCCTCGGTCAAGGCAAAATGGTTCGAAGTGATAGTGAGGTCACCGTTGGTACCGACGATAGAGCCTTCGATGCGCCAGTGACCATCCACGACGATTCTTAAATCAAAATCCGAGAACTGAATACCGCTCAGCACATTGGTCGGATTGGAAAGGGTCTTGAGATAGAGGGTATTGGTGGCGTAGTCAAAGGAAGCCTTGAACTCTTCCCACGGCATAATATCGGTGCAGTTGTCTTTGGTAACAGCAATCCCACTGACGGAAAGATCCGGCTCATAGGCAAAGCGGACGGTTTTGTCGGCCAGGTCTTGCGTCTTAAGGGCATTAACCGTAGTCTGCGTGCCGTTCATATAGACCTTCACGCCGTCTGCCACGCCGTTGAAATTATTAAGATGATCCTCCGAAGCGATACCGTAGATAGTACCATCTTTCAATGTACCGGAGAAGCCTTTGGGGTATGTTAAAGCAGGGACAGCCATTATTTCTGTTCCGATAGAACCTCCATAGAGATTAATGTTCATTGGATTGCCGGTATATTTGACATACACTCGCTCTAATTGTGGCTCATAATTAGACCATTGTACCGGATTCATGGATAATTGTAAATCTCGTATTGTAGCGTAAGAGTCCACATATGTCTCTATAAAAAACGTTTTGCTGTACAAAATATTAGCTGAACCTCCATATAAGTTTACCGTCATATTAGGTGCTTCCACATGTCCTCCTCCGGAATAAAGAAGATTATTGGATAACAAGTTGGAATACTTTACATTGGGGACAATTGTCGGGAAACCCTGTATAGCACTACATTCTGCATCTTGATTGCCATAATTTTGTGCTATCAGCTTTCCACCATAAATGTTGACAACACAATTTTTTGTTGCTATGTAATCTCTCGTGTCATAACTATTAGCGACACATGCAGAATTAATGCCAAATGAACCACCATCAAAATGTTCAGGATTTGTGGCTAAGGAAAAGTTGGCATGGCAATCATTAATCATACGACCGGTACCTCTACTATCGCAAATGTTCAACGTAGTATTATTGAACATAGTTATTATACGCGAAATTGGAGCCGTATTGACAACAAGATGTTTTAATGTATATCCGTTTAAATCCAACGTACGTGTTGTTCCGGCATAAACGTTTAGAGTGTAATTGGCATTTATTCCTAAAGAAAATGTAATATCGGCAGTCAAGCGGATAGTATCTTGGTTTGTTAGAGAAATATTGGGAGATGCCGGGTCTTTCCCATTAGTGAACGCGGTTACTAATTCGTCATACGTACTGACGTTAACGACCTTCGCCTTTGCGGGAATGGAAACCATCAGCGCGCATAGCGCCAAAGCCATTGAGTAAAGAATACGTTTCATAATAAATAAAACTTAATGGTTAATACTGTTATTTTAGGTGATTGTTTGTACAAAAAAAGCGGCATCATTTCGACGCTGCAAAATTACTGCTTTTCAGGTACATACGCAAGTACCTATAACTCGCATTTTACGGCGCTTGCGGCAATAAGGTGTTCTTATCTCGCGATGCTCTCGCCCTTAACTCGGATTAACACTTCGTTAGCCATCCTATGTTAAACTTTATTTTTACGCGAACCGGCAAACTGTTGGGCGAAGCGCTGTTGGTTCGCGGCCTCTGCCGGCGTTTTGACGTGTTGCGAGCGGTCCGGACATTTCTGTATAATCTGCTGACCTCTGTACTTCCGGAAGTAAAAACCGTCTTGCCGTAATTTACCTGTTAGGCTGTCAATGGGAATGATTAACTCTACTTTCATAATGTTTTACTTATTCTTTGCTTTCTTTTTGCTGTTAAACCCGCGACCATCTCGCGACCATTACGGACGTCTCTGTACGGTCTCTGTACCGCTGTTTGGCAGTGGTGGCCCGGCCTCTTAGTAGGTCTATTCCTATTATATAGGGAATAGACTACTCTACTAAGGGGGCCCTGCGGGGCTACCCGCCAAAATCCAACTGTTCAAAAATGCTCTTTTGTTCCATTTCCATAGTCGTTTAATTATATTTTTTAGGGCTCCCAATGATTTTTAATCCTTGGGAAGAGGAGGAATTGCGGCAACCTATCTGAGTCACAGAGTGACGAAACGTGTTGCGAGCCAATTCCGACGACAAAGGTACTACTTCTTTTTGATATGCTAAATTCTATCTGCCACAAACTGCATTCCATTGAAAATCCGGAGTATAAAGAGCCGGCAAATACCCCATGTGATAGGGTGGATATTGAGCTTGCTTTAGGGCGGCCGTCCGCTCGGTCTACATCACTTCACCTCTGCGCCGAGGGCATTATAAGTTTTTCCATTCCGCTCGATGAGCAACTGACCGTCTTTAATCAGTTTCTTTCCTCTTCCCTTCAGGGAGGAGTCGGAGGTAGGATCTTCGATACCTTGTTCATCGCTCATCTCGACGATATTAAAACCAAACCAGCCGTTGGACCGGTACGCCAGGAAAGATCCTTTGGGCACATAGAGCGTGATGTTTTCGCGCGTCACATTGAGGAACGAGTTCTGCTCAATTTGAGGCGGCTCTACTGCGTAGCAGTAAATAGTCTGCAGTCCGGTACATCCCTGGAATGCCATTGAGCCTATCACCGAAGTGGAAGCCGGCAGAGAGAGCATCTTCATACCGGTACAGTGTGCAAATGCTTTCTCTCCGATCGTCAGCAGACCGTCGTTCAGGGCAACGCTATCCAGTCCGTAACATTGATAGAAAGCGAAAGGAGAGATACGCTGGATAACCACATTCTCCCATTTAAAGTCCTTCAGCGCGGAACATTGATAGAAAGCATAATCGCCGATATTGGTGATAGTACCCATTATTGCTTTGAACTCCACCTTCTCCAGCGCCGAACAGAACTGAAAAGCATTGTTACCAATGTACGTCGTACCCTTGGCTAGACTAATCCATTTAAGGGGGCTATAACGAAAAGCCTTTTCACCTATACCCACTACATTATAATAGACAGTCTGCGAATAGTCTGCCACATGAAAATAATCAGGCACTACCACATACGGATAGGTAGAAAGACTTTGATAGTTCTCGCTATTATCTTTATCATACGTCACATATGCCGTTTCCGTACTTTCGTTCTTTTCGTAATACAGCGGATCCTTGTAAATCCTGGCGTTTGCAACGGTTGTGCAACACAAAGCCGCAGCAAGGAATAAATACATTTTTTTCATAATTGTATATCGTTCATTCGTTCACTATTCCATTACTATTATTTCACCTCTGCGCCGAGGGCATTATAAGTTTTTCCATTCCGCTCGATGAGCAACTGACCGTCTTTGATCAGCTTCTTTCCTCTTCCCTTCAGGGAGGAGTCGGAGGTAGGATCTTCGATACCTTGCAGAGCGGCTACTTCGCGTACCGGGCGGATAGAGCAACCTTTGGTTTTAGAAGGCGCGAAAGCGATAGTAGGAGCAAAGTTATCCGTCAAATAGAGGAAACCTCCCATGCCTGTATTAACATCCGGTGTCCAATAGCATCCACGTTGTTTCAGGTATTCAATCGTACCATCGTTGCGTGTTCCTGCGGCGGGAAGGAAGACTGCACCTTGCCCTTCATAGATATTTCTCCAATCACCCAAACTCAGCTTGTTGGAGGCATATGTAGCGGAAGGATCCGTATTGACCTTTCCCCATGCTAATTCGGGAAAGTCATCCGGCATGATAAGATATCCTTGTACCGCTCCGTTCGGCAGGTCCTCAATGGTCACGCGCGCTTTGAGATATCCGGCTTTCGGACGCTTGAAGAGGAGATAATTCCATTCTTCCTCATTGAGTAGGAACCACTCGGATGCATGCGGACCTCCATTGAGCACCTGGTTCCATCCTTCGGCGCCGAAAAGCACCAAATCCGTCCATTCTACCGAATCTTTGCCTACGAGATTATTGTCCTCGCCCAAGTAATCATACTGCTCGTTCACAAAGAGCCAGAGCCCCGTATAGCCCTGATATTTGAGGTTGCCCGGCGCAAAGACTACATATCTATTTGCTGCGATGGAGAACTTGCCATCCAGTTCTTTGCTATCTATGCCTACGTATTGGAAATCTGCGTAAAGAATAGTCACCTCGTCCATTTTCAAGAAATTGTAAACAGGCTTGTCATTTACCAATTCATTGGCACTATTATACCATCCTCGGAACTGATAATCCGGCGCCGCAAGCGCATTCAGTTCTATCGTCTCGCCATACGAAATCATCATCTTGATATCCGTCTTAAAGGGAGCACCGTACAAAAAGGCGATATTCCCCATATCCGCTTTCTTGACCATGAGCCAGAGTTTGCGCAACATCGTATCCAGCCATACATGCGTCTGCACATCCATCTTCGTGCCATTGGAGTTGCGGAAGAACTTGCCTCCGGCATCCACATATACCCCGTTTCTGAACTTGGAGTCCTCTATCGTGATTCTTCCGGAAACGCTCTCTTTATCACCCCGGTCGAAATAGATGCTTGCGCCGTTAATATTCAGATTCGTCGCGTAGATTTGCCCCGTACTGCTATAGCCGTACACTTTCAGGTCTATCGGTCCCAAGATATCCAAATCGCCGTAGACGGCTATCGGCGTGTTATTGCCGTTATGGGTAGTGATGGTCAGCGAAGCCGCGCTCCAGTTTTTGGACTCATGATAAATGGTCGTTTTGGCCAAGGAATAAATACCTGAGTAGCCGGCGTTATAGTGGTTGAGTGTAATGGTGTTGTTACCCAACAACTGAATCTTCATCTCCGCCATTATAAAAATCGCAGTACCTGATGTAACGGTAATGGATGCATTGTTGAGTGTGAGCGTTTTTGTCGCATCGTCGTAACTCACTTTGCCATCATTCAGGATGTCGGAGCAGTTAGCATCCGTTACTTGTATGCCTGCCACTTGCAGGCTGTAGTTAGCGGCGTTCACCATTGCACAGCAGAAGAGCGCTGCAAGAATCGTGTAGATTTTTCGCATAATAAATTGGTTTTGATTGATTATGTAATTATTTTAATTTACTGTTTGCATGCACAAAAAAGCAGCGTCATCTTGACGCTGCAAAATTACTGCATTTTTGGTACACCCACAAGTACCCAAAACTCGCATTTTTTTGCCGTTATAGCCGCTGTAACCAAATAGCCACAAACCGATCGTATATGATATAACCCTCATTTGCCGGATAAATATACTCCGTGGGCGTTTCTACTATCAAAACCTAATTTGGGCGCAAAGATCAGGTTCAGAACAAGAAATGTATACAAAGCCAGACGGCGAGGGCGATGAGGAGGAAGATGCCGGACATGCCCCAGACACCGAAATGTTCGCGCAGGAACACCGATATCTCATTCATATTGATGAGCGCCCATATACACAGCCCGGTGAAAATGATCACCATTATGCCGTACACAAGGGTCTTGCCGCGATAGCCCATCACGTCGATGAACCACGCGGTCAGTAACAGCCCTACGGCTCCTATTATCAATGCAGATAGTCTCATAATTTATAGTCGTTCACCACGTAGTTTCGTGGGTTTGAGTCGGCTAAGCGGAGTTCGCGGGTCATTGCCGCAGAAGGAGATAATCCGTCCGTCGTCTCCCACTTCCGCAAGGGGAGTTTCGCCGGACAGGATACGCCATTTGGCATCTCCGCCGGTATAAGGGATGGCATCAAAACCGCCGTCCTCGTGATAGTTATTGATATAACTCACAAGGTCTTCGAGTGTTGCAAAATCCGCCCAATCGATATGCAAACTCTTGTTGATATAATCATCCGCCGCGCAGACACTTTCGCGGGTATAAACCATATGAAGCGTCTCGCCTTCGTCCTTTTGGGAGGATTTCTCATCCATCTTCTTCCTGCGGGCTTGGTAGTCTTCCAGTTCAAAAGCTTTGCGCTCAAGGTCATCCATATAAAACTCCATATCGCTGTCCTGTCCATGGTCATGTGCCACAGCAGTACAGAGCAGTTTGCAGAAATGCGCTGCATCCAGTTCGCGCCCGGTGATAGTTTGGATCGTACCCTTCGGATTCTTCTGAAAATAACGGCATGTAGCATCTACATTCTCCCCCTGCCGGATGACGACATGAAGACTGTAACTGTCAATCGTAGCAAACGGTTCCCTGCCGTCATAACCGAAGTCGTACACCCTGCCTTTGTATCTCAACCGCGCTATCTCGTCTTCCAAATAGAGGCGTGCGTCATCATCTTCGTAGATGGTTATTCCCGTTTCCTTTTGCGGTTCGTCTTTTGGGTCAAAGGCTTTTTCGAGTTCTTGGAGGTTGAAGTCTTTCTTGCCGGATCGGAGGGCGTACGCCATCATCTCGCAGAAGGTCTTGGTGTCGCAGGGTCGGCCGAAAGGTGTGAACGTCTTTCCGCTCTTCCAGTCATCGGCATAGGCTGCCAGAACGGCCCCTCGGGTACCGTGGATGCGCAGTTTGGCTTGTTTGCGTCCGTAGTATCCGGGAATGAAGAAATAGAGTGCATCGGCTTCTTCGACATTATCGCAGAGGTGGTATTTATGGCCATCGACAATCATATATAGTATCTCGTGCTCATAGTGGTGCTCCTCGCGTCCGCCTTCCTCCTCGCCATACCTGCCGAACTCAATGCCTTTTTCCTTATACCATACTTCGCGCGTCTCAAAGCGTGTCAACTCATCTACCTTGCTTTCCAACTCATCTATCTGCCAATCGTAGCCATCGTCAATAGCGGTAGTAAGAAGCAAGCAGAAATGCTTCGCGTCATGCTTCCGACCGGTGATTGTGCTGCACCGATAGTTCGGATTCTTGCGGAACTGCTCACACTCATACTCTATATCAAACGAGTTATGGATATACGCCACCGCCTCCCCTTTGTGTAATATGATTGCCATCGGTTCATGGCCATCACAACCAAAGCGGTATATCTGACCCTTGTAGCGCAGGCTCAGTCCGTCGGGTTCGAATGACAAGAGCCGGCAACTATCCTCGTATATCACATCGGGTTTGGGCGCAGGTTTTTGGGGCCTGGGCGCAGGTTTCTGCACTTTCTCTTTTTTGTTCTCGCGATACCAGAGCACCGCCGCGATGATTACTATGATAGTAAGGATAGTTATCATGGGCAGGTGGTTAGGAGGTTCGCACAGATCCATTCTTCGTCCATCCATCCAAAGACGGCATAGTACTGCGGGCTCTCTTCCCAGTCCCAGTTATTCGGGTTCGTGCGGCAAAGGACGCGACGCGTCTTGGGGTCAGCATCCACCACGTCCAGATGGCAGGACACTTTCAGTTTGTCCCATACTTTCTTGCCCTCGGACTCTTTGTACATCTTGATGGTCTGACCGCCGTAGTTACGGGAGATGAAACTGACCGAATCGGTCTTGATGATCGGATAGCGCATGCCGGCAAAAGGGTCTTTATAGCGCGAGGCGGCAGGGATTGGATCTCCGTTCTCGTCCTCTTCGTCCAGATACATCGTCATATCTTCGTCCAGGCACCAGTGGCTCAGTACGATCCACCAGCCGTCGTGCAAAGGATAGAGATTGCCCTCGAAGGCGTATCCCATATAGTCGAAACAGAGATAGAAAGCGTCCTTCTCTTGGATATCCGCCGGCAACGTCTTCAGTTCGCCCATCGGTACGGTCCAGTACTCAACAGTACGCTTGGCGTCTTTTTCCTGTCCGGGTACAATGAGATCACTAGCTATTTGGTCTTTGTCGGCGGGTGTCCATTCGAAGAGGTCTTCCTCATCCACCCAGGAACGGAAAGCCGTCATGTTACCTTCGCGGTCGAACTCGTAGCGGTTTCCCCACTTCCTTCCATCGGACTTCCATTGATGGCTGACCGCCTTCACGCCTACCGGCAGATCGAAGAGCGCTATATCCTTATAATATTTAATTTCGCGCACGATCACGCTCGCGCACGTGTAACCGTCTTCGCTGGTATGAACTTCCTCGATCCAGTTGCCGTAACGGTCATATCGGATACCGAAATAATTGCTTGTCTCGCCATCCGGCGTCCACTGGCTAAAACAGAAGGTGGTGTCGCCGTATTCCCTTTCCGCTTTATCCCGGAAAGTTGCACCCTTGTACTGAGGCGGGAAGAGTTCGAGCGTTAGATCTGCCCACTCATCCACCGTATTATGATCGGCATTATAGGTCTCGAGGAAGATGATTTTTCCCTGCTCGTCGTACGCGTAGCGATAATGCGCCCAGAGGCCGAAGACACAACCCCCATTCTCGAAGAAAGGATGTGTGTACTCGTAGTATTCCGTCAGTCTCCCTCGCTCGTCAAAACGCCAGATGGTCTTGCCGTAGTTATTATAATCATACTCCACCACTTCTGCCACCGGCCCGTGCAGGCCGAACCATGCCAAATGGTCCTCCGGCACCGAGTCGCGCGGCACAGCCAACTCTGCCTTTGCCGCAACATAGGACAAGGAGCAAAGCACAAAGACTAAAAGACGCCTCATCATTTCTGCACTTCAGGAGTGATACGTACGCGTTTAGCCGGAGTACCATCTCCGAAGCAGACACAGCGTTTCTCCGCATCTACGATGCCCCCTTTCGGTTTCTCCATCCAACTGCCGTTGAGGTTCAACTGCGTCGTTTCTATAGCCAGGAAGGCGGTCGTGACGTCTGCCAGAAGGGTGCCGCCATTAACTGTGATAAGCGGGCAAGAGAGAGCAAACATACCTTCTTGCGAGTTGCGGGAGAGGAGCTCCAGTTTGGCATTCTTATTCACCGTCAGCGCCGGGCATTGCAAGGCAGAACCGGAGATATTAGAAGTTATACTGAGCGTGTGCTCTCCTTCACTATCGACAATCAGGTTGTCTTTGAAGACCAACGCTGCTTTGAATTCTGCATTTCCTTTGAGCAAGATACGTAGGTCTTTTCCCGTTTCGAAGGTCACCTGTCCTTTGCTCAAACTATATCGGAAACCTTCCTCCAATATCAGGGTGTTGGTCGATTTTTCATACTTCACTTTACCGGCTTTGAGAACTTCCGAGGGAATTCCGGCACCTTTGGCCTGTGCGGTCATGGCAAAAAGCACTAATGCCACGACACAATAGAAAAACTTTTTCATGATAGTATATATTTAAATGATACCGTGCTCAAGTGCAAAACGGACGAGTTCTACAGAAGTAGAAAGGCCGAGTTTATTGAATATATTTGTCTTATGACTGTTCACGGCACGCAGCGATATATGCAGTTTCTCTGCGATCTCCTTCCCCAGCAGTCCGTCACAACATGCCCGGATTATCTCCACCTCTCGTTTGGTGAGTGCGGCTATATTCTGCTTGTTCAGTTTGGCATCCGTTATATCCCGGATAAGGATGGCTATATCGCGTCCGTAGAAAGGAACTCCCTGCGCCACCGTGTCAATAGCGCGCGTCACCTCGTCCAGCGAGCCTCTTTTGCTCACAAATCCATCAATACCAATCTGCAGGAGACGTATAAGGGTATATTCGCGATTATCTACCGACAGCACTACTATTTTTACCTCCGGATACTCTTTGCGCAAACGCTGAGCGACCTCAGCCCCATCCGTACCAGGCATAATCAAGTCCAGTAACAAGATGTCACAAGGCGTTCCTTGCTGCAAAGCAGCAAAAAGGTCTTCAGCCGAAGCCACACTAATGGTTATCTGGTGCGGAGTGTCGCGCAAGGTGGTGGCCACTCCAACACGCACTAATTCATGGTCATCTAAAATAGCGATATTCATAATTCACAGATTATCGTTGTTCCTTGTCCCGGGACTGATTCAATAGTCATCTTACCATTGTTGAGCCGAAGCAGTTCACGGCAAAGCAGTAGTCCGAACCCTGTTCCGCTTTCACCGTCCGTTCCGATGGACGAATGCACTTGCGTTGTGGCCGTCAGTACCTCATTTTGCTTGGCCTCGTCCATACCTTCTCCATGGTCGCGCACATAGAATCCATGATCCGTCGTTCCCACCTCCACCGTGCTGTTTTTGGGGGAAAATTTGATTGCATTCCCCAGTAAATTACGCAAGATAGTACGGAGCGAATCGCGGTCGGCCGTCACTAATACACGTTCTGCACGTATCTGCACCTCCACCTCTTTCAAAGTAGCCGCACTCTCTACATCTGTCACCGCCTCACGAATCAATGCGCTAAGGTCTAATCGCGCCGGGCGAATAGGGCGTAAGTTACGGTTCAGTTGGACTATCTCCTGCAGGTTGCGTAACAAATTCAACTGCCCGTCACTGGCAGCCAACAACTGCCCGATGCGAGTGCGCGTTTCTTTCTGCGAATAGGTGTCGTAGTTCGTATAGAGTTGCTTGAGAACCTGCTGCTGCGCCACGATAGGATTTCTCAAGTCATGACTTAATATACTATATTGGCGAGCCTTATCCGCTGCAGTTTGCTCAATGGCTTGTTTACGATGACGGAGTAAGACAATAAGGAAAATTAATAAAGCAACAACCAATAAAGCTAATATAGAGAAGGCCCACAACACTTTTTCCCGGGCCTTCTTTTGCTCCAGTTCCACTTGTTGGTCAGCCAACTGTTGTTCCTTGCGATAACTGTCGTATCGCACTTGTGCGATGGTCAACTGACGCTGACTCTCTTCACTCATCAGACTCTCATGCAGTTCTCTGGCACGTTCCAACCAGTGCAAGGCCTCTGTGCTCCGTCCAACAGACTTAGCACGCGAGTACAACCGATCGCAAGCTTCATACTCTTGCTTCTTCAGTCCTGTTTTGCGCGCGAGGGATGCGGCCTCTTCGTAACGCTCTAACTGCAAGAGGCACTGCACCTCTGTCATCATATTTCCCGTCTCACGCGCTATAGACAGAGCCTCTACTGTACACTCCCGGGCTTTTTTATGTCGACCTAATGCTTCGTATATATGCCCCAACTGCGCCAACCGCATTCCTACTTGCAGGCGGCGGTCTAAAGAACGGTCTATAGCCAAAGCATCTTCGGTCAATGCCAGCGCGTGATCCAAATCTGACCTCTTCGCCAACAGCACTTCACCTAACATAGCTTCGCGAATAGCAAGGGATTTAGGAGTGTGCGTGCTATCTTTTTGCAAAAGGTCTTGCTCAATAGCTATCGCGCGCTCGAGATATTCAATCGCCACCTCCTGTTGACCGGCAGATGAATAGATACCCGCCAGATTACCCAAAGAAGCAGATATATTCTCCGGATTACCATCCTGCTCATCAAAGCGCAGACAAGCCTCTCCATACTCCAAGGCTCGCTCATAGTCACCTAACCGATGATAACAATATAACAGACACGAATAGAACTCGCAACGAATATCCATCGAATCTTCCGGCACAGCCAGGAGACCATCGTTATTCACTGCCACCGCCTGGGGCAACGCACCAGACATAGCCAGCATATAGGCACTATCTACCAATGCCATGCTAGCCTCACGCAAGCCGGCACGCACGTTACACACACTCGCGAAAGTGAAGAAAAGAAATATGAAAAAACGCCGCTTCATAAAAAATCGACGCAAAGGTACGGGTTTTTAAGGAAATATACAAGTACCTTAAACTCGCATTTTACATTCTGCGTATCGAAGCCAGATGGTGGGTATATTGGTTCTGTTCTGCAGAAAAAATGCCGGTTCCATCGAGCTTTTCCACTTTTACGCGTCCCGAACAATGGATTACTCGCTCTGAGTCAATGGCAATACCAACGTGGGTCACACGTGTAGGATTAGCGGCACCATCATTCAAACCCTGATGATCAAAGAAAAGCAAATCGCCCGCCTGAATATTCCGGATAGAAGAAATCTTCCTACCTTGCGTAACTTGCTCGGAAGCATTGCGCTTGAGTTTTTTACCGAACAGGCTCATTATGACCTGCGTAAACCCCGAGCAATCCATGCCCATCGCATTCTTTCCTCCCCAAAGATACGGCACATTGATAAAAAACCGCACTGCTTGAAGCAGATTCTCTTGGTTCATTTCCTTCGGTTTCGTAAGGACCATCGCCGGGTCAATCCGAAAACCGACACCTAATACCTCAAAGCGGCCGTCTTGATAGTTCGGCAACGGTGTGGCAGCCGTCAGAGGGAGGGTCTGACCATTATTCTCACTAACCGCATATGTAATCGGGAAGGCAACTACTGCAGCCGTTTGAAGGGACAGGTGATGTGCTTTATATTCCTCTGCTTTCATCGACGTAATCATTTTTGCATCTACCCATCCTTCCTGTCCATCCAGATGCAATTTGACCCGATTCCATCGTTTTTTTTCTTCCAACACAGTACATGTCTCTCCAAACAACATCTGCGTTGTCTGCTCAGCCCCTTCGCGGGCTTCTGCCCGCACCGGTACAATACTATGCAGTGCTATAGCTACCATACTTCCTGAGGATGGTCGGAGGCTTTTTTCGGATAGTCAATTGAATAATGTAGTCCACGGCTTTCCTTGCGTTCAATGGCTTGACGCGTGATGAGATAGCCGACATTAATCATATTACGCAGCTCACATATATCTTTGGTGGCTTTGACTCGCTTGAAAAGGTCTTCCGTCTCTTCGTATAATACGTCCAAACGTTCCCACGCTCGGCGCAAACGCAAATCCGACCGCACTATACCTACATAAGTGGACATAATCTGCCCTACCTCCCTCACGTCTTGCGCAATGAGCACGCGCTCTTCAATAGAGAGTGTTCCTTCATCGTTCCAAGCAGGGATTTGTTCGTTGAAATCGTAGTTTTCCACCACACTCAGGCTATGTTTGGCTGCAAAATCAGCATAGACCACAGCCTCTATCAATGAGTTCGATGCCAGACGGTTTCCTCCATGTAGGCCGGTACATGAACACTCTCCTACAGCATACAACCGCTTGATGGTCGATTGACCGTCCAGATCCACTTTGATGCCACCGCACATATAGTGTGCACAAGGGGCAACCGGAATATATTGCTTTGTTATATCAATTCCTATACTCAGGCATTTTGCATATATATTTGGGAAATGATGTTTGGTTTCCTCCGGATCTTTATGTGTCACGTCCAGACATACATGGTCGATAGCATGTATCTTCATCTCATTATCTATAGCGCGAGCCACAATATCACGCGGCGCCAACGACAAACGCGGGTCGTATTTCTGCATAAACTCCTCACCATTAGGCAGGCGTAATATACCTCCATACCCGCGCATAGCTTCCGTGATAAGGTATGCCGGGTGTGTCTCTTTGGGGTTATAGAGACTTGTCGGATGGAACTGGACGAACTCCATGCCTTCCACTTGTCCCTTAGCACGATACACCATAGCAATACCATCTCCCGTTGCTATATTCGGATTTGTGGTTGTAGCATAGACCGCTCCCGTACCGCCAGTCGCCATCAGCGTGATGCGACTGAGGTAAGTATCAATTTTCTGCGTCTTTGGATTGAGAATATATGCTCCGTAGCACTCTATATCCGGCGTCCGACGGGTTACGCGTACACCCAAATGGTGTTGCGTGATAATCTCTACGGCGAAATGGTTTTCCAGCACCTCAATAAAAGGATTGTTACGCACTGCTTCCATCAGTCCTCGCTGAATCTCCGCACCAGTATCATCGGCATGATGCAGAATACGGAACTCCGAGTGACCGCCTTCGCGGTGGAGGTCGAAAGAGCCATCCTCTTTCTTATCGAAGTTAACCCCCCAGTTGACGAGTTCTTCAATGGCCTTGGGTGCATTGCGCACTACTTGCTCCACTGCCCGCGGGTCGCTCAACCAATCTCCCGCCACCATCGTATCGTGAATATGTTTCTCGAAATCATCAACTAACAGATTGGTCACAGAAGCAATACCGCCCTGTGCTTTGGCAGTATTCGCTTCTTCCAATGTCGTCTTACAACACAAAGCTATGCGGTATAGACCAGTCCGCGCCACTTTGAGCGCAAAACTCATACCGGCCACGCCGCCGCCTATAATCAAAAAATCGTATTTCTTTGTCATTTTATCTTGCTTTGCACAGGGCAAAGACACTAAAAGTTGCTCCTCTAAATTGTTTCATGGCTTTGAGACAACTACGCATCGTCTCGCCTGTTGTAATCAAGTCGTCCACCAACAAAATATGCTTATGGTAGAGTTGCTCAGGGTGATTAACGGCAAAAGCACCCGCCACATTGGTCTTTCTTCCTTCTGCGTCTTGCAGCGCTTGCTTTGGGGTATTTCTTACACGCGACACATGGGTTGTATCGACAGGTATGCCGGTTACCGCGCTAATTCCTCTCGCTATGTATTCCGATTGGTTGTACCCGCGTTCTCTCATGCGCTTCGGGTGTAGCGGCATTGGGATGATTACATCGATTTCATCGAAGAAATCCGCGTACATAAATTCCATTGCCGCCTCTCGCCCGAGTTGGAATCCAATCTCCGGTCGGTCTGCATATTTCATCTTATGCACCGCCTCTCTTATCGGGTGCTCTTTCTCAAAGAACAAATAGGCCGCAGCACGATCCAGATGCATCACGCGTTTCGCCGCCGCTTTACTCTTCACTTTTCCCCAGAGAACCATCTCCGTACTATTTTCCCTCAGTTGTGCCTGTTCTGTACGCGGCAAGTGCATTAGGCAGTCCGCGCATAAAACACCTGCCTTCTCACCGACATACGAGCCGCATATGGAGCAGGTGCGAGGGAAGAAAAGACTAAAGAGTGACACCGTTCTTAAAAATCGCTATCTCATGATAGCCATTCTTCTCATTATTGGTCTTTGCCCCGTTTGCCACTTCGATAACAAAGTCCGCGAAGCGTTTCGCCACTTGCTCCATCGGTTCACCTTCTGCAATCACACCGGCATTGAAATCAATCCAATTAGGTTTGTTTTTGTAGAGGTTTGAATTGGTGGATATTTTCATCGTCGGCACATAGGTCCCGAAAGGTGTACCGCGACCGGTGGTGAATAGCACCATGTGGCATCCGCAGGAAGCGAGAGCCGTGGAAGCCACGAGATCATTACCCGGCGCAGAGAGGAGGTTCAATCCTTTCACCTGCAAACGTTCGCCATAAGGCATCACGCCGCGCACAAGAGACTTGCCGCATTTCTGGGTACAACCAAGGGCCTTGTCCTCCAATGTAGATATACCACCTGCCTTGTTGCCCGGAGAGGGGTTCTCTCCTACCGGCTCGCCGTGACTCAAGAAATAATCCTTGAAATCATTGATTAGACTAACGGTTTTATCAAATAGTTCTTTGTTTGCACAACGATCCATCAAGATGGTTTCAGCACCGAACATCTCCGGCACCTCGGTCAATACGGTCGTACCGCCTTGAGCTACCAACCAGTCACTAAGCATGCCGAGCAGCGGGTTAGCAGTGATACCGCTGAAACCGTCAGAACCTCCGCATTTGAGTCCCACGCGCAGTTCGGACAGAGGAACTGCTACGCGTTTGTCGTGCTGCGTCTTGGTGTATAAGTCACGCAGGATAGGCATGCAGTACTCCACTTCATCGCCCTCTATCTTCTGTGTGGTGACGAATTTTACCCGGTCCTCATCTATCTCACCGCAAAACTCTTTGAATACTTCCGGTTGGTTGTTTTCACATCCCAGGCTGACGACAAGAATCGCTCCTGCATTCGGGTGGTGAATCATATCGCGCAGAATCTTCTTGGTATTCTCATGGTCGTCGCCCAACTGCGAGCAGCCATAATTATGCGGGAAAGCAAAGATGTTGTCCGCTCCGGTCTCTTGACGCAAACGCTCTGCACATTTCTGGATGATACCGTTTACACATCCAACGGTAGGAATAATCCACACTTCGTTGCGGATGCCCACTTGTCCGTCTTTACGGCGATATCCCATGAATGTACGTTTCTCATCCGGGATATTGAGTACGACCTCTCTGGGGTGATACTCATAGGAGAGTAATCCGGCCAAGTTGGTTTTGATATTATTCTCATTCATCCAACTGCCTGCTTTCTTCGCCTCGCGGGCATGCCCGATGGGGAAACCATATTTAATCACGTTCTCGCCTTCGGCAATATCTTTGATGGCTATCTTGTGTCCGGCAGGCACGTCCTCTAAAACGGTGATCTGCTTGCCATCGACCTCTATAACCGCACCGGCGGACTGCGGTTGTATTGCTACCACCACATTATCCGCCGGATTGATTTTCAGAATATTAGTCATAATTTCTTTTGTACTTTGTACTTAAAAGAGGCTTTTAATCTTAGCCACCACGTCATCTACTTTATTCACAGCCAGCATAGCTTGAACGGTGTTGAGCATACCGATAGTCTCAATTGAATTGAGGTACAGTTCAACGAGATCGGTCAGACCCGGAATCTTATTGAGGTCTTCTTTGGACTCTTTCCAGATGATATCAGTTGCACCGAGCACACCTTCTGCCACCTTGCGGGTGTCGCCCGTATTCCAGAGTTCCTTCAAGAGGTCCATGATCTCCTGAGCATCGTTCGGCTGGATTGGTGCACCGTCCTCGCGAACGCCACCCTTGTAGTACTCAATGATAGCAGCGAGACCCAGAACCAAGCCCTTCGGCAGCTCGCCCTTGCGCTCCAGATAGGTCTTCAAGCCTGGCAGGTCACGTGTCTCGAATTTCGGGAAGGAGTTCAGCATGATAGAGGTCACCTGGTGATCTACGTACGGGTTGTTGAAACGCTCCAGGACGCTCTCACCGTAAGCCTTCAGTTCCTCCTTCGGGAGATTCAGCGTCTCAAGTAACTCATCGAACATAACTTTGTGAATGTACTTACCGAGAATCTCGTGATTACAAGCATCGCGTACGATGTTCACGCCGCTCAAGTAAGAAACCGGGCTCAGCACGGTGTGAGGACCGTTCAGCAGCGTCACTTTGCGCTCGTGATACGGTTTCTCGCTCTCTGCGATAAGGACGTTCAATCCTGCTTTGTTAGCAGGGAACTCTGCCTCCAGTTCTGCGATAGACATATTTTCCGGTTTCTCGATTACCCAGAGATGGAATATCTCAGCTTGTACAACGAGGTTATCGTTGTAGCCGACTTTCTCCTGAATCTCGGCGATGTCTTTGCGCGGGAAGCCCGGTACGATACGGTCAACAAGCGTAGCGCAGACATAGTTATATTTCTCAAACCATTCTTTGAAGCCCTTGTAGTCTGCTCCAAAATCGTCTTTCCACAACTCTATGTACTTGCGGATACAATCCTTGAGGTGGTGACCGTTGAGGAAGATCAACTCACAAGGCATGAAGATAAGACCTTTGGTCGGATCTCCGTTGAAAGTCTTATAACGGCGGAAGAGCAGTTGTACGAGTTTGCCCGGATAAGAAGAAGCCGGCGCGTCGGTAAACTTACAGGAGTCATCAAAGGTGATACCTGCCTCGGTGGTGTTAGAGATGACGAAACGGATTTCCGGTTGCTCTGCGAGCGCCATGAATGCCCAGTTCTGCGAATACGGGTTCAGTGCGCGCGAAATAACATCGATACGCTCAAGGCTATTTACAGCCTTACCATCCAAACGACCTTGGAGGTTGACATGATACAAGCAATCCTGACCATTGAGCCATTCTACCATACCTTTTTCAATAGGCTGAACGACAGCCACCGAACCATTGAAGTTCGTCTTAGCGTTCATGTTCCATACGATCCAATCCACGAAAGCGCGGAGGAAATTACCTTCACCAAACTGAATGATTTTCTCGGGAGCGACACTCTTCGGCGCAGTCCATTTGTTTAATGCTTTTTTTGCCATAATAATTAGATATTTGATTGTTTATACTTGTATTCACACAACTTTGCGGCGCAAAGTTACAAATTTATTTTCATATACACAACAGAAAAAGTTGTTTTTATACAAAAGTTGTCAAAAATTTGCACATTTGAAAAAAAAGCAGTACTTTTGCAACCGCAAAAGTTTTGGAGTGTATATGATAGACGAAAACGAGATAAATTTGGCTGCCGTGGAATACGGCGATGAGAACATTATCCACCTCGATGACATGGAGCATATTCGGCGTCGACCGGGTATGTATATCGGCAAGTTGGGTGACGGCAGTCATTCCGATGATGGTATTTACGTGCTTATCAAAGAGAGCATTGACAACTCGATTGATGAGTATCGCATGGGGGAAGGAAAGATAATTGAAGTGGATGTAGTCGATGGTCGTGTGCGCGTGCGGGATTACGGGCGTGGTATTCCTTTAGGAAAATTAGTAGAAGTAGTCAGCATGCTCAATACCGGCGGAAAGTATGATAGTAAGGCATTTAAGAAATCTGTCGGTCTGAACGGTGTTGGTACTAAAGCAGTGAATGCTCTCAGTTCATTTTTTGCTGTAGAGTCTTTTCGAGAAGGTAAAACGCGTCGTGCGGAGTTTAGTCAGGGCAAACTGACCTCCGATACGGGAATCTTAGATTATACAGGCAATGAGAAACGCGGTACGATTATTGAGTTTGTGCCCGACGACAGCAAAGGGCTGTTTGAGAACTATCATTTCCGTGATGATTACATAGAGGAATTGCTACGCAACTATGCGTACCTAAACACTGGTTTGACGCTAGTTTATAATGGTAAGAAATTTGTCTCCAAGAACGGTCTACTTGACCTATTGACAGAAAATATGACTGTCAATCCGCTCTACCCGATCATCCATATTGTTGGTGAAGATATTGAGATAGCTTTGACACACACGGACCAGAACGGCGACGAGTACTACTCGTTTGTCAACGGTCAGCACACCATCCAAGGCGGTACGCATCAAGCTGCTTATCGTGAAGCAATAGGACGCACCATCAAAGAGTTTTTCAACAAGAACCAAGAGTTGTCTGACATCCGCAACGGTGTCGTCGGTGCCATCGCCATCAATGTAGAAGAACCCGTCTTCGAGAGCCAGACCAAAGTGAAGTTGGGTTCTAAAGACATGAGTCCTACCGGTGGTGTCAGTGTGAATAAATTCGTCAATGACTTTGTCAAACAGCAACTCGACAACTACCTGCACAAGAACCCGCAGACAGTGGAGATTATGCTGCAGAAGATCCAAGAGAGTGAAAAAGAGCGTAAGGCTATCGCGGGTGTGACCAAAGCAGCACGCGAGCGGGCGAAAAAGAACCTGGTGAACAATCCCAAGTTGCGCGACTGTCAAGTACACTTAAATGATCCGAAACCTGTTCGTCCATCGAAAGATTCGGATGATGATTTGCGTTTGGAGAGTTGCATTTTCATCACCGAGGGTCTCTCTGCTTCCGGTTCTATCACCAAGAGCCGCGACGTACGTACGCAAGCCGTATTCTCGCTGCGCGGCAAACCGCTTAACAGTTACGGACTCAGCAAGTCCGTGGTTTATGAGAACGAAGAATTCAATTGTCTGCAATCGGCATTGAATATAGAGGATGGTTTGGACGAATTGCGTTATAACAAAGTAATCATTGCCACAGATGCCGATGTGGATGGAATGCATATCCGATTGCTGATGCTGACATTCTTCTTACAGTTTTTCCCGGATCTTGTCAAAAAAGGTCACGTCTATATTCTACAGACTCCGCTTTTCCGCGTGAAAGATAAGAGCCAGACTATATACTGCTATTCTGAAGAAGAACGACAAAAAGCAATTAAGAAGATTAAGTCTCCTGAGATTACACGATTCAAAGGTCTCGGAGAAATTTCTCCCGATGAATTCAAGGGTTTTATAGGTTCCGGTATCCGTCTTGACCAAGTGTCATTGCGTAAAGAAGATGCGGTGAATGAACTGCTGGCATACTACATGGGCAAGAACACTACCGAGCGCCAACAATTCATTATTGACAATCTCGTCATTGAAGAAGACCGCGTAGAAGATTTCGAAGAATGAAAGAACTCATTGCTTTTACTGTGATGGTTATTGTCATTGCGGTGCTGATTGAATTCAATGAGCGCCGCAAGGCAAAACTCAAAAAAGAGGATTGTCCGCAAGACCAGCCCTCTGACAAATCGTGTACCGAGTGTGATTTAGTCGATCACTGCAATAAGAAATCTACTGTCGAACCGTAATATGGAAACAACTCTGTTTCCACTCATATTTGACAAATATTTTCCCTGCCCGCTGTTGATTAAGCAGCACTTGTCCGAGCACTAATTTGAGATTATCCTCGTGCATGTACTCGCGCGTGCGCGTTACCTTATCATAACGCATATACGCGAGATCAAAAGTCGTTCCGTAACAATGACAACTTTGCGTAACTGAATTAATATTTCCACTGCGTTGCAGATACTTAATATCTTCCTGTGTACGCAGTACAGATGTCACATAGAAGCGGTAATGCGGCAGGTTGTTTCGGCTCAGTATATCCGCCCACTCTGCGCCAATAGCGTCCAGTTCTCTTTTGGCGGATGGAATGAGGAACGGCACAGAGTGCGTGAGTTCATCCACGATATAGTTATCGCACGTTTTGATTTCAACCAGTTGTTTGCGCAGCCTTGAGGCATCTTCTCTATCCTTTGGCGGGTGAGGCAAACCAATACGGCAGGCCACTTCATGTTGACGTGACTGCAAATCGTTGAATTTATTCTTATAACTGAATGTTCTTCCCGGATAGGAGACAAGGATTCCTTCCTCCACCGGCGGTTCCGTTTGTTTATGCGTGCAGCCCACTAAGAGCAGCACGCATAAAAGCCATTTAAATCGACCACTCAAAGCCATCCTTGGTATCTTTGATTTGGAAACCGAGAGCAGTCAGTTCGTTACGGATTTTATCGCTGGTAGCCCAGTCTTTATTCTGCTTGGCTTGGAGACGAATACCGAGCAACAGATCGACTGCGCCGTGAAAAGCCTGAAGCCTACCGCCGTCTCCTCCCTGAAGGGAAGAGCCTTCTTCTAATCGCAGACCGAGGATATCGATGGCGAAGGTATTCCATACTTCGCGCAATTCTTTAAGATCCGCTTCGCTGATTGTTCCATTTCCGTCATGAACGGTGTTAATCGCTTTTGCGCTATCGAACAGCGCAGCAATCACAAACGGTGTGTTCAGATCATCATCCATAGCCTCTTGGCATTTCTCTCGCAAACCGTTCACCTCTACGTTGGTAGCCGCGGACGGCTGTATCTTCTGCAATCTCGCATACGCTTCCTGCATACGTTGCAAACCTTTTTCTGCGGCTTCGAGGGCTTCGGACGAGAAGTCCACGGTGGAGCGGTAATGTGCCTGCAGAATGAAGAAACGGATGACCATCGGTCCGAAAGGCTTACTGAGCAGCGGATGATTACCGCTGAAGAACTGCTCAAGGGTAATGAAGTTATTGTAACTCTTTCCCATCTTTTTGCCGGCGATGGTGATCATGTTATTGTGCATCCAATAATGTACGGACTCATGACCTAATGCCGCGCAACTCTGTGCTATCTCCGCTTCGTGGTGCGGGAATATCAAATCGAGTCCGCCGCCGTGGATGTCGAACCGCTCACCGAGGTATTTGGTACCCATCGTGGAGCACTCCATATGCCATCCGGGGAATCCTTCGGACCAAGGAGAAGGCCAGTGCATGATATGTTCGGGTGCGGCTTTCTTCCACAACGCGAAGTCGTAAGAGTGTTTTTTCTCGTCCTGTCCGTCCAGTTCGCGCGTCTCGGTAACGATGTCGTTCAAGTTACGTCCGGAGAGTTTGCCATACGGATAGTCCTTGGCATATTTCTCGACATCCATATAGACCGAACCGTTGGATACATAGGCATATCCTCGGTCGAGGATCTTTTGTACGAAAGCAATCTGCTCAATGATATGGCCCGAAGCGTGCGGTTCGATAGAAGGGGGCAAGACATTTAGCGCTGCCATGTCGCGGTGATAACGGTTGGTATAGAACTGCACAACCTCCATCGGCTCGAGTTGCTCGAGTCGTGCTTTCTTTGCTATCTTATCTTCTCCGTCATCGGCATCATGCTCGAGATGGCCAACGTCTGTAATGTTACGCACATAGCGCACCTTGTAGCCAAGGTGCTGCAGGTAACGGTAGAGAATATCGAAAGTGATAGCCGGACGTGCGTGCCCGAGATGCGCGTCACCATACACCGTCGGTCCGCAGACATACATGCCCACATGTCCTTCGTGCAAAGGTTTGAATGTCTCCTTAAATCTCGTGAGAGAATTATAAATTTCTAACATTAGGATTAAGGGGGTTAGAGGAGCGTAGCCGGGTCGAGGTTGTTACGCTCAATATCCTTGAAGTATTTGAATGTGCCGAGTTTGAGTTCTTCGCAGGCAGCCTCGTCGCAGACGATGATACCGTGTTGGTGCATCTGGAGCGCGGAAACTGTCCACATATGGCTAATCGGCTCTTCGATAGCGTGTTGCAGCGCACGAGCTTTATTATGACCGTTTACTACAATCAGTACTTCCTGGGCATCCATTACTGTACCAACACCTACGGTAAGAGCAGTCTTCGGCACCTTATTAACATCATTATCAAAGAAACGGCTGTTGGCGATGATAGTATCAGTCGTCAGCTCTTTCTTACGAGTGCGGCTGGAGAGCGATGAACCCGGTTCATTGAAAGCAATATGACCATCGGGGCCAATGCCTCCGAGGAACAGATGAATGCCTCCGTAATTTCTTATTTTCTCTTCGTAACGTGCACACTCAGCAGCCAAGTCTGCAGCATTACCGTTGAGGATGTTGACGTTCTCTTTGCGGATATCTATATGGCTGAAGAAATTATTCCACATAAAGCTGTGATAGCTCTCCGGGTGCTCTTCCGGCAGGTTGACATACTCGTCCATATTAAATGTCACCACATTGCGGAAACTCACTTTCCCCTCTTGATTAAGTTTGATGAGGTGCTTGTACATACCCAGCGGGGAACTGCCAGTAGGTAGGCCCAACACAAAGGGTTTGCTTTCTTTAGGTCCGAATTCATTAATTCGTTTTGCTACATAATTCGCAGCCCACTGGCTCAGCAGGTCATACGACGGTTCAATAATTACTCGCATAGATATTTTTTAGATTTTATATTTTACATTTTAGATTTATTCCCCCAAGAGGATTTCTTCTATCTCCGGTTCCTCGAGGTTGATACCAATGATTTTACCCTCTCGATCGATAAGCACGGTGTGAGGAATGAACTGCACACCATATTTATCAGAGCATACATGGTCTGCGTCCTCCCGTATTTGTGGCCAGGGCATCTGCTCTTCGTCCAGAGCCACTTTCCAAGCTCTTATATCCTGGTCCACCGAGCAACTGAGGATTTGGAAATGTCCTTCGGGTTGGCTGATATACATCTCTTTGAGCACGGGTATAAAACGACGGCACGGTCCGCACCAAGAAGCCCAGAAATCGAGGAGCAGATAGTCTGTCTTACCCACCAGGTCACTGAGAGACAATTCTTCACCAACCAGCGTAACTCCGGTGATATCTGTAAACAGACCCTCTACCTGCGGTTCTTGGGTAGTCGGTTCGTTCTTCGGAGTCTCTTGTGCCGGTTTTTTAACACAGCCTACAATCATCAGCGCGGCTGTAAAAATAATAAGTATCTTTTTCATATTAATCAATTTTTTGTAATACAACTGCGCTACGGGCGGGAAGGTACATTTTCAGCCATCCTTTACCATCCTTGGCGTACAATTCGTCGTGCTCCGTGAAATGCTCTACCGAGTCATCACTCAGTCCAAAGCCTGCAAATTCCTTAGCATCGGTATTAAGTACCACTTTGTATTTACCTTCGGGCACCAACATGCCATAATCCACAAATGATTTTTGTCCGTTCCAGTTGAAGATAAAGAGCAGGTCATTACGCGAGTAGGCCACTACTTGGTCGCCCTCGTTGTCCCACCATTTCATTACCCATGGCAAGTGGTTGCCAATATTGTATCGTTTCTCCTCTGCGGTCGGTTTCTGCATCAACAGGTGTTTTTTCAGCAGATGAACCATCTCTTCATCGAAACGGTTGAGGTCGGCGAAGAAATAATTGGGGTTGTCCACGAGGCTCCACTGACGGCGGGCGTATTTGTAACTCCAGCCGTTTCCTTCGCGCGGGAAATCAATCCATTCCGGATGACCAAACTCGTTGCCCATGAAGGTCAGGTATCCACCATTAATCGTGGAGGCAGTTATAAGTCGGATCATCTTATGCAAGGCAATACCGCGGTCTGCCATGTAAGTCGAATGTCCGTGTTCAAAATGCCAGTACATATCCGCGTCCACGAGCCGGAAGATAATCGTTTTATCCCCTACAAGTGCCTGGTCATGACTTTCGGCATAGGAGATGGTCTTCTCGTCTTCACGACGATTGGTCATCTCGAACAGTATATGTCCGGCTTTCCAATCCTCATCCTTAACCTCTTTGATATACTTAATCCAGAAATCCGGAATACCCATCGCCAAACGGTAGTCGAAGCCCACACCTCCATCTTCTATGGATGCCGCCAAACCGGGCATGCCAGACATCTCTTCGGCAATCGTAATAGCATCGGGTTTCACCTCATGAATCACTTTGTTAGCAAGGGTTAGATACATAAGAGCATCACCATCCTCGTTGCCGTTGAAATACGACGGATAACCATTGAAGTCCTCGCCCAGACCATGCGAACGGTAGATCATCGAAGTCACGCCGTCGAAACGGAAGCCATCGAAATCGTATTCATCCAACCAAAACTTGCAGTTACTTAGCAAGAAATGCAGCACTTCGTTCTTGCCATAGTTAAAACAAAGCGAGTCCCACGCCGGGTGCTCACGACGCCCGCCATCATGGAAATATTGATAACCTGTGCCGTCGAAATTACCCAAACCTTCGAGTTCGTTCTTCACCGCGTGAGAATGTACGAGGTCCATAATCACATGCATTCCACGGCCATGCGCATCATCGATGAGTGCTTTTAATTCGTTCGGCGTACCGAAACGACTACTGGCGGCAAAGAAATTAGACACATGGTAACCGAAAGAACCATAGTACGGGTGCTCCTGAATGGCCATAATCTGTATGCAGTTATAGCCCAGTTTGGCTATGCGCGGCAGCACATCACGGCGGAACTCTTCGTAACTATTCACTTTCTCCTGCTCGGACGACATTCCTATGTGGCACTCGTAGATAAAGAGTCCACTCTTCTCTTTGAGTTTCTTTCCACGGTTTTTCCATTGGAATTCGGGTTCGTCCCACACTTGTGCGGAGAAGATCTTCGTCTGCTCGTCCTGTACTACTCGGCGCACGTACGACGGAATACGCTCTCCGTAACCGCCTTGCCATTCTACCAGCAGTTTGTACATCTGTCCATGCTGCAAGGCGCTCTCCGGCAAGTTGGCCTCCCACACACCGTTACCGATGGGTTGGAGACGGTAGTTTTCGTTTTTCTGCCAGCCGTTCATGTCACCCTTGATATAAATGGCTGTCGCGTTTGGTGCCCATTCGCGCAACACCCATTCGCCTGCTACTTTCTTTCCTTTGTCATCGGTGTAGGGTTTTTGATGGTGCAGTCCGAAGTACAAATAACCGCTTGCCCATTCCGCTAAGGATTGCCCACCGGTCAATTCGATCTCTTTATTTTTCGCATACTCTGCGCGCGCTCGCAATGCACCCTCGTAAGGTTGCAGATACGGGTCGCGTTCTACGATACGCAAGTGTTTTTCTTTCTTGGTTGCCATGGTATCTCTTGTTTAGAATTTCAAAATCACGGGATAATATACATAGTATATTATATGGTGCGGCAGGATACGAGATTCCTTCGTAATTACCACGTAACGCCTCCGTTTTTATGAGTTAACGCGTGCTTTGACGATAATTTTGCGATACTCCTTACCCGGCGCGATGCCCGGCTGGTGTGCATCAGAAGGGAAGAAGACTGCGAAATGTCCGGCCGGAACGGTGAACTTAGCGGTCGCTTTGTCACCATAGAACTCCACGTCTTTGCCTTCATCATACTCTTGGGTCACGTCCTGGCAATCCACCTGCGCTTTCCATCCCATGATTTCATCATCACCCAGTGGAATCTGGATATCCAGATAATCGCGATGCGCCTCCATTCGGCATTTAGCCTCTTCCTTTCCTTTGAAATCATTGATGTTAACGATCAGGTCATTACCGTCCAAGAAAATCTTACACGCCGGCATTTCCTCCAAGTCATTGTCCTTGAAGAACTTCATGAATTGCTCTAATCCCGGAACGCAGTCGTAATACCAATCCGCGTTCTCTAATTTGTCAAGTATCATAATCTTTGATTTTAGTTGTTGCAACTTTTGCGGTGCAAAAGTACATCTTTTTTTTGATATATGCAAGAAAAAAACGTGCTTCGCTAAGAAAAAGCACGTTTTTTTCGTTTGGAGGGTTAGGGGGATGCCTTTTGTATAAATTTTGTACGCAAATTAATAAGTAATTATTCCGATAAAATCTCGTTCGTGGAACAATGCGATTTTCGCATTTAATTTTAATAGCCTAATCTATCAACAAAGTCAAAGCAACACTATGAGCATAACATTCGATACTTTGAACTAAAATTTTTGCTTTTTATTTGCATATGTCAAAAAAAAGCAGTACTTTTGCAGCCGCAAAAAGTGTGCGATAGAGTTGTTACCATCGGTGTAGTAACACCCATGCTACTTGTGAAAAGAATAAAAATAATCAAACATATGCAGAAAGTTTTTCTCGCTCTGGCAGCGATAGCAGTTATGACAACAGCTTGTACCAAACAACAGACGACCGGTATTCACTTGGAGAACCTGGATACGACGGCCGTGGCACAGAATGATTTTTACCAGTTCGCCTGCGGCGGCTGGATGGCCAATAACCCTTTAACCCCCGAATACAGTCGTTTCGGTTCGTTCGATAAACTCGGGCTGCAGAACCTGGAGCAGGTCAACGGTCTAATTCAGGAAATAGCCAAGAGTCAAGAGTCAAGAGCCAAGAGTCAAGAGACGGGTTCTATTGAGCAGAAAATAGGCGACCTGTACAACCTGGCGATGGACACCGCTCGGCGTGATGCAGAAGGCATTGCGCCGGTACAGAAAATACTCGATGAAATCGAGGGAATAAGCACTCGCGAGGACTTATCCCGCGTACTCGGTGCGGCTATGGATTATCAGCTCTGGGCGATGTACGTCGATGCCGACGCAATGAACAGTTCGATGAACATCATGAACGAGTATCAGGCCGGCTTCTCTCTCGGCGAGAAAGAGTATTATATAGATGAGGACGAGCACACGCGCTCCATCCGCGCGGCATACGTAGCGTACGTGGAGAAGATGTTCGGTCTCTTCGGTTATGCCAACGCCGCCGAGCGCGCACAGACAGTGCTGCGCATGGAGACCCGTCTGGCCAAGGCGGCTTACTCGAATGTGGAGTTGCGTGACCCTATTCGGAACTATAACAAGATGTCGATAGCCGAATTGCAGAACTTAGTGCCCCAGGTGGATTGGAAAATCTATTTCGAGGCGCTGGGTGTCGAGTTGGACAGCCTTTCCATTGGTCAGATTCCTCACCTTCAGGAGGCGGGACGTATGTTGGCAGACGAGCCGTTAGAGGACCTGAAGACGCTCTTTACATGGCAGGCCATCGAAGGCGCATCGTCTTATCTGACGACCGAGATATATATGACGAGTTTTGATTTCTACGGCAAGGTCCTCTCCGGCCGCGAAGAACCGAGTCCGCTTTGGAAACGTGCCGTGGGCATCGTCAATGGTACGCTCGGCGAAGCGGTGGGACAGATGTACGTCAAGAAATATTTCCCGGAGGAGAACAAAGCGCGTATGCTGGCGTTGGTTCACAACCTGCAAGACGCTCTAGGTCAGCGCATTGAGAACCTGACTTGGATGTCCCGCGAGACCAAAGACAAAGCGCTGGAGAAACTGCACGCGATGACCATCAAAATAGGCTATCCGGACGAGTGGCGCGACTATAGTGCATTGGATATCAACGCCGAAGATACGTATTACGCTAACCTCCAGCGTGCGGCTAAGTTCGAGCAGGCCTATAGTCTCAGCTTCCTCGGCAAGCCGGTGGATAAGAAGAAATGGTATATGACTCCGCAGACCGTCAACGCCTACTATAACCCGTCAAGCAATGAGATCTGTTTCCCTGCCGGTATATTACAGTATCCGTTCTTCGATATGAGTGCCGACGATGCGTTCAACTACGGAGCCATCGGTGTAGTCATCGGTCATGAGATGACGCACGGCTTCGATGACCAGGGATGCCAGTTCGACAAAGACGGTAACATGGTCAATTGGTGGACGGCAGAGGACAAAGCGGCCTTCGAAGCCCGCACTAAAGTGATGGAAGAGGCGTTCAACCGCATCGAGGTAGCCCCGGGCGTACATGCCAACGGCGCCTTCACTTTAGGGGAGAACATCGCCGACCACGGCGGCCTGCAAGTATCGTACTTGGCGTTCTGCAATAACGAGGCATCCAAAGCGGAGAGTCAAAAGTTGAAAGAACGCGACGGCTTCACGCCCGCACAGCGTTTCTTCTTGGCTTATGCAAATGTATGGGCTGGTAACATCCGTCCGGAGGAGATTCTCAACCGTACGAAAAGTGACCCCCACTCGTTGGGACGCTGGCGCGTGAACGGAGCACTGCCGCAGATCAATGCGTGGTACGAAGCATGGAACGTGACACCTGAGTCGCCCCTGTACGTGGCTCCGGAGAACAGGGTAAGCATTTGGTAAGGGGAAAGGTGAAAAGTGAAAAGAACCCTTTTTATATTATTGATTTGCGTGGCGGGCGTGGGCGCGTACGCGCAAGACAGAAAACCGGCGTACCAGATAGCCGACAACTCTTTCTTTGACCCTACTCGTAAGACAGAAAAAGAAGAGAGTTATAAGTTCGGTGTGGAATATCGCATCGAGGCGGGTTTTGTACAGCATCACCAGCGCAGCGTGAATATGACCTATCCGGACCTGTTCCTCCACGGCGCACGTCTCGGTGCTACATTCACCTTCAAGCTGCCTGCACATTTCGGCTTGCAGACAGGTCTGCTATACACCCTCCTGTATGGTCAGAATGAACAACACTGGCGCTCAATGGATGCCCCCTCTGTGCAGAGTGAGTATATACGTCACCGCGTACTGGAGCATAACTTCACCGTTCCCGTGCGGGCGTTTTATATCATTCCTGTCTGGAAACAGTTGAACCTTTTCGTTTATGCGGGTCCGCAGTTACACATCGGTCTGGCGGAGAACGACTACCTGCAGACGCATCTGAGCGGCGGGGCGCAAGCATGGCTCAACGAACAAGGTATAGCTACCGAACCCTACGACCGCTTCGCGGACGAGTTAGTGCGCGCGAATATACAAATGGGCATCGGAGGCGGTATCGAATGGGACCGCTACCGGCTTCAGGGTGGATACGACTTCGGATTAAACAACCAGATACGCCATAAGACCGACCTCAACCGACATATGTGGGAATGGGGGTGGTATGTTAGTTTTAGTTATAGATTTTAGATTTATTCATTCGGGGTGTTTTCGCATAAGCGATGACTGAGATTACACCCGTAGAACTTGGGCAGGTAATGCTGCCAAAGAAACATGAAAAAAAATTACTTTTACGTAAGCGCTATTGCGCTTGTTCTCGCTGCGCAGACGAGTGCGCAGGATCAAGCGGACACTCTGTCCGTCAGTGATTTCAACCTGCAGGAGATTGAGGTGGTTGCCCGTGTAGAGCAGCCTACTACCAATCACGCCCTCATCCGGAAAGAGGACCTGAATAACGCAAACATGGGGCAGAACTTGCCCTACCTGCTGAGCATAACTCCTTCTTTTGTCTCGGTCTCTGAAGACGGATTAGGCGTCGGTTATACGCATTTCTCTATCCGCGGAACAAACGACACACGTATCAACATGACGGTGAATGATGTGCCGCTGAACGATGCGGAAAGCAGTACCGTGTTTTGGATTAACATGGCGGATTTTGCCAACAGCTTAGGCCAGGTGAATATCCAACGCGGCGTAGGTACCAGTACCAACGGTGTGGCTGCTTTCGGTGCCTCCGTCAACATGAACACATTATCAACCTCCAAGCGTGCCGACGCCCCGACATCCGTAGAAATCGGCTTCAACGGAGGTATGTACAACACCTTCCGCGAAATGGTGAGCGCAGATGTCAAACTGCCCCATAACATGCGCGTACAGGCACGGCTGAGTAAGGTCAATTCCAATGGATACCGCGACAGAGCGTCCTCGGACTTGTTTTCGTATTACGGGGCTTTGGGCTATTACGGACGCAAGACGACCGTAGCACTGACAGCATTCGGCGGCATGGAGAAAGTGTACGTTGCGTGGCACGGCATTTCCGCCGAACAGATGAAATGGAAGCGAACCTATAATCCGGACGGCGTGTATTTTGACAGTCTGGGCAACGAGCGGTACTATAAGAATAATTTCGATAATTACCGCCAGCAGCATTACCAACTGAACTGGCGGCAGCGCTATACAGACCACTGGAGCACCAACGTAACAGCGCATTATACCTACGGAAACGGCTATACCGAGGAGATTAAGACAGACAAGAAATACGAGCGTTATGGGATGGCTGATATCGCGGCGGCCACGGGAATCAGCCGCACGGATATTTTACGCCAGAAACATCTCCGTAATCATTATTTCGGAGGAGTAGCGTCAGCCACTTATATGAGCGAACCAGCGGATGTGACGTTTGGAGGCGCTGTGTCGCATTACATGGGAGATCACTTCGGCTACGCGCAAGACTTCCGATATCACATGGCGGAGGATGTGGAATTTTACAAGAACAAAGGAACAAAAACAGATGCTAATATTTATGCGAAGGCCAACTGGCGCGTGATCAATCAGGCGCAGCGCAAGTTGACGCTCTACGGTGATTTGCAATACCGATATGTGCATTATACCATAAACGGCTCCAACGATGATGATGATTATCAGGTACCTCTAAGTATTAACGAGCGTTTTCATTTCTTCAACCCTAAGGCGGGTATTACTTATGAGGACCATGGCCATCAGGTATATTTTAATTTCGCTATAGCCAACCGCGAACCGGCACGAAAGAATTATACCGAATCAGGCATAAGGAATAAACCCAAGGCAGAAAGGTTGTATGATTATGAGTTAGGCTATCTGTACCGGCACAGCCGGTTTGCCGTCGGAGCCAATCTGTATTTTATGGATTACAGAGACCAGCTGGTAACGTCCGGCGTGTTAGCCAGTACCGGCTCCATGCTGACGATGAATGTAGATAAAAGTTACCGGATGGGTATTGAATTGACGGCGAACGTGGATATCCAGAAATGGTTGAAATGGCAAGGCACGATGACACTCTCACGGAATATTATCAAGAACTTCACGGACTCTGTTTATACAGCAAACTGGAGTGAAGTGCGTCATCATTTCGGAGACCGCCAGATAGCGTTCTCGCCAAGCATAACGGCTGTCTCTTCACTTACCTTTATGTATGCAGGCCTGACGGCGGACATCCGTACGCAGGTAGTGGGACACCAGTACATAGACAATACGCAGAGTGAGGACGCCAAATTGCCGGCATACACCACCACCGATATTAATTTGGGTTACAGTTTGCCTTTACCCCAAAAATGGCCCGCCATTACGCTCAAAGTACAGGTGAACAACCTCTTCAACAGTCATTATTGCTCTACTGCTTATGTAGAAGAGGCAACCCTTCAGGATGATGGGAGTGTGAAACACGATATCCGTTATTTCCCGCAAGCGGGCATCAACGTACACGCAGGATTTGTCGTGCAATGGTAGAAGCCAGCCATGCCATTAAGACAGCGCCCAAAGGTATCCACCCGAGGGCGTTTTCTATGCTAAAGAATGAAGCCCAAGGATTAGCCAGCCATCCGAGCCATACGAAGAGGCACGACCAAATAGCTACAAGGGCATAGCCAATCAGCGTTGCAAAAAAAGAACGCCAACTAAAAAGATTTTTATAAATCAAATACCCCCAGACAGGGAGGGTAAGAAAGAGTACCGTTGGCAACCAATAGGAGGCTATTCCAAAGAGGAGTGACATCTGCAGACACTCTTCCACGGAATTGGTGTGCCGCTTGATACGACCGATGATTGCTATCACTAGCAGCACCATAACGGCTACGACATAACCGCTGTAATAGTTGAAAGTGGAGAGGCTGGAGTTTAGAGCCAGCAACGCCGGCACAAGCGTACCACCTATCGCCAGCAACCAAAAGACTGCCGGCAACAGGTGGTAAAGTACTATCTGAGTATGGCGCCTCATTCAATGAAACCTTTGCGACGGAGGAGGTTATTCGGGTCTGCTTCCTTGCCGCGGAACTCAAGATACAGTTCTTGTGCATCGCGTGTACCGCCCTGCTCGAGGAGATGACGGAAGCGTTTGGCAGTCTCGACATCAAAGAGGTCTCCGGTCTCCTTGAAGGCCGCAAAAGCGTCTGCGTCCAGCACAGCCGCCCAGGTATAGCTGTAATAGCCGGCCTCGTAACCAGTGGTGAAGATGTGGTTGTAGAAAGTCGGGCGGTAACGAACGATGATCTCGTCGATCATGCCCATCTTCTCGAGGCTCGCTTTCTCAAAGGCGTTAACATCGAGGCCTTCTGCTGTGTTCAACTCATGGAAATCCATGTCGAGAATGGAGGCAGAGAGGAGTTCGGTCGTCACAAAGCCCTGGTTGAACTTACCGGCAGCGTTGATCTTCGCGATAAGGGAATCAGGAATCACTTCGCCTGTCTGGTAATGGAACGCGTAGGTCTTGAGCACTTCCGGCTCGTAAGCGTAGTTCTCCATGAATTGGCTCGGTAATTCTACAAAGTCACGCGGGGTGTTGGTGCCGGAAAGCGATTTATAGTGCGCTTTGCTCAGCAGACCGTGGAGGGCGTGACCGAACTCATGGAAGAGAGTCTCCACGTCGTCCATAGAAAGCAGCGACGGATTGCCGGCTGAGGGTTTGTTGAAATTACCCACATTGATAATGACCGGACGATGATCCACGCCTTCCGCATCGATGTACTGCGGTAGGATGTTATTCATCCACGCACCCGGACGTTTGCCTGCGCGCGGGAAATAATCAGTATAGAGAAGACCGATGAGTTCACCTTCCGCGTCAGTCACTTTGAAGACCTCTACTTCAGGATTGTACACTGGCATATTTTTGAGCGGCACAAACTGCAGACCATAGAGTTTGGTAGCCACGCCGAACGCACCCTTTCGCACATTATTCAGTTCAAAATAGGGTTTCAACTCTTCCTCGTCCAACGCATATTTGGCTTTACGAAGTTTCTCGGCGTAGTACCACCAATCCCAAGGAGCAAGCCTACCCCCGTCCCCTCCCTGAAGGGAAGGGAGTACTTTGCCGGCAGCGATGTCTTCATCCAGAAGTTTCTGGAGTTCAGCAGCTTCACGTTTGGCAGCTTCAAGAGATGGCACCCAAACAGATTGCAAGAAAGCGTCCACTGTCTGATGGTTCTTCGCCATGCAATCCGCAAGGATATAGTCGGCAGGATTGTCATAACCAAAGAGTTTGGCTTTCTCGATACGCAACTCCATCTCGCGGACAATAACCGCTTTGTTGTCGTTTTCATTGTCGTGGTTTGCCCTGGTGGTATAATCCAGAAGGAGTTGTTTGCGCAGTTCGCGATTCTCGCAGTACTGGAGTACCGGCGTGAAAGAAGTGCGTTTGGGCGTGAAGAGCCACTCGCCCGGATGGCCGGCAGCCTCTGCTTCCTCTGCAGCCGCAGCCTTTGCACTCTCCGGCAGACCTTTCAGTTCATTCTCGTCCGTCACAAAACGTTGGCATGAGTTGGTCTCTGCGACTACGTTATTGCCAAACTTGAGGGAGAGCAGACTGAGTTCCTGGTTTATCTCTTTAAGGCGCTCTTTCTTATCCTCCGGCAGGTTAGCACCGTTGTCCGCAAACGACTTAT
>Ga0310691_10001454_pt1 | contig 36043 bp, 33 predicted proteins | sample 176DNAGHGlowgp2_FD_203887 | JGI IMG/M metagenome (GOLD analysis project Ga0310691, IMG submission 203887) | Sheep rumen microbial communities from Palmerston North, Manawatu-Wanganui, New Zealand - 1766 DNA GHGlow gp2 (v2) (version 2) | ecosystem: Host-associated > Mammals > Digestive system >... | reverse complement strand
TGCCGTCGGGCTGGCGCTCACGCAGGGGCGCGGTCTGGCTGGTGGCGATATAGCCGGGGCCGATGCCGTTGCACTGGATGTTGTACTGGCCGTACTCGGAGCAGATGTTGCGGGTCAGCATCTTCAGGCCGCCCTTGGCAGCGGCGTAAGCGGAGACAGTCTCGCGGCCCAGCTCGCTCATCATGGAGCAGATGTTGATGATCTTGCCGTGGCCCTTCTCGATCATGCCGGGGATAACGGCCTTGGAGACGATGAAGGGGGCGTTCAGGTCGACGTCGATGACCTGGCGGAAATCCTCGGCGCTCATCTCGAGCATCGGGATGCGCTTGATAATGCCGGCGTTGTTCACGAGAATGTCGATGACGCCGACTTCTTCCTTGATCTGCGCTACGAGAGCCTTGACGGCCTCCTCGTCGCAGACATCGCAGACATAGCCGTGGGCGTCAACGCCGTTGGCCTTGTAGGCCTCCAGTGCGCGGGCCTTGGAGCCCTCGCTGGAGCAGTTGAAGCAGATCGTCGCGCCGGCAGCGGCAAAGGCGTTGGCGATCGCCATGCCGATGCCATGGGACGCGCCGGTAACGAGGGCTACCTTGCCCTCCAGGGAGAATTTGTTCATCATGTCCATGTTAATCAACCTCCAATTATTATTTCAGATTCTCAGTCGGGATGTTGTCCATGTCGTCGAACTCCTGGTTCTCGCCGCCCATGGCCCAGATAAAGGTATAATTCGAGGTGCCGGCGCCGGAGTGGATCGACCAGGAGGGGGAGATGACCGCCTGCTCGTTGGTCATGACGATGTGGCGGGTCTCTTGCCCCTGGCCCATCATGTGGAAGACCACCTGGTGCTCGGGCACTTCAAAATACATGTAGATCTCCATGCGCCGCTCGTGCGTGTGGGCGGGCATGGTGTTCCAGACGCTGCCGGGCTCCAGGACGGTCATGCCCATGGAGAGCTGGCAGGTCTTGAGAACGGCGGGGTGGATGAACTGGTTGATGGTGCGCTTGTTGGAGGTCTCCATCTCGCCGGTGGGGCGCTTGTTGGCGTCGGCAAGCTTCAGAAGCCGGGTCTCATAGCTGCGGTGGGCAGGGGCGGAGACCATGTAGAACTTCGCCGGGCACCTGGGATCGTCGCTTGCAAAGAGGACTTCCTTCGCGCCCATGGTGATGTACAGGCAGTCCTTATAGCCGAGCTGGTAGACGGTGCCGTCGACCGTGATGCTGCCCGCGCCGCCGATGTTGAAGATGCCGATCTCGCGGCGCTCAAGAAAGTAGTGGGTGCCGAAGTTTGCCCAGACGTCGATGCCCTTGTCGATGGACACGGTCTCGTTGACGGGCATGCAGCCGAGGGTGACCATGCGGTCGACATGGCTGTAGACGGCGACGACGCTGTCGGCGACATAGAGGTTCTCGATCAGAAATTCTTTGCGCAGCTCCTCGGTGGTGTAGCGCTTTACGTCATTGGGGCTTGCGGAATAGCGGATATCCATATATGTCTCCTTTACTTGATGACCATCTCGGTCTCGCCGTCAAAGAGGTAGACGCTCTCATAGGGGATCGAGAAGACGATCTTGCTGTCCACCTCGGGCGTATCGTGCGGGTCGACCTTGAGGATGGCGTTCTGTTCCTGCATCTTGATGTAGACGTTGGTGTTGTCGCCCAGCATTTCGGTGAGCTCCACATCCGCGTCCATCACATAGGCTTCCTTCTGCTCGCCGAGCTTGATGGACTCGGGACGGAAGCCGAAGACGATCTCCTTGCCCTCGTAAGAGCCGAGCTTTTTGCCGAGCTTCGGCGTGAGATCCAGATCCTTGCCGCCGATTTTGACCTTGCCGCCCTTGACTGTGGCACGCACAAAGTTCATGGGAGGCTCACCGATGAAGCCGGCGACGAAGACGTTGACGGGGTCAAAGTACAGCTCGCGCGGGGTGCCGACCTGCTGGACATAGCCGTCCTTCATGCAGACGATGCGGTCGGCCATGGTCATGGCCTCGGTTTGGTCATGGGTGACGTAGATGGTGGTGGCGCCGGTCTCGCGGTGGATCTGGGTGATCTCGGAGCGCATGGTGACGCGCTGCTTGGCGTCGAGGTTGGACAGCGGCTCGTCCATGAGGAAGATGCCGACCTTGCGGATCAGGGCGCGGCCGATGGCCACACGCTGGCGCTGGCCGCCGGAGAGCGCTCTCGGCAGACGGTCGAGATAGTCGGTCAGGCCGAGGATGCGGGCGGTGTTGCGCACCTTCTCGTCAATATAATCGTCGTCTGCGCCCTGCAGCTCGAGGCCGAACGCGATGTTGTCATAGACGCTCATCTGGGGATAGAGCGCGTAGCTCTGGAACACCATCGCCACGCCGCGCTCACGCGGGCCCTGTTCGTTGGCGCGCTTGCCGTTGATCAGGAACTCACCGTTGCTGATGTCCTCAAGACCGGCGATCATGCGCAGGGTCGTCGACTTGCCGCAGCCGGAGGGGCCGACGAAAACGATGAATTCGCCCTTCTCCATGTCGAGGTTGAAATTGTGGACTGCGTGGTAGCCATTCGGATAGATCTTGTTGATGTTTTTCAGCGTTAGGTATGCCATTTTTTATCCCCCTTGATTTTACATTGATATGGACAAAACGGATAATTTTTGCTAAAATCATGTGCGAGAGGAGTGCTTGTATATGAATGAGATCATCTACGCAGGGAAACACCTGATTACGTTTTCAGTCTCCCGGCACGCTCACAACAGCTGGGAGTTTATCTATTGCACAAGCGGCAGCGGGCATCTCAGCTATGACGGCGGCGTCATTCCTTACCAGGCCGGCGATATTGTGGTCATCCCGCCGCTGATCTATCATCAGAACGAAAGCGAGACCGGCTTTACCAATATCTACCTGAACATGCGCGACGCCTCGCTCAATCTCAAAGCGCCGACGCTGATCCGCGACGATGTGAACCACTTCATTCTGGACGCCTTCACCGCGGCCTTTTATCACTTCGGCGTGAGCCCCGGCCACCAGACCATGCTGCTGTCGGCCTATGCCAATCTCATCGTGGGGCTGGTGCTGGACAGCCTGAGCGCGCCCGTGCGAAACCCCATTGTGGACGAGATCATGAACAACATCGTGCTGAGCTATCCGGACGAGAACTTCGAGCTGGATCGCTACCTGCGATCCCTGCACTTCAATTACGACTATCTGCGGAAGCTTTTTAAGCGCGAGATCGGGATCACGCCGCACCAGTTTCTGGTGGACACGCGCCTGCAGGCCGCCGCGGAGCGCCTGGGCGCCGCCGACGGACAGACGAACAACATCTCCGACGTTGCGCATCTGTGCGGCTTCCGGGAGCCGCTGTACTTCTCCAAGATCTTTCGGAAGAAGTACGGCCTGTCCCCTTCCCAGTTTCAGGCCCACATCAGGGAGGCGAGCACCGCTTTCCCCGACAGCGAGAGCGTCAAGATCCGCTCTGAGGAAGGCGCTTGATCTCCGTATAGCACAGTACGAAAGGAGCCACGCCCTTGGCGTCGTTCTCCACGACCGGCTCGGAGATGTAGTATTCATAGGAGCCGTCCCGACGGCGGTTGTCCTCCGGGCCGAGGCCTGCCACGAGGCAGATGCCGCCCAGATTCAGCGTACCGTCCGTAAAGGACAGATATTTCTCCACGATGCCGCGGAAGGTCTTCTCGCCTTTCGCGGCGTATTCTTTATCCAGGATGCCGAGTCTTGCGCCCTTGAGCATGGCGTAGGCCAGCATGCTGCTGCCGCTGGTTTCCAGATAGTTGCCCTCGCGGCCGCCCTGATCGGGCACCTGCCAGTACATGCCGGTCTCTTCGTCGGCATAGGCGGCGGCGCCCTCCATGAGTTCCTTGAAAATCTCCTGCAGGCGGGTCTTCCCCTCGCCCGCGGGGAGGATTTCGCACAGATCCGCCATGGCAACCGAGAACCAGCCGATGCTTCTGAGCCAGAAGTTTTTCGACAGTCCCGTCACCGGGTCGGCCCAGAAGGCCTTGCGGCTCGCGTCATAGCCGTGGTAGCAGAGCTTTTTCTGCGCATCGAACATGTGGCTGCGCACATTTTCGATCTGCGAGAGGATGTCGCTGTAGTCCCCGTCGCCAAAGTTTTTGACATACAGGGCATAGAAGGGCTGGGCCATGTACAGGCCGTCCAGCCACACCTGGTTGGGATAGATGGCCTTGTGCCAGAAGTTGCCCTCAAAGGTGCGGGGCTGCTCCCGGATCTGCTGATAGAGCGTCTCGGCGGCCTTTTTGTACTTCTCCTTCCCCGTCTTCTCATACAGGGGGAAGAGGACGCGGCCCTCGTTGATATCGTCGAGGTTATACTTGCTGCGGTCATACGTGCGGATGCTGCCGTCCTCCTGGACAAACCAGTCGATAAAGCTCTCGGCAAAATCGAAGTAGCGCTGATCGCCGGTGATATCGCTCATGGCGAGCAGGGCCGTGATCATGCAGCCGTCAATGTAGTTCCAGTGCGCGGGTCTGCCGAAGCGGATGCTCTCGATGTTCCAGGCGGTATGCTCCGGGGAGGATTGCTCGATCAAGCTCAGGACATAGGCGTCAATTTTTTCGTACATGTTCAGCCCTCACAAAAATGGTCTTTTTCCAGTTTCTCGTAGTGATCCGCCAGGAGGGTTTCTCCGTCGGCTCCAGTGATTTTTACATTTTTCAGGCTTATCTCGCGCACATTGTCGAAGTACATGCCGAGGCGGCAGCGCTCCTTGGCGAAGTTTTCCATGATGGGAACGCCGGGCTTTGCGTCGGGCGAGAAGCTGATGTCCACGTTTTCAAAACTGACCTCGCCGATCGGGGCTTCGGGCAGGCCGTCGATATAGCAGGCGGCAACCTCGGCGTCGGTGCAGGAGATGTTGGTGAAACGGAAGGAGCCCATATACGGCGTCCGGTCGTCCACCGGCAGATGCTCGCGCGACCAGACGTATTCGCTCTCGCGGTCGGGATCGCAGCAGTTGTACCAGAGGTTGATGGCGATGGGCGTCAGAACCTTCTCCATGCGGATGTTGTCAAAGCGCACACCGTCGATGCGGCAGTTCTTGCCGCGCCCGCGGCGGCTCTTGATGCGCAGGCCCCTGTCCGTGCCCCGGAAGAAGCACTGCGACACCGTCAGATCCCGGACGCCCGCGCCGATCTCGCTGCCGAGCGTGATGGCGCCGTGGCCGAACTCCATGAGGCAGTTGCGGATGGTGTGGAACGCGGCGGGCTGATTAAACTTCTGTCCGATCTCAAACTTGCCGGACTTGATGGCGATGCAGTCGTCGCCCACTGTGAAGCGGCAGCCGATGATTTCCACACGGGTGCAGGCCTCGGGATCCAGCGCGTCGGTATTGGGGCTGTGCTTGGGGGCGGAGATCAGAAGATCATAGAAGCCCAGGTTCTCGGAGAAATAGGGGTGGAGCTGCCAGGAGGCGGCGTTGCAGGCGTGTATGCCGTGCACGGTCACGTCCTTGCAGCGGTTAAAGAACAGAAGGCGGGGTCTGCCGGTCGGGAAGGTATGGAAGGCCGTCCAGAAATCCGTGTTCTGGGCGTTCCCGTCCACCGTGCCGGGGCCGATGATTTTGATATCCTCGGCATACTGCGTGGTGAGCAGCGCCTGATACATGGGGACGGCGTTGCCCTCCCAGGTGGAAAAATGCACTTCTTCCCCGTCGGCGGCGTCGACCGTGCCGGGGAGGATGGGGTAATCCCCGCGCTCCGGCCAGCCGAGAAGCGTTGCGCCCTCGTTGAACTCAAGCGTGATGTGGCTTTTCAGAAACTGCGGGCGCGTGAGATAGCTGCCCGCCGGGAAGAGCAGGCGGCCGTTTACGGGCAGGCAGCCGATGGCGCAGCGGATGGCCTCGGTATCGTCATGCACACCGTCGCCGACCGCGCCGAAGGCGCGGACATCCAGGCAGCAGCGCTCCTGCGCCGTGCGGATTGCGCACTCCCCTTCGATGGTTTCGCCGCGCAAACTGACGCGGTACTCCGTGTCAGGCTTGAGGCCGTACAGGGAGAAAACGTTGCTTTCGCATTCATATTGCTCCTGATCGTTCAGGAAAACCTTAAATTTCTCCGGCGCGTAATAGGGAGCCTGATTGTCAAGCTCGAAGCATGCGGAGCTGGAACCGGAGAACAGAACTTTCAAATTCATATCAAATCAACGCCCTTTCGCGTTATTCATGGCATCTGTAACGATCTGCCGCACAGTGCGCTTGATCGTGATAAACAACAGGTCAAATGCTGTGTAAATGACGCCGAACAGGATCGGCCCGACGCCGAGCGTCAGGCTGCCGCTGCCGCCGGAAGCCGCAGCAAGCGTGAGATTGAGAAGCGTATAGAACATGTCGACGCAGTAGAGCAGAACCATTGCGTAAAGGATGTTGAGGGGAAAGGTGATGAAGCCCTTTTGCGGGAACATCATCCACCGGTCGTTGTCGCCCGGGGTTTTGGCGTAGTAGCGGAGAATGTTGTTGGTGATCACATCGGTCACCACGCCGAGGGCGATGGAGAAAATAAAGAGAAGATCGAGTCTGTCCCCCACATAGGAGCTCAGGCCCCAGAAAATGAAGAAGCAGACAGAACCGGCGAACCACATTTTGATGAGGATCACCTTGACCCAGTCGGCAAGCTTGAACTTGGGGCCGGATCGGTATTTTCGGAGTTCCTCCTCCGAGACGACGGGAGAATTGCTCTCGTCAGCATTTGCGAGGTCGTCAGCCGCTTTGGTATGCAGTTTATAGTAATCTGACGTCGTCCGGCTTTCCTCGGGCGTTGTCCGATTTTTCGTATCGCGTGCCATGGCGGCTCCTTTTCCTCTCACCGGGGGCTGAGCCCCCGGTGAGATATGGGGTAAAAAGAGAGGGGATCAGTCTTCGCCGGAGATGTCGATCGTGTCCATTTTGCCGTTGTCTTCCACGGTGATGGAGGTGTTGATCTTGCGCAGGAGCTTGGTGTAAACCGGCATCAGCAGAACCAGCGCAACGCCGATGCCTTCAAGCACGATGTGATTCTGCAGGACGTTGTAGGCCTGGGCGATGTACAGGGTGGAGGCGTCAAGCTTGATGGGGTTCTCTGCGCGGGTGAGGGCGTTCATGATGAGGCCGGAGTAGTACACATCGCAGAAGATGATGATGGCGAACATCACGAACATCAGGATGACCATGGGCAGCACGGGCTTTTTCCTCTTGGGGAAGGCGTTGAGGAAGCAGACCAGCGACAGCATGGAGAAGAGCATCGTGGCAAAGCCGCACAGGCCCATGCCGGAGCCCTGGATCTTGGCGGTGGTATCGGAGATGTGCGTGAGGTTCAGGGAGTACTGGAAGAATGCGATCAGCAGAAAGACCAGTGCGATGATGGACGGCTGACGTTTGAGGGCGACGAAGAAACGCCGCAGGAACTCAGGCATAGTGGACGTCTTTTTCTTTGCTGCGCTCATGCTTTCTCCCCCTTCCTGATGGCAACGCCGGTCTCCTTGTCGAAGAAGTGCTTGTGGGTGAAGGCGATGTTGACGTTGTCGCCCACCTCGTAATCGAACCAGCCGCGAAGCTTCGCGGAGATTCTGTTGTTGTCGCCCACGTGGCCGTGCACCAGGGTGTTCATGCCGAGGTTCTCGTTGGAGAAGACGTTCAGCGTCGCCTCGGTACCCTCCTGTACGTCCTCGGGACGGACGCCGAGCTCAATGGTCTTGCCGGCGTAGGACTGAAGGGTGCCCTTCTCCTCCTGGGTGAGCTTGACCTTGAAGCCGCGGCCCTCGAGGAAGCCTTCACGCACGGTGACGTCGAAGAAGTTCATGGGAGGCAGGCCGATGAAGCTTGCCACGAAGCGGTTTGCCGGGGCGTCGTACAGCTCGAGCGGGGTGCCGACCTGCTGGACATGGCCCATGGACATGCACACGATGCGGTCTGCCAGGGTCAGAGCCTCGGTCTGGTCATGCGTGACGTAGAGCATGGTCGCCTGCAGGCGCTTGTGCAGCAGCAGGATCTCACGGCGGGTCGCGCCGCGCAGCTTTGCGTCGAGGTTCGAGAGCGGTTCGTCAAACAGGAAGACCTTGGGGTTGCGGACGATGGAACGGCCCATGGCGACACGCTGGCGCTGGCCGCCGGAGAGCTGGCTGGGCTTTTTGTTGAGCTGGCTCGTCAGGCCCAGGATCTCAGCCGCCGCAAGAACCTTCTTGTGGATGACGTTGGGATTCTCCTTGCGAAGCGTCAGGGAGAAGGCCATGTTTTCGTAAATGGTCATGTGGCCGTAGAGCGCGTAGTTCTGGAAAACCATCGCCATGTCGCGATCCTTGGCCGGGGTCTGGGTGATGTCCTTGCCGTCGAGCAGCAGGTGTCCGGCGGAGATATCTTCAAGACCCGCGATCATGCGCAGGGTGGTGGACTTGCCGCAGCCGGACGGGCCGACCAGAACGATCAGCTCGCCATCCTTGACGTCAAGGTTGAAGTCGAAGACCGCCTGCACATTATTGTCATAGATTTTATCTACATGCTGAACATTCAGTTGTGCCATACGTTCTTCCCCTCCTTATGCGGCCTTGGCCTGTTTCTCAAGAGATGCAAGGTGCGAATTGAGCGCCTTGCTGCGGGATGCGCCGATGTATGCGCCGACCAGCAGGCAGGCGGCGGAGAGCAGCAGATACGCAACGCAGCGGATGAACTGCGGGTTCTCCATAACGGTGACAGCCTTTTCCTGGATGGTGACGGTGGCGTTGTGCGCCTTGACGGGATAGATGAAGATGCGGGCGATCTGTCCGAGACCGAGCGCGACCATCAGATAGGAATACGCGATCTTGTAGTTCTTGATGCCCTCGGAGCTGAGGAAAGCCGCGAGCAGGAAAATCAGGTTATACAGAATGGATGCGCCGATCAGGATGTTGTAATACCAGGAGCCCACGTTTGACTCATAGATGCTGATGAAAAAGAACACGTCGAAGAGGATCGACAGCAGCGCCAGGCCGGACGCCGTTGTGTTCTTGGTATAACGCATGCGGTCTAAGCGGATATATTTTTCGTCGTTCATGCCGCCGCCCCCTTTCCAGCTGCGATGAGTTGTTTCTCTTCCTTCATCAGACGTACCTTCCAGATCGCGCAGGCAATGAGCCCCAGAGACACGAGGATGGACAGGCAGAACACCGCATAGTGCACGTCAAACCAGAAGGTGGACTCCGTGTAGTAGGTCTTCCAGAGATTGGCGTGATCCATGAGCGCGGCAAAGTCGACCATCAGGAAACGAGCCTTGAAGGCCTCGATGTAGCTGTGGGATTCCCAGGCAACGTAGAAATTCGCAAGGGCGAAGGCGCCGATGGAAATGTAGTTGCCGATGTAGTATCTGCGGCGGATGTGCGTGTTCGTGATGAACAGCAGGCATGCCAGCAGGATCAGAACGATGGAGCAGTGAAGGAAATAGGAATTCCAGGCCTGCATGTTGTAATAGACAATGGAACCGGCCACGTCCGTCTGGGTCAGATCGGCGGGGTTGCGCATCGTCGAATACAGGGTGTCATACAGGTCGGTCATGACGCCGAGCGCGTACAGGAAAATGATCACACTCGACACAAGCGCCAGAAAGCAAAGGATCTTTTGCAGTTTTAACTGTTTCTTATACATGTTAGCCTCCCTGCTTCGGCTCGCAGCCGGCTGAGGGGAAAACCCTCAGCCATGCCGCGGCCTTGGAAATCTGCGTTCAGTTGCGATCGAAAACCGTAGCGCTCCGATCAGTTCATTGCCTTGTAGAAAGCGAGCAGGCGATTCCAGGCGTCGGTCTTGAGAGCCAGGTACTGTCTGCCGCCCCACTCGTCGGCGACCTTCGCGGCGGAAGCATCGGCGTTGCCCATGCCCTCTTCAGCGTAGCCGCTGGCGATCTCGTTGACGAACAGGTTCTCGCCGCCCTTGGAGGAAGAGAATCTGCCGTTGGCGGTGAGCTGGGTGTAGGTGTTGATCATGTCGTTCTCGGCCTTGGTGGTGGGCAGAACGGTCGGGACGGACATGTACCAGGGGTTCTCGGTGACTGCGAGTTCGGGGTGCTTGAGGGTGCCGAGCGCGATGGCGTTGGAGATGTTGCCGGCGCCTTCACGGCCGACGTCGGTGGTGCACTGGAACTCAAAGGCCTGGCTCTTTGCGAAGCTCAGCGTGGAGCCCAGGAACTGGCGCGCGTAGTTGGTGTAGTTGCCGCTGGCCTTCTCCCACAGCTCCGCGCGGGTGGCGTCGGCGATCTCAGGCATCTCGGTGCCGTTGAAGATGAAGGTAGCGAAGCTGCCGTCGGGATTGGTCTTGATGAAGGGGGCGGGGCCGTAGCTCATGAGGATCATGCCCTCGGGAGAGTAAGCATAGTCGATGAGCTTGAGAGCAGCGTGGAGCTTGTCGTCATTGCCCTTGACGCCGGCGGAGCTGATGCCCCAGCCGTCGGTCTTGACGGAACGCCAGGACTCGGTGAAGCGCATGTAGTGGCCGCCCTCGGTGCCGTCCTGCCAGCAGGCAACGGGAACCATGACCGCCATGTACTTCTCGCCTTCGTCGAAGACGCCCTGGCTGGCATCGTTATAGAGGGTCTGGGTCTGGTTGTAGTCGTAGTGCATGAAGCCGGAGTCGTTCTCGAGGTACTGCTTGGTCTTGCCGTCGGCGGTGTTCATGAAGTTGACGGAGATGAGGCCTTCCTTGGCGATGTTGTTCATGCGCTCAAGGGCTGCGTAGGTCTCGGGATTCTGGCGGGCGTCCTTCAGGCTGCCGTCCACGTCGAAGTAGAGGTAATCCTGGCGGGACTCGAGACCGCGGATGCCGAAGAGGTGGCCGGCGAAGCGGACGAGGTCGACACGGCGGGCATTGTTGTCCTCCTCACGGGAGAAGATGCCCTGGATGGTGTCGGTGCCGTTGAGGGTCTGGGGGTTTGCGACGACGCAGCGGAGCAGGGCGACGAGCTCGTCAGCGTCCCACGCGGCGTTCTGGCCGCAGAAGAGGTTGGAGCGCTCGGTGCCGTAGTAGCCGTTGTAGGCCTTGTCGATGTACTCGCGCAGCATGTTGACAGCGGTCACGCCGTCGATGGAGCCGGCCTCGTTCATCTTGGCGACGATGTTGCCGGCGGCGTCATAGTCCTTGCTGATGGTCTCAACACCGGAGCCGTCGAGCTTGACAACGTCGATGTCGATCTTGCCGGAGGTGGGCATGTAGGGCTGGTAAACGGGAGCGGCGGTGTTGTTGCTCTTTTCGGCAGTGAACTCGCCCTCGCCGTCGAGGAGCTTCTGGACCATGTCAACGCGCATGAGGGGCATACGCTCGATATCGTTGACGCCGTCGAAGTAGGGGCTGAAGTAGATGGCGCCGTTATTGGTGTTGCCGGTGATGGAGAGGCGGACGATGGGGTTGGCCTCGAGGTAGGCCTTGAAGTTGGGCATGGAGTCGAGGTAGTCGCCGATGTTCACGACGACGCCCTGCTCGCCGTACTCGGTGAGCTTGGCAGCGGTGCCGGAGACCATGTCCACGTCACCCATGCGCTCTTTCCAGTAGTCGAACTCGGCGGAAGCGCTGTTGCCCTGGTACTTGTCCTCGATCTTGATGCCGAGAACCTTCTCAACCTCGACCCAGGTGGGCTTCAGGTCGCCGGCGTGGTAGGTCACGCCGTCAGCCAGGGTAACGCCCTCACCTGCGACCTCAGCGTCCATGCTCAGGCCGGTCTTGGTGGAGTTGTAGCCGGTGGCCATGCGCAGGACTGTGCCGGGGGCATAGCTCAGTTCGGCGGGAGCGGCAGCCTCGGCCGGGGCGGCCTCGGCGGCGGGAGCGGCCTCTGCGGGAGCCGCGGCGGGAGCCTGCGTTGCCGCGGGCTGAGAGAACTGGTCAACGTCGATCTTCTTGCCGCAGCCGCTGAGCAGGCCGACACACATGACGAGAGCCAGCAGCAGTGCGATGGTGGTTTTACTGTTTTTCATTGATATCCTCCTCAATATTATTAACTATGTAAGATACCGGACTGTCCGGTCAGATCCCTGGGGATTACTCTTTCACGCCGCCGACGTTGGTGCCCTTGGCGAAGTACTTCTGGATGAAGGGGTAGATAATGAGAATCGGAACGATGGAGCAGACGATCAGCGCGTAGATCACGGAGTCGGAGGCATAGGGCTGGTTCCAGCCGGCCATGGCTTCGGCGTCGGTGAACTCTTCAAGACGCAGACGGATGAAAACCTGCAGCGGGTGCTCGTTGGAGTTGGAGATCATCTGGCGAGCCCAGAAGTAGCCGTTCCAACGGGAGATGCCGAAGAACAGGGCCACGGTGGCGATGGTGGATTTGCACATGGGGAGGTACACCTTGGTGAGCACCTGGAACTCGCTTGCGCCGTCGACGATGGCGGCCTCTTCGATTTCACTGGGGACGCCCTCGAAGGCGTTTCTCAGGAGGATGATGTTCATGGCGGCCATGCCCATGGCGATGACGACCAGCCACTTGTCATCCATGATGCCCATGGCGTTGAAGACCTGCTTGGTATCCAGGTAGTTCAGGTACTGCGGTACGATACCGGCGGCGAACCACATCGTGAAGACCAGGAAGAAGTTGAAGAACTTTCTGAACAGCAGGCGCTTCTTGGACAGGGCGTAGGCGCCGAGGATGGAGTAGAACAGCGCCCAGACCGTGCCGTAGAAGGTGATGAACAGGGTATTGGAGTAGGCGTTCCAGAACATGTTGTCGTTGAACATGCGGCGGAACGCGTCAAACTGGATGTCCTTCGGGAAGAGGACGATCTGGCCGTACTCGACGGCGGAGCGGCCGCTGATGGCCGCGGAGATCGCATACACGAAGGGGTAAAGGCAGGCCAGCGCAAAGATGGTGAGCAGCGTGTAGCTGATGATCTTAAAGATCAGCTCGGAAGCTTCAAGTTTTCTTTTCATCGCTGTCCCCTCCTTTTAGTAGAGCGAAACATCCGACGCCTTGCGCGCGATGGTGTTGGCGCCGATAACCAGCAGCATGCCGACCACGTTGTTCATCATTTCGGCGGCGGAGGCGATGCCCTTGGCAGCGCCGGCAAGACCGTAGCGCTGGGCGAAGGTGGAAACCACGTCGGCCGTCACATAGGTGTTGGTGTTGTAGAGCAGCAGCACCTTCTCATAGCCGATGTTCAGCAGGGAGCCGATACGGGTGATGAGCATGATGACGATGGTGGACAGGATGCTGGGAAGAACCACGTAACGCATCTGGGCCCATTTGCCGGCGCCGTCGATCTGTGCGGCCTCGTAGCTGGTGGGCGAGATGGCGATGATGGCGGCAAAGAAGACGATGCTGTCATAGCCCGCGCTCTCCCAGATGCCGCTGATGATGTAGATGGGGCGGAAGTACTGGGGATTGTTCAGCATGCCGGAGTTTGCCACGTCCTGGCTGATCCAGCCGAGCTTGGCCAGCGCCTGGGACACGATGCCCATGCCGCTTGTCAGGGAGCCCTGCTTGACAAGCATCACGACCAGAGAGGTCATAACGACCGTGGACATGAACTTGGGCAGGTAGGTCAGCACCTGATAGACGCTGCGGGCGATGTTGGACTTGATTTCGTTAAAGAACAGGGCCAGGATGATCGGCATGGGGAAGCCGAAGCACAGGCCGTAGAAGCTGAGGATGAAGGTGTTGCGCATGGCGCGCCAGAATTCGGCAGACAGATCGTCTCCGCCGACAAGCAGGCGCTTAAAGTAGGAGAAGCCGGAGAACAGCTGCTCGGAGACAGGGAGGACCTCGTCCGAAACCTTGAAACAGCCAAGCAGCTCATACATGGGGAAGTAACGCCAGAACAGGAACACTAAGAGCATGGGGATCAACATGAGGTACAGCCGCCAATCCTTGAGGATCGACCGCCCGACGTGTAGCCAGTAATGTTTTTCCACGTCGTCGCGGACGGCTTGCTCCGGGCTTTCTCGGTATAAGCCCGACGCTTCGTCGTAGATGAGAAAATCTGCTGCTTTTGATTTCATCAAAATCCTCCTTTTTCCTCTTCCGTCTTGTGAATGCGCAGAAGATAATGCTTTTGATTTTCAAAGATTCCGTCCAGCCGCCGGGCTACCCAGAGTATCAGTCCGGTGAACAGGAGGGAAAGTGCATCCGTTGTAAAAAAACCGAGGCAGGTCTGAAAATCCGTACCGAACAGCAGGGCGATGAGCGCTCTGCCGAGCTGCATCAGCAGCAGCGTGACGATGCCGAAGGTCACGCTCAGAAACCCGTCGAGGCGGATCCGTTCTCCGCCGAGAAGACGCAGCGGGATCAGCGCGAGCATGGCGAAAAGATTCCCCACGCAGTATACGATGTACTGCCGCGGCGCCGCATGGGAGGCGAGGCAGAACACCAGGCCGCCGAGCGCCGCATGGATCGCGGCCCAGGGGCCCCAGCGCATCAGGACGATCGCCGTCACCGCGCCCACCACGGACACGGTATAGAGCTGGTCGGGGAACCACCAGGTGGCCGCTTTCACGATCAGCCATTCCGCAATGCAAAGCATCGCCGCAAACATGCCGAGGTCGATCGTGCGATATTCTTGAAAGCTGAGCTGACGCTTCATAGCCGTCCTTTTCCTGTTTTGATTTATCTGTAATAAAAGGTCCGATTGATTATTCTTTGACCATTTTACCAGTTATTCTCTCCGGCAGACATGTCTTACAGGGTCATTTTGTATGGTCAAAACGGGTCCGTTTTTCAAATGCCGTTGCCCCGTTTTTTCCCCTGTGTTATATAATCGTTGCGCAGTCCGAACCGGTCTGCGACCACACTGAATATAACGGGAGTGTTATCATTGGCACAGAAGCTGACCGTCCGTCCGGGAGACGATATCCAGTCCGTTCTGGACCGCGCCGAGCCCGGCTCTCTCATCCATTTCACCGCCGGCGAGTATCGGCAGAAAGTCATGCTGCGCACCCCGGGCCTCTGCCTCGAGGGCGAGGGCGCGGATCAGACTGTCCTGATCTGGGACGATTACGCCAAGAAGCTTGACGCGCAGGGCCGGGAGTACAACACCTTCCGCACCTGGACGCTGGCCGTCTGCGCGGACGACGTCGAAATGCGCGGCCTTACTATTATAAATAATGCGGGAAACCCTTCCGAGAAGGGTCAGGAGGTGGCGCTGAGCGTCTATGGGGATCGCTTTTCCATGCGCGAGTGCACCCTGCGCTCCACGCAGGACACGCTCTTTCTCGGCCCGCTGCCGCCCGATCTCATTGAGCGCTACGACGGCTTCCTGCCGGATGAGCTGCGCGCTGAGCGGCTTTTGAGCCAGCGCTTTCAGCATTGCCGGATCGAGGGCTCGGTCGACTTTATCTTCGGCTGCGGGGACGCCGTCTTTGAGGACTGCGAGATCGTCACGGTCTTTGACGGCCGGGATCACGGCTATGTGGCGGCGCCCGCCCACTCGCTCAGCCAGACGGAGGGCTTTCTCTTCCGCCGCTGTGACTTCATCCGGGGCGAGGGCGTCGCGGACTCTTCGCACTTTCTCGCCCGCCCCTGGCGGGATTACGGGCTGTGCGTGTTTGAGGAGTGCAGCTACGGCAGGCACATCCGGCCGGAGGGCTTTGACCCCTGGCGGGACAGCGGGCGCGACAAGACCGCGCGCTTTTACGAGTCCCCTTCCCAGCCTGGCCGCGTCGCCTGGTGCAATCGTCAGACGGAGGCGTAAACCCGCTCGAGCAGTTCTCTCGCCTGCACGGCGTTGTCGTTGGAGGTATTTTCCAGGGTCGCCTGGATGTACGGCTTTCTCGCCTTGAGAAAGCGCATGATCTCAGTGTAGTCCATTTCCCCCGTTCCGGCGGCGACGCTGACAAGCCCGTTTTCGGTGCGGACATAGTCCTTCAGATGCACCATGGCGATATGGTCGCAGAGCTTGTCCATCGCGGCGGCAAGCACCGTGTCGCGCCGATCCACGTTGTCCTCGGCCAGCAGGTTCACGGGGTCAAATATGATGCGCAGGTTCGGGCTCTCCATGCCCCTGATGACCTCCAGCGCCCGGTCGGCATTATAGACGATATGGCTGCGCACAGGCTCAATGGCCATCATGATGCCGTATTTCTCCGCCCGCTCCAGCACCGGCTCGAGATTCCACATGAAGGTGCGCAGCGCCTCCCTGGTGTGGGTGTTCTCATCCAGCTTGTAGGCGGCGTTCGGCGCGCCGGTCTCGGTGCCGACCATGCCGATGCCCGCCAGGGCCGCCACGCGCAGGCTCCCGAAATAGCGGGACTGAAACTCCGCAACCTTCGCGGGGTCGGGGTGCGCGAGGTTCAGATAGCAGCCGAGCACCGCGACGTCCAGATCCTCCGCGCGAAACACGCGGCGCACATGGGCGGCAAGCCCCTCGGTCAGCGCGGCGTCGTCAAAAGTCACGCCCTTGATGCACTTGGCAAGGGCCAGATGGACACAACAAAAGCCCTCCTCCCTGGCCTTGCGGGCACGGGCTTCGAGGGTCTGTTCCTCCTCCGGCAGAGCTGCATTTACATCGTGCAAACGGATGCCAAGCTGCATAATCATCTCTCCTTGCGTCGCGGACTTCGTCATTTTGTTATAATTTTATGTAAACTCAAGTGTTCATTTTTATATATATTACATTTTTTCCTTGTTAAGTAATACAGATAATGAACGCTATTTCAGGATTTTTACGGTTCTTTCAACAAGCGCTCAGTCAGGAGGCAGACCATGAACAACGAAGCCAGAACAAGCACCGGCGCCATCAACCGCATCTATGTGGACCGGCGCGCGCGGGAGGCGGGGTATCTGATGAGTCATCATCACTGCCACCCCTATTTTGAGCTGTCCTATATCGAACACGGCAGCTGCCGTTTCTTTGTGGAAGACAACATCTATGATCTGCACGACGGAGACTTCCTGCTGATCCCGCCGCAGCTTTTCCACTACACGCGCTATCTTGTCGGCTCCTGCCTGCGCTGCGGGGTCTACTTCCGCGCGTCGGATCTGAGCCCGGAGCTTCTCGGGACGATCCCGGATCACACGGCGTTTTTCTCGGAGCTGCGCATCTTTCAGGTCCCGCCCGCCTGGCGGCGTCAGATCGGCACACTGCTCGACCGCATGGTCGCCGAGGAGAAGGCCTTTGACGCGCTCTCCCCCGTCATGCTTCATTTCCAGCTCCAGGAGCTGCTGCTGCTGTGCAGCCGGGTGTGCTCGCTCCTGTCGGACAACATTGCCGACATCCACACCACGGACCGCCAGGTGCTGCTGGCCGCGCGCTTTATCAACGAGCATTTCCGTCAGCAGATCAGCGCCGCGGACATCGCCGCCGCCTCCGGCTTCAGCCCCAATTACCTCAGCCGCAAATTCCGCGAGGCTACCGGCATCGGCGTGCACGACTACCTGGTCTTTATCCGCCTCAGAAACGCCGCCTTTGAGCTCATCTCCACCGACGACAGCGTGACGGATATCGCGCTGCGCAGCGGCTTTTCGGACAGCAATTATTTCAAGGACGCATTTAAAAAGAAGTACGGCGTCACGCCGCGGGAATACCGCAAAACACGATGAACAGAGGCGATACGATGGCTGTCAAGGCAGAACTCAACAAACGCGACAAGCGTTTCCTGGATATGAGCCTGAACGCGCCGATGTGGAAGGTCGTGCTGTACGTGGGCACGCCGCTGGCACTCTACCAGGGACTTGCGATGCTCTTCACCATTCTGGACACGATGATGGCCTCGCACATCAGCAAGGAATCCGTGTCCGCCGTGGCGTATCTCGCCCAGCTCCGGCTGCTGCTCAGTTCCGTGGGCGGCGGTCTTGCGGTGGGCGCGGGCATCCAGATCAGCCGCGCCTACGGCGAGGGGGACTTTCTGCTGGTGCGAAAGCGCGTCAGTACGCTCTACGCTACGAGCCTCGGCGTCGGGCTTCTGATGCTGGCGCTGATCCTCCCCTTCACAAGCGGCTTTCTGCGCCTTGCCGGGACGCCGGACGAGCTGATCACCGTGGGACGGCAGTACTTTATCGTGCAGCTTTTCGTCATGGTGGTGAACTTTCTCAACGAGGTCTATATCGCCGTGGAGCGCGCCCGCGGCAATGCCCAGCGGATCTTTCTGCTGAACATCGCGGTGATTGTCGTGAAGCTCTCCCTGACGGCGTTTTTTGTCTACGTGCTGGAGAGCGGGCTTGTGATGATCGCGGTGGCCTCGCTTCTCTCGGAGCTGACCATGTTCGCCTTTGCCGTGCGCTACAGTCTCATCGGGGACAGCGCCTTCAGCTTCTCGCCGAAAGCGGTCGCCTTCCGTGAGCGGCGCGTACCGGGGCCGATGATCCGCAGCTCCCTGCCCGTGATCGCGGAAAAGGCGCTCTTTGCCGCCGGCAAGACCGTGGTCAACGCCATGTGCACGGTTTACGGCGCCCTGATGGTGGGCGCCATGGGCGTGTCCAACAATCTCGGCGGCATCACCACGAACCCGCAGAACGGCTACCAACAGGGCAGCTCCGCCATCATCAGCCAGAACTTCGGCGCGGGGCGCTTTCGCCGGGTGCTGGACGCCTTTTACGCCACGGCGGCGGTCAACATGCTGCTGGGGCTTGTGATCTCGAGTCTGGAGCTGTGGCAGCTCGACTTTCTCTCCGGTCTCTTTGACGGCGGGAGCGAGGAGTTCCGGCGCATGATCGCCGCGGTCTACCGCTTCGAGGCGCTGGGCGCGGTGCCGCTGGGGCTGAATTCCGCCGTCATGGCGCTGCTTTACGGGCTCGGCAAGACGCGGCTGACGCTGCTTTTGAACGTGGCGCGCGTGTTTGTGTTCCGCATCCCGGTCTTCTGGTTTTTGCAGAATTTCACAAACCTCGGGGAAAAGAGCGTCGGCATCGTCATGATGGTCAGCAACACCTCCGTCGCGGTCATGGCCGCCATCGTGGGCGCCATCGTGATCCGAAAATTCAAGCGGGAATATAAGGCAACACCGCACAATACGCCTGCGGCATCTTCCGGAAAATTTGAGCCCTGATTTCGTCACTTTTTCTTGAGGTACACAAAGTACATCTGCGAAAAAGTGCCATCATCAGAACTCATACTATCCCCTAATAGGAATCTGACAGTCCTTTTGGCAGAAATTGTGCCATACTGCGTTAGCTTTCTTGACCATATATCTCCATTATGCTCTGCGAAAGCTGCCTTGTCTGGCGCAATTTCTGCTCAAAATTCCAAGTCAGCTTTCTATCAGGGAATAGTATCAGATTTTCTCGGAATCTGCTCTTGCCGCATTGTGCGGTATTGCCTTAACGTCTCCTGAACCTTTGCGGTCTTCTTCCTTGTTGCAACTTTCAGACTTTTTTGCTATTATTAAGAAAAAGGAAACACCCGACAAGGGAGGCGCCGCACATGTATTCCGCCGAATATCTCGCACGCTATCCTTTCTTTCGTGATCTGCTGCCGGACACGCCCCTGTCCGTCATGCATGATTCCCTGACGGGGCTGATCGCGCGCCCGTACATCCTGCGCTTCATCCGCGCGCTCATCGACGCGGGGACGCCGTTTGCGCTGGGGATCGTCGATCTGGACAACTTCAAAAGCATCAACGACAATTACGGCCACCGCACCGGGGATCAGATGCTGAGTCTCGTTGCCGGGCAATTGCGCGGCTTTGTCGGTGAGGAGGGCGTCGTGGGCCGCTACGGCGGGGACGAGTTTCTGTTCGTCTACTTCGGCTGCACCGACTATGACGGCATCCACCGTTTTCTGGACGACATGTACCTCACGGACACGGTGTTCCGCAAGGATCTGCTGATCGGGGGACGCAGGATCTTCTCCACCGCGACGGTCGGCTGCGCCGTCTATCCCGCGGACGCGGACAGCTTTGAGGGGCTTTTCGCCCTCTGCGACAAGACGCTCTACCGCGGCAAGTCCAAGGGCCGCAACTGCTTTATCATCTACGTCCCGGCGAAGCATGCAAAGCTCACCATCCCCACTCTCGCCCGCCGGAATCTCTACGACACCTTCTACGGCATTGCGCAGGGCTTCGACGCGGGAACGGACGCGTCCGACCGGCTGCGCCGCGCCTTCTCCCCCATCCGGGACAACATGCGCATGTTCCGCCTGCTCTTTCTCGACGCGGAAAACCGGCTTGCGGACGTGAGCGGCAGCAGCTCCCTCGGCCCGGTCGAGTCTCCGGAGGAACTGATGCGCCAGGGTCTCTTCGCGGCCCACAGCCTGGACGAGCTCAAGGAGCGCTGCCCCGTCCTGTGCGGGTACATCAGTGAGATGCGCTACGATTCCGTCATGATCTGCAAGGTGGAAAAGGCGGGTCGCGTCTACGGCTATCTGCTGTTCTGCCCGGAGGCGGTGACCTTCCACATCTGGCAGGAGCACGAATGCGCCGCCGCCTTCTTCCTCTCGCACCTGCTGGCGGATTATCTCGAAGGGCAGGAAAACTGAAAAACGCACCGACAGCCCCCGCCGTGATGAACGCAGTAAGAGGCTGTCGGTTTCTGTATACTACGCCTGGCTCCCCTGAAAGGGGAGCTGTCAGCGGTGTCCACGCCGCTGACTGAGGGGTCAGACCCCTCCGGCTTGCCCCTCGCGGGAGATCGGGGCAAGCCACCTCCCCTTTCAGGGGAGGCATAACTTTATTGTCAAAAAAAGCACGCCGAAGCGTGCTTTTTTGTTGTTTGGGAACTATATTCTCATGCAGATGTCCCAGGCGCGCCAGATGACGGTGCGCAGGTTGCCGATGGCAACGCAGTCGCCGACTCTGTGGACGTGGGCGCCCTTCTCGCCGACCGGCGCGGGGACAAAGCCGATGCCGTTGATGACGGCGTCGCAGTCGCAGCGGAAGGTCTCGGTCGGGGTCTTGATGATGCAGTAATCATCGCCGATCTCGGTGATGGTGCTGTGCAGGTAGACCGGGACGTTGTGGTACTCCATCGCGTCGCGCAGGAAGGAGGTGTTGGCAAGGCAGGTGGCCTGCGCCGCAACGAGGTCGTTGCCATACTCGACAATGACGGGGTGCTTGCCAGCGAGAACGAGGTCATAGGCCGCCTCGCAGGAGGACTGGCCGCCGCCGAGGAAGACGATCCTGTCGCCCTCGACCTTCTTCTCACGCAGAAGCTCGCGGAAGGAGCGGGTCTTCTCAAAGCCCTTGATGTTGGGCATGGTTCTGGGAACGGAGCCGGTGCAGACGATGATCTCGTCAAAGCCGCGCTTGATGGTGCCCAGATCGTTGACCTCGGTATTGAAGCGAACCTCAACCCCGGCCTTGGCGATCTCGCGCTTGTACCACTCGATGAGCTCCTTGTCGTTCTCCTTGAAGGTCATGGCGGAGGCCGTCAGGAACAGGCCGCCGAGCTGATCCTCCTTCTCGAAGATGACAGGGGTATGCCCGCGCTTTTTCAGGACCAGCGCGCACTCCATGCCGCCGATGCCGCCGCCGATGATGGCAACCTTCTTGGGCTTCTTGGTCGGGACGATCTTGTAGCGGTTGCGCTGCATGGTGGGCGGGTTCAGCGCGCAGCGGCCCAGGTGCAGGGAGTCGCCCAGGGACTGCATGTTCTCGGTGCCGTTGGCCTTGGAGAAGTTGAAGCAGCCGTTGTGGCAGCGGATGCAGGGACGGATGTCCTCTTCATGGCCGGTGCGGATCTTGGTGACCCAGTTCTCATCGACCAGGTTCTGGCGGGCGATGGCCACGGCATCCAGACGGCCGGCGGCGATCTCCTCGGCAGCCTTGACCGGATCCATACGGCCGGCGCAGGCGACGGGGATGTCGATAAACTGGCGGATATGCTCCACGTCTGCCAGGTTGCAGTTATCGGGCATGTACTGTGGCGGATGCGCCCAGTACCAGGCGTCGTAGGTGCCGTTGTCGCAGTTGAGGAAGGCGTAGCCGGCGTCCTGCAGGATCTTGACGGCCTTCTCGGACTCGGCCATGTCGCGGCCGAACTCCTCGAACTCCTCGTAAGGCATGGCGCCCTTGCGCCAGCCCTTGGTGCAGGAGCGGACGGAGTAACGCAGGGAGACGGGGAAATCGTCGCCGGCCTGGCGGTGGATCTCCTGTACGATCTCGGTGGCGAAGCGCAGGCGGTTCTCGAGGCTGCCGCCGTACTGGTCGGTACGGAAGTTCATGTTGGCGATGGCGAACTGGTCGAGGTTGTAGCCCTCGTGCACGGCGTGGATCTCAACGCCGTCGACGCCGGCCTCGCGCAGCTTCTTGGCGGTTGCGCCGAAGTGCCAGACCATCTCTTGGATCTCTTCGACGGTGAAGGGGCGGGAGTTGAGGTTATCGGCCCAGCGGTTTGGGGTGGCGGAGGCGGAGGCGCAGGCATACTGCACGTCCACGATGGGGCTTGCGAGCTTGTTGAGCAGGTCGTTTCTGCCGAGGGCGGCCATCCAGGGGGTGACGGCCATGGAGCGGCCGAAGCCGCCGGCGAGCTGGATAAAGAGCTTGCCGCCGGTCTTGTGGTACTCGTCCATGTAAGGCTTGAGCACACGGTACATCTGGCGGTTGGAGTCCAGCCACTTTCTGCCCATGGTGTCGCGGATGACCTGCATGCCGGGGAGAACCAGGCCGACGCCGTCCTTCGCTCTCTGGAGCAGGAACTCAGCGCCTTCCGTGTCAAAGTGGGACGGCTCGAGCCAGCCGAAGAGGGTGGTGCCGCCCATGGAACACTGTACAATGCGGTTCGGGATCTCTACCTCACCGATCTTGAACGGTGTAAACAGAGGCTCATATTTCGGATTCATTGACGTACTCCTTTACAAATTATTGTCCGTTTCGGGATTACGGAAGCAGAGCTCTGACGAATTCGATCGGCCACTGCAGCAGATCACCGGCCAGGCGAACCTTATCCAGAATGTTCAGATAAGTGTCCTCACCGAGCAGGCCGAAAAGCTTCTCCTGGGCCTTTGCGGTATTGATGGCCTTGTACAGCCCGTAGCCCAGCGCGCACAGGATCGCGCCGATCACGAGTTTTTTCAGGCCGCTGAATAATTTGCACATAGAAATAACTCCTCCTGCACTGTTATTTGATGGAATTTGCTGTTTTCTGCTGTGAATATTATACTGATTTTCCCCTACAGAGTCAATCCCTTTTGTACTGATTTGAACAAAACGCGGGAAACTGTCAGTTTCCCGGCGTTTTTCCCGTCCGGCGGCGCGCGCGCCCGAAAAAAGAGTCCGTTCCCCTATACAAACGGGAAAAATACTGGTATAATTGTTAGGGTAAAACCGCACAATGCGGCAAGAGCAGATTCCGAGAAAATTTGGGTTCTGATGCTGGCACTTTTTTGCAGATGTACTTTGTGTACCTCAAGAAAAAGTGACGAAATCAGGGCACAAATTTACCGGAAGATGCCGCAGGCGTATTGTGCGGTGTTGCCTTAGATGGAGCGAAAAAATTTACAGTGAGGTGTACGGATGAAAGAACCCACTCTTGTGATACTGGCTGCCGGGATGGGCAGCCGCTTCGGCGGTCTCAAGCAGATCATGGCCGTCGACGATTTTGGTCACGCGATCATCGACTTCTCCCTCTTCGACGCCTACCGCGCGGGCTTTCGGCATGTCGCCTTCATCATCAAGAAAGAGATCGAGGCAGATTTCAAGGCCGCCGTCGGCAGGCGCGCGGAGAAATACTTTGACGTGAAATACGTCTTCCAGAGCACCGACAAGCTGCCGGAGGGCTACTCCCTGCCCGAAGGGCGCGTCAAGCCCTGGGGCACGGGCCACGCGGTACTGTGCTGCCGCGGCATTGTGGACGGGCCCTTCGCCGTCATCAACGCCGATGACTTTTACGGCCCCGCGGCCTATCGGGCGCTGTACGACTTTCTCGCCGCCGACCGGCCCGAGAACGAGCATGCCATGGTCGCCTACCTGCTAAGAAACACCGTGACGGAAAACGGCTATGTCTCCCGCGGAATCTGCCAGGTGGAAAACGGCTGCCTCACCGACGTGGTGGAGCGCGTGCACATCGAAAAGCGCGGCGCGGACGCGGCCTACACCGAGGACGGCGAGCATTGGGTATCGCTTCCCGGCGACGCGCCGGTGTCCATGAACTGCTGGGCCTTCGGGCGCGCCATGCTGGACGAGCTGTACGCGCGCTTCCCGAAGTGGCTGGATGAGAACCTGCCGGTCAATCCCCTGAAGGCGGAATATTTCCTGCCCTTTGTCGCAAACGCCTGCATCCAGGACGGCAGCGCCGTGGTGAAGGTACTCCCCTGCCATGAGCAGTGGTACGGCATGACCTACAAGGAGGACATGCAGAGCGTGAGCGAGGCGCTCAAGCGGATGCGCGCGCAGGGCGTATATCCCGAAAAGCTTTTGGACTGAGCTGATTTTCCGGCGCAGCACAAGCCCCTATGAATTCATATATATTTGAGAGGAGAAACACTATCATGAATGTACTTGTCACCGGCGGCGCCGGGTATATCGGCAGCCATACCTGCGTGGAGCTGCTCAACCGCGGCTACGGCGTGGTCGTCATCGACAACCTTGTTAACTCCAGCCCCAAGGCGATCGAGCGCGTGGAGCAGATCACCGGCAAGAAGGTGGCCTTCTACGAGAACGACGTGCGCGACCGTGCGGCGCTCGACCGCATCTTTGAAAAGCACGATATCAGCTGCGCCATCCACTTCGCGGGGCTCAAGGCCGTGGGCGAATCCGTGGCGATGCCGCTGGAATACTACGACAACAACCTTTTCTCCACCGTGCGCCTGTGCGAGGCCATGCGTGACCACGGCGTGAAGAACATCGTGTTCTCCTCCTCCGCCACAGTCTACTCCGGCGACAACGAGGTGCCGCTCAAGGAGACCAGCAAGACCGGCAACTGCACCAACCCCTACGGCTGGACGAAGTACATGTCCGAGCAGATCCTGCGCGACACCGCCAAGGCGGTGGACGACTTCACCGTGTCCCTGCTGCGCTACTTCAACCCCATCGGTGCGCACTCCAGCGGCCTCATCGGCGAGGATCCGCGCGGCATCCCCAATAACCTCATGCCCTTCATCGCCCAGGTCGCCGTCGGCCGCCGCGATCACCTGAATGTCTTCGGCGACGACTACGACACCCCCGACGGCACCGGCGTGCGCGACTACATCCACGTGGTCGACCTCGCCCGCGGCCATGTGTGCGCCATCGAGTATATGATGAAGCACCGCGGCGAGAACGTCTTCAACCTCGGCACCGGCGTCGGCTACAGCGTGCTGGACATGGTGCACGCCTTTGAGCGCGTCACCGGCGTGAAGATCCCCTATGAGATCGTTGACCGCCGCCCGGGCGACCTTGCTACCGTTTACTCCAGCCCCGACAAGAGCGCACAGCTTCTCGGCTGGAAGGCGGAGTACAATCTGGAGGACATGTGCCGCGACACCTGGGCCTGGCAGTCCAAGAACCCCATGGGCTACGCGACAGTCTGATACAGTTTGGCGTTAGGAATGTGGAGTGCGGAATTTTCCGCACTCCACATTTTTATGCAAAAAAGGGGCTGTCTCAAAACTGTTCCCGTTTTGTCATCCTGAGAAACGAAGTGACGAAGGATCTTTCTCTTGAAGGATTTTGCAAACTTTCCGAGAAAGATTCTTCGCTTCGCTCAGAATGACACGGAGTTTTGAGACAGCCCCTTTTCATAGGGAGATTCGTTTACCGGATCAGGCACTCGCCGGTCATTTCCTTCGGCTGCTCGAGCCCCATGACCTTGAGGATCGTGGGGGCGATGTCGGCGAGGCGGCCGGGCTTGAGGGCGATTCCCTGCTCGCAGACGACGAAGGGGACGGGGTTCGTGGTGTGGGCGGTGTTGACCTTGCCGGTATGCTCGTCAAACATGCAGTCGGCATTGCCATGGTCGGCGGTGACCATCAGGACAGTGTCGGGGTGCTTTTTGACCTCGGCGACGATTCTGCCGATGCAGGCGTCCACGGTCTCAACGGCCTTGACGGCGGCGTCCATGACGCCGGTGTGACCGACCATGTCGCAGTTTGCGAAGTTGCAGACGATAAGGCCGTACTCGTCGGAGGCGATGGCCTCGACCACCTTGTCGCAGACCTTGTAGGCACTCATCTCGGGGATGAGGTCGTAGGTCGGGTACTCCTTGGGAGAGGGCACGAGGCAGCGCACCTCACCCTCGGTCTCCTTCTCAACGCCGCCGTTGAAGAAGAAGGTGACGTGGGCGTACTTCTCGGTCTCCGCCACGCGGAACTGCTTGTAGCCCAGAGCGCTCACATAGTCGCCGAGGGTGTTCTCGATGACCTCGGGCGGGTAGGCGATGGGCAGGGGCAGGGCTTCGTCGTACTGCGCGGTGCAGACATAGCTGAGGGGGAAGACGGTCTTCTTTCTCGCAAAGCCGTCGAAATCCTCCAGATTCAGCGCCCAGGTCATCTCCCTGGCGCGGTCGGGGCGGAAGTTCATGAAGATGACGCTGTCGCCCTGGTTGATCTGCCCCTCGGGGCAGCAGACGACGGGTTCGACAAACTCGTCGGTCTTGTCGTTTGCGTAGCTGGCTTCCACGGCGTGGACGGGATCGGGATCCTGCACGCCCTCGCCGCAGACGATGGCGTTATAGCCCTTCTCCACACGGTCCCAGCGCTTGTCGCGGTCCATGCCCCAGAAGCGGCCCTGGATGGTGGCGATCTTCGCGTTGCCGAGAGAATCGCACTTCTCCTTGAGCTGCTTGACAAAGCCCGCGCCGCTGGTGGGCGGCACGTCGCGCCCGTCAAGGAAGCAGTGGACATAGACCTTCTCCAGGCCGTGCTGCTTGGCCATATCGAGCATGGCGAAGACATGGGTCAGGTGGCTGTGCACGCCGCCGTCGGACATGAGGCCCATGACATGCAGGGCATGGCCGCCCGCCTTCGCATCTTCGATGGCCTTGATGTAGACCGGGTTCTGGAAGAACTTGCCGTTCTTGATCTCCTGGGTCATCTTGGGCAGGATCTGGAAGACCACGCGGCCCGCGCCCATATTGGTGTGGCCAACCTCGGAGTTGCCCATCTGCCCCTCGGGCAGGCCCACGTCCAGGCCGGAGGCCTGCAGCGCGGTGTGGGGATTTTCGGCAAAGAGTCTGTCAAGATTGGGGGTGTCGGCTACATAGATGGCGTTGCCGCGGGAGGGCGCCGCCAGGCCGTAGCCGTCCATGATAATCAGGACTGCTTTTTTGCTCATTCGGCAGCTCCTTACTCCTGATCGGTGGCCTTGATGATGGTGGCAAAGTCAACGGGCTTGAGGGAAGCGCCGCCGATGAGGCCGCCGTCGATGTCGGGCTGGGCAAGCAGCTCGGCCGCGTTCTTGGCGTTCATGCTGCCGCCGTAGAGGATGCTGACGGCACGGGCGGGACGGGCGCCGTAGATGCCGCGGATGACGGCACGGATGCCCTCGCAGACCTCCTGCGCCTGCTCGGCAGTGGCGGTCTTGCCGGTGCCGATGGCCCAGATGGGCTCGTAAGCGATGATGCAGCGGCGCAGCTTGGTGGCGTCGATGCCGCTGAGGGCGGCCTTGACCTGGTAGGCGACATACTCCATGGTCAGATCCATCTCGCGCTGCTCCAGACTCTCGCCCACGCAGATGATGGGGATGATGCCCTTCTCGATGAGGGCCTTGGCCTTGGCGTTGACGAGCATGTCGTCCTCGCCGTGGTACTGGCGGCGCTCGGAGTGGCCGACGATGCAGTACTTCGCGCCGACGTCAGCCAGCTGGCTGGCAGAGACCTCACCGGTGTAGGCGCCCTTTTCGTACTTGGAAACGTCCTCACCGCCGGCGGCGACCTTGCAGTCCTTGCCGGCCTTGATCATGGCGGGGATCATCACGGCGGGGGTGCACAGCACCATCTCGCAGGTGCGGGTCTTGGGCAGGTTCTCCTTGAGCTCTTCCATGAAGGGCTTGATTTCGGACGCCAGCATGTTCATCTTCCAGTTGCCGGCGATAACGGTCTTGCGGTATTTTCTGTTCATTGGTATCAAATCCTTTCCGTAAATATCCGCTGAATTACCTCCCTTTGGAAAAAGGGAGGTGCCCCGCAGGGGCGGAGGGATCGACCGGATTTGCGCTGCGCTTTCTTAAAGTCGGGCGCAGGACAGCCGATCCCTCAGTCACAGCCTCGCGGGAGATCGGCTGTGACAGCTCCCTTTCAGAAAGGGAGCTTATAAGGAATGCGTATTTTTACGCGTCCAGCAGGCAGGCAACGCCCGGCAGCTCCTTGCCTTCGAGGAACTCCAGGGAAGCGCCGCCGCCGGTGGAGATGTGGGTGATCTTGTCGGCAAAGCCGAGCTTCTCGACCGCAGCCGCGCTGTCGCCGCCGCCGACGATGGTGATGGCGCCGGACTCGGCCAGAGCCTTGGCCATGGCCTTGGTGCCGTTGGCAAACTTCTCGAACTCAAACACGCCCATGGGCCCGTTCCACACGATGGTGCCGGCGCCCTTGACGGCGTTGGAGAAGAGCTCCACGGTCTTCGGGCCGATGTCCATGCCCATGAGGTCGGCGGGGATGTTGCCCTCGACGAGGACGGGCTCGGCGTCGGCGGAGAACTCGGCGGCGCAGTAGTTGTCGACGGGCAGGAGGAACTTGACGCCCTTGGCCTCGGCCTTGGCGATCATGTCCTTGGCGTAGTCGATGCGGTCAGCCTCCAGCAGGGAGGTGCCGATCTCGTAGCCCTGGGCCTTCTTGAAGGTGTAGGCCATGCCGCCGCCGATGATGATGGTGTCGGCTTTCTCGAGGAGGTTATTGATGACGTTGATCTTGTCGGAGACCTTGGCGCCGCCGAGGACTGCGACGAAGGGGCGCTTGGGATCATCCAGGGCCTTGCCCATGATGTCAAGCTCTTTCTTGACCAGAAGGCCGGAGTAGGCGGGCAGGTAGGCCGCGACGCCTGCGGTGGAGGCGTGGGCTCTGTGCACGGTGCCGAACGCGTCGGACACGAAAACCTCTGCCATGTCGGCCAGGGCCTTGGCGAAGGCGGGGTCGTTCTTGGTCTCGCCCTTGGCAAAGCGCAGGTTCTCAAGCAGCAGGAGCTGGCCGGGCTGCAGGGCTGCGGCCTTGGCCTTGGCGTCCTCGCCGATGGTGTCGGTGGCGAAGATGACGTCCATGCCCAGCAGCTCGCTCAGTCTCTTGGCGACAGGGGCCAGGGTCAGCTTCTTCAGGGACTTCTCCCACTCCTCGCGGGTGATGTCGGCCTCGTTCCTGCCCTTCTCGACCTGCTTTTTCACGTAGCCGTCGAAGGTGGCGACGGGCTTGCCCAGGTGGGAGCAGGCGATGACGGCAGCGCCCTGCTCAAGCAGGTACTTGATGGTGGGGAGGGCGGCGACGATGCGCTTGTCGCTGGTGATCTCGCCGGTCTTCTTGTCCTGGGGAACGTTGAAGTCGCAGCGGAGCAGAACCTTTTTGCCTTTGACGTCGGCGTCATAGACGGTCTTTTTGTTGTAATTCATGCTGGTTCCTCCTGTAAATAATATAATGTGTTTACATGGTTTCATCCGCCATGGAGCCCTCGGCCAGCAAACCCGGAAAGCCCTGCTGTCTGAGCGCCTCATAAGCGAGGATGGCGACGGAGTTGGATAGGTTCAGGCTTCTCGCCTGGGAGATCATCGGGATGCGGATGCACCTGTCGCGGTACTTCTCCCGCAGCCACTGGGGCAGACCTGCGGTCTCCTTGCCGAACATCAGCGTCACATCCCCGGTGAAGTCCGCCTCGTGGTAGGCCCGCGGCGCCTTCGTCGTGGCAAGCCACAGCCCCGCGTCCCCGTTTTTGGCGAAGTATTCGTCCAGGTTTTCATACACGCTGATATCGACCAGATACCAGTAGTCCAGGCCGCAGCGCTTGACCGCCTTGTCGGAAATATCGAAGCCCAGGGGCCTGACGAGATGGAGCCGCGCCCCGGTCGCCGCGCAGGTGCGCGCGATGGCGCCCGTGTTGTGCGGGATCTCCGGCTCGACAAGCACGATATTGAGCATGTCCTCTCCTCTTTTCTGCGGCGGCTGCGCGGGGAAAAGTATTACCTCTCCCTTTGATTCCATCCCATTTTAGCACAGAAAGCAAAAAAAACATGCACAATTTTCTATTTTTTCAATCTTCTTGCAAACTGTACAAATTTGGGCTATAATCGTCCCCGCCGAAAGCCCCGAAACTGGCATTTTGCATATTTGCTACTTTTTTCTTGGGAGATGTTGGAACTTGGAAATCACATGCACGCTCTGCCCCCGCCGCTGCGGAAAGACGCGGGGCGACCACACGCCCGGGGGACTCTGCCGCTCTCCCCTGCTGCCGCGCATCGCAAGGGCGGCGCCGCATTACGGAGAGGAGCCCTGCATCGCCGGGAAAAACGGGACGGGCGCGGTGTTCTTCACCGGCTGCAATCTGCGGTGCGTGTTCTGCCAGAACGCGGATATCTCCCGCGGCGGGGGCGGGCAGAGCGTCACGGTGCAGGAACTGCGGGAGATACTGCTCCGTCTGCGGGACCAGGGCGTGGACAGCATCGACCTTGTCACCGGCGCGCACTATATCCCCGCCATTGCCGAGGCACTCTCGAGACTTGCGCTCGGCATCCCCGTGGTCTGGAACAGCTCGGGCTACGAGAGCGTGGAGAGTCTCAGGATGCTGGAGGGGCTGGTGCAGGTCTACATGCCCGACTTTAAGTATTATGACTCTGCAGCCGCCCGGCAATACAGCGCGGCGGCGGATTACCCCGAGGTCGCGGCAGAGGCGATCCGGGAGATGTTCCGCCAGGTCGGGCCGGTGCGGCTCGATGAAACGGGGCTCATGAAATCCGGCGTTCTGATCCGGCACCTGATCCTTCCGGGACGCGCGGAGGACGCGCGGGACGTCATCGACTTTGCCGCCGACGAGTTTCCGCGCGGCAGCGTCCTCTTCTCGCTCATGAGCCAGTACACCCCCATGCCGGGGCTTGAGCGCTTCCCGGAGCTGATGCGGCGCGTAACGAAGGAGGAAAACCGGGCGCTCATCCACTACATGCAGGTGCGGCGTCTCGACGGCTTCTGGCAGGAGACCGACGCCGCGACAGCCGAGATGATCCCGGACTGGGATCTCATGGAAAAGTGAACAGTGAAAAGTGAAGAGTGAAGTTATGATGGGCGCGTTGCAAAATGCGTGTCATCCTGTGCGCAAGCGAAGGATCTTTTCCAGAAAGTTTGCAAAAACTATCAAGAGAAAGATCCTTCGTCACTTCGTTCCTCAGGATGACAATACGGTAAGCGTTTTGCAACGCGCCCGGATTTTCATTGATGTAATCCCTTGACAACGCGGGCGATCGCGTACATAATACAGGCGATTTTACAAGGAGGGACCATATTTGGACATTCAATATCTGCTTTGGCTGCAAGACTTCAGAAACAGCATCAACGACGCCTGGACGCCCTTCATGGAGTTTGTGTCCATGTTCGCCACCACCTACCTGATCCTGCTGCCCGTGTTCTGGTACTGGAACCGGGACAAGCGCCAGGGACTCTATACGCTCACGTCTTACTACTTCTGCATGCTCGTCACCCCGCTTCTCAAGCTGACCGCCTGTGTCTACCGCCCCTGGATCCGCGACGCGCGCATCCTGCCCGCGGGCGACTCCATCACGACGGCGACGGGCTATTCCTTCCCCAGCGGACACACCACCACCGGCGCGCCCCTCGCGGGCGGGATGGCCGTAAACCTCTGGGAGAATAAGCGCAGCCGCTGGGCAAGTGTGCTGCTCGCGCTCTTTGTCCTGCTTGTCGCCTTTTCCAGAAACTATCTGGGCGTGCACACCCCGCAGGATGTGCTGGTCGGCCTCGGGCTGAGCATGCTGAGCCTCTTTGTCACGGCAAAGCTTTTCGACTATATGGACAGCTTCCCGGAGGAAGAGGATCGCTTCCTGCTTCTGGGCTTCATTTTCTGCTGGATCTCCATTGTGTACATCACCGTCAAGCCCTATCCCATGGACTATAGCGCCGAGGGCAAGCTGATCGTCGATCCCCAGAAGATGATGAACGACGGCTACGGCGATATCGGCAAGATGCTGGGCTTCATCGTCGCCCGCTACGTGGAAAAGCACTGGATCAACTTTAAGCCCCTCAAGCAGAGCGTCAAGAACGTCGCGGTCTGCCTCGTGGGTCTCGCGCTCATGGTGCTGCTCAAGCAGTATGTGAGCCCGCTCATGAAAGACTGGTTCGGCTCCCACTGGGGCAAGCTCATCTTCTCTGTGCTCTATACCTTCTATTATATTGCCCTCTTCCCGCTGGTGCTGAAAAAGCTCGGGCAGCAGGAAGCGCAGGAAGCGATCGCGGAGAGCGTAGAAAAGGCTTGACAGAGCCGCGCCATCCGGGCATAATAGAATTAAGAAACGTACTTTTGATATTTATACGTGTAAGAAGGGAGCAGACGAGATGCCACCCGAAAAAGAAACCCTAATGATTCAGAAAGCCACCGTCTATGATTTGCAGAAGATCATCAAAGCCAGTGACAAGAAGACGTACACACCGCAGGAGATTGAAGACTTGATGGACGCCTACATCAAGGGCGCAGAACAATAAAGCAACGCACATGGGGCCGGAAAACCGGCCCCATCGTAATATCAACAAACAGTAAAGGAGAATCGCCATGAATTACAATGAAATCCTCGCGGCAGCAAAGGATCAGGTCGGCCCGTACTGCAAGGCGTGTCCCGTCTGCAACGGCAGGGCCTGCGCAAACGCCATGCCCGGCCCCGGCTGCAAGTACCCCGGCAACGCCGCCGCGCGCAACTTCGACAAGTGGCAGGAGATCTGTGTGAACATGGACACCCTCTGCCCCAACGCCGATCCCGACGTACGTTTTGAGATGTTCGGCGTGGGCTTCACCGCGCCCATCTTCGCCGCCCCCCTCGGCTCCATCGACCTGCACTACGGCCCGAAGTACAAGGATCCGGAATATAACAGCATCCTCATCAAGGCCTGCGCCGACTACGGCCTCATGGCTCTGACCGGCGACGGCGTCGATCCCGGCATCATGCTCCGCTCTGCCGAGGACATGAAGAAGGTCGAGGGTATGGGCTGCCCGATCATCAAGCCCTGGAACAAGGAGGCCGTGTTTGAGAAGCTGGACGTGCTGAACGAGGCGAAGATCTTCTGCGCCGGCATGGACGTGGACGGCGCGGGCCTGCCCTTCCTCAAGGCCATGAACCCCAACGCGGGCAGCAAGTCCGTTTCCGAGATGCGCGAGATCATCGAATATGCCGACATGCCCTTTATCGTCAAGGGCATCATGACCGTCAAGGGCGCGCAGAAGGCCGTCGAGGCCGGGGCCGCGGCCATCGTTGTCTCCAACCACGGCGGCAGAGTCCAGGGCGGCGTTCCCTCCACGGCGGAGGTGCTGCCCGAAATTGCCGACGCCGTCAAGGGCAAGACCGTCGTGCTGGTAGACGGCGGCATCCGCTCCGGCGTGGACGTGTTCCGGGCCCTCGCCCTCGGCGCCGACGCGGTGCTGATCGGCCGCCCCATCCTGCCCATGATCTACGCGGCGGGCGAAGAGGGCTTCAAGGTCTACATGGACAAGATCATCGGCGAGCTCAAGTCCACCATGACCATGTGCGGCGCGGCCACCCTCGCCGACATCACCCGCGACAAGGTGCGCTTCTGATGCGAAACACCACGCTCGTCCACCTGGAGCGGGATGGGAAATACCTGATGCTCCACCGGGTCAAGAAGGAGCGGGACGAAAACCGCGACAAATGGGTCGGCATCGGCGGCAAGTTTGAGCCGGGCGAGAGCCCGGAGGACTGCGCCCTGCGCGAGGTGTTCGAGGAGACTGGCCTCACCATGCGCTCCTGGCGCTATCGCGGTATCGTGACCTTTGTCTCCGACGAGTGGGGCACCGAGTACATGCACCTGTTCCACTCCACGGACTTCACCGGCACGGTCAAGGACTGCGACGAGGGCGTGCTGGAATGGGTGGACAAAAAGGCGCTGCTCTCGCTTCCGATCTGGGAGGGGGACAAGATCTTCCTGCGCCTGCTGGATGAAGAGCGCCCCTTCTTCTCCCTCAAGCTCTGCTATCAAGGCGACAGGCTCACGCGGGCCGTGCTGGACGGGAAGAGTTTGGAGTGAAAAAGGCCGGGTGGAAAAACATTAAAAAGCTCCGATCCCGTGAAAAAATCCGTTGTATCAGGCAAAGGGCTATGATATAATTGCTTTTAGCAAATCATTTTCGGTAATATATCACAATTGAGAGGAGACAATACATGTACAAAGAAGAATTCGAGCGCTGGCTCAAGCACGATCTGGAAGACCCCGACCTCCTGCCGGAGCTTTTCAGGATCAAGGATAACGACGACGAGATCAAGGATCGCTTCGCCGTCTCCCTGAAGTTCGGCACCGCGGGTCTGCGCGGTACGCTCGGCGCGGGCACCAACCGCATGAACATCTGGGTCGTGCGCCAGGCCACCCAGGGTCTTGCCAACTGGGTGCTTACCCAGGGCGGCACCCAGACCGTCGCCATCTCCTACGACAGCCGCCTCAAGAGCGACTTTTTCGCCATGGAGGCTGCGGGCGTTCTGGCCGCAAACGGCATCCACGTGCGCATCTATGACGCGCTCATGCCCGTCCCCGCGCTCTCCTTCGCCACCCGTTACTATCACTGCAACGCCGGCATCATGGTCACGGCCTCCCACAACCCCGCGAAATACAACGGCTATAAGGCCTACGGCCCCGACGGCTGCCAGATGACCGACGACGCCGCCGCCATCGTCTATGACGAGATCCAGAAGACCGACGTGCTCACCGGGGCAAAGCGCATCTCCTTTGCCGAGGGCGTGGAAAGGGGCCTTATCCGCTTCGTCGGCGACGCCTGCAAGAAGGCCTTCTATGAAGCCATCGAGGCGCGTCAGGTTCGCCCGGGTCTGGCCCGCACCTCCGGTCTCAAGCTGGTCTACTCCCCGCTCAACGGCACCGGCCTGATCCCTGTCACCAAGGTTCTGAATGACATGGGCATCACCGACATCACCATCGTGCCGGAGCAGGAGTACCCCAACGGCTACTTCACCACCGCCCCCTACCCCAACCCTGAAATCTATGAGGCGCTCAAGTACGGTCTGGAGCTTGCCAAGGAGACGGGCGCCGACCTGATGCTCGCCACCGACCCCGACGCCGACCGCGTGGGCATCGCCATGCGCTGCCCGGACGGGAGCTATGAGCTGGTGTCCGGCAACGAGATGGGCGCGCTGCTGCTCGACTACATCTGCGCCGCCCGCAAGGAAAACGGCACCATGCCGAAAAATCCCGTCGCCGTCATGTCCATCGTGTCCACCCCGCTGGCCGACGCGATTGCCGAGCATTACGGCGTGGAGCTGCGCCATGTGCTGACCGGCTTCAAGTGGATCGGCGACCAGATCGCAAAGCTCGAGGCCGCCGGTGAGGTCGACCGCTTCATCTTCGGCTTTGAGGAGAGCTACGGCTACCTCGCCGGCCCCTACGTGCGCGACAAGGACGCCGTCATCGCCTCCATGCTGATTTGCGAGATGGCCGCCTACTACCGCTCCATCGGCTCCTCCATCAAGCAGAGACTGGAAGAGATCTACGCCCAGTACGGCCGCTACCTCAACAAGGTGGACTCCTTCGAGTTCCCGGGTCTGACCGGTATGGACAAGATGGCCGCCATCATGTCCGGCCTGCGCAAGGATCCCCCCAAGGACTTTGCGGGCATCCCCGTGGTATCCGTCACGGACTATGCCGAGCCCGAGAAGACGGGACTCCCCAAGGCGAACGTGCTGATCTACAAGCTGGCCGACGGCTCCACCGTCATCGTGCGCCCCTCCGGCACCGAGCCGAAGATCAAGACCTACTTCACCACCAAGGGCAAGGATCTTGCCGAAGCCCAGGCGAAGAAGGACAAGCTGGCCGAGGCCTGCAAGCCCCTGCTGAGCTGAAAACAAGCGTATAAAAGAACGCCTCCCGGCACTGTGCCGGGAGGTTGTCAACAATCATGATGTTCTGAGCCTTTGGCAAGCGATCCCGCAGCGTTTGCCATGCAAATTGTGTATATCGGATTTGACGGGTGTGAGAAAAAACAGTATCATATAATACATGGCAAGGGAGGGGTTTAGATGCTCACGGTTCAGCAGATCGCGGACGGCGTTTCCGTCGCGTCGCGGGAATATCCCCTGCGCAAGGTGGAGCTGTTCGGTTCTTACGCCAACGGGAAAAATACGCCGC
>Ga0310691_10001452_pt1 | contig 36064 bp, 69 predicted proteins | sample 176DNAGHGlowgp2_FD_203887 | JGI IMG/M metagenome (GOLD analysis project Ga0310691, IMG submission 203887) | Sheep rumen microbial communities from Palmerston North, Manawatu-Wanganui, New Zealand - 1766 DNA GHGlow gp2 (v2) (version 2) | ecosystem: Host-associated > Mammals > Digestive system >... | reverse complement strand
CTATTGATTGTGCAATCATATCCATTCCTGTATCACCAAGCATAGGTGGTCTGTCTTTGTATGTTTTATATAATTCTTCGGGTATCTTGATTACTAATTCTATATCTGACATTATCTATTCCTCACTTCCCTTATCTGCCTCAATTAAAGGGCAAAAATCATTTCTTTTATTTTTCAAATCTCCACACATTTCCATATTTCCACATTTGCAAATAAAGTGTATTGCTCCATTTGTATCAAGGTAAAAATGGAATAAAGGGCATTCTTTACAACATTTTGGCATTTCCATATCTTTAATTGCTACCATATCTATTCCTCACTTCCCTCTTCCTCACTCTCATCTACTTCTTCACAATCTGATGGCATATTATTAAGACAGCCTCTTAATATATTTAAAATTCCATCTGCAACTGTGTTACTCTGTCTGATTTCATTTGCTGTACATTCTATCTCTGTTACTGTTGTTCTTATTTTCATTTTTATTCCTCACTTTCTGCCTTATACTTGTCGATTATCTTTAACACCTCATCCTTGAATATCCACGGTCTGTCATTATGATAATTCGTAATACCTTCTTCGAGGGCTTCTATCTCTGCCCTTATCTTGTCGAGTACATCTGTCTTTGGCTGTGGTGTTACGGATTCCATTCTTTCTATATGTCTATAACTTGAACATCCACATACACAATTATACATAGGACAGTTATCGCACATTACTTTTAAGGCTTCTTGTCTGCTTATGTAATCCTCGCAAATAAAAGCATCAATCACAGATTTAATCTGTTCATCACTCATTCCACTTGACTTGAGATAATATATAGCTTCTTCTCTGTTCATATCACTCCTCACTTTCTGCAATATCAATCATTGCATCCGTATATCCGCAGTTATAACCATTATCACGAGCATTTATTAAATCTTCCTTGTGATGTTCCTCTTCTTCAAGTGCTGTTGCCCTAATTCCTGCAAATGCAATCTTTACGTTTTCTTTAGTTAAATTGACTTCCGACAGCCAATCTTCTTCAAACTTTATTTTTTCAAGTATTGTCATTCCCCATTCCTCAACTTTCTGTAAAACTGTGCATTACCTACACACTTTATGTGTCTCTTACAGGATGGACATATTCTTATTCGCCCAAGCTTTGAGCCATCTATAAAACACGTCTGGCAATGGATACATTGTTTAATACGTCTCTGCTCATAAGCTCCTGCATCCTTCAATACTTCGATTACGGTCTCGGCATCGGATGCAGTGAGCTGGGCTAGGATAAAAACCTCCTCGTCTTTATCCTTTGCTCTTATGTATAGGCTTATAATTTCATCATATGTTAAGTTAGTCAATTACATAAACCTCCGCTTTTCTTCTTCCAAATTGTATTGCCTCATCGTAAGAATCGACAAATACATCAATAACATTGTTGCTCATGCCACCTCTGTCATGTACATAAAACACTCCATATCCCTCGATATACACGCATTTATGCCATAGATTCGCATCATTACTGGCAACCGTTACTCCAGCTCTTGGATATTTACCATCAGCGCAGGGCTTTCCTGTAGCTATATATGCGGTTAATTCATATTCTCCTACATACTCCTTTTCATCCAATCGCTGTTCAGCAAAGTATGTGGGGGGAAGTGGCTCATTCGGTATAGGGCTTGCTAATGCCCCTAATATCAATATTGTTTCTAACATCCTTTTCACTCCTTAATCATCATCGACCTTTTGCAAGTAGTATTTCTCTAAGTCTTTTAGTCGGTTCTTACTACGGTTACTAACGTCTGTTTTTTCTCCAATCTTGTCTTTGACGTTACGTTCCCAATTTCTTACACAGGCTTTCCAATCTTTCATCTTGTTTTTACCTACCATCCATCCTTTTGATTCGTAAAAATCAATAAACCTTTGAGCATCTACATAATTACCACGCTCTCTGCTATATTCCTGTACTTCTTCAAGTGTAGGTGGCACAAATCGTTTCGATTTTGCCTTATTACTTTTATCTTTATCTAATTCTATATCTATATCTTCTTCTATATCTGTTGCGTTACATTGCGTTACTGTAACGTTACTTGTAACGTTACATCCTATTTTCTTCAGTTCTCGATGCTTTGCAACTCTTGCTCTAGTCTGTTCCCGAATCTTTTCCAGACCATCCACATTCTGATATTTCTCCCAATTTGATAGTTGGATAACATCATCAACAACTTGAATCATTCCAAATTTTTCAAAAGTACTTAATGCTAACTGAATCGTTGATAAAGGTCTGTTGAATACTGTTGCAAGCATCTGGTCTGTATAAGGAATATCCTTTGTAAAGTAAACACTACCGCCATCATTCACATTTCCTGCAAGCATCAATATCTTAAACCATATCACTATAATCGCATCACCATCTGGCATTGATTCAATTATCTTAATCTTCTTGTTGTCGAATATATCTGTTGCAATTTTAATCCATTTTACTTCCGCCATTTTATGCTCCTAAAAAAATCAGCCTGTACAAAAAGGAAGTGCAGTTCCTAATCATACAAGCTGTGGTTAACCGAATTATGAGGTTTTGACATAGCCAAGTCCTGCACAACTCAGCTAACCTATTTGTTATGGCATATTGTCCATACCCTTTGATTATATAATATTTTATTCAAAAATGCAAATTATTTTTTGAATGGCAGGCTATCTCCCACATCTTTCGGAACATTCATAAACTCTCCGTTGCTCTTAGGCGGTTCATCGCTCTTGCTTTCGCAAAATTCGTGCTTCTCAACAACAACGTCTGTTGTATAGACCTTCTTTCCATCCTTGTCTGTATAAGAGCCTGTTTGGATTCTTCCCTCAATAGCTATCTTTGTTCCTTGATTGAGGTACTTTTCAGCAAACTCACCCTGCTTGCCAAAAGCGACACAGCCTATGAAATCAGTCTCACCCTTCTTAATTCTGTCCACCGCTAATGTGTACCTTGCAATGCATAGCTGGTCTCCATCATTATTGCTATATCTCACATCTGGGTCTCGTGTCAATCTTCCAATCAGTATCACCTTGTTTAAAGCCATTTTAAGCCTCCTTTTTTCTTATTCGATAATTTATACATCTTTTTAATAAAAATCGATTCTCGAGCCTTCTAGACACATCAGAAGGCTAATCATTCAAAACATACCTTGCATATTCAACAGTATGCCCATATCTGTTCTTGCTGGTCTCCATATGTGTCTCGATATCATATCCTCTCTCTCTCAGATTGAATATGATTGCTGAAAGCCTCGTTGCCCCGAATTCCTTAATAGCCTCCATGCTTGTAATCGAGCCATGTTCGTCCATAAATCTGAGGATATCCTCAGTCTGTGATTTTCCCATCTTGTACCTCCTTATACATATTCATAAAATCATCTAATCTCATTGTTACTAACCATCCCTCCCTATTCTTTCTGTGGATTACAATAGGCGTTTCGCCTTCTCGATGGTCTTTTACGCTTTGCTTCATAGCCTCACTGATATTCAGCCTTTCAACTCTTTTACATTCAATATGGAATCCTTCAAGCCCTACAACATCCGCGTCCCCATTTGCTCCAGAGTATTGCTGACCTCTCCTGCTGTCACATCCATAAGTCCTTAACAGTTTTGCAAGCTCTCTTTCACCGCTTGCGCCTTTTTGTCTGCTGTTCATAGATAACTCCTTCCTATCAACTTTCTGAATTCATCCCTGCTGTGTGTTTCCTCAAATACCGCTTGGCACATCCTTTTCAATGATAGATTTAATTCCTTTCCGTACTTACCGTGAACACCGTATGTCCCTCTGTGACATTCGGGGCATAGATAAACAATAAATCCCATCCTATCGGATACCTTTCTGTTTCCGTGTCCGTAATAAATGTGATGTTCCTCTGTATATCCGATACTTTCACAACTGAAACATATTCCATTCTGTGTATCTAAGATACTCCCCATTGTTCTTTCATCCTCCGTAGCATATCTGGTGGTAAGGTTTCTATACCTAGCTGTTTTGCCTCCTGTACCGTTCCATCTATCAGCACACTCATTTCCTTGGTATCATACGTGTGCGAGCCTCTCATAACAAGATATACTCTGTATAGCTCTCCATTGTCCATTATCCTTGTAGCTGAGGTTGGTTGCAAATGTAACTTTTCCAATTTCCGCCAATCTATACTATCTTTCATTATGATATCTTTCATATCTTCATCGTACTGTCCATAATCGCTTATCATCTGATTCTTGACTTCAATTAAAGATAATCCCTGCGATTGAGCTATCATACTACATAGCTTGTGAAAATATCTGTTTGCTTCTCCAGACCTGTCTTTGCGGTATTTCTTGATTTCAACGCTTATTAAATCGTTCTTTGTTTTGTCATATACAACTGGAGCTTCCTCAAGCTCCAATTGTATAATCCATTTTTGGCAGGTGCTATTGAAATATGGAGCACCGTTCCATTTTCCTTTTATTTCTCCCATAGCTTCACCAAATACTCAAGCTCTCTGCGTTCTTCACTATCAAACGCACTACTGTCATATTCAAGAACATATTTAATAATATCCTTCAATAGTCCTCCGTCAAATAATGGGTCAGAATCCATATGCAGATATACCATATTCCTTACTCTGCATTTTTCAACCTTTGAAATATCAAAGAATTCGGTTATTGCTTCTCCAGATATTGTAACCTCACAATCATCGTCATATGGTTCTAATATTTTTAACAACTCTGCTTTAGTCATATCAAGCTCCTTTCTCAAGTTTGTTAAGTTTGCCATTAAGTTCTGCGAGCTGTCCTTCATCCATATCCTCTAATCCTTTAATGCCATACTGTTTGCAGAGAGCATCCTCATCAACGTTCATCTTCTCAAGTCTTTCTTTGAGTGTCTTAACCTTAACTGCACTTATTTTGTTTCCGCTCCCATTGGTCTGCTTCTGGAATTCATCAGTATCTGCATCCTTGGTATCGTCAATCAGAAACAATCCGTTGAGGCAATATTTTCTGGCATAACTGGAAGCTGTTCCTGTTATCTGGCTTCCATCCATACCCTTCTTAACATCATCCTCACGCGCCCAAGCTACATTCGTAAAACGTTCGTTACTTTCCACATCGGACAGAGTGGCAATGGCTTTTACATATATTCTAGAGCCAACTTCTGTGACCTCATCTGAAATAGTTAAACAAACTGCATACCTTTCCAGTAATGGTTTTACTGCCTCTAAGATATCCTCGCAACTGCGATACTTGTATTTACCAAAGCTGTTATACTGTCCTTTTGGAGCTTTAAGCTCCTGCTGAATACTTATCAACTTCTCCTTCAAACTCATATTTTTCTCACTCATCTTATGCTACCTCCTCATCCTTAAGTATCTCTATTTCAACGTCAATATCCTCTTCTCTAGCGTTATTCTTAGCCTTTAAAGCAAACTCTATAGCCTCGTTTGCATCGTTAAATACAAACTTTGTATAATTGACCTTTACAATAAACTTATTCATTTACTCATCCTCCTTATTTAAAACCATCAGAATTAACGCTGTCGCAAATAATATTCCCATCATCATAAATTCAACTCTTTCGTTATTTTTCATATAGCCTATAAAGAATATCACTAAAGATATTAAATGTAATCCTAGACAGAAATCTGAAAGCCTGCTATTATGATGTTGAATACTATTTTCTCTTTCGGGTGCAGGATTTTGTCCTGTGCCTTTTTTTTCGTCCATATTTACCTCCATATAAATGTATCGCATATTTGTTCTGCCGATAGGTTATAAGCCTTGGCAAACTTCCTAATCTCTGGTACTTTGAATTCCTGCTTGCCTTTAATCTTATTCACCACAGATGGCTTGGAAATTCCCAGAACCTTTGCTAATTCCTCCTGTGTGCCTTTCGCACCACCTTGTATCATTAGCATCTTTATTTTCTGTTGTAAGGTCACTTTCTCACCTCCTTCCGACTCTCTTATTATACCAACTTTTTATACGGTTTGCAATAAAAAGTTATAATATTTAGATAAGTTTTTCTGTACATCCAAGCCTTTCTAATACTTCGGAATAATTCTGTGCCATATAGCTGTAAACCTTTCCCTGTGGCTCAAAAATTACCGCAATCTTGCCCTTCTTACAAAGACCGCATTTATCATTTGGTCTATATATCTCAGCCTGTGGATATTTCTTTCTAAGAATCTCTGTTGCCTGTCTCTGTGTCATATCTGTCTCCTTCCTCCCCTGCCTTTCGGCAGGGGATTCTTGTCTCTAACAATATGTTACAAGGTCTGGTCTGCCATTTCTTATGCAAGCATCCTGTCTGTGCATGATTGCTGTCTCGGCTAATTCCTTCGCATCCTTGTAGTCTTCCCAAGTAAGCCATGCTACAGGTAATGGGAGTGTGAAGAACTCTTCTGCCTTCTGTCTCATATCCATCAGCCTTTCATATTCGGCATCATTCCACTCTATCTCGCCACTTTCCATATCATACATTGTATTGAAGCAGATGCTGTGGATAAGGTCGAAATTATGCTGATTCTTCATGGTGTTGAATGGATAAAGTTTCTTGCAACTAACTACCTTATATCCATTTCTCTTGCAGGCATCCAGATTTTTCTGCTTCTTATCATCCCCATCAAATCTGATAACCTTTTCCTGCCCATTTGCTACATACCTTAATTCATACTTGTTAACTCTTGCCATATCTGTATCCTCCTATCTCATTGTATCCATCAGATGCTCAAGCAATTCAAACTGAATCTGCTCCTTCTCTGTCATGTTGCCATCTACTAACATCTTCTCCTGTAATCTATCTCTCTCTGCTGATATCTCATCAACGAGATTCTGTAATCTCTGAATATCCTTCATAAAATGGTTCATATCTAACATATCCTTATCTCCTTTTCTTTTCTGGGATTCGTCTTGCTACTTTTCAGTTCCACCAGCCACCTATTAGATAACCAACAGCCCTTACTTCCTTCGCTTAGTCCGTATCCGTTTGTTTGGTTCTGTATATACAATACACCTATTCGGATATAATGTCAACAACTTTTTATAAAAATTTATAATTTTATTCAAATTTATTTTACCATCAAAAAAAGAGGAAGGTTTTACCCTTCCTCAATACGTCTTATTACTTCTTTGTATTCTTTTGGAAACAACATCTGTACCACTTCCATGTGTTCATCAAGCACATCAACCACTTTATCTATATCCTTGCCAGCTATGGCTTCTCTGAACTCACTTCCGTTTGTTGAGGGGAATACCCCTGCTGAATACGATTGCCCCGTTTCCTCTGAATACAGATACCTTAATAGCGTATAAAATGTTGCCAACTTTTCACAATTTGAATATGTTGGCTCTTTCTTACTGCATTCTGCAATAGCCTCAAGCAAATCTTCTTTTGATGGCATTATACCACCACCTTACTCTTCAACCTGCTTCAGCCACTTGCGAATCATCTTTCTTTCTTCCTCTGATTTTGCTTCTTCGAGCATATCCTGTAGATTCATCTTGAGGTTTTCCATCTCCTCATCTCTCGAATATCCTCCACGAGCATATGAACCTCTATAAGAACCGTCACGAGTATATCTGCCCATAGAATCCCTATTGCGACCTCTTGCATAGCTTCTGCCACGATTTCCACCTCTGTTTCCACCTCTTGAATCTTCATAGGACATTCCGTCATCCTCTGAATACTCATCCATAGCAATTATAGTATCAATAGATTTAATCGAGTGTGTCAGCTTATCAACCGCATCAAGAGAACCAGCGGACAGCTCACCCTTCTTTGTAATCTTCGCAAGTTCATCGCAAAGCATTTCTTTTAATTCATACATTTCGTGCATAGCCTTGCCCTCCTTATGCTACTCTTGATATTGTTAAATTAGCGTTCTGTACATTTATCACAGGCGCAGGAACAACTGTCGCATCTGCTGTCGCAACAACAGGCTCAACTCCCAGAGTGAAACAGCAACATCTTGGCACTTTAATAATCGCTGTCGCTGTCACGTTTCCGTACTCATCAACCGCTGATGGTGTGAATATGGCTCTTGATGTTGGTCTTGATTCCCCATTCACCACGAGTGATATCGCTATCGGCACAACGGTTGCATTTTCTGGCAGAGCGATGTTGCCATTGAATGTCACTTGGAAATAGATAAACTTATTATTGCAACTGTTACTTGACAGAATATTCCTTAGCAGGAAGTTTCCTGTCTCATCTTCGTGATATACGAATCCCTGCTGACACGGATTTACGGAACGAAAGATTATAGGCGAGTTGAGAGCAACTGATTGTATCTCGTTGTATCCATAATCTGCCATAGTCTCACCTCCTAGAATCCATTACCGCATCCACATCCACATCCACAACCGTTGTTGTTGCAAGTGAAGATAGGTGTTCTGCCATATACAGGTGTGGTTGGCACAGGACAGCTATTGAGTCTGTTATAAAGTGCATCTACCTCGTTACTGAATCCCTGCTGTATAAATGCGTTCTGGGCTGTCTGTGATGCTCTGAGGTCTGCCATTGTAAGCTGTCTCTCAAGGTCATTTATTTTATCGTTCTTTGCATCCAGTTCGAGCTGACATAATTTGTCGATTATGGTCTGTGTACCCCTTGTCTGACTCTCGATAATATCCCTTGTATTGTTGGCATCAGCAAATCTTGTCATATTGCCTTCGTTCTGAATGATGTTCTGTGTCTGGCAATTAGCAAGACGGTTCTCACAGCAACAATCTGCAAACTGACTCTGAACCGCATTGAATCCCTGCATCATTGCTGTCTGATTTGCAAACATCTGATTCATATTAGCCATCTGTCTTGCGTTAGCACCCTGCTCTACTCCTGCGAATCCATTGGCAACTGCCATCTGCATATCGCCACAGCAATTACAAAGTTGTGTTGACAGGCTTGCAATACCATCTCTGATTGATGTTACATTGTCATTGAGCATCTGATTCTGGAATCCCTCTGAAGTGAGGTTGGCTTGATTCATCCAAGGATATATCTCATTACCTCCACCGAATCCGCCAAAGCCATTGCCCCAGCCTCCGTTTGCGAATAAAAGCAGGAGAATAATCCATCCCCAATCATTGCCGAATCCACCACCAAATCCATCGCCATTGCCACCTCTAGTGCAAGCATAGATATCGGCAGGTGTCATTCCTTCTGTTGTTAAAGACATACCTTTGTCCTCCTTTGATTTATTTTTTTAACTTTGCAAAGTTTGATAACATATTCATCGCTCGATTGAACCTTGGATTCTGGTTCATCAAGTACATACAGATATCTTTCGGATTACTCATCCCCTTAATCTGCTGATATTGTTCCTCGTTGATTTTTCCACTATTTTTAAGCATTTCGCCTATTTCTGACGGATTCTGCCGAAGCCTCTGTACATCATCCATCATATTTGGCTGTTGTCTAAATCGGTCATATACATTCATCCTTCTGCCTCCTTCAGAGCCTCTAATTCGCCCTTTAAAGCCTCGAATTCATCTCTAGTAATGTATTTGTCCATATCAATGTCTGAATGCGGTTCTAAAGCCTCTGAGGACTCCGCACGCTGTGTGTAATCATATGTCTCTATCGGCTGGGATAATCCATTCTGTGCAACCGATTTGATATAGAATACAGGTGCGTTTCTTTCAAAGAAAAATGCTGTCTGCCCTGCCCCAAGCACCCAATCCTCAACCTCTTTGTGTGAATTCACAAAAAAGAACATTCCTCCATTCTGATTTGAAGATTGACTCTGCTGATTCTGTACTTGGCTCTGAAGCTGTTGAATCTGCTGATAATATGGTTGCATCATCTGTTGATAGTTCTGCTGATAGTTAGGCTGAAATGCCTGTTGATAGTTTGGATAGTTCTGATAATTCATCTTCTACCTCCTAAAATAATAGACAGGGATTTCATTTCCGCTATCCCACGCATCGTAGTAATTCCCATCCACAACCGCTACAACGTGAGTGCCTGTACCTAGCACATAAACGCCTTGCGGATGGTCTTTGCAAAAATCGTTTACCGTGTAGCAGTCTGGACAGGTGTTGGGAATAGTTACTTGAAGAAATCCTTTTGACCTAAGATATGCTCCCCAAACAGAATTACTAGATGGCATATCGCACATCTTGAACCCTTGTAAGCATATCTGTGTATATACATCATTCCATCCTTGGTCTGTGGCTTTGCAGATTGCTCTGATTACGCAATCGCCAACCCTCTTTTGTTTCGGATTTGGATTAAAATTGACATACATACAACCACCTCTACTTGATTGTAGGATGATATAGATATTTTTAGAATGTCACGCACAAGCCTTTTTAATGCCATTTTGGTGACATATGAGGAAATATTAAGATAAGTTATAAAGAGGGCTAGAAAAGCCTCAGAACCGCCTCAGAGGGCAAAATAAAAAGAGGTAGTGTTACAACTACCTCTTAGAAAGGAGATACAGTTAAAAGTGTTTGAATAATGAATCTGAGCATTTATATACAATTCTTTTAACCTGTCTTACCGACATATCAAATTCTTCTGCCAATCGCTCAAAGGTCAATCCATCTATCAACCTTCTTTTCATGATTGCCCTGTCTCTCTCCGAATGAATCCATTCATCAATCAACTCTGCGATGTGGCTGTTGGAATATTCCGTCATTTCTTTTTTCGCCTTGTACCTTTTGATTTACCGTTCTTCTTCTTGCGGTATTTGGTCTTAGTTACTGTCACTCTCGCCATTTGTTATATCTCCATCGTTTCCGATATAATTGGCTGTTCCTTCGCCTTCCACGGAAACGCTTGAATCACCAACATACTCATAACTGTTCCATACATACAGCCACGCTATGTTAGTTACTGCAATCATCACAACAGCTACAATTAAGGCTATCACAAGCCTTCGGATGTGTCTTTCACTTCTTGCCATAGCTGATTCGTGTACTATGTACGGTACTGTCATTTGTTCTTCCATATAGTTACCTCCTCTTGAATATATCAAATCTTATTATCTGTGTCAATGCTATCCATTGCAATAAAGCACATCACCCCACAATCTTGTGATATCTCTTGGTTTTTTCTTCCTGCACCTTCTTTTAATTCATCAAGGAATATACCATTGATGCAACTGTTACCTATTTCTCTTTCTAACTTTGCCATATCATCAAACACCTGTGGAAAATGCTTTCTTATCTGATTCCAATACCATTGACCTCCCTTAACGCATCCGACACAGTTGTTGTTAAGGAATCCTAAATCATACATTGCAGGTCTTTTGATTCCTAACCTGTCAAGGATAGCATGGGCATCCTGCTTTGATATATGGTTATCTATTAGCGGAAATTCGTGCCGATACTCTGGTTGTGACTCAACCAACCTTTCGGCTCTATGGCTTTCATTTGCATCCATCCCCCATACATAAGTTAACTCTTCACCAAGATGCTCATTCTCCCACTTCTTGCGAACCTTCTTTTTGAGCATTCCTGTACAAGGTGCACCATAAGGTGTATTGATACATCTAAACTTCCTTATAACCTCCTGCACAGAATTGAACTCATCGGATTTCAATATTGTTATCTTTCTATCAAGTGCCTTTTCACAATCCTTTATAAATCTCATACTATCTGGATGTTGATTGTCGATATCTATATATATCCATTCATCAACTGTGTCTTTTACAAGATATCCTGCAATAAAACTGCTTACTCCTGCGCTTAACCAAACTACTTTCATACCGACCACTTACGCTAATCACGCTTGCGGTCAATAGTTCAAACTCCCCATTTTTGCCTTATGAAGTTTCCGTCATAAGGCTTTCAGCAATCTTTCAGCTAGTGGGCATCGTCACTAATACTATTTTACGAGTAATTGACAGCTAAAGTATTTATCACTCAACCTCGTTTCACGAGGATTAGGTATTACTCCTTTCTTTTATTACATCTGATATGTTCCTTAAACGATACAACTCCATCATCATACTTAATACATACTCTGGCGGATTGTTAACACCGTGTTCCCACTTCTGAATGGTTGAATATGGAATCTGGTATATATCTGATATCTGTTTCTGTGTCAACCCCATCTTGTGCCTCAGCTCCTTAAAGGTCTTCATACTCATCACCTCCTATTACTTCATAAATTGTTCTCAAATCAGCTCTTGAATAAGCATATCCAATAGCCGTCCTGCCTTTGTCAAGTGCCTCCTTTGATTTATCTAACAGATGTTCCAATGTATTGCAAATCTCATCTATCTTATCAATGTTGTCCTCTGTTCGTAGGTCTTTAAGCTCCTGTATTATTCCTTTCATTTTATCCTCCTTGGTTATATCCCATCCTGCCATTGCTGAAAGGATGGGATTCTTATTATTTGCTTTCACAACCTTTCAATTCCTGTTCTAATTGCTTAATTTGGTCTGATAATTCCTTTCGTTTCCTTTTAAGCGATTCTATTTTAACAAGCTTTTCGTTGTTAGCAACAGGACTTTTAGGTAGTTCCATCCAATAAAACACATTTCTGGCTTCAACAAATTTATGCCCTGTAGTTGTGAAATATCCCTCCTCACCTTGTTGTTTAGTCCACACTTTTATTGTTATGTGTCCATATTGGTCACTTGTCAGAAACTTCTCATATGCTATAAATTTATCCTTTACCTCTATTTCTGGTTTTTCCTCTGGATACTTATGCCATTCACTCATTTCTTTCTCCTTTCGTTTATCCCCACCCTGCCATTTCTGACAGGATGGGATTCATTCTTATCCTTTAATCCAATAATTTCCGATGCACTTATTCGTGCAATCCCAAATGTCATTAACCTTGCCCTCAATGATGCAGGTCACATGATGTCCACCTATCATGCACACTATTCTATTGCCTTGGTTCTTCTTGGCAAATTCTGCACCTGTGTACTTCGTTCCATCTGCTTTTCTTGGCTGTGGCATCTTAATCCATCCGATGCTCTCCATATACTTCTCAATGCCCTTTTTGTCATTTACCGCATATCCTGTCTTGATGCTCATTTCTGCCATCTCTCTGACAACCTCTTCCCAACTCTTTCCTGTGGCTCTGGCAATCGCTCTAAAAGTGCAATCTCCTGTTATTCTGTTCTTGGGATTTTCGTTGTGATAATGGAACACCGATGTATCTGGATATTTCTCTGTTCTCTTCATGTTATACCTCCAGTGGATATGTCTCAACATACTCCTCTTCTCTGATGGCTCTGATGAATCTGTTGTCATCCATCTCTCTGCTATATGATACTGATACAATCATCCTCTGTTCTGCCTTATATCCAAGGTCTATCGCTCTCTGATTAGATGCATCAATCTCATCTCTTATCTCCTGCAAGGTGTCGGCTGTCTTTGCCAACTTGCTACCCATGTTCATTGCCCATGCTTCATAATGAATACTAACTTCTTTCATTTGTATCTCCTTCCTGCCTTTCGGCTTGCCTCTGTTTATCCCCAGAGGCAGGGATATTTGCTACCATGCTATTGGCAAATCATATTGTTCTGCAAATTCTTCAACCGCTTCTTTATCTTCCCCTCTGTAATCTCTTGTAACCTTGATTACATCATAATCTGTATATGCTACCGTTTCCCATCTCTCTTCATTCACAAGCTGTGCATCAAACTTGCCCTTATCTAATTCCTTATAGCCTTTCATATTCCTGCCTCCTCTTATAACTCGATTCTTCTTACTGTTTTGTAATCATTTCCAAAAATCTCAACTGATACAGGATAATAACAAGTCCATCTCATCATTTCATTTATGATGAATCCCTTCGCTCCGATTCTCTCTGTGATTTCCTGTACCAATTCATTCAGCTTATCCTTTGCCTCATAATCTGTGTAATGATTGCAGGTCTCATTCAGATGCTTTGCTATCTGCTTCATTTCCTTCTCAATCTTCTTGAGAGGCTTCAGAGCAAATCTCTTCTTGTCAAGAGTCTTAACAAATTCAACCTTATCCAGATTTGTTGCCATGTACATCGGCTCGATTATCTCGTTATAATCCTTATCGCTTACTTCATATCCTGCTATCTGCTCAAATTCATATTTCATCATATCGGTGTATCTCCTTTTCTTTTAGTAAGAGGCTTTGGTTGGTGTCTTGCGATGGTCGTTCTTTTGGTTCTTATGTTTCACGGCTTCTCGCTTTCCCTTGGTATTGCTAGTGAGTCTCCCAAGGTCTTTTATTTTCATCCCTCTCAACCTTGCCTCTGTATATACAATACACCTATTCGGATATAATGTCAACAATTTTTTACATTTTTGAATAATCTTTTTTCATTACTCTCGCAACCTCGGTAATCATTGATTCCTGCTTGCTTGACAGGCTTCTAAATCTCCTCACAGCATCATCAGCATCGAAGGCTTCAACATAATACCTATAATGCTCTGCATACTCATCTGCTCTGTGTCTGTACTCGATTATATATGTATTCATTATCAATCCTCCTGTGGATATTCCTCATAATATTTGCAATATCGGTCTGTTTCCATCCCTGTTATGTCATAAGAATCATCTTCCCATACATCCCAATACTTTTCGCCCATTTCATCTTTTCTGCATTCCAGAGTGCCATATTCATAATAGCTGTGGATACAATGTTCACAGCATCCATATCCACCACAGGTCTTTTTATCCTTTGGATAGATGCCCTGTTGTTCACACATTGTCTTGAGAATTATCTCCCAACCTTTCATATAATCCATATCGCACCTCCTCAAACTCTCACATATTCTTTACGGATATCCTGTTTCATATCATACAGGCTGATGGATGTTCCCTTTGCTTCTCTGGTCTTCGCTGAATCAAATAACTCCTTTGCTCCCTTATGGTAATGGAAATAATAGAAATCATCTCCGCTCTCTCTGTGGATGCTTACCATATACTTTGCTCCCTGTCCTTTAGTATAATCGAATCTCATATTCACTCCTTTCTGAAGGTCTGCCACCTACCTACAGGGATTTATAATTATGCTTCGTATATCTTCTCCTCACCATGCCATCTGTCATGCTGAATCTTAACCTTTGCCTGCTCCATATACTTCAATACTGTCTTTGGAAGTAAATCTGATGAACCCTCACCGATGTAATATGTGTTCACTCTGCTCTCATAAATCACATCATACATCTTTCCTTTTCCATCCCATGCCTTGTACTCTCTCACAAACTTAATCTTTGCCATTTTTCTATCCTCCTATTCATAATCCTTTGCTAATTCCCTTGCACATTCCATGCTACATACAGGTTCATTATGTCCTCTCTTCTCATCATCAGCCTTGTGCCACAGTGTATATGGCTGATAATCATTTCCTGCGCTCTTTCCGCAATTTACGCAATCGCAATTTCCTGTCTGAATCTTCTTAATCTTTATCATATCCTTATCTCCTTTCGATGTACTGTATGTGTTCCATCTGAATACAATATACACCTATTCGGAATATATGTCAACAAAAAATTATAAAAAATTTTATATTTTCAATAAAAAAATAAGCCACTCATTTCTGAATGACTTATTTCCCGAAAGGTGTTTGTAAAATGAAAATGAAGAAGTCAATTTGATTATACAACAAATTTCTTATTTCCGTCAATTGCGCATATCCATCCGCTAGGAATCCTTACCCATACATCTGTTGAGGATATGACTTTAACCTCCTGCACAGTTACTCTTGTTCCGTTTCTTAATGCTCCAGAGCTTGGTATTGCGTGCTTTCTTCCGTCTGGTGTAAGGTTTTTATATCCAACTACCGCATAACCTTTTCCTGCACCTTTTCTGACGTTCAATGCCGACCTTACGGATATTGTATATACCTTGCCTACTGTATATGGTATTTTAAACTCGCTCTGAGGCGTTTCCTTGGCTTTTTCTTCTTTAAATGAGGAAGTGTTAGGGGTTTCCTCTTTTTGCGTAGAAACGCCTTCTACAGCCTCATCAAACAGAGCCTTTTCAGCCTTACGTCTTCTCACAAGCCCTTCCAATTTCTTACCACCTGCCTTGTTGTATTCGAGTATCTTGTCTGAAATAGTCTTGATGCTTCTGCGACCATTAGATGTGAGCTGGTCAATACTTCCTATGTTGTAAGCGAATGACACAAGCGCGTCAAACTGATTCTGATTCCAGTGATACTTGTCATCATACTTTGCCACCTTGCCTTCATAGATTACAAGGTCATCCCTCAGAAGCTCATCAGCCCGCTCCTGCGTGATGGTATCTCCCATCTTTACCCCTGCAGTGTGACCATATCCGATAGTAGGCACTCCTGCTGGGTCTTTGTATGCTTTCAGCTTACAACCCTCAAACTGCTTAATTAACTCTATACCTTTATTAGATATCCTCATTGTTCTCCTCCTTTTTGATAGTCATATGTGATACTCCAATCAGAGCACCTATAAATAATGCAATAGCTGTAATTGTCCTTGGAATCTGTTCCGCATATGGAAGATTCCAAATACCAGCTAATATACTATAAAACGTTGATAAAGCTGGAAGTGCTATAAGGCAAATCCATTTCAGCACGTCATATAGCTTGTTCGGTAGTTTCATACTCTTACCTCCTTATAAGATACTTCTGCAAATCGTCTCTTGCCTGCTTTAAGTCCTCAATATGATTGCCATCTATTGCGTGGCTCATAAGAGCAAGCATTGACTGCATCATTATTTTGTTGCTTTCCTCAAGCTCTTGTAACCGCTTGTGGTCATTATCTAGCTTCTTCTCGTGTTCCTTAAGCATTTCATCCCTCGTCTTGTCTGGCTGTCTCCACCATTTGATTATTGATACGATGATAGCCCCTGCGCCTCCTAGTGTGGTTATAATCACACATACAAAGGCTATCACTTCCCACGCTTGCTGTATCATTGTTCCTCCTTTAAACTTATTTAAGTACAACTACCCCAGAAGAACCATAGGAAGTTCCACCAGTGTAAGCTATGCTGACTGTAGTATCGTTGGAAGCAGTGAGGTAGTCATATGACATATTGTCATTATCGTATTTGCTAACGGATGTAAAATCATTTCCAGTAATACTCTTTGTGTGTCCTGCTGTTCCTAAACAGAATACCGATGCAGTATCTCCATTGCTCATAATGAATGATGCGCTATACTGAGAGTCTTTATTTGTTCCCTCAACCACGATATTATCTGGCATCACTAGTTCGGATGTATGGAGTATCATTACCCTGCCTCTGTCTACATTTCCGACCACCGTGTTAATAACTGTATTTGCATTTGCTTTTACTATTGCCACTCGAATTTCTGAACACCAATTTTCAGAAGAAGGATTTGAGCTTGCAAACACCTTGTTATCATATGTAAGGCTTCCATCTGTCACGCTAATGCTTGACGAGTTAAATGAGGTCTGCGAGCCATAGCCAGTTGTGCCTATAAGTATTACATAATATCCTGCCGAGCAGTTGACCGTCTGCGTAACTATGTCACTTGCCACGTCTACTGTGAGTGGCTGAGTCAAAGGACTATGCCCATATGAATCTGACGTGATATTCACTATATGTGTTAATGTTTCGCTATTCTTGGTGTTTGATACAGTCCACGTTCCTGCTTTTGGTAGTTCAAAACCTATTGTTTGAGGGCTTGCAGTAATTGGTTGTGTGATAACAGTGCCATCTGTATGAGTAAGCATTACTGTATAACCATTCAAACCTACGCAAGTTAGATTAAACAACTCAACACTTCCACCGCCACTTCCACCGCCACCGCCAGCCATTTTATCTGGATAAATTTTTTCCTTGTATGCTATAACGTGAGCCATTTCCGACTCCTTTCTTTTTCTGCGTTAAACTCTTCTTTAATTGATTAAATATAACCGACTCTTACTGTACAAGTAAAAGCGGCATTTCCATATACATTGATATAATCTCCACTTTCTACATACTTAGGACACGCTATTTGAGTAGATGTACCGCCCATAACTGTAAGTGATACTATATTATGACCACTTAATGCGCCATTCAAATTTTTAGTTCCAATTGATTTAAAAGGACTTACATTCTGATTGGTAGAAAGAGTTATAGAATAATCAACATACTTAATTAAATTACTTTTTAATTCATCAACAGCTTCTTGTACATCTGTTGCGGTCATTCCGCTTTGCGTGTTGTCATAACCGACATCGCTTGCCTCGATATTTGTCGGTGGTTGCAAGTTTTGTGCTATCTCGTCTAACTTGTCCACTATGTCTTGCCCCGTTGCATCCGTGAGTATAGGGCTTGTTACTTCTTCATATGCCATTAGCTTGTTACCTCCCTTTGCCATATTATGCAGAGCTTTCCGTTCTCAACTGTCAACGGGAACACCGCTCCGTCTGGGTAGTCTATGATATGATACTCAACCTCTGCCATCTTCTGTTCTTCGGTCAACGCCTGCCACTGTGCGTATGTAATCTCCTGCGCTGATAGATTGCCAGAGCCTCCACTCTCGTTTGCGTTTTCCCATTTCTGAGTTGTTGAGTTGTATTTTAATATCTGCCCATTTGATAAGTTTGTTAAATTTACATCGGTTAAGTCTGAGATTGAACCACCGCCACCTACACTAGCTCCGTAAAAGGCTGTGACCGTTCCTATAATCTTACCGTTTTGATTATTTACGCAATCACCTCTTGTCACTGTAGCTTTTCCAGTTGAAGCACCTATGTATATATAATAATCACCACTTAGAGCTGATACATCAATCTCGTACTGACCGCTTTCGGTTATCTTAATAGCTGAGTCTACGTTGTTATAAACATCCACCCAACTACTAGTACCCCAAGTATATTTTGTCTGAGACAGCGTAACCCAGAATGCTCCATAACCGCTCTGCTCTGTTACGTCCACCTCTATAATCAATGAATTATAGTCTGTAATATCAAACGCCGTGTTGTTATATGCTGTAGCGCTTGCCGACCACGAATTATTGTCTTCATTTACGCTAAAAGAGAAGCTATCACTCGTTAATGTTCCGCTTGAATATTGTGAACTTATAATTTTGGTATCAAAAATAGAAAAGATATCCTCTATGTCTGTTCCTATAGACCTCCATTGTCCATCTGCAAAAAGAACCTTTCCAACATCGTTTGTGGTTGGCGCAGGGACTAAACCGTGGCTACCATTTGTTGACGTTGTAGCACCAACAAAATCGTCTGTTACATCGTGCCCATCTGCCTCTATGTCTTGAGCATTTACTTTATCAGCAAAAATCTCTTTTGCATGTAGTTTACCCTCATCATCAACATAAAATGGATATTCATCATCGGGGTCATATTTAGTACCACCCCATATAATGTTTTCGCCTATTCCGAGTCCAGTATCTTTATATACATTTCCTGCCTTTATATCAGCAAGAGCAATAAGGGCATCAACCGCATCTTCATAACTTGCATAATCTCCTATGTGCGGAATATTATCGGGCACTAGATTATATGTATCTGTTTGACACATACTGACATTTGAACTTACATAAAAAGTAACACCGTTTATTGTCTTAGTGCCCCAAGGCGTAGAACTACCGCCTTCAGAATATTTAACAGCATTTTCTATGGTTGAAATATAAGCATACCCATAAAACTGTACATAATAAGCACCGAATAACCAGTCCCAATATGTAAATCTACCACATACTGCCCTTCCAGTCTGTTTTTTGTATGTTCTATAAGTCTCGCCACTATCTCTATTTGTCACAGACCATTCTGAGTCTGTGAATATATATTCTGACTTAGCTGTAAATCTGTCTGGTAACTCGCTTGTTTCTTCCCTTGAAAAGTCCTCGCTTGTTTCTTCCCAGTATTCTAGCCCGTGACCACCTCCAGTCGCTGATATAACATTGTTTACTATCTCTATATTATCGCCTGCTGTAAGCTTGTCTTGTTTTGCGCTGTCAAGCCTTGCTAACTCGTTTGTGTGGCTTGTGAGAGTGCTTTCGATTACTGAGGTATCAAAGCCACCTGCTACACTTCCTCCTGCATCTGTCTTTAGTATATCAGATAATGACGAGCTTGCCACACCTATTTCAACAACCGCATTGACCTTTTTAATACAATCATAAGTGATACTTACAATCCTTTCAACCGCTGATATATTATGCTTATAATCAAGAGCTGTAACGCTGTCTCCCAGATATACCTTTTCAAGATGCTGATACTTGGCATACTCGCTTGTATTAGACAGGTCTGCCATATTGACGGTTATAGTCACATTAGGTACATCAATCCCCGTATTGAACATCTTTGTACAATATGACCTCATCTGTGAATATAGCAGATTAAACGCCTGTGTATTAAGTGTCTCGCATAATGTCTTGAGCTGAGCCATTCCGCTTGTAAATCTGGCTATAACTTCATTCTCAAGGGCTGTATCTCCAACCGCATAGCCATTAGCATCAAATCTATACCAATCGCCTCCGACCTTGAGCCATTGATTTGTAACATAGGTCATAGCAAAGGTCTTGTCGGGATTTCCGAACCAATACTTGCCATCTGCTGTTTCTACCCAATCCCAACGGTAATCATCAAACTTAGTCTGATTATCCCAATAACCTTCGGAATCAAAGTAATAATATGTGCCATCAATAAACCACCAGCCATCTTTCAGATATTTTCCTGTGGTTGAATCGTCTCCGAACCAATATGGGTCTGAGGATGAACCGCTACCGTGCCAAGCATAGCTTGAATCTGTATCATCTGATTCATCCCAGATACCATCGTCATCAAAGTAATACTCTTTCATCTGCCCGTTCATAGTGATATAAACATATGTTTTCTGAGCATAGTATTTATCCTTGTTTCCGTATCTCTTACCGCTTGCCTCTTGAATCCAATCCCATTTCTTAGAGGCATCATCACGAGGTTTCTGCCATAAGGAATTATCCCCGAAATAGCTCCATACTCTATCTATATAAACATACTGTGATGTAGCTCTGTCGCTAGTGCTTGAACCATACCACCATCCCGTAGCATCCGAACCGTGCCATACCCATTCAGCCTTAGATACGTCCTTCAGCCATTCTATACCATCCTTTATTGCTGATTGCATGACCTTGTTTGCATCTGCATTATATATATTTGCTGTTGCCATAGACTGAACCGCTGACAGTATATCCGCTTTAATCTTTCGGATATACTCTGACTCTACCTTGCTTGCTACTGCTGTGTTATAAACGGAATGTGACAAGCTGGATGCAAGTGTTGTAATCTGTGATTTAATAGACCTTGTTAGCTGAGCTGTCGCTGTAGATGATGCAATATCATCCTCGATTAGCTTGTACGGAGCTGTCATATATCTCGAATGAACTATTGGATATTGGCTTACCTTTGGACTATCTACATAGCCACTTCCGTTTAATCTGATACCATCACTTGAAATTGGATAGATACGGGTAATAAGTCCGCTATCATCTTTCTCGTAACTGATATCTGTAATATCCTTGCCATATATAATCTTGTGTTTATCCTGCTCATTGTTTCCTACTCTATTAAGCACGCTAAACTTGAGATTATCATAGACAATCTCGCCACCCCAAACGTCAATGAAGCATCCTTCACTTCCGCTCGCTATTGCATTGTTTACATTGGTATTTGCAAATGATGTGCTACCTGTCCTCGTGATATCCGAATACAAGGTATACTTACTTGTTTTTGCTTGAATCTGAGCCATAGCCTGCACACCCGTTTTGCCCGATATAACAAGGTTGTCAATAGGCGCATCGTGTGTGCTTTCCATAGCAACAGGAAAGGCAATAGCTGTTACTGAGCTGATGCCCTTCTTATAGTCATATATTCTGAATCGCTGGCGTGTACTTGCTAACTCTCGGATACATCCTACATCGCATATAATTACTGCGCCTTCTTCTATAAGCTCGTATCTCTTTTCTTTGTCATAAGGCACTTCAACCTCAAGTTGCCAGCTACCATTTAATGTAATGTTTAAATCCGCTCTGATAGGTATAAGAGTTGCATCGCCATTCGTATTATAGTTAGTGTTGTTTTTACCATATATGTTAATCATATTACATAACCCCACCTTGGATATATCTCTAGTTGGAATCCCTCTGATATTGTTATTTCGTTATCGCCATTCTGTAAATACAGTCCTTCATAATCACCCGAAACAACATTATCCGCAGGTTCATCACCTCCATCATATGAGTACATCCTTCGTGTGTCAATATATAATTCATCTGTTGCGGTAAATGACATAGCATTGCCATTTACAGTTAATATACCGCTACCACTTCCGCTTATATGATACAGAGGCTTTGACATATCAGCTTCATTCACAAGGATATCATCTGTAAGCTCGGCAACTTCGTCTCCGCTCTTAAGGAATTCATATGGGTAAACCGAAAAGACAGCATTCACTCTTCCGTATTCCTCAGACATCCTTGGTTCTTCTGTAATAGCCACTTGTAATACTTCATAATAGGAATCCTCTGTCTCAGAAAACTCTAATATGCCACTTCCTGCAAGCCATTGTCTCACAGCTCTAATATCTTTCAGCCACTCATTAGATTTCATATGGATAAGAATATTAAAGCTCGCTGTACCTCTATACATATCATACTCATAAAGGTCTCCGTGGCTTGGTATATCTGTTATTGTTCTTCTTATCTCAGATGGAGTAAGGACAGGCTTGTTTGCAAGCCACGCCCCTACATCCTCTGGAGTCTTATTATTGTATGTGATATTAACCATTAGAAGTATCCTCCTTGAGATACATTCACAGCTCTTGTTTCATTTGTGGTACGTTCTACCGTGTATTTGTAGGCTTCTTCTTTCATCTTGCTTCCGTCAATATATGTATTGTTTTGGAAGTTGATTTGAAGTCCGCTTATTATCCTGCTTATGTCTTGGTCTGTTAAGGTTGTTCCACTTGCACTTGTAGTTACTGAATTGTCTAATGTGCTTGTAACATTCAAGTTAGCATCATAATTCATATCATCTTCGATTTGCTTATTGACATCCTTTATCTCATTCTCCCAACCAACTCCAAGACCTTCCGCTAAGTATCCACCGATTTCGGCAAATACCTTGGATGGCGAGCTGATTCCGAATAAAGATTTAACCTTGGAGACAACAGTTGAACCAAGTCCTGTAATCTGTGAATAAAGCCATTGAGCCTTATCAGAAATACCACTCCAAAGTCCCGTAATCAGATTTTTACCTGCATCCTTCCAATCACTGATTGTTTCTTTGATTTTATTGATAAGATTAGTAAGGAGTTCTTTTAGCTTTGAACCTATTTCCGATGCTAAAGAAGATATGGCTTCCCCAATCTTTGAAAATACTTCTTTACCAGTTGCAAGAAGTCTCGGACCATAACTTGCAAGTGTAGAAACAAGCGAAACAATGAGTGTTCCAAGTGCTCCAAGCAGACTTCCTAGTATCTCTGGAATCGCCGCAACTATTTCTAAAAACATAGTTACTGCCGCTGATAAAATTTCGGTTGAACCCTCGCCAGTCATAAATCCAATAACTGAATCTATAATCTGAGGAAGGGCATCCGTGAGAGCTATCAAAATATCTGGAAGTGCCTCCACAATGGCTAAGAACATAGTTGTCGCCGCCTCGAGAATCATAGGAATTCCCTCGTCTAATGTTTGGATAATCGTGTCAATAAGGGTAGGAAGATAGCTTATCAGCATCGGGATTCCATCTGTCACAAGTCCCGTCACCAGAGCAGTTGCAAGCTCAAGTCCAGCTTGAATCAGTAAAGGCAAATTTTCTAAAAGAGCCGTTGTCAATGTTTCGACTATCGTGATAGCAGATGTGATGATGAGGCTCGCATTATCTGTTAAAAATCCGATTAGCTTTGTAATAATCGTAACCGCCGCAGTGACCAGTTTATCCGCATTGTTTGAAAGTCCTGTAAGTAACATTTCTAGGATTTCACTACCTGTGTTTAGTATTGAGTCAAGATTACTCATTAAGGCTGTTCCTAAAGAGCTCACTATTTGACCACCTAATGATATAACATCTGGCAATATTTCTAACATTGTATTTAATATAACACTTGCTATATTTCTTACAACTTGAACAACATCATTACTGTTAGCCTCTAAGGTACTAACAAGTCCTGTTATTAAGGATTTTGCTGATGTTACCAAATCTGGCAGAAATTCATTTATTAAGGTCGGTATAAGTTTGAGAGCTTCTGGCACAAGTTTATTCACCAATGTACCTATACTCGACAAGGCTGTTTCTACAACAGGAATAACATTATCAATAAATCCATTTACCTCGTTACCCTCTTCATCAACATATCCCACAAGTGAGTCTATCAGATTTTTCGACAGCTCATCCAAATTTGCGTTGCTGTCTGCAAGCCCTGTTATGAGATTCTCCCAAGCCGCCTTTGTCTGATTTAGTGAACCCTCTATTGTAGTAGATGCCTCAAGTGCTGTTGTGCCTGTTATTCCCATATTATCCTGCACGATATGGATAGCATCAACGATATCGGCATAACTCATTGTAAGGTTTCCTGCCTCATCACGCTGAGCCTCAAAACTGTCGCTCAACCCTTCTGCATCTTCAATGAGCCTCTCCATTTCAGATTTTGTTCCACCGTATCCAAGCTTGAGGTTGTCAAGCATAGTATAATTCTGCTTTGCAAATCCTTGATAGGCATTTTCGATACTTTCAATATCCGTACCCATCTTGTTTGCGTTGTCCGACATATCTGTAATGGCTTTGTCCGCATACTCTGAAGCCTTTACAGTATCTCCATCAAGTGATTGTATAAGTGATGCACTAAAGGATGTTACGGTCTCCATATACTCATTGGCACTCATTCCAGCAGTTTTATAGGCGTTGCTGGCGTTTTCCATAACCTTATCCTGTGCCTCTTGTAATGATTCATATGACCTTTTTGCATCAGCAATAGAACCATCGTAAGTGTTTATATAATCTTCAAGGCTTTGTCCACCAGTTCCGAATAAGGTTTCAACACCACCTTCGAGCTGTTCATATGTCGCATAGCTTTTAACAGCGCTTGCGGTCAAAGCACCCACGCCAGTTGCCACAACTCCTACCGCTGTTGCTGTTGCTTTTGCTACCGTGCCAATAGTTGAGCCAATCTTTCCAAAGACACCACTAATAGCAGAGCCACTCGACTCTGCACTATTCTTGGCACTATTTAATCCGCTTTCATACTTGTCTGTATTAAGTCCAAGTATCGCTTCTAATTCAAATACATCCATATATCTTACCTCAACGTCAAGCCTAACCCATTGATTACATCTAAAGCCACTTCATCTCCTGTTCGGTTATCTACAGGCTTCGGATGATTTAATTCATCAAGCGTTACAGTATAAGTCATGCCTTTGCCCCTCAAATATAAAGAATTAGCCATATAGTTGCGGTAATTCTCCTCAGCTATATGGCTATTATACTTAGCAATTACATATTTGAGGAAGTGCTTTGGTTTTCCTCTGTATTCGCCATAGCAGAGCCAGAAGACATCTCTGAATTCTCCTCGCTCTGATATGTAAAAAAATCAATAAGTTCTTTGTCATTGAAAATATCAAGAACCATCTTTGGCAAAGTGAATAAATTATAATGGAATTCCTCAACAGGCACTTGTTCTAAACTTGCCATTATTGACACAATATCCTGTCGGTGTTCTTTTAGGGCAATCTTAACCGCTTTTGCCCTATCTGGCTTAACATTATTTTTTTTGTCACCTCTAATAGCAATTTTAAAATCCTTGTCTGCTATGAGATGTGATGCTGGCTCTATAATCTCTGCCAGCACATCCATTGCTTCATCATCTTTGTATTCAGATAGTTTCTTCATATATTATCCCTCTGCTTCTGTTACTTCTACTGTACAGGTGTCATCATATGTTACACCATTTACTGTGATTGCTCCTCTAATAATTGTATTACCTTCGCCAACTGCTGTAATTACTCCATCTGCAACTGTAGCGACTGAATTATCTCCCGATGTCCATGTTATCGTTGCATCTGATGGGGCAACACTTACTCTTAGCGTATATGTACCATCTGTCTCAAGATTTACAGAATGAGTATTGAAGTTGATACTTCCCTTTGCACTCTCTCCACCACTCTTGATATATACTTCAAAAGGTACTGTATCCTGTGCATCCATTGAATAATGTCCTTCAAAGTTGAAAGCAAAGTTTCCCTTACCCTTATCTGAAGAAGTTAACTGAAAGCCTCCTGTATTAAGTGCGTTTAACATATGAATTGCACAATATCCAGCGCTTTCTCCTGTGTTGACGTCTGAATAATCGCCAACCCACCATAAATCCTTATAATCTGTAAGCAGGATATCATTTCTTGGAGTAATCTTGTTACCGCTGATATCTCCTGCTCCTATAAGTGTATGAGCTGTCTCTGGTGTTATTGTGACGAATGTGCCACTAAGTGATACAGCCCATTCTGTGAGCTTCTTTAATTCCATTGAATTCTTTGGGCAGTTATCAATATCTTCTCCAAAATCAGAGAATGTAGGCGTAGCTGTAAAACTAATTCCACCTGTGGTAGCTCCCATTAGTCCTTCAACCACTAAGGTTTCTGGGTTAAAGTTCTCAACAAGTATGCCTGCGTTAAGCTGTATGTTTTTGAATGTATCTTCTGGAATTTTTGTAAAAATCATCTTTTACCCTCCAAATATTCTATCTCGATATTAACTAATATCCGTCTTATTGTATCATCTGGGTCACCCATCCGCTGTTGGAATGGCGTTCCCTTCTTTAGCCATATAATACCACCATCATAAGACACCGTATGACCGCCTTCTGACAGCGCAGAATCAATTTTATGAGCAATACCCGTAATTCTGCCCCATCCTGTGTTTTTATCCCAAATTGAAGCATATACGGTGGTCGGATTTCCGAACTCATTAACCGTAACCTCATATGTTATTCTAGGAAATGGAGCATCATCTGGAACTGTATTCATATCATAGGCTGGAACATCAAAAGAATTCCAGAAACTATTAAATGCTTGTTCTTTATCCATTAGGCAACTCCCACTCCTCTGCTGACACGTTTCTCATATTCAGCCCTGCGCTATCGGGCGTGTAAAGGTCATCACCATCTGATGTCACTCTGAATATCTTTCCATCCCTCACTCTACGCAAGACATCGTGATACTGTAAGTTGATATCTTTCCTTGTTGTCAAGGTATATACGGATGTAACACCCTGCGCCTCTGCTGTTTTTGCTTCGATGGAATTATTGAATTGAAATGCACATTGTATCTTTGCACCCTCAACCCACGTTGTAACAACTCCACCATAGCCATCATCAACGGTCTGTTTATTCAGTATAATATAGCTTTCCATAGCTTTATCAAGTAGGCTCATAGTTTCTTATACCTCCCTAATCTATCAGCAAATACTGATTGCCAAGTCGGTACTGAACTACTCGATGAACCACCGCTTGCCTTGGAATAGGAATATCCCCCAAAACTCTCGCTCTGGAATGGACTCATATTCTCTGAATCAACGCCTCCATACTTTTCCTGCCAAGCGTTGATTTCGTCTATAAGCTTTCTAACATCTGAAGGCACAGCCATAAGCCATAGCGCTCCTTCAAATGTTTCGTCATTAAGTTCATCTGAACCATACTTGTAAACGCCATCATTTAAGGCACTTCCGATTATCCGATAATATTGACCTGTCGCAATCTTGTAATCGCCAACCAAAGCACCATCTTCAATCTTAAATTGTCCATAATACTTTGGCTGGTTTCTATCAAACCAATTCCTCAGATATTGAAATACCTCTGTCATATGTTTACCTCATATTATGGCAGGGCTTTTACGCCCTGCCTTTTAGTTATCCTTCTGTTTCTGGCTCAAATTCAAGGTCAAGATTGAAATACTGTGTCCTTGAGCCATCGTCACTAGTCTGTACAAGCACTACCTTCTGATTCATAGATGGTGTAACCTTAGCAACAAGTGTTCTATCTGGGTCATCAATACCCTCAATAAGTCCACTCTCTAATGATGGCTGTAATCCAACTTTGATGCTTGTTACATCTTCCGCTGGCTCGCTCCAAGTTACCGCAAGGAAATATCCATCGCCTGCAAGATAACCTGTTTCAGCTAATCCGCCTTCAATAAATTTAAGAGTTCCACTTATCGTATCGCCAGATATTGTTACATCGCTCTGTAAATCACTAGCAACCTTGCCACCATATAGTGTAACCTCATCCTCTGTGGCTGTTAAGGTGAGGTTCTCTATTCCCCCGAGTTCACCGTAATAACAGCAATACCATCAAGATATTCAGCCCAGAGCTTCATACCAAGAAGTGCGAATACCTCGCCAACTGCTGTCTTATAGTTACCTTCAACGTGGAATCCAATAAGATTTGTAACACCGTCAGTTGTATATACAAGTCCAGCTCTTGCATACTCGCTATCTGCTGGGTCTGTGTAATAAAGGTCAATGTTCTCAGATGGAACAGCGATAACCTTACCGCTAGGAATCTCAGATGAAAGAATCATTGTAGATGCTCCCATGAAATCCTTTACATACTGCATACCAAATGCAGTCTGAAGTGAAAGGTCTGATGCTCCAAGATACTTATAAGCATCAAGTGTATTTACAAATACAACAATCTCTGTTACATCCTTGCGTAGCTTCTTGAACTTATCAACTACCTTACCGATAGCCATAGCAACAGCCATCTGGAATGTATCCTCTGAGCCTGTAAGCTGACCTGTCTGTAAGAATGTGTAGAATCTATCAAGTACAGTACCCTGTAACTCGTTAAGGAATGCTTCATCTGTCTTAGCGATAGCAATATCAGCTCCATACTTGTTGATAGCTTCGATAGATGTACCCTTAGCATACTTCTCAACTGTGATATCTTCCTTGAATGCTTCCTCAACCTCTGCTGGTGAATATGGGATTTCCTCACCCTCTCCAACAGACTGTGCAAGAGTTACTGTTGCTGTATATGAACGTAGTGTAGTTCCGTTTGCCTTTCTGATAGGTCTCATAATTCCCAGAATCTCTCTGAGTGAATCCCAATTATTAGCAAATCTTGTGACAAAATCAAGCTCTCTTGCTGTTACATCAATATTTTCAACTTTTGTTAAACCTGCTTTAGCTGGCATATTTCTTTCCTCCTATGCTCTAAATAAATCAATATTTTCCTTGATTAGCTTCTGACGTTCGGTTGTATCTTTAACTTTCATGATATCATCCTTAGTCATTGTCTTTCCACCTGTGTTAGCTGGTGGATTCTCTGTCTTTGCGCCCTGTACATCTGCGGTCTGAATGAAATCGCTCCACTCTTCCTTGATGCCCTTCAGAAGTTCATCCTTATCCTTTATGTTGCCCTCGTCATCAAACTCGATAGAATCAACATCGGATACCTTCAGCACAGCTTCTATTCGTTTGTCTGAAATCCCTGCTTCTTTCAACAGCTCCTTATAAGCCTTAGCCTTGCTTTCTTTTGTAGCTTTAGCCTCAACATCCTTCTTATACTCTTTGAACTCTTCCTTGAGCATTTCGTACTTAGCTTTGTACTTGTTTTCAGAATCCTCACTCTGTGCTTCCTTGAGGTCTTTCTGAGCCTTTTCTAGCTGTTTAGCAAGGTCTTCAGCCTTCTGTGCCTCTGCCTTGTAACTATCCCTTTCTTCCCTCAGAGCCTCAATTGATGTAGTGTGTCCTTCGATAATCTCATTGACAGCATCCTTCATATGCTCGCTGTCAACACCTGCTTTGGACAGGATTTCTTTTACATTCGCATTTGTAAGTGCCATAATATTTCTTCCTTTCTTTCGGTGACTTTCTGTGTCATTAAGATATATTGTTAGTATCGGTCTGTGATACCCCTATATTTTGTAGTTTAATAAAATTATGTTTACTTGTCAACTAACTTTTTAACACCTCTTCAAAGATGGTTTTGTATTCATTTGTATTGTCTTTTACAGCAGGTCTCAAGTATGGTCTCTCTTGCATCTTTGATGTTCCAAACTCAACATATGGAGCATATTCCACATTTGTTCCGATGTAAACATCTTTCCCGACCACCTCGTGTGTTAAGCTGTTCCTTAAGTTTCCTGTATCAACAGCCCCTTGTGCAGTTATTTCAAACTTTGCGTTATTTTCTCCAGCTATCCCTACCAATTCAAGAGCCAATTTTATTTTTAACGCAAGCGCTTCTAATACTTCATCTGAATTATCTTTTTTTATGCGAAAACTCATTTGCTCATCCTCCTATAATCGTTGATGTAGCTCTGTTTAATAGCTCTGCCTTTCTTTTCTTGTGAATCAATAGGCTTTGAAACTCCATCCGATTTTTGCCACTCTTCATAGGTCATACCACCAAGCAATTTATCAATCCTGTAATCCTTAATACTCTTGCTATATCCTTTAAATTTGGATACCATCGTGCATCTGCAATTATATACAAGGAAGGCTTCACCACTTGGGTCTGCTGGGAACATAAGCTCATATCCTTCTACCTCAAATGGTTCATCAATAGGTTTTATTTGTTCATCCAACAGCCTGTGTTCGTGTCTTGTCCTGCTATCAAATGTGGCGAGCCATTGTTTTTCCATTTCAATTCCCATTGATTCAACTCTCTTGTAGGAATCTAATCTGCCACCATTCTGAGCTGACGTAATAGATGTTCTAGCATTTCTGATTGAAGCTTTATAATCCATATCTGCGACACCCCTAAGCCTTTTAGCAATCTTACCTATTGACTCTCCCTGTATTATTCCTTGCGTTATTGCTGAGGTTATCTTTTGACCGTTCCATACTTGTAAAAGTCCTGCCCTTATCTTTGCCTCAGTTTTTGAAGACATCATAGGCAACAAATTGGGATTACTTGAAATAAGCCTTTGAACTGTGGAATGGTCATATAGTGTAAAGGATGTGCTTGCAAGAGATTGTGTCTCACATAGATATGTTCCATAATTGAAGTTAAGGGCATATGCATCAATCATATACCCTTCTGTCATTCTTCTACATATCTCGCTTGCATTTGTAAGGTCTTGAGCAAGAGTGTCTCGCATTTCTTCCCAGCGCTCTCCTATGGCTATCTGCCCGATACGCCATTGTGTGTATTCGTTCTTTGCAAGTTTATATTCATTCCACGATATTTCCCCTGCTTTGTACCTCGCCATCTGTTTATCAAGATATTTAAGTCTTGTTTTGTTTTTCTTTTCGTACTTTTCAAGGTATTCTGACAGCTTTTCCTCGACTTCCTTTGATGCTTGAGAATATGTCTTGTTAATCTTCTTCTCAAGTTCCTCTAGAATCCCATCTGTCATTTTAACGCCCTTATCATTATTGTACGTTATCTTCTTCGCCATCCGTCAATTCCTCGTCAATAGCTTGTACCTCTTCATCTATGTTTCTTAAAGGCTTTATATCATTCGCATCCATTTCCTTAATCATATCTTCAGCCTTGTCTCCATCTCCTAGCAGGTTGAGAATCTTCTCTGTAACGTATCCGCTTTCAAGATATGTTCCTGCTGATATAACCGTCTGCACTTCTTCCTGTTTATTGATGATTCTTGACCTTGTAAAGGTTGGTTCATCATCTATTCCTGCAAGAGCCAAGATGCCCTCCACGAATTCTATTATGCAATACTCATATGAATCAGCCTTGCTATCGAGGTTGCTATATGATGCCTTTATCTGTGTTGCTGTGATTGCTCCGTCCTGTATCGACTTCGTATCGAGTGCCATTGCATCCTCATACAAGTCGCTTCTTAATCTATCCAGAAGGGCTTCACGGCTTGCATAAGGCGCTTCTATGGTATGGGCTTCTGCTCTGGCATTAGAATCTTCCACTAATCCTGCGTGTACGGTCTTCATCCTTTCTACGAAATTAGCAAGGTCTATATCATCCATACCACCTGCATTCTGTATAGCCCAATATATATAGCTTGCCTCATCAACTGTGTTCGCAAATCCGCTCTTGATAAGGTCATAGCAATCTATCTGCTCTCGAAGTCCTTCCAATTCGCTCTGATGTTCCTCGTTTGCCCATAAAGGCACAACAGGAAATCCATCATAGTTCACTCCATCAAGTATCTCTGTTCCATCTGCCTCGGATGTAACAGCTATCTGGATATATTTCCTCTTTTCATGCAGAATCTGTCCCTTCATCTGCACTTTTCCGTCATCCTCGACCTTGTTCCAGATATAATCCGTATATCCGTCCATTTCATATAATGTCGCTCTCAAAGGTTTCTGTGCATCTACCTGCCAAAATCTAATGCCTGCCTTCATCGCACCATCGTTCTCATCCCAAAGTGGCGCATATTCAAGGATACTAAATACATCAATGTGGTCATAGTTCCAAAAACCAAATGAAACTCCTCCCCAAAGAGCCTTAATGCCTGCCTTCTGTAGCTGACTGTCAAAGCTTTTCTTTTTAGTTCCAAGCTTATCCGCTGTGGCATCATCGTTCCATGATACTCCGTTTGATAGGAGATATTGATTCTCCTGTTTGGTAAATCGGTTAAAGAATAAGCTTCTCAGCTTGTAATTTGCGCTATAATTGTCTGGAATCGCATCACCTGTTACAGTGTACAATAGCTTCTGGAATTCCAGTATTGTTTTGTTCTTCTTTCTGAAATAGCTTTCGGCAATTATTGCGTCCTTGTAAATATCGCTTGATTTATGGGCGTTGATAACTTCTTGTATAAACGCCATTCTGTCAGTTTCATTCTCACCAACTCGTAACAAATCTTGATATGAGTGCATTGTGTTCCTCCTTAAATCCTTCTCTTTCCGTCATAAATCTGCGGAATCCTTCTTGTTTCCTCGCTAGGCTTACTATACATCAATCGGCAAATTGAGGCAAGCGAATCTGGTGCATCATCATGTTCGGCATTCTCATTGTAATCTAATATCTGCTGAATGTATTCCTCATCCGTTCCCTCTACAAACACAATGTTATCCCACTCGCCCTTGAGGTAAGTGGTAATCTTAAGAAACTTATTCATGGATTCATGGTATGTTACCGCTCTCTGATTCTTTTTCTTGAATTCTTTCGCAAGATATCCTTTGTCACCATTATCCTCACACCATATCTTATTACCCATGAACCCATCCTTGTACTTGATTATCTCATCCATGCAATCTTCAACGTGCTTATGATATAGCTTTCCGAATACATATAAGGTCTTTTCCTGCCTCTTTGCAATCGTGAAGGCTGTTCCATCCTCTCCACCGTAAGATGCATCTACATGGCTATACTTAGCCTGCTCAATCAGACTTGGGTCTGCTCCTGTCTTGGCATTTGTAAAGATTACATCCTCGGATGCGATATGTCTCAATTCGTAGTTTGCACAGAAAAGTGATGGTAGCATATTCTCCTTCAGTTCTGCCAATTCCTCATCAGATATAATTTCTTTTATCTCCTCATGATAGCAATTATACTTCTCGGCTTCTGGCATTATCGAAAAACAATCATCTTTATGCCACGGAGTTCCTGTGTTGAATATTCTACCGCCACGATTTTTGACGTTCTGTAACTCTTGGTAGATGGTCTTTGTTCTTTCCCTCTCTGCCTTGGATATACGGTCATTTATATTTACAATATCATCTGTGAATATAATGTCAAAATGCTTACCTGTTAAGGATGAACCCATACCGATTCCAATAAGCTGAGATGTACCCTTTATGTCGCTTGTAAGGTTTGTTGATATCTCTGTGGCTGATTCCACCACCAATCGCAACTGTATCCCATAGATAGCCTGCACGAATACTTGTATCTGTGGAGATTTGAGAATCTTTGCAACCTGCTTGATAACTTCTTTCACATCTGTATCAGTTTTTCGCATGAACATGATACGCTTATTCGGTAGAAGTATCATAATCAAAGCAAGGGCAATAGACACACAGGTGGTCTTGTAAGTACCTCTCGATGCTTGCAAGGTCTTGTCTTCTTTGCCCTTAATCATGCTTATTATCCATCGGTTATGAATAGGCTTTAGCTTTGTAAACCCTAACAGATGTCCTAACTTATATGGCTTAGTTGTAAGGAATCTGACCGCATCACTCCGATTCATCCATTACCATCCTCTCAACCTCATCAATAACATCCGCATCAACTTCGGCAACCTGTATCTTGTCAATCGGTTTCTGTCCACTCGAATCTCTCACTATCTCATAAGCCTTGGAATCCCCCTTGAGAGCCTTTCTGACCTGTTCTAATGACATTGCCTCTGCCACAGACATATTCTTCTCCTTGCCCTTTAAATCCTTCTTCTTGACATCAGATTCAAGCAAAGCCTCTAATGCCAATCGCAGGTCTCTCTTCTTTCTTCTTGCCTCGGCTGATGCTTTACCACCCTTCTTCTGTTCCTCTTGTGTTAACTTGTATTCTGATGGTCTTAAATTTTGCTCATTTGCCATTAAAACCTCACCTCATTCCAATCAGTTCCGAATCTGTTTATAATTTCCTTAAAATCCTCCAAATCATGTGGCTTCGTTCCATATACCTCTGTGTTATTCTTATCATAACCAATCTTGATATGCAACAATTCATGGAATAAAAGAATCCTCAACTGTTCTTCTGTAAACCCAACAATATTTGGTTCAAATACTGTAATGGTCATGTCACAAGGGATTCCCCATTTATACTTATCTGCTATCTTTTCGCATTGCCCTTGTACAAGGTTTCCTTTTTCCATCTTTTTCATATCAGATGAAAGATATATAATTGTTATATTGCTATTCTTAATTTCTTCAAGGGATTCTTCTGTCTGGATAAGCTCCATCCCTATTTCTGCGTAATGTTCATTTATTGTCCTGTTATCCATATATGCCTCTTATTATTTTAACATATTTTACAATTTTTTTCTACTCATAAGCTGTTGAAAGTATCTTTTCCAACAATCTTTCGCAGGGATTCCACAGTTATCATTGCAAAATCCTTCATCCCCATCTATTACATCAACAGCAGATTCCCCACCAAATTCATATTCGCAGGGATGCCCAAATGTATTTGCCAACCATTCCAGAATATAATCATCCATCAGCATTTACACTCCTTATCTGCTTCTATTATTGTTTCTGCATCATATATGGAATGAGCATATATAACATCATAGTATCTCCCATCTATTTCCTCGCACACGATTTCATCAATTAGTTCATTTTCATCAATCAATCTTCCGTGTCCCTTGGGAAGTGGTGTGCTATTGGCGATTACTTCTAAAGGTATCTGAATAACATCTTCATGCTTAACATCTAATATCTGCGAAGCTTCATAGATTTCCTCTGGTATCTTAATTACTATCTCCATTAGCTTTTACCTCCCTTGCTTTCATCTTTGCCCATCTTACCCAACAACCTTTTGTTTTGTTATCACAATTCTCTTCGCAGATTTTCTGTTCTTCCTTGTTGTCCATTAAATCGTCACAGCAAATATCAAGGTCAAAGTCTACAAGTGTCTGTAATAATATATCGTGTATTTCCCTATGTGCTTTCAACTCCTTCAACCACTCTGCAAGCTGTCTAAAATCAAGGCATCCTTGCAAATTACCGTGAGTACGCTCATACTCGGCATTATCGGTATATCTTTTAATTGCTTCATCAATCGTCATTGTTCACTCTCCTTATTGCTTCATCCACCTCTTCCTCTTCATCCACCTCTTCCTCTTCACAATCCGATGGCATATTATTAAGACAGCCTCTTAATATATTTAAAATTCCATCTGCAACTGTGTTGCTCTGTCTAATTTCATTTGCTGTACATTCTATCTCTGTTACTGTTGTTTTTATTTTCATATCTATTTCTCACTTTCTGCCTCTTTTTCAACCTCTAATGACAATTCAATTTCCAACTGTCTTTGCATTTGTCCAATCATTCTTCCCACATGAAAAGCATCTTCACTATCTTTCATTTTTGGCATTACATTAAGCCTTGCATAAATAACTTTTCTTACAATTTCGTCTGCTCTTTCTTGTGTCATTCCCATTCCTCACTTTCTGTCTTTGGTGCTACGGATGGTAAATCCATAATTCCATAAATTAAATTATTTCTTAATTCATCGTGATTATGTAATATTTCAAATCCTTTTAAAAATTCAAGTACATCGGCTCTACTAATTGCATCATCACAAGGTTGCTGTTCTAATGCCTTGGTGGCTAACTCTA
>Ga0310691_10001451_pt1 | contig 36071 bp, 45 predicted proteins | sample 176DNAGHGlowgp2_FD_203887 | JGI IMG/M metagenome (GOLD analysis project Ga0310691, IMG submission 203887) | Sheep rumen microbial communities from Palmerston North, Manawatu-Wanganui, New Zealand - 1766 DNA GHGlow gp2 (v2) (version 2) | ecosystem: Host-associated > Mammals > Digestive system >... | reverse complement strand
TTGACTACGAAAGAAACTATAACACAGATTTAAAGAGTATGCCGTTGAACCGGAAATGCGTGCCGTTACGTCGGAACTGTCATGCCGCCGAAATCGGAAAATGCATTCCGTTCAAGCGGAATTTGCAAGCCATTCGCTCGAATTTGCTTTGCGACATGCTGTAAATCACAGCTCCTTCCTTATAACGGACGAACTTCTTTTCAATGATTTTCTGTGGCAGGTTCAATATTTTGGCGAAGAAGACTGATCAAGTCCAGCCCCCACTAACAGACCCCAAATAAGAGGCATAGAATAAGGGTCAGCCCCCACGGACTGACCCTAAATAACTTTGGAAAACCCCACTTAACTTTGGATATCCCAAATGAAAAGAGCCAACCAACTCAGATCAGCTCTCACTTCATTTCCTATTTCGTTTTTTACAGAACTGTAGCTGTAGCTTCCGTCACTCGCAGGTATAGCCCGGCTCCTTATAAAGGAGCTCCTTGTCCGCGACAATCTGTGCTTCCCAGACATCCTTCTTCCAGTCTGCCTGTTGCACTTCCTTGATTGCTACGGAAACGCTCTCAAGCCCGCACCCGAGGGTCTGCGCGATGTCCTCCGCAATCTTCGTTGCGCACGCCTTCTTCTGCTCCTCCGTTCTTCCCGGATAGCATTTGATCTCTACATGCGGCATAGTGCCACCTCCCGTTCCTATTTTATCCGCGGACAAATCTTGCGTTATACTCCCGGTTAATCTCCGCGATTTCTTTCTTCCCGTCGATATAATCTTGATACATCTCCCAGGGGGAACCGCCCCCGATCCAACAGGAGGAGCAATTCTCGCAGCCGCCTCCGCAATCCATGGATTCACGGATAATCTGCTCCCGCTCTGCTTTAGTGGTATCCTTAATCAGAATAGATCTCATACGAACCTTCTTTCCGGTCGGTCACTGCTCCGCCGCCATCCCGGCGTTGATTGCATCCTCATTTTCCGCCATGGCACGAAGCGTCATCTCCAGGAGCTTGTCCAGTTCCCATCCCAGCTGCTCCGCCCCGCGCTCAATCACTTCTCTGCTGCATCCGGCGGCAAATCCTTTGCTCTTGTACTTCTTCTTAAGAGACTTCATTTCCATGTCCTTCGTGCTTTTCGAAGGTCTCATCAGCGCCGTAGCCCAAATCAATCCGGTCAGTTCATCCGCGGCAAATAAAACCTTCTCCATCTCCCGGGTCGGCTCCACATCGATGGTTGCGCCGCAGCCGACCGTAATCCCATACCCGTGGGAACATACCGCATGGATAATATCCTCGCTGACGCCTCCGTCCCGCAGGAGTTCCGGGGCTTTCAGGCAATGCTCCTCAGGATACAGTTCAAAATCAATGTCATGAAGAAGTCCTACAATACCCCAATAGTCCTCTTCGTCTTCGTATCCGAGCTCCCGCGCATACCACTTCATCACTGCCTCAACCGTCAGCGCGTGCTGAATATGAAACGGATCCTTATTGTATTTTTTCAGCAATACAAATGCTTCCTCTCGTGAAATCATCGTTTTTTCCTTTCCTCTGCAATCAGCAAGCCCGCCAGCTTCTCGCGAAGTTCTTCCTCTGTGATTCTGCCGATAACAGTATCCACGACCTCGCCGTTTTTAAAGAATTTCAGGTTCGGGATGCTCGAAACGCCGTATTCACGCGCAATTTCAAGATCATCCTCCACATTGAATTTCCCAACTTTAACCTTTCCCTCAAACTCTGCAGACAGCTTATCAATAACCGGTGCCATAGCTTTACAGGGTCCGCACCAATCCGCATAGAAATCAACCAGCACCGGAATCTCACTTTCGAGAACTTCTCTGTCAAAGTCATCAGTACTGAATCGTATTGCCATAAACTTCACTCCCTCCGAAATGGAATTAACACTCTCAATTGTATGATAACCACATTTACCTACTAAGTCAATAGGTTAATTGTGGAAAAAGCAGCGCCGTCTCACATGGGGGGGTGTTGCAGACGGCGCTGTATGCAAGGTAAAACTATGAAAAAGAAAATGTATAGCGTTGCCGGAAGCTGTTTCGAAGAATTCCCGGTCGATCTCGACAATCCTCTGGAACCTGTCCCAGTCTTCAATCCCCAGTGACTCAATCAAAGCACTATGGACGCACTCCAGTAGTTCTTTCTTATAGGATGTGCTTTTCCCCTTTATTATTTCGATTCTAACCAGCGGCATTCTTTCAATCTTCTTTTTGCTTCTTTCTCAGGCAAATATCGCCATCGCTAGGGTTCCGATTACCATCAGTGCAAGACCGATTCCGGCCTTATGGGTAAGCTTCTCTTTAAAAACAATCCATGAAAAAGCAATCGCGACCAGGATACTAAGCTTATCAATCGGCACAACAACGCTTACGCTGCCCTTCTGAACCGCGTAGTAATAGCAAAGCCACGACGCACCGGTGGCGATTCCGGAAAGGAGGATAAATCGAAGTTCCTTTTTATCGATACTCTTTACCTGCCCCTGCTTTCCTTTCAGAAAAACAATCAACCACGCCATGACCAAAACCACGCAGGTCCGGATTGCTGTCCCGAGATTAGACTCGACGTCGCTGATGCCGACCTTGGCAAGAATTGTCGTCAGTGCAGCGAAAACAGCTGACCCCACTGCATACGGAAGCCATATCCTGCGTTCCGGTGTTCTTTCCTCTGGAACATCTTCGGTTCGTTTGCTCTCTTTCTTTTCAATCATCAGAAAGATACCGACCGCCAGAAGGGCTGTTCCGACAAGCTTCACAGCAAGATGGTTGGTCTCTCCGAAAAGGATGATGGCAAGAATTACCGACAGCACGGTGCTTGACTTGTCGACCGGAACAACCTTGTTCACATTTCCCACGGATAACGCTTTGAAATAGCAGATCCAGGAAGCACCGGTTGCAATTCCCGAAAGCACCAAAAACAGCAGTGATTTTCCGCTGATGTCACTTATCGAACCTGCCGAGCCGATAATCAGGACCATCAGCCATGAGAATACAAGCACCACAACGGTACGTACCGCTGTCGCAACATCCGAATCGGTTTTCTTGATTCCGCATTTGGCGAGGATTGCGGTAAGTCCCGCAAAAATAGCGGATAGGACGGCCATAATTATCCACATGGTTTCTTCTTCCGATCATTTCTGATTAAGTGGATTATACCACACATATCCGCATTTGGGAAACAGGTTTACCTCCCGCCTTCCGTTCCAAACAACGTCTCCTTATACTCCGGCGCCTGCACGAGAAGCTTATACCGCTCGTTTCCGCACTGGAAGAGGCATCTCCCTTTGGAGGCTGTGCGGATGACCTCGAACTCACAGTCCTCGAGCTGCAGGATGTCCATGAATTCGTTTGCCTCCACATTTCCAGGATAAAGCAGGAATTGGTGTGATGTGGTATCTCACTTAATTCACTTAATTCTTACAAAAGGGATTAATTCAATATCAATATATGCGATATAATCTATCAAAACTCTTTTCTCCTCAATCTTCGCATTCAATAGTTCATGGAAATTATTATCTGAAACACCCAATGGCACAGCATAATAATCTCTATATCCCAAAAAATCTTTATCTACATATTGATCGACTACATACCAACCATTACCCAACAACTTATCTCGGAGCTGTTGATACTCTCCGACTTCCATCTCCAACCTATACTCAACTTTGGTAAAACTGTCTTTTTTTATTTCGACTACATACTTTTGCAAGTTTTTTGTTCTCTTGCGAAATCTATGGACAGGAACAACAAACGCTATACAAAGTACAAAACCAGAATCACTGCAACAAATAATATGGAAGAAATTATTAATACTTTCTTTTTATTCATGACAACACCTTCCTAATAACCAACTATTCCAAGAGCTTTTTTCACAGACAAGTTCTTAATTCCAAGCTTCTTCAAGTAAAATGTAGAACCATAATTGTAAAAGCTAAAAGCAAACCAGCCTTCACCTTTAGACCTAAAAGTACTGTACCGTTTTCAGATACTTCCTTATGCTCTTTTTCTGTCTTCAAACAGCCGTTTCTTAAAAACGTAGAGCTTTGTCAACGTCCCCGTAGCATACACGATTCCAAGGATCATTGCTCCGAGCGCAACTGCAACTGTCACCCCTTTTAATACGCCGGTCATAAATGTATCCGGCATTTCCACCATGTTCATGATCAGATTTGCTAAGAGCGCTGCTATCCCGAGTGCCGAATAGACGATCACAACAATCGCGTTACGCTTCTTCCCTTCGCTCTCGTATTCTGCAACCTTCAATACCGTTTCTTTCATCTCTTTATCCATCTGCTCGTTTTTCCTTTCTCCGTCCAGGATCTCTCTGAGATCAACCTTATAGAAGTCGGAAATATCAATCAGGATGTCCATATCCGGCATGTTGGAACCTGTCTCCCACCGGGAAACCGTTCTTCTGGCAACTCCCATCTCCTCCGCCAGTTGGTCCTGAGTGATATTCTTCTCTTTTCTCAACTCCTTAAGAAATGCTCCCATCTTTGCCAGATCCATTGTTGTTCCCTTTCTTTTTCACATAGAATACAAATCCAATGATATTTGCAATCCCCGCCATGCCAAGCGCAATCGCAAGATAAGGTGAAGTCTTGTCTGTTACGCAGGAAAGAATCAGGCTTGTGATTGCCACTGCACCAAGCAACCCCATAACCACGCAAACTACTACCCTTGTTACTGTTTCATTGTTTTTCATTATCATGTCCTCCTGAAATGTGTTTGGATTTCGCAACCTTCTGCGGCTGCCTTATGGCCACAGAATACGTCCAAAGCAAAAAACTTGGAAGGACACAAAACGAGCAAAAGCCTTATTTTACTGTATGAGACAAGGGGTGTCCCATCTTCCGTTGTCAATTTACAACAGTTAATCTACTACCTCATGCATCTTCTCTGTCAGATCATGAAGACTCTTATCATGCTGTTCTCGGGAAATAGCTCCCTTCTCAAGGAACTGATCAAGCAACGCCTTCTGCCTCAGAAACAGCTCGTGATTCTTCTGTTCGTGGGTCATCGCATCCCACTTTTCATCTTCAATGGAAACGTCCATTTTTACCGTTTTTTCCTCCCAAAACCGGATAGCGCTTATTACACAAACTTCGGGATTTTGTTTGACTGCAAATGAAACTTTTCCTATCTGAAGTCATAAGTTTTGCGGGGTGGTATGACTTCAAATCAAGAATTCTATAATTGAGTCATATCTTTTACCTGTTCTATTTGACTGCAAAAGCATATTTCTCAATATGAGTCATCTCATTTATCTTCTAAGTATGACTTCGGATTGAAAAATACTAATCTGAGTCAACTTCAACATCCAATCTTTATGACTGCAGATTGCAAAACACAAATCTGAGTCACCCCCAACTCCGAAATGGTTTGACTGCAAATCAAGATTCTTCTGTTTGAGTCACCTGTTGCCTTTCGTTTCCTGATTTAATAGTCCAAACTAAAAAACTCCTTAGACCATAATCCTTTTGTTTTTGTGGTCTATGTTTAAGTCTTCGACCCATTCTTATTCAGAAACTCCGCATAGGCCTCATCGATATGCACCTTAAATGCATCGTAGTCTTCCCATCGGAACGGGAAACCATGTATGTCGGATTGAAGTACCTTTTTTGCAAATGTTCTCAAATCGTCCATATACGGGCCCTTAAAATACCCGATGACGAAAGTTCGCGCCTTCTTCTTAATCTCGTCTTCCTGAAAGACTCCGTCATTATCGGACAGAAACACGGTAGGGTTTACTTCGCGTCGTTTGATCTTCGCGGCCAAAGCTCTGACCTCTTTCGAATCTTCTTCATCCAACTTCTCACCTGGCTGATAGAATCCGTGCTCAATGATCCACATAAGCAGATATGTAAAATCATCATAGGCGTACTGCCACACGATATTCTTTTCTTCCTCCGTCAGATTTTTCTCCGTTTTTCCATTCTACCTGCAATACTGTTCACAGGCCCCACTGTAATTCAGGCCGTGATCGTCGTACAGATTCTCCGCAAACACCTTCGGAGCGGCCGTTTGAAGCTCAGCTCCGTCCTGACCGGATTTCTGCTTTCTGATTACGCGCACATAATGAATGAACAGCCACTCCCAAAACAGACCGATTATGCTTAATACGATCAAGAAAGGCATAGAATCATTCATAAATGCTGCCACAGCCAAAAAGAAGTGGCCCAACGCCAGAATCTGAATAAGCACAACTGCCAATATCATGATTCATACACCTCCAAATCTGTATTTTTTTCCAATCAGCCTACCGTGCAGAGTTTTCCCCTAAGGACATATCCGATCTTTTCATAGCAGGCATTTGACGCAACATAATCTGTATTGGTGTAGAGCATCGGTGTGCAGCCTTCGTCCTGAACGATCTTTGTGACCTGATAAACAAGGTTTTCCGCATAGTGCTTTCTGCGGTACGCCTTCTGCGTGTATACCAAATTGATCGAAGCCATATCTCCTGTAGGCGCGTACTGACAGCTTGCGATCTTTCTTCCCTGATCATTAACCCAGAAATACAGTCTTCCCGTTCTGGCATAATTCTCAGCATCCTGCCGGTATTCCGCAATGCTCTTCTTATCTACTTCCACTTCTTCATGGAACAGAGCAAGGAAATCAACAAGATCATCTATATCCTGCTCCGTACATTTATGGATATTTCCATCCACATCCGACTTAGGCGGAATCGGGTTCTGACAATCGTATGCAAACATGTTCATCTTTATCTTAAGAGTCAGATTGTCGTTGGCCGCTCTGTGTATAAAGTATTCAGCAAGCCCATACTTAACATTAAACGAATGCTCTCCGTCAAGCAGCCCGTTCTCTTTTGCAATCAGATATGCTTTTTCATACTCTTTATCCGAAGCATCATCCGGAGTCCAGATCCATACCGGATAAGGTTCCCCCGTAAAGCAGATAATAAGTCTCTCGTGATCCGTTAACAGCAGGCGGCACTCGGAACCGATAATCCTTCGCAGCACAAGGAATGTGTACCTGTCTCTTTCCAATAATCTGTAATCTCTTTCATCGACATGATTATCCGTATCCTTATTCTGCAGATACTCTTCGGCTTCCGTAAGCTCTCTTCTCGATTCCTCGTATTGCATGCATTTCATAGCTTCTTCATAGTCCATCCAGACGATTTCCGAAACCTCGGATTTCTGCATGACAAATTCCTGGCCACGGTATTCCGCCAGAAAATAAACATTCGTTTTTCGGTCATTCGGACGGCCTTCGCGTGCCAGCGGGTGCTCGTCAACCGTTCGGAAATCATCATAAAGAACAACGTCCAACCCCGTTTCCTCCTTCACTTCCCGGATGGCCGTCTCCTGCTCTGTTTCGCCCGGCTCCATGTGGCCTTTCGGAAAGCCATAGTAACCCTGATAGATTCCGACTCCGCGAATAATCACATACTTTCTGGTGTTGTTCTCATTTTTGTAAATGATTACGCCACATGCTTTTTCGTCTGCCATGCCATACTCCTTTTTCGTATAACAATATCAACAATCCTGAAATTACGTGAACCGTCTGTCAATCCCAAAGCGGCGAAAAATGCTTGATAATAAACTCACGGCATGTCAATTGCGGGTTATTCATCACATATTCACGCATTTTATCAGCACGAATCTCCCCCTGCTGAAATTGACTAACCGTAACATTATCTGTATTAAAGATGTTTATCCTACCTTCTTCGTTCTGCAACATCGGAAAAACAACCATGTGCCACAATTCAAAAGAACAAGATTTGTGGCACATGTCAGTCTTTTATCCATACGTTTTTTCAGTCTATTTTGGTAGCATTTTCAAAGTATTGTCTGTCCGATTAAACAGCCATATGTTCGCTTGCACATCAGCCATCACTATCATGCTTTCTTCCACTTCAATTCCGCCCGAAACGTCAATTCTTTCGGATAAAGTCACTTGGCTCATCACCCCATTATCCCCCATCCACCATAGAATGCTCTTTGTTTGGTCTGCATTTGATGCAACTCCATAAAGAATTCCTTGACTTACAGCAAAATTAGTGCTCTCCGCGCCAACATGCTCAATCTCCGTAATCATGATGGAATTACCATCTTCATACTTATAATATGTTGCTCCATCATATACTTGACTTTTCTCTTCGTCATCTTGAGTAGGATCCTCTCTCTGCGTCGAAACAGCGAAAAAAATAACATCGTCAACTTCCCGCACCGAGGTAATATTCCCATTAAATATTCTCTCCGGTGTACTGTTTGTAAAACTAATCTCGAACAGCCCTTCATATGTTCCATAAAATACCCCATCTGATGTAACACCGAAAGAGTATTCTACTGCATCCACAAATGAATGTAGGATTTTTTTCTCTGAAGTTCTATAATTCCACGACACAATCTTTTCCCACTCAACATAATAGCAACAATCTTCTATAATCCCAATTAATTCCACTATTGTTGAATCAGGCGCTGTCCCTATCTCGGTAAAGGAGCCATTTGACAATATGCTTATTCTCCCTCCTTCGACAAGATACACCTTTCCATCAATTTGGAAAACATCTCCTTTCAAACCTGTTTCAGTTGGTTTTCCGTCTGAATTTTTAACGCAAATAATCGTTCCATTCTCATCTTGATAGTATATATCATTGGCAAATACACTTAAATGATGAACCTCTTTCGGATTGAACGGCTTATTCTGACATGCCGTTAGTACTAAAGCAATTAAAAGCACAAATAATCGTTTCATGGTCGATCACCTCCCCGTAGGCGCCGGTGTCGGTACTGGCGGCTCATTTACACCACTTTCAGCATATATCTCAAGGACGCTAATATAATTGATACCAAGGCTATAATTTACATATCTGAGTCCATAATTCCACTGATCAAAGATTTGTATGTATTTGCTTTGCCATCCTGAAGAATGAACAAAAGTAATATACCCTGTTCCTATAACAAAATGGTCATCATATATTTGCGAATCATCAAGATATACTATGGCCACAGCCGGAGAGCTTATTACTGCTGTCGAAGTAACATTTCTAGTTTTATATGTATCGTTGATACAAGACTTTATGCGAGACCATGATGCTTGAGCATAGGTATATCCTACTGCACTGGAGTAGCCGTATTTTTTAAGCATTTGTATAGTGGCATCCTTACACTTCCAGCACGGTAAACCCCAAGACTGACCAAAAAACAACCCACACTTATCAAGCACATCATTAAATGCTGTTGCTATACCATAATTGGTGTTATAATTAACCGAGATTTTTGAAAATCCTAACGATTTGAAAAGAATTAGTGTATTCAACACCGCACTAGGTCCACAATGGCTTTTAATTGTTTTTTTGTATTTTTCGTAATATGCTTCTTTAATCTTACTCATCGACTTCAGATAATGTGACGAAGCATAAGACCCGTCATCTCTTAAACGGATTTCTGAAATTCTTTGGTAACCTACTTCTTTTGCATAAATCGTGTTTTTGTCTAACGTTACTTCAGATTCATAGTATTGAACGCCACTTTTCCCACATTCGGTTATAAAGCAATTGTCAATGATTTCCGAGTCAATTTGATTCAATTCTTCGCCATCATAAGCCCAATACTCGTCCTCTTTCTTTATAAAATATGTATATCCACCAGCATAAATCAAACGGAAACCATCATTTTCAAACCAATCGGTTGAAGGACAAAAAGAAGGAAGTCCCGAACCGAACTCCATGAGATACCCTTCTTGTGAGTCTACTTGATTGCTTATAATTGCATAACTACAGGCATCATTGCCTTCAAAATACACAAGAAGATAAGCAACAAGTTGGTTTCGAACAGAATAAATAGGGACAACTTGATACACATCACTAATGTGAACATATTGCTCGATTACGCCTTCATCTATCAATCCTTCAGCAACATCAAGTGTCCTTATTTCGGATAAATTAACGTCTTGAATATCAAACGATTTTCTCTTATTAGAGAAAAACCCTGTACTAACACATCCGTATGCTGGGATATCACAATTATAGGCTCTTCCACAAAAACAAACACCCTCTGAAAAAGCACTTTTTTGAAAATCCCATAACTCAAAGGATCCATCTACCCCAATCAGTTCTAATGACCAACCATAAAATGGCTCTGAAGTTTTATTCTCTATTGTAAACCTTCCACTACATCCATCTTCCCATTGACTATCATAAACGACAGAAATAGCATAATCACTTGTTGAAACCAAGTAGCGACTGATTGCCATACTAAAAGCGGATGGTCGTACATATTCATCTTCCTTTTCCACAATCATTGAGAACGACACTTCGCCACCTACAGGGATACGTCCATTATACTCATTATGCCGCACAATCCATAGCTCATCCACATTTGAACAAACATATGCATCCCAAATATCTGTTATGTTTCCAAACATTGAAAAAGACACCGCCCAATTATCAATTGGCGATATACCAGTATTGCGAATATGCACACACAACTGTTCACAATCATTCCACGCTCCAACTAAATCGCAAACAATGCTAACACAATCAGACTCACCCACTCCATCCGGTGACAAAAAGACTTCCTGATTATAACTATTGTATTGCTTTCCCATAGAATTACCATTTGCAGATGCAACAGTAAATGATTCTGCAATCATGCAAGAAATCATGAGAAAGAATGAAATAACTCGGAACACATTATTTTTAAAACAGACATTATAAACTCCCCCTAGCATATATAAATTTAGGCCATGACATAGCCCATAAATGTTATTATACATAATCCTTGCAAATTAATCAATGGAAACCTCATTCCTTAAGAAGAAAATGCTTTCCATCCACAGATTTTTACGATTGATGGATATATCCATTAATCGTTACAGAATTACTATCAATATATGCCATTTTCAGTATATAAAGTTTTTATCGATCAATCCATAACCCGACAAACTCACTGTTTACTCTCTTTTCATTACCATCCTGACGATCGAGACCGGCGTGCCGAGAGTCCATTCCTTTTTACCTCCGTCGAATTCGAACCCGTACCTGTGATAAAAACGAATCGCTCTCTCATTTTTCTCAAAAACCCATACGAATATGGTTTTATATTCGCTCAGCCTGGAAACTGCTTCATTCATCAACCGGTATCCTACCTTACGGTTGTAATACTCTTTAAGGACATAGATTGCCTCGACCTCTCCGGCATCCGGCAGATCCTCGTCTCTTGATGGGCCGTATACGGCAAATCCCATAGCTAAATCCAGTGCTTCAGCCACTTTTCCAATCCCCTGTCCGTCCAGACCTGTACCTCAACATAGCATTCCGGGCCGTACTTGAAATCCGGATTCCAGATCTGCGGCAGGCCGTACTTCTCTATGATTTTCTGTATTCCCGCAAAATCATAAAGCCGGTTCCGGTATTCTTTACCGTCCTTAACATTCCCGCTGAAAGTCGGATGGGAATCTCCGTATGTGAATGTCACCTGACTCATGTCAAGTTCACTCGTGTCCACGGTAATGAAGGCCGTATGTTCGTACCATTTTTCGAAGAACGGGTATCGTTCCACCACGAAATAGTGCGGCGTGTTCCTCTCCGGGCGCCCGCCCATCTTTATAAACTCCTCCCGCAGGATGCCCTCGAAGCGCCTTCTCTTCTGCACGTAATCCTCGGGGCGTTTTGAAAGGAAGATGTCCGGCTTCTCGGTTTTAATCCGCCGAAGCACGTTCTCGGCTTCTTCATCCGAAAGATCCGATATGCTTCTGAGCGGTCCGGTGCTCTGTTCGTAATAGTGATATAAAACCATTGCCTGTCCTCACGCCTGCGGCCGGTGCGTTTCCGCAAACCTGTCTTCGTCCTGTATCTAAACTCTCGTAATACTATTCATACGCATCAACCACGCATTTGATAAATTATACCACACGGAGGGGCTCCTTGTCACTCGCAAATCGAGTGGAAACGGTCGGTTTTATCGCCGCCTCCACTCAATTCAGAGTTCCGCTTATGCTATTTCATTTTTCTTCGTAATACCATCACGCCTGCGATTCCAGCTCCTTGCCGAGCCAGGCTTCCTTCTCTTCCGCCATAGAGTTCACCCCTCTTCCATGGCACAAAAAAGGACAAGCCTTAAATATGCTTGTCCCTAACTACATTTGCAACTACCTCATCAAAACAATTCTCTCAAAATGTCTTTCGGCTTTTCGATTATTGTTTTCGCACCTTTCTGAATCAGGAAATCTCTGTCTCGGAATCCCCATAGTACTGAAATGCAGGGGATTCCTGCGTTTCTTGCCGTCTCCAGATCCACTTCCGAATCACCGACATAAACGGATTCATCAGCATTGCTTCCGAGCTGAGTCAATGCGGCCGACACCATATCCGGCGCGGGTTTTCTTCTGATTCCGGGTTGTTCCCCGATTGCCACATCTACATATTTCCCGAAAAAACGGCTGTTCAGTTCCTTAACGGCAGAGTCGATTTTGTTCGATACAATCGCCATCTTATATCCGTTTTCTTTCAACGCCTTGAGCGTTTCCAAAATCCCGTCATACGGCCCGGTTCTGTCCAGACAATGAACGTCATAATGCTCCTTAAACACCGGAATCATCTCATCGATGACGGACTCCGGAATCTCCTTCGGAACCGCGCAACGGATTGCATACTTTATTCCATTTCCGAAGAATTTTCTGTACTCATCCTTCGTTCTGGAAGCAAAACCGAATTGCCTAAGGACATAATTCACGGATTCCGTCAGATCATCCAGTGTGTCCAACACCGTTCCGTCCATATCGAATACTATTGTGTTTATCGTACCTGTCATTTTCCTGTCTTTTCCTGTTTATCTGTAAAATACCATGTCGTTAGGGATATACCAAACGCAGTGTATATCTTACCACAACCGCTGACTCTTTTACAGACTTTTCTTTGAGCGGGCGAAGGTTTTGTGCCTCCAAAAGGAGGCACAGCATCTTCTTAGCATCTGCTCCGGTGTAGGACTGCTGAAACTCTTGGAACGAATTCTTCGATTTCACACTCATTTCACTCTGGTTCAGTACCTCACGCTTTCGGTGATACTCGGTTCGTACTGTCTCCGTCATCTTCGAAAGCATCGCATCCCCGACCTGAAAGATTTCCGCAGCCATCGTTTCCCCGACTTCGTTCTGCCAGCGCCGGAGCGGAAAAACGAGTTTGGCCATACGCTGATTACATACTTTGTCTTGATTTCCGTCACAAAATGACGTGTTTTATATATCCGCAGACAGCAAAAAAGTATATTCGCCTGCGAATTACGACTTTTTCGCAAACGAATATACTCTATCCAATAAAATAGCCGATGCCTTGTTATTCCGGCACCGGCTCTATTGCGGGTTACATTACGATTCTGTTCACCAACTGTTCAATCCTGTTGATGGTTCCCTCAAAAGATAATTCCGACGCATACTCATACTTTCTTCGATAAGAACTCCATAAGGAGTTCATGTTCGTATCCCCTGCAATACGCGAAAGAATACTTCCTGCATCCTTCAAAAGCCCTTCCGTTCCCCGCTTCCTGCAGGTGGCATCAAATGCCTGCTTCAGGATCCGATTGTCAATCTGTCCGTCAAATCGGAGCATCAGCGCACAGACATCATAAAAGTCACGCATCCTCGTGTTTAACGTTCCGCGGGCGAGAACGGTCTGCAGCTTCTCCGCCAGAATCGTTTCCAGGTTGTACGACCACAGCTTAATGGATCGGTTCTCCAACATCAGCTTATAATCATATTCAACCGCTCGCGGTGTAATCACGTCACCTGTGGAGATATCAACCTTGATCGGAGTAACCATATCTCCGAGATACGCATCGACCGCCAGCCGTAATCCCGGATACTCCATTTCATCCATGATCCCGGAAACCTCTTTGATGGCAAATGTAACGCCGTCGTCCAGATCAATCCCGCAGATCTCCCGGATAATCGGCAGCACATCTTATTCCGTCAGATTAATCCCTCGGATCGTTGTATCAATATCCATCGTTGAACGCATGGAAACTCCGACCATGGATGTGACCAGGATTCCGCCCTTGATGATAAACCCATCTGAATGGGAGGACACTGCCACCCGCTCCAGAAAGCGTTCCATCATATACATCCGGAGCAGAATCCGGGCGTCAGCCTTATTGTTCTTTGCGATATTCTTTATCTTTCCTTTTACCTGTTCTTTTGTAAGCATCGTTACAGCAACACCCCCATATATTCATGTATCAACCTGTCAACGTGGAATAATTCCGCATATTCCGTTAGTTTGTTGAGGTTCTTCTCTCTGCTGCGGGCATACGCCTTCAGGGCAGTCTGGAAATCCTGTATTTCGAAATAATTGCGGGAACGCAAAAGATCACATATGGTTCTCTCCCGGTCATACATCGGAACCATATGCCCATGAACCGTCCTCACCATCTCTCTTCCGACATTCAGCAGTTCCTTCTTCACTGTGAATACCTTGATGCCGTCAGCAACCAATCTCGATGTTCCGTATCCGGTATAGATTGTTATCGTCTGCCACAACGGCTCCCGGTCAATCAAGCCGTAATGGTACAAAGCTTCATCATGTGATAGAACCCCTTGCGGACAGCGCAGCGAAAGAATATAGTTTCGGTCCTCCCATGCTTCCCGGGAAGCATACACCCCGTGCGCGACCTGTTCAAAACCATTCTCGCGGATAAACCGATACAAGACCGGTTTCGATATACCCGCTTCCATGGCATCTCTTGTCAGCAGAATCCCTGATTGGTCAACGATAGATTCACATGTTTTCATTATGCATCACCACCTTCGTGCTAATATCGTACTCCTTATTAGCACAAAAGTCAACAGGAGATAATAATCTTCCTTTGATGCAGAGCGCTTCTTTTCTATTCCGAAACCACAACTTCCCGATAAATATCCCGGATGTTCTTTTCAATGTTCACGCCGTGGATATAGCCGAAATCAACCTTCTTCTCACGGATGGCTTTCATGAACTGGTAATATCTCGAATGACTGATGGTATCCGTGAAGAAGAACGCGTAATCTGCCTTCTCCACGATGGATGCATCCGTGGAACCGCCGGCTTCCGGATTCACGAAAGTCCAGTTTGCAAACATGTTCCGCAGCTTGTACACCCAGTTTGAGTGGCCGCCGATTACGACAATGCGCAGTTTGGCGATGGCCTCCTTCATCTGTTCGACAGATACTCCCGTGGACGGGACATCGTCCTCTGTCTGGTTATAGGCAAATGCCCGGAGAGCGGTTAACTCCCGGCTGATTTCGTCATCACGGTCGCGCAGTCTGCGGATTTCGTCCTCGAGTTTCCGTTTATCGTTCAGTTTCAGGCGAAGATCTGCGTTGTCCGTCTCCAGCATGTGGAGTTTGCGTCGGAGTTCGTTCATCTCCTGACGGATGGCTTCCTTCTCCTCTTCCGCTACGGGCTCTGCCTTTGCCGCCGTCACCGTTTTCACGGCAGGTGTAACATTTTCCGCCGCCTTTTGGGGATTCACTTGAATCTCTTCCGGTCTGAAACGAATCTCATCTTCCTCAATATCCATCTCGCTTCCCTCGCCCAGTGCAAGCGAGTCGAACGTGTCCGCAATCCAGTCCGTCGTACTTGTCAGCGCCCCGACACAATGGAATATCGTAGCATACAGAGAGAGTTCCGTCAGCGTGTACTCTTTCGTCGGATGCTTCTTTTTGAGAATACCCAGGCTGTGCCTGCTACGTGTCGTAGTCCTGCACATACCAGCGTCTTGTCACAGTTGCGGGCAATTATTTATGTCATCGCTATATAACCTTGACATTGCTGTTGCAAATTTCATAAGATGCCACAATTACGCTTGCCTATGCTGTCACAAGTATAACCATCTTTCTGACACTAATGGGCCGGAGATAGAGATCTTCGGCCCATTGCGTTGCATTGATTACATTCACTCCCGAATTAATCAACCATTCTACTCTGGAATAAAATGCTGAATAATCATTTCCAATAAGATACTAATGGATGGATTCTCCCACAGGAATATGGTCAAGCATCATTCTAACAACTCCCGAAGGATAAACGTGGATGATACTATCCGAGTCTATTGACTGATTGTCAGGGATAATGTTATTCAAGAGGAGCTGATCCAATTCCGGAAGAAATGTTTTCAATTGGCTTTTAGTTGCCAAGCCTATAAGATATCGACACCCTCCACATTTGCTAATGCCCCTGTCATACCCTTCCTCTAAGTATATCCAATCACAATCACGAATAGTTCTAGCAGCTGATTCAGTTAAAGACATGACAACCTCTTCTATAGCCCGCTTACCATTTTCGCTCTGTCGCCACTCTAAAAAGCCCTCACGATCTCCTATTATACCCTTATCCGCAGCATATACCTTTTCTATCCGTTCCCGATAGATATCTCTATCAGGAGACAGCACATAAGCTACTCGAAAATAGTCGTCTTCCTGTGCCTTCTTAAAAAATGACAGATCAATTCTAAAGAATAATGATCCACCATGGTATTTCATATCTTCTCCTGCAAAGAAATAATCATAGGCCACATCTACATCATAGATTTTTTTTCCGTTATATTCTCCTACTTCTGTTAACATACAAGTTTCTGTAATATTGGTAGACTTGTTGGATTCATTCTCTACAGGTAAACTCTGAAATGATATTGTCTGCGTAACAAGTGAATTTATATCCTCACTATTATAAACTTCATTTTTGAGATATTCTTCCGCTTTTGACCCATCTATTGCCATATTCTGCGCTGACGAATCCATAACAGTTGTATTTTTTTGTGTGCTTGGATTTAAATCCCCGCATGACGTTAATAGACAAATGATGAAGAACATACACATGATAGTTAATAATCTTCTATCCCTGTTCATAACTAGCCCTCCTGATTAATTTCCCAATGTTCCATTCCACATAGCAATTCCAATATAGTCTTTTCCCGAGTGTCCACCGAGATCAATTATCTTAATGGTATAATTGCCGGTCATATGTGGCGTGAATTGAACAATTTCAAAATTTCCTTGAGACACATTCGATTCAGCGGCTATACTTCCCGAAGGATTAAGGATTTGTAGTTTTAAATCCGACATTGTCCCCGTAGTTACATTTCCGCTAGTATGAGAAGAAACACTGTTCTGTCGCAACCAAAAGATACATATCCGAACCACAGATGTTTCATTGGCCGTAATAGTCACCGTCTTACTATACGGAAAACCAGCGTCATACACCGTAGGCCACCAAAATTTCCCATTAGCAACAATATCTCTTGCCCAACGAGAATCGAGAACTCCAGCGCCTTCAATATCGCTAATCTGTGTCACATTATCAATTCTATCTCCTGATGTAAAGTTGTCTCCAACCTTTCCATTCCCGACTGCATTTATTTTATGCGCTGCGGCTGCCATCAGAATTGCTCCCATAGTCGACTGTTTCTTTTTCAAATCTGTGTTATAGCCACATAACTGAGCTATAGTCCCTATTTGCATCAGTTACCGCTTAACGCCTGAATAAAGCTCGTCACACAAGCTTCCCCAACATAGAATGTCTTTTCAGTCCATCCAATGTTGGTTGTTACAAAACCGCCGCTGTACACACTAATTCCGATGTTCTGCTGACCAAGCAGGCGATAATCAACCCTGATTTCAGCACACAATTCGCCCAATTGTTTGTCCTGCAGAAAGTCTAAAACATCGTCCGAAACAATCAGAACTGTTGTACCGAGGCCATGGTTCGGTGCAGTTAAAATCGGATCGTTCGGCATATACGCACATCCGCCAAAATCCGAAGGTAGTTCCTCCTGAGTAAATACCGGGATTGATTCTTCGGCAAACAACTCTTCCAATAGCTCGCGGATTGTTCCATACGCGACGGAAACATCTTGCTCCCCTGTCTCTGTATGCAGGATTATTCCGATAAGATTGGTGTACTGCAGAAGCTGTGTTCCGGTCGCAAAATCCGAATACGTATCTGCTGCATACAATGCATTTCCATACACATAATACTGTTCCTCGTCCGGGAACTTAACAGCAACAGCAAAAGACGGATCTATACCGGAGATCTCATAAGCGAGCACAGTTGTCTCCCGTATTGTCGGCTCCGGCACACTTTGGCTATCAACAGCCACCCATGTGCCGGACAATGTAGTCTCCGATACAGCCGGTCCGGTTTGAACTGTTTTTTCATCACTTACGAAGACTACATCACCGTAATCTACACCCACTACGGTAAACTCCCCGAAGCATTGTCCTGTCTGCCCTTCATACTCACCGGACGAACCGGTGTATATTACTCCGTTTATTGACAATTCCGAATACTTCTCATAGTTCGGTTGATCTCCCCATCGCTTCGTGCTAATAACATCTTCTTTTACTGTTTTGTTTCCTGTCGGAGCCTGGTTCTTCAACGCGCTTCCGACCGTAATTCCGACAACGGCGATCACACCCGTAACGATAGCTGCAACTGCTGCCCTTTGAATGCCACACCATTTCGATCGAGGATTGGATTCCACTTCAGCCGCCTCAAGCACAAAACGGTCGTCAACATCCGTTAATGCTGCATATAAATCGAATTCTTTCATTCTGCTCACCCTTTCTTTTTCAGATGCTTCTTCAGTTTCTGTCGCATCGCATAGAGTTTATTCGTGACATACCTCTCGTTCTTCCCGAGCTGTTTTGCTATCTCCGACACCTGGAGGGAAAACCAATATCTTTTCATAAATATGACACGGTTTTCTTTACTGAGCCCCGTCAGAAAAGCATCAAGCGTTTCCTTGATTCCGTTGTCATCATCCACATCCAGACAACCCGGATCCGGAATACACTCCGATAACTCCTCATAAGAAACCGTCACGATTTCTCCGCCGCGCTTTTTGCGTTTTTTTTCTCGCAGAGCGGAAATTGCCCGGTTCCGGACGAGTTTGGAAAGGTATGCTTTAAGGCTTATGATTTTTTCCGGAAGGGCCTTATTCCACAAATACACCAGCACATCGTTTACGCATTCTTCCGCGTCCTGTTCGTTCTGAAGAACACCTTTGGCAATTCGCAAAAGGTATTTTCCGTACTGTGACTGGATTGTCTCGATTGCCACTTCATGATCTTGCCGGAACAGATCGAGAATTCGATTGTCGTCTGCTACTGATGTTGTTCCCACTTCCGACTCCTTACAAAGGGTTTTCATTTATACGCATGCGTCTACAGTTGAATTTCTCCGGATGATATTTCATCTGTAGTTATCCCTTCACCTTAAAGACGCTCTTTTTCCCAAAATGTCTTACATGAAATTGAAAAATGTTAGCAAAAGTTGAATGCCAAACTAACTTCTGGTTTCAACCTTGGCTCTGTGTTTTGTCTGACTTACTTCCGGTTTGGCTCTTTTCTGCTGCTTTCGCTGTTGTTTTTCCCCATTTCCCAGAGTATATTGATGTGGTCAATCATTAACAACGCCTTTTCCTGCATCAGCTCGTCAAATGCACTTCCTTTCGGCAGTACATATCGTATGTCTTCGAACTTCAGTAGCCACTAAGCAAAGCATAGCAGAAACAATAGTATTAATCCACTATTATCATTCATCCTCTCGGTTTATCCATGAAGCCATTGTTCCAGTTTTGCACCAGAGTATCGTTCTCTATTCCGACATGTGTTATATGTCCTTGTTTTCTGCGTTATTTTAGTATGTTGCATCGACATATGAACTTATAAGAAGTTTACTCTCCTTTTTGCTGTGCCTTCGTCCAGAGAGGCAAATTTCCTGCGGTTTCGTCCGCTTTCTTCGCTTCGTTCTCTTGTACCGGTGCTTTCTTGCCCAGTTTCTTCATAAGTTCCGGAACATCCATGTACTTGATCTCCCGGATTGCTCTCTCCGGCATGCGATACTTCTCTTCCAGGGTAATGCCCCATTCCGTGAACAACGGCATATGGGTCTTCGTGGATCTGCAAAAGGTCTTCAGGAGGACAAACTCTCCCTTTGGCATTTCCCGAAGTTCGTTTGGTGCCATCAGCGGGACCTCCATCATCTGCTGTGTACTGCTCTGCTCACCGGTTTTTCCATCTGTGGTTACTGATCCGGTCTGGGCAGTACGGCTGCCAAGCTGCTTTGAGATGAACTCCGCATCCTGGGATAGCGGGCCAAATGCGCCGGCAATGGTATCATGACAGCTGTTGAACATGGTTTCTGCTGTCTCCTCGCCATACCGTTCCTTCAGCTGCGAGGTTCCCTGCAGGATTCCGACAATGGACATATTTCTACTCCGGCTTGCCGTAAAGATGGCATCCAGCCCCTCAATCTTCGGAATGGTACCGAGCTCATCATAGAAACAAAGCACCTTTTTCGGAAGGCTTCCGCCTAACCGGTCCGCCATTGCCGTCAGCTCCGCATTGATCTGCTGGATGACCAGGGAAACGATAAAGTACTTGGTGGTATCCTCTTCCGGAAGGACGATATGCCGCTCGAACATCTTCCTTAATCCGACGCTCATTACTGCGAACGTTGCTATCTAGGGAGAACACAATGCCACCAATCTTCAGATTGTGGTTTGATGTTTTTCGAACCTTTGCTATCGTCCCCATCAGTTCCTGCAGACCTTCCACGGACAAACATTGCGGCTGGACCGGAATCAAAACCTCATCAGAAGCCGTTAATGCGTTCAGTGTGAGCATTCCGAGAGAAGGCATACAATCAATCAGAACGAACTGGTATTGACCCTTTATAGCGGACATAACATCTTTCAGAACTGTTTTGCTATCTTCCAAGGTCTGAAGCTGAAGTTCCATCCCCGTGAGAAGCCGGTTCGCAGGAAGGATATCCATTCCTTCCTCGTGATGAACGACCGTCTCCTCGAAATCCAGCGCGTCCTCCAGAATGACGCTCCGCATCAGCGACTCAATCGTGTTCCGGGTGTTTTTCGGAAGCCCCAATGCAATGGAAAGATTTCCTGATGGATCCAGATCTACGAGAAGTACCTTTGCCCCGCAATTTGCCAGCGCCGCTCCCAGGTTTTCCGTAAGTGTGCTTTTTCCGCACCCGCCTTTCTGATTGCAGATAGAAATAACCTTTGCCATGACTCTCCTTTCCACGGTCTCAGCGTGAGACCGTACAACGCAAATAGGGATATCAGCTTTGTTGGCTAATATCCCTATAATGACCATCAATCGATGGTTTCCATATCAACTTTTATATCCGGATTCTTTGTGTTCCCAGTCTCCACTTCCAGAGCGACAGAAACAGTGATTTTCTGAATCAACTCTTTTTCGCGTCGATTTTCATCAATTCTGTTGAATGTGAAAAACTCTACAAAATGCGTAAATACTAGGATTGTCAGGTATTTGTGCGTTGTAGTCCTACCACAGTCTCGACGTGCGTCGACCTCACAGTTGGAATACAATTCTTCACCCTTTACACTGTCATGGGAACACACATCTCCACTGGACTTTTTACTTAATCCATACTTTGATTTTGTCTGACCCATGCTATCCCTGAACCCGTTTTTGTATATAAAAGTGATCTTATAGGGATCCTTTTTGCCTTCATCGTCAATACCGCCGACGATTACTTTTTCAAAATTCAATACATCCTTCTAACGAATTTTCACGGCCAAAACCGGATCAAAAACTAATTCAATCCGAGCCTCATTACTTCCTCACAAACGTTTATGAAGTTTTCATGGAGCTCACCATAATCGATACTCTCTTTTGTAGTTGAGTAGAACACTGCCGTGTCGATTTTTTTATTACCTATTCGAGAATATCTTAATGGCTTTATCTTCATCTCTTTCAAATGAGGATATCTATCCTCTTCTATGCCCATTATAATATTTCCGCTATCAGGAAGGTAATATATGGACACAACCCACCAGCACAAATACGGAGTTTTACTTGCATTTCCCATACCGTAGTGTGTACTAACATTGGCTCCATCACAATTTGGTTTTTTATCAAACCCTTTAGGCGTCTGACCACCACTACCACTTCCGCTAACAACGTTTTCATCCGCCTGCTCAAGAAATAAACGATATGTCTTCTCAAACGTATCACGATCAAATACTTTACTCAGCTCACTTGTATGTTCTCGTTTGGTAGTAGGCTCAGCATTTTTATTTATTTTCTGAACCTCAAACGCTACGAAGCGCTTGCATTCTCCAATGCATTCATCGATTGTCTCAAGATAGTAGTACCATGAACCATCACCATTTTCCTCACAACGGTATGTCGTTTTTTCTTCCCAATCAGAGGATACATTATAGATCTGGTATGTTTCGTCTTCCACAGAAACTCCACATATAAGTAACTCTTGGAAATTAATCAAAACTTTTTTATTTTCTACGGTAACTGTTACTGGTATTGATTTTAAGGCGCCTTCAAGCGACTCCTTAAGATCATTTCTTCTCAGGAGAATACTCTCTGACATATTCCCTGATTCCCCTTTATATAGCTTTCCATTAATCCAGTGAGCCCAGACATATTCCGGCTCACCTTTAGGCTTATGCATTACATTTCCGGTATACGGATAATTCTCTCCAAGCACCCTGAATCTCTTATCATCTGTGTACTCAAAAAGGTGAGGTCCATCAAACTCCCCCAGGCCATTATTGTATCGGTTATAACAATAATCCGTCGGAAGGATGATCCCCCTTTTTTCTGTCATTTTAGCTACAGAAAGAACACCATCAACATCCATTACGTTTTCAGTTCCAAATTGGCTTACATATTCATTTATTCTTGCCGTGAATATCTCTGCGTTACTCATCAACCGCACCCTCTATCTTAGTCAGCAACTCATTAAGGCTACTTTCTATATTTGCCACATCAACAAAATGTAATCTCACATATGTATTGTCCCCGCTATAAAACGAAATAGGTGCATGGCCACGCATTTCTTTATTCACGGGATATAAAAGCCAGATTTCAGATGTTTCATACTTCTTCGAATATGCATACATCTGATACATATCCGGCTGGGATATTCCATAGTTTTTACTCTCGTTATCAATCAAGTTCTTCCATTTTGTATCCAGAACAACTGTCCTATTCCCCCTGCGAAGAACTATATCCGGCCGCAGCGCAAACTGTCTCTTAGGTTCAACAAATAAATAGTGCCCTTTATCCTGGCTTGATACGTCCCATCCTGCGGGCCCGAATACCTTCTTCATCTCTCTGGCCACATAGCTTTCGTATACAGACTCCATCGGAAATAACAAAGCTCTTGATGTGGTAGATCCGGAAAATGTCGTAAAGCTCTCATTCATTAAGAATACCCTCGACCACTTCATCAGGTTCTCATAATCCTTTGTATTTCTGTTAATGATAACTTTTGAGAAGTCCTTTTCGTATGCTGTTGAGCTTTCTACCATCTCAAAGGATACCAGCAGCTGTCTGATCTCTTTTGAGTTTTCTGCACTTGTAGATAGTTTCTGTAGTTTTTCCAACGTAGCCTTTACAAGCCGATTCTCCGGTCTATTCTGGTAGAACTCCTCAAAAGCAACATAAAAACGCTCCTTATGGGCCGTATTCGCTCTAACGTGCTGACTTACCAGGAGTTTTCCTTTGTAGTACATAAGATTATCCTCCTGCTCGACGTAAGCGGATCTCAGCCCATGCTTCACGAGCTGACGAACTTCCTGGATATACATGTTAATAAATATCTCATAAAGATTCATCCGATCTACTCGCAATGAGGCATCATTAAACACTTTACTCGGAAAATCCTTCATGCTACGGAGCATTTTAAGGAACAATTTTTTCGTAGCCTCATTACCGGTATCATCTTCAGTACTGAAATCTATCTTAGGCAGCACCTGGATCTGGAATCCATTTTTCATCTGGATAAGGCCTACGTAATTCTTAAAAGAAACTACGTCTCCTACGCTACGTCTAAAACCAATGCGCATGAAATCAAGGGCATCAGCGTTATCCTCTGTGCCCTCATACTCGTGAATAAAGGTGACCAGGTCCTTAAAATCCTTCTCCGCGATACATGTGAAATTGTCCACATCTGCATAGTCTTTATTACAGATGATTGAATCGAATTCTTTTACTTCGATTGGCTTATTCACTTTATTCCTCCGCCTTGCGCGTTTCCGTTATCTCAATGTAGCTACGGATCTTGTCGAACGCTCCTTTCTGTATTTCATAAGTTTTTTCGTGTAAATCTAACTGTGGGCTCTTCTTGAAGATCTCGTTTTCATTTACTTTCTTGTCTAAAATAAACTTGTAATCATCGCTGCTCTTATCATTATCTCCAAGGACGAGCTGTATCTTCTCATAGTCCTCATAGAAGTATTCCTGTAAAAGCGGTACCACTTTATTTTCGAACACATTAGCAAGATTCTTCATTGTTGCATTTTTACCTTTAAGCCCTGTAAAGAATGCATGTCCAATAGTATGTTCACGATCATACAAATACTCAATTCTCTTATTGATTGCTTTTAGCATCTCTGCAATATTTAATGTTTCCCCGCCATCCGTAATTGTGATATCACTAATAACAGAAGGATCCGGCATCATTTCCACAAAGTTGAAACGCCTCCTCCTACAATCCCTTCATATCGCTCCTGTCCTTCCGTTGTTCAAGCTATCAATGTTATTGCTGACTGGCTATCACATGACGTCATACATTCTTACTATCTTCATGTCTTTGTAATCGTCTGATGTAAACTGTTGAAGATCAAGCTGTATATGACTTGGGATAGGCAGAAAAAACAGAAAAGCATCTTGCGAAACGCAAAAACCTGTAGTATAACTTCTTTGAGAGATGTAAGCACATGGAGCTCGGATAGTATTTGCGAGTCATGTGCCACATTCAAATCTATACAAATTAAAGGACAGGAGGGTTTACGTTTTATGAAGAACACTGTGAAGAAAATCGTTTATAAGCGAGGTTGGTAATGAAGAATAAGAAAAAAGTCCTGATCCCCATCATTGTCATTATATCTTTGTTTTTGATATATAACATCGCGTGGGGAATTAATTGCTATAGATACCGCAAATACGAAAAGCTTACCGGATATGATCAGCAGCATCATTTGTGCAGAGCGGTCAAAGACGGCTACACCTTTGCTGTTTTTCGTCCGGACTATCTGAGTTTTACAGGCAACCTTTCCGTGTCACAAAATCGCGAGTACAAATCCGGGCAAAAAGAAAACGATGCCATCAGTATGATCATTTGGCCATGTGTGACGGGTGGTTTTGAAGTCGGGATATCCATCATTCACGAGGATCTGTCCGAAACCGAAGAAACCCATCGTTCCGATGTTACTTCCGTTGATTTGGAATTCGATAAGAAGGGCAACCTGCTCCCGGAATATGCACATCTGACCAAGGTTTACGAAGCAAACAAGGATAAGATCGACTATATTTATTCTTTAGCCGAGAAAGAATGGGGGATCACATTACCTCATTAGTTTAAAACTATGGGCGTTAAGATTATTAAGGCAGTTATAATTGCTCTGCTCTTCTCTCTGGGACTGATCATTGCATCGGAACGATATCAACTGTATCTGTCGCATTTTCAGTCCTTTTATTCTATTTCATTTGCATGTAAAGACCAAAGCGAGTTCCCGGATATGCTTCGAGGCATCCGGCCGGAACAGACCGGGTACGATATCGATCTCTTCTATACGTACACGGTCTATTCCGGTGATTTTGACTCGTCGGTCATCATCTATTGTTCCGATGATACCAAACAAAAGCTGATCACCCGGTACTATTACACAGAGGGGACCACCAACAGCATCTTCTTCGGACATACTATCCTTCGCTATGAAGACATTTTAGACATGCCGTATGAGATATTCTGCGATAAGCGGTGTAACGGGCATGTCTTCGGAAAGTATTCTGACCTGATTTCTTACAAGCAGGAACTGATCGATCAATACGGAGGCTCCTTTCCGAAAGTTGAGGGGGGCGACGACCTTAAGGAATCACGGATCACGATCATCATCGCCTGGCTGATCATCGCAAGCATTGTGCTCGGATTTACTTACTATACACGCCTGACGGGGCGAAAGGAATTCTTTGTCCGCTATTCCGTAGGCGATACCATGATGCGCAGCGCTGTCATGCAGACAATCATCGACACGCTCATGATCACGATCGAGTTTGCTGTCGCGTGTCTTCTGTTTCGGACCTGTCTCGGACGCATATTCTTCTTCCGTCACATCTGCATCATCGTGTTGGTTTTGATCGTCATCAATGCGGCAATGCACCTGAGTCTTCCCTTTACCAAATTCCGTTTTGCCCTTTCCAACGCGACCATTTCGGAAGGCGTCGTCAATTTATGCTGCGTTTATTATACTGTGGTTCTTTCTCTTCTTCTGCTGCTCGCCTCAGCAAGCAGCATCTCTTATTCAGAGTATCGAAGGGTTCGTGATCAGGACTGGTTTTTTCAGAAATACAAGGATTATAAGTATATCAGCCTGAGCGCTGACGACTATTTGCAGGCGTTGGAGAAAGCAGAACTTTTCTATTCGTACAACATAGACCGGTATAATATCTGCGCCGCGTCTTCATTTGCGGAAGGGGACGGTTTCGAGCTATATGTTCTGAACGTCAATATGAAGTGGTATTTACAGACTTTGCTCGGAGACGATATTGACCTGTCCCAAGACGGCGTCTTTTGCTTTTACCCTCCCGGAACAGATTTGGAATTGTTGGAGCATTATATGAATCCTGTATGGGCTGTTGCGTATGGCGCAAGGGATGATGATACACTTCATTATATTCCCTATACCAAGACCGTCAAGGCGATCAATCCGTCCAGTGAGGATTATCAGTACTCAATAAACCCCATACTCCTTTATAACCCTTATCACAACTATGATCAGTCTTATGACGAGAGAGACGGACATGCGCTGTTCCTTTCCCGATATTTTGTGAAATGTACAGAGGAAGACCTGGCTCAATTCGCCAAAGAACACAATGTGCAGTATGGTTTTTATGACGTATATAACGAATATACGTATTACAAAACGATGCTGCGGAGGATCTTCGTCACAAGCATGACATTTTCCGTCGCGCTATTTGTGTTAGGATGCATTCTCACGGTGACTTTGGTACAGTTTGAATTCGAAGCGCGAAAGATGGACATCGCGATCCTGAAAACCATGGGAATGCCGCTCCGATATCGTTACAGGAGGCTTTTCATGCTGACCGGCATTACCGGGGTTCTCAGTATAGGGATTGCCCTCGTGTTAAGCAATGTTACCGGGTACGGAAGCAAACTCGCGACAACACTGTTGGGAATCATCATTATCGGTTTTAATCTGCTCTTTTTGAGCATGACCTGCCGACGAAACGAAGCACTCGGCGTCGCCAGAACGCTGAAGAATGGGTGAAGCTATGATCGAGCTGAAAAATGTCACGAAAAAATATGATGACCGTGTCATCATCGATGACCTTTCACTGACGATAAAAGACGGGGAGTTTGTGGTCTTTTCCGGTCCGAGCGGCTGCGGCAAGACGACGCTTCTTCACCTGATTGGAACAATCGAACCGGCAAGCTCCGGGACGATCCTCATCAACGGAAAGGACATCCGGAACCGCCGTAACCAGGAGCATGTCCTCAAGTACGACATCGGTTTTCTGTTTCAAAACTTTGCTCTGGTCGATAAGAAAACCGTTCGCGACAATATTCTCCTTGTTCCCAAAATATGCCGCAGCGGGATCACCGTCGAAGAAGCTTTGGATTTTGTCGGTTTAGCCAACCTGATCGATACCCGCGTTTACAAGCTGTCCGGCGGCGAGCAGCAACGGGTTGCCCTTGCCAGATTGTTGTTTAAGAAATGCAGTATCATTCTTGCGGATGAACCTACCGGTTCCTTAGACGATGGGAATGCCGCGATGGTAATGGATCTGCTGATCAAGCTAAAGGAAACCGGCAGAACGATCGTTATGGTCACACACAACGCCAAGCAGAAGAAGGTTGCCGATCGCGTGATCGAATTATAATGCTATTTTATGACAAAGGGGACGGTTCTCTTGTCAACCCTCCGCAAACTCCACCGGGGTTGTTGACAAAGGAACCGTCCCTACTGTCACATATCGGTGACATATTCCACCTTTTACATGATCAGCGGCTGTATGATGTTGAAGAGATACCCCACGAGGATAATTCCTGCAACACAGATCGCGATGAATATCCCGAGAAGCTTCGGCTTCACAGCCTTCCTTAACATGATCATCGAAGGAAGCGACAGCGTTGTTACCGCCATCATGAATGCAAGCACCGTTCCGAGAAGCGCGCCCTTCGCAAGAAGCGCCTCCGCCACCGGGATGGTTCCGAAGATATCCGCGTACATCGGAACACCCACAAGCGCCGCGAGCGGCACCCCGAGCGGGTTTTTGCTGCCGAGCACGGTCTCGATCCAGCTTTCGGGGATCCAGTTGTGGATAAATGCACCAATGCCTACGCCGATCAGGATGTAGAGGAATACCTTCTTCAGCGTCTCCACCACCTGATCTCTTGCGAAGATCAGCCGCTCCTTCTGCGTCAGGTTCGGTGCAGAGATGTCTATATGCCCTGCCTTCAGAGCATTCTTCACGACATCCTCCAGCTCATTTTCCAGATGCATGTGCTCTATGAGCGTACCGCCGATCACCGCGATGACAAGTCCGAGTACCACGTAGATCACAGCGACCTTCACCCCGAAGATGCTCATCAGAAGCCCCAAGCTCCTGTTTTGTATTCCTCTGCAGAAGGTGTGATAATCATAACGAAACTATCTCCGAAAATCCATTCGCAAAATGCACGAGATATCAGGGTTCGAATTTACGGATTGGATATCGATTTCTGACTTTCCCCATAATCGTTCGGCATATTGTCGGTTTGGAAAAGCCATTTTTTTGCATTCCGCTATGCTCCGAAGGTATTATTGGAATCTATCTCTGTTGGAGAGTCCTTTATTTTGGCAGTATTATCTTCTTTTTCGACCTCACTCTGTATATTTCTGCCGGTCTTTTTCTTCAACCGGTCTATTAGTTCCTTGACATCCATATACTCAATATCCCGGATTGGTCGCTCTGAGATATGATACTTTCCTTCGAGAGTAATCCCCCAATCCGTAAACAACGGCATCCTCGTCCTAGCGGATCTGCAGAAAGTCTTCAGGAGGACATACTCGCCCCTATCCTTATCTTTCTTCTCAATCTCAACGCTGGTCGGAGCATCCACCATGGTGATTTCCTGCTTCTTCCCATCTAACGGCACCGTAAAAGAGATGTCCTCTGCGAGAAGATATCCGGGCGGAGCGCTTTTCTCATGGAGGATATAGGTTTCTCCCGCCACCAGCTCTGCTCCAATCTCATAGGCTGCCTTTGTGGTTGTCCATTCTTTTACAATCTTGCCATCCTTGTCGATAAGCTGCAGGACAGCTCCCTCGATGGCTTCGCCGGAATAATACTTTGTCTTCGGCGGTTCTGTTTCCTCTTTCTCTGCATGGGCATGGCGGAAAAAACAGGTGAGGCTCACCAATGCCATGCAGGAAACGCACAGGGCTAAGATCCATTTTCCTTTCTTCATCGTTTGTCCTTTCCGAAGGAAACGGACACCCAATGGGTGCCCGCTCTTCGATTCCGTGAATTCACTTTTCTCTGTTACATCGATTGTGTTTTATTTCGCAACCTTGCGGATGCTGACAATCGTAGGGGTATCGTACATGTTTATTGAGCTCGCAATCCTCATTAAGCACGGTACGCAGATCCTGTACCTTGCCGTTCACTTCTCCGACGCAGGCCATGCGGGCGAGGCCTTCGCTTAAGTCGGCCGCAATGTCGATGATACGCATCGGCTTGTCATACTCTTTAAAAGAGCCGTCCTTCAGTTTGATCTTCATCTTTTCACTCTCCTTTTCGTTCATACGGTTTGGCCGTCGACCGGGATTTTCACAGATGCCGCATGCCCTGCATCCAATAAAAAATCCCTGTCGATACCGGCGGTATCAACAGGGACGAATTGCTTCGCGGTTCCACCCTATTTGGCTTATATAAGCCCTCTCATTGATGACGATAACGGGATCACCGGACCGGATTGGGGTCTCTCGGGAGCTGGTCTTCGGTCCTTTCTCCCTTCGGCACTTCCAGCTCGCTTACGCGGTGCCTATCTCTTGCAGAATCCCGGGACTTACTCGTCTCCTTCAACGATTTAATAGGATTAAAGCACCCGGGGCCGGATTGTCAAGACTTATTTTCTTTCGAGTGTCAGTCCAGTTTCCAATCCGCATTTGTAAAAAATGCATCGTATTGAATGAACACCCTGTCACCCTGCTTCACCACGCGAAGCCTCTCGTAAATCGAGTAGGGCGTGCGTATTTTAGGCAAATGCCACGGCGTATATACGCGTATGATCCGTTCCCTTTCGCCTTCTCGCTCGCTCTGCGAAAAAAACTCCGGCGAGAGAAATTCACCCGATTCATTTATATACTCTGTTCCGTCGGACCAGCCTTCTTTGTCAATCAAGGATTCTTTCAGCGCAAGGTACTCTTTCTCACTCATTTCAAGACGCTTGGTCACTCGTTTTTTGTCTTTATAGCATTCTTTCACCTCATAGGAAGCAAAGCGCTTGAGTCTCTTATTGTAAATTGTCCGCGGTAAAAATACATCCACAGAATAATACGCTAGTGCTATCAAGACTACTGCTATTGCTACTATAATGCCTACCGTCTTTCGCTTTTTGTCCATTACTGCCTCACCTCACATTCCTATCGACTTAATCATTCCTGTGACAGATAGTTTTTTACCCAAATATACTGGTTCCATTAAAGTATTTCCATATATCACTTTATTTTGATCTTGATAAATTATTGTTCTTCCGTAAACATAATACCCACCATCCGCTTTAAAATTTGGATAATCAGTAACCTGTGAACCACTAGCTGCAATAACCCTACCATAAGTTTTCTTTGCAAACGCATTAGCTATATTACTATATCACCTTCTACTATCTCCTTAACATACGGCAGAATTATTTCCCATTCTTCTTCAGGCAGCTTATATGGCTTGACTGTACCCAAAGAAATCATCTTCTCCATATGCGTGATCAAGTCTTCCGGTTTTCTTGTGTATTTCGTAATCCAAATCTTCATTGCTTCTGGAGCTCCTCTTTACATTCGGCAACTGTTTCACTGAAACATATTTTATCCAATGTACTTTTTGTGCGATATTTTTACATTGCTCTGCTTCGTGATCGCATAACGAAGCGTAGTGTTGATCTCTGCGTGGCCGAGCAGCACCTGGACCTGTTCGATTGGCATGCCTTTATCGATGGCTGCAGTCGCCAGAGTCCTGCGGAACCGGTGCGGATGACAGTGCGGGACATTGCAGGAGACGCCCATTTTTCGAAGCATGATCTGGATGGCTCCGGATTTGACTCTGGTCGCGGGCTTCCGGATGGTAACAAACAATGCCGGATCGTCATCATCCCTTGAGCTCAGGTATTCCTGCAGATGGATTTTCGTCCTTGCGTCAAAGTACGCGATACGCTCCTTATCTCCCTTACCGAGAACGATGCACTCCCGTTCGGTGAAATTCACATCAGCGATATCGAGGTTGACAAGTTCCCCGATCCGAACTCCCGTTGAATTCAGGAAATCGATAATAGCGAGGTTTCGAAGATATTTACAGCCATCGCGGAGACGTTCCAATTCTTCATCGGAATACGTTTCCCTCACAACCATGGGCATTCTTAGCTTATGGATTCTGCGGAGAGGATTCTTATAGATATAATCCTCATCCTCCAGCCAGCGGAAGAAACCCGCCAGATTCCGCCTTATGCCGTCAATCGTCGACTTACTGACCTTCCGTTGTTCCTGATATCCGGACAGATAGGCGCGGATGTCATCAGTTGAAAGCGTACACACATGCTTTTCCGTTGTCTCAAGCAGCTGTTCGATATTGAACCGATACAATGCCAAAGTCTTCTCCGACCTGCCCTCAAGCCGTTTGGTCGCAATGTAGTTCTCCAGCAATTCCCGTGAAGGCTTTAACACTTCCCCCTCGCCGGATGCAATGATCTCCTCCAGCACCTTGTTCAGGTGAAGCATCTGGCGGTTATCCAATATGACAGTCATTTCGCGCAAGATTCTGCTGCTTTCTTCCCGATTCATAAGTTCCTCCTTTTCCTGAAGCCGATAGGATTCACGAGAGGGAGGGACTCCGGAAGTGTTGCAGTGTAAAAACCTTTCTTGAAATTATACCATACGGAAGCCCTCCCTTTGAGTTGTTGTTCTATTTTATCAAACAGAATACAATCCCGCAAGAAAGGGCGGTGTGCAATATCACATTATCGGAACAATGACCTCCTCTTCGGCTTCCTCTTCTTCATGAAGTTCCTGCATCGGATCATTTATTCCTCGATATAAAAAAAGTGTCTGCTTTGCTATCTTCGCGATACCGTTTTCAATCACATCGTTATAAGAAATCTTCTCATAGAGCAGGGGCATTGTGATTTCATTGTAGTCCTCTTCATAGAACCGGCTCTCGATGATTTCGGAAAGCATGGCGGGGATATCATGTTCCGGCTGAGCTGACGGGTTGTTTTCCATTTGCATCCTGTCCACTCTTACCTCATCAATCAGTTTCTCAAGCTCTTTTGAGAAAGAAATATGCGGTACCAGCTTTGCAATGTCATAAAGATGTCTGGAATCTCTCTCCATCATGTTTTCCAGTCTGTAGTCACACACTGCAAACACCTTATCAACAAAGGTGCGTTCCAAGGACTGGACCGGCATGACAACTTCTGCCGCCTTAAAAGGGAACGGCATTGTTACGCCGTTTTCCCGACAGTATCTTCCCACAAAGCTATCCACCTTATGCAGTTCGGACGGGTATACGCGCTGATAGAAACTTGTTTCCACAACCATCCCCTGTGTCGCTTCACCGAACAGGGAATCAAAGACGAATTCATACCGGTTATAACTGTGGCGTGACTGTATTTCCTCCGGGTTATTCAGATGAAGCCCCAGATTCTCACCTGCATGCACAATCAGGTCTTTGATCTTCCGCCTTTCAGCCTCCGTTGGCCTGCGGCTCGCGGAAAGATCAATATCTTCCGAAAACCGGTCGATTAACCCATAAGCCTTTGAAAGAGATGTCCCGCCCTTAAACACAAATGGCATCTTGCTTTTTGACAGTTCATAGAGAAATAGAGATTGTACAACATCTTTCTCGACCATTAGTTCCGTACGCCGATAATTGTTCGCAACAACCTCTATGATTTCTTTCCATTGTGCCCGATAGTCTTTATACCAACTCACCTATGAGCCCCCCTTGATACATGTTTCGGAAAATCTTATCCGGATATAGCGGAAGGTATTCCTTCACAACTTGAAAATCCAGCTTAACGGAATCCACATACTGCCTCAGTTTCTTTTTAAGAGAATCCCCGGACACCTCGCTGTACTTGTCAATAACGGACATCAGATCCAGGAACTGAAGAGCCTTTTTGTTTCTTTCCGTTACCTCGGCAACCGGCTTATATACATAGATCTCTATCCCGTTAAAAACATCTTTTCTCTGCCTTGTCGTAGCAGCGTTACTGCTTACTTCATATCTGGCAGGATTCTGCGTGGTAAAACCCAATTGGTTCACCAGCTGCATTCCCGTTACATAGCCGGAAACCTTTCCGCCTGCCGAAAGGTATTTTTTCTCGACATATTGCCCGACATATACCGTTCCTTCCGTACCGAAGGCAGTGGTGTACGGAAGATAGTAAACACCGTTGGAAAGACGCTCCATCTTTCCTTCGTCGACAAGACCCTTCATTTCCTGCCGCAGGTAGTCTCTTGATTTACCGGGCAGGTCCTTCAGGAATATGGGCTCACCCACCTTATAGTTTTCTACGATGTAATTATATATCATAACAGCCTTACCTCACATTTTAGAACAAGGTTTGTTCGAATATATAATACACCTTTTGTTTTGTGATTGCAAGCGGAAAGTGAGGCGATAATTCCAGTAAATCGCTCTCGCCCTTGTTACACAATACATTTATTTAAAACTCTATTACCAGACCGGTCCTGAACTGTTCTATCTTATCACCCAGTTCTTCTTTCAGTATTCCGAAAGCCCTGTTTTTAGTACAATGTCCTGTTCCGATATATTCGAGCCTTGCTGCCTTAAGATCATGAGCAACCTCCCTGATATCTCTTTCGCTGCTGTTCCATAGGTGCAGTCCTCCAAGATACCCGTAGATATGCTGGTCGGGAAATGCCTTCCTGACTTCATCAATGACTATCCCCGGGCCGCTGTGAGAACAGGAATTTAGTATTACAAGGCCTTTCCCGGTTTCAAGGACAAGACTCTGCTCGTGACAAAGATCATCCGGAACAAATCCGGCCTTGGTTTTCCTGAGCATATGACCCTTCCTGCCGATATCAGGATAACCGCCGTTTTTGTGGGGAACGATAAATACTCCGTCAGAGATCTTATATACATCGGAGACCTTTACTATCCTGTCAGCGTGATCATCCAGCAATGTCTTGGGTATGCCGCAATAAAACGTAATAAACAATAACCTGCCATAGCAATCCGGAGCAGTCTTTTCGCTTACATAGAACTTAGCTTTGCCGTTATGTTCAAAGAATGCGGGAATACCGTTTGCGCGATCGCAGTGTGCATGACTTAATACACCATAATCCACATCGCTGATATCAATCCCGAGTTTCGCATAATTACGCAGGAAAAGATCGGACCCGCCGGTATCGAGCAGGATCTTCTTACCGCCGTGTTCAATATACAGCGATAATCCCCACTCCTTTTTTAATCCATCCGATGGGATATTATCTATACCGACTATGATCTTATCCAACTGAATCCTTCTCCCTTATTCGTTCTTGCTGATGATTTTCTATACCAAGAATCTCAACATTCATTACAACGTTTTACTGAAATTTACTTGCCTATGTTAGAGCATAAAACTTTTATTTTGTGTAATAATGCTTGTTACACTATAAGCGGTCCCACGAGGGATCTACTAATTCAAGACCGAAATACTTGCGCTGTTCATTAGTTAATTCCATAAGTACCCCCTTTGCAGTCTATTTCTCTTCCTTCTCAATCAACTCTTTTAGTTCGAGAATGAACCAAATCAATCACCACCATATTTATCCATAAACTCTCTGATGATGCTCTTAAAGCCGACATCGATATATCTTGAACCTTTATCCAGTATTTCCTTAGGAATCTCTTTATAGTATGCTTCGGCGATTCCTCCCGCGATACAGGCGATTGTGTCGCTGTCTCCGCCGATGGATATTGCCTTTCGGATGGCCCTCTCATATGAATTTGATTCGAAAAATGCCTCCAGCGCGGGTGGAATGCTGTAGGACGTTCTGCTGTCAAAAACATAGCTCGCTCTGATGTCGTCCAGCTTTTTAAACCTGTATTTGTACTTTTCTTCGATATACTTCCGAATCGACTCCTTGTCTTCCTGCTTTCTTGCAAGAAACACCGCCGTTGCAACAGCTTGGGCGCCGGTTAGCGCCTCTTTGTTGTTGTGCGTATAATAGCAGCTGGCCTCAACTTCCCTGAGCATCGGCTTAAGCTCCTGAAACGCATAACCGATGGCTGTCACTCTCATGGCAGCGCCGTTACCATAGCTCTTTTGAACGGAAAATGTATCATTTTCCGCCCAGGCTGAAAACATTTGTCCGTAACCGGCGTTGGGAAATCTTTTATAGTACTGCTTAAACCACATTGCGTAAGCTTTTCGGCTGCTCACTTCCGAATTCCGCAACAGTTTCTCCGCCACCGCAACACTCATCACAGAATCATCCGTAAAATGACTCCCGGTCGGAAACAATTCGAAATCCTCACTTTTTACATTTTTCAGTTCTCTCGTCGAACCAATAATATCACCCAGTATTGCCCCAATCATATATTTCCATTCCGCATATAATCAAAAGCTTGTTGCATTTAGCTTTTATTTTTGTGTAACAAGCCATTTGTGAGATTATACCACACGGAGGGGCTCCTTGTCACTCGCAAATCGGTGGAAACGGTCGGTTTTATCGCCGCCTCCACTCAATTCAGAGTTCCGCTTATGCTATTTCATTTTTCTTCGTAATACCATCACGCCTGCGATTCCAGCTCCTTGCCGAGCCAGGCTTCCTT
>Ga0310691_10001450_pt1 | contig 36105 bp, 29 predicted proteins | sample 176DNAGHGlowgp2_FD_203887 | JGI IMG/M metagenome (GOLD analysis project Ga0310691, IMG submission 203887) | Sheep rumen microbial communities from Palmerston North, Manawatu-Wanganui, New Zealand - 1766 DNA GHGlow gp2 (v2) (version 2) | ecosystem: Host-associated > Mammals > Digestive system >... | reverse complement strand
TGCTCTTCCGTTGTTCGGTGACGCACCGCAGGAGGCGCCGAGAGCGAATCCGCCGCTTCCGGGAGTCAGAGAGGAACAGGAAGAAAAACCTGCTCCGGTCGTGAGAAGAAGACCGGAAGGACATCGTCCTCCATCGATCCGTACGCTTCGTGGCGAGGATGCGGAAGAGAACGGAAGCGATGCGCCTGCGCGAAGAGCACCTACCGGACACCGTCCGCCGTCGATCCGAAGACAGCAGGGCGAAGACGGAGCTCCTGGTGAAGACCATGCGGCCGCCGCAAGAAGAACCCCGACGGGACATCGTCCGCCTTCTGTGAACAGACCGCCGTCAGCTCCCGGTGCGGGAGCTCCGGGCGGAAGACCGGTGGGACACCGTCCGCCATCTGTGAACCGGCCGGCTTCGGCATCTGGAAGACCTGGTGAGGTCGCGGGCAGACCCGGAAGCAACTACGGACCGGATCCGGAAAAAAGAGAATCTTCCGATGACGGATTCACACCGATCCCGCCGTTCATGACGGCAGAGGAAGCGGCACGCCCGTCACCATTCGCCCCCGCGAAGAACAGTGCTTTTGCACCGGCGGCGGAAGAAAGAAATGACACGAAGACTTCGTCGAAGCAGGATTCTGCTCCGTCAAGATCCACATACATCACTTCCACGGCAGGAGAACTGGCGGCTTCGACCAAGATCTGTCCGATCTGCTCGACACGGGCCTTCAGTTCGGATAAGAACTGCAAGGGCTGCGGATATCAGTTCCCGAAGGCGGGAGCCATGTCGGTATTTAACGAGAAGAGCGTCAATATCGTCGGGATCCTCGCATCGATCGCGATGGGTGCTTCGGTATTCGTCAATTTCATTAACTACCAGCTGAACGGAAGTCAGGTGGAGTTCGCCCTGATCAGCAAGATCGACGGATATGCATTCCTGGCGCTGGCGGCACTGGGACTGGTGCTGTCGGCATTTGGAAGAAACCTGGGTGTCGTTACGGTCGGTATGATCTCCGTTCTGGCGAGCTGGGTGGAGAACTGGTTTATCTATTACGATGTGACGCAGGTCAAGAAGGGCGGACACATCGATAATGAGATAGGATTCTATCTGCTTGTGGCCGGTGCGGCATTGATCCTGATATCAGGTATTGTCGGTCGGGTCAAGGAGAAGAAGAAAGTGGAGAAATACATGTCCTATATGAATAACAGCATGTGAGGCGAAGCGCTTCCTTCTGTTTTCAGGTGGACACTTGACGCATCTTCGCTTCAAGTGGTATTATTTCCACAAACCGTAGAGGAAGAGTGAGTAAGCTCTGAGTAAGCCATACAGAGAGTTGCCGGTGGTGAGAGTGCAGCAGGTGGAACCAGTGCCGAATGGACTTCCGAGGGCAAGGGGAAAGCTTCTTTCCTGGAAGCAAGTATCTGCGCCGGGGAGAGGGACCCCCGTAATCAAAGACCAGCATATGTCGGTATGCGTGAGTGGACTGGCGAATAGTCAGTCAAGCCGGGTGGCACCGCAGGAAAGAATATCATTCCTGTCCCAGCAGTAATCAAGAAGCTGGGGCAGGTTTTTTGTTTTCCCGACAGGAAATAAGGATCAGCCCCAAGGATCCGGAAGAGCGAACATCGGAAACGGTGAACCGGCATGAAGGATCCTATGGAGAAATCAGGGCAAAGCCCAATATGAAAGGAGACAAATTATGTCTGAGAAAATTCCTTACAAAACCTACCTTGACGAGAAGGAGATCCCAACCGCATGGTACAACATGCGTGCGGACATGAAGAACAAGCCGGCACCGCTTCTGAATCCGGCCACACATCAGCCGATGAAGGCCGAGGAACTGGCTCCTGTATTCTGCGAGGAGCTCATCAAGCAGGAACTCGATAATGACACGGCTTTCTTCCCGATCCCGGAAGAGATCCTGAAGTTCTATAAGATGTACCGTCCGTCTCCGCTGGTACGTGCCTACTTCCTCGAGAAGAAACTCGGTACACCGGCGAAGATCTACTACAAGTTCGAAGGAAATAACACCAGCGGATCCCATAAGCTGAACTCCGCGATCGCGCAGGCTTACTATGCGAAGAAGCAGGGCCTCAAGGGCGTGACCACCGAGACCGGTGCAGGCCAGTGGGGTACAGCGCTCTCCATGGCTTGCTCTTACTTCGGGCTCGACTGCAAAGTATTCATGGTTAAGGTTTCCTACGAGCAGAAGCCGTTCCGCCGTGAGGTCATGAGAACATACGGTGCTTCCGTTACACCTTCTCCGTCTGAAACGACCAATGTCGGACGTGCGATCCTCGCGAAGCACCCGGGTACCACAGGTTCTCTGGGATGCGCGATCTCTGAAGCCGTTGAAGTGGCAGTCGGAACAGAAGGTTACCGTTATGTTCTCGGTTCTGTTCTGAACCAGGTCCTTCTCCATCAGTCTGTGATCGGTCTGGAGACAAAGGCGGCGCTTGATAAGCTTGGCGAAAAAGCGGATATCATCATCGGCTGCGCAGGCGGCGGATCCAACCTCGGTGGTCTTATTGCTCCGTTCATGGGCGAGAAGCTCAGAGGAGAAGCTGACTACAGGATCATCGCTGTCGAGCCGGCATCCTGCCCGAGCTTCACACGTGGTGTATATGCGTATGACTTCTGCGATACCGGTATGGTCTGCCCGCTGGCGAAGATGTATACTCTCGGTTCCGACTTTATCCCGTCTGCGAACCATGCAGGAGGACTTCGCTATCACGGCATGAGCTCCACACTGTCCCAGCTTTACGATGACGGCCTGATGGAAGCAACATCCGTCAAGCAGACCGATGTATTCGAGGCGGCAGAAATGTTCGCACGTGTGGAGGGTATCCTCCCGGCACCGGAAAGCTCCCATGCGATCCGTGTAGCAATCGATGAAGCGCTGAAGTGCAAGGAGACAGGAGAGGAGAAGACCATCGTCTTCGGCCTTACCGGTACAGGTTACTTCGATCTCGTGGCATACCAGAAGTTCCATGATGGAGATATGGAGGACTACATCCCGACGGATGATGAGCTGGCTAAATACAGAGCCAATCTCCCGAAGATCGACTGATTTTCCCACGAAGAATAAGTAGATACAATACGCGGCAGGATCCGTTCCTTGAGAATGGGTCCTGCCGTTTTCTATGTTGTGTGGAGGCAACGCATTAAACCTGCATTCCAGGCTGATTTAATGTGTCGGAGCTAACAGGAACTGTCTCAGAAAACGATGTTCCTCTTTCTTTTTCAACGCATCATATGCTGGTCCATGTAATGGTCAATGTAGGAACGTCTTACATGGACCACTGCTTGGAATAATGGCAAAAGTCTATGTAATGGTCAATGTTGAAACGTTTTACATGGACCACTGCTTGGAATAATGGCAAAAGTCTATGTAATGGTCAATGTTGAAACGTTTTACATGGACCACTTCATTGACAAGGGGATGCTTTCTGCCAAGATCACTCCTGCTCCAGTTCCGGCTCCGGATCCTTCCCTATGCGGTTGCTCTGAAGGAGCCGTAGGGCGTCGGCGCGGGCGCGGTCGTCGGCGAGACGGGCAGATTCGATGAGGGTGATCTCATATTCCGAAAGGGAAGTCGCATCTACTTCGGTGCGGCCGATCAGGTAGTCGACGGCGACATTGTAGTAGTCGGCCAGACGGACGAGGACTTCCCAGGGAATGGTTCTCGAGCCGACTTCGTATCTTGAATACACGACTGAAGAGCAGCCGATGCATGCGGCAAGTTTCCTCTGGCTGATGTTGTGGCTTTCTCGGATGACGCGAAGATTAGTCATGGTGTCTTCCTCCTTAGTGTCGATCGTTCGGGTGTGGCCTTCTGTTGTCAGTTCGGATAGTGATTACCTGTGTATTTCAGTTAGTTATTGTAGTTTTCCAGTTCTAAGATGAGGTGGAGCAGTTTCTTCTGTTCTTTCTCCGGCTTCGAACATAGGATTTCATAGCAGCGGAGAGGGATGTTTTTCTCTTTCTTTTCCTTCGTGTCGGTGAGGCCTTCAACCTGTTCGAATAGCTCGGACAGGGGATAGTCCAGTGCCCGGCTGATCTGTGCGAGCTTTTTCACGGTTGCATTCTTCTCGCCACGTTCCAGCTGACCGATATAGTTGTAAGAACAATCTGAAAGGTTGGCGAGTTCTTCCTGGGTCATGCCAAGTTTCTTCCGCCTGTCTCTGATTCTATGACCAACTATAGTAGATATCTCGCTCATAAAAACACCTTTCGTTTTGATTCTAGTAAGAATGCGAGCGAAACTCCACGGACTAAAGTGGCGATTTAGTCTGAAATATACACTATAGTTACTATTTTCTGAAAAGGATCTTACTGGAGCCGCTGCGATACGCAGATACGCCGGCCGTCAATATCGGTAAAGGTGAATTCGCGGTTCTTGTGCGGTGTCTTGTCCGACTCTTCCAGAGAGCGCAGGATCGTCACGCCGCTGCTCTCAAGCTCCATCTGGAGCATCTTGGGTTCAGAGGCGAAGATATAAAGATCGTACAGCCCCTTCTTGTGCTTGAGTTCCTGAACTTGCGCGAAAGCCGAGACGAGTTCTTCTGACTCACAAGAGACCAGTACGATTTCGATATTGTCTCGGCGAAGACGGATGTGCGGCATGGATTCGTCGTCCAGATGCGCCGCATGAAAGCCGAGCTTCTCCTCATAGAAAAGCGCTGTTCTAAGTGCGTCCCGGCATAGGAATACAGGGGCGATGTCATTCATGAGGTGAAGAGAAGAAGAACTCTCATCCTGCGATTCTGAAGATGTCAGCTGATTGGGTGAACTATCCGTATGGGAGGTTTCTTCGGCGCCGGTTTCGTTGGAGGTATTCCTTCCGGATCCGGAGGGAAGAGAGGCAGGATCGATCGTGCCTTCCGGTAGGTCCTTATTATATTTGAACCCGAGAAGCGGCGTACAGAAGGGTTTCTCCAGTTCGTCGAGAGTCTGGTTCATGCGGATGCGGATCTGCAGTTCTTCCGGAGTGGGAAGGACCGGAATGTCCTCCATCTTTTCAACGATTTCACAGTACTCCAGAAGATTTGTGAAACGGATAAAGAGAGGCAGGATCTCATCGCAGGAAGAAGGAAGGTCTCTTCTTCCGTGGAGAAACTGCATGCCGTACTCGACAGCCTCTACAGGCAGCGCCGAAAAGAGTCGGTTCAGAAAAGACATCTCATCCGGTGCATTCTTCGCGACGTGGCCGCGGGAGACGATGGAATGGATGTAATCAAAGACCACGTTGATGTCGTGTTCCGGATAGTTTCTCGATGGCATGGTATATCTCCTTGTTCAGCCGTTCTTCTCAGAAAGAGGCGGGGTAAAAATCTCGAAGGAAGAACTGACTCCATTCTCGAAATCGTAGTCGAAGATCAGGGCTTTGTGGACTGGCTTTTCGGAATCTGTGCTGCTGTCATCTGTTGTCTTTCTGATCTCGAAGACGAGATAGAGTTTGTCGTCCAGGTAAAGACAGCAGACGGTCGAATGGTAGAATGAGTACTCCTCCAGTTCGGAAGCATCAAGCTGCCAGATCACGTGTTTGTAGAATTCATCTGCTTCTTCTTCGGTAAGAAGATTTGAGCGGAGGAATTCTTCGTTAGGAGACGGGAACACGTCAAAGTCGAAATCCTTCTTATAGATGCGGGACAGGATGTAGCAGAAGGTGGGATCCTCTTTGCAATCTCCGCCGCGGATATTCTCGTAAAGCCGGATCAGGACGTCTTCCGGACGAAGGGTCGTGCCGGTCGGTGTTTTCCAGTAAGACATCGCATACATGGTGGTATCGAAATAGAGGAGCTCTTCTGTGGTAAATCCCTGCGAGAGCATGAAAGAATAGAACTTGTAAGGGGAGTCGTGGCTGAAGAAGATATCGTCGAGCCAGTCGCTTCCACACAGATATTCGAGTGCGGTGATAAACTCCACACATGGCGTGTAGGCGTCGATAAAGTGGCTGAAATATTTCGCTTCGTACAGCTCGGCACACCCCTCAACGAAGAAGTCGGCTTTCGTCGATGCGATGATGCTCCCTGTAGCATCCGAAGGGACATCGTCGAGCGGATATACATTATCCGGAGTGAAGACGGCTTTCTCGATGGGTCCGTCGATATTCGTATCTACGAAGTGAGTCAGCTCATGCATGACCGTCGAGAGATAGGAGATATCGTCCGAATCCAGATAGACAGAGTTGATGAACGCTGTGTTATCGGACTGGTGATACTCGCCTGCGTGATTGGTGTCGATGATCTGGCCGGCAATGCGGAGGGAAGAGATCTTGGCAAGAAAGTATTCTTCGTTCTCCGGCTTGATCTGGTCGGCGATCATGGGAAAGAGCAGGTAGACATAATCGACAAACTCGCCGAGACGTCCGTTCGATTCGATACACCTGCAGAAGCGAAGGAAAAGGTCATAACGTCCACGAAGCGATTCTTCCGGAATGTCGTGTTCAGCTGCTTTTTCCAGGGCTTCGTTCATGGCGGCGTGGTCGGGATCCGGATCGGGCGTAGGCGTCGCATCCGGCTCGGCCGAAGACTCGGTTGTTTCCTCCGGCTGCCTGGAGTGGGGAGGAGGAAGCGGGGTGGAGGATGAGACCTTCCGCGGACGGAAGCTATCACAGCCCGGGAGCAAAAGGTTCCCCAGGATAAGAGCGCCTGTAAGTAGAACACAGGTCAGTCGCCGCGATGCAGAAAGCATGATCCACCTCCGTTGGTTCATAGTGTCAATACAGAAAAATTATAGCATACCGGCGCATTTTCGTGAGAATGAAAAGGAAGTGTGAATTCTTGTCATAAATAATTGCGGATTTTCAGCGAGAGACTTAATATTACAATATGGATGAAATCGGACGTAAAAGAATCGCCGTCCTGCTCGGACAGCCTGAAGAATACACACACGAACGGTTCCTGAAGGGCTTCCTGAAAGAAGCTTTCGCCAGGGACTACGACGTATGCATGTTCGCGATGTACATCAAGTACCAGAATACGCCGGCACGCTGTGTCGGCGAGACCTCGATCTTCCAGCTTCCCAGTTACGTTAAATTCGACGCAGTGGTCGTCATGGCGGATACCATTCAGACGGAAGGGGCGCTTACCCGGATCGAGGAGAGGCTTCATAAGGAATATTCGGGGCCGGTGCTGTTTATCGACAAGGACAGTAAGTATTTCCCGTCGATCCATATCGATAACTATACGCCCGAGAAGGCCGTCATCGACCACCTGATCGAGAAACACGGCATCCGGGACATTGCTTTCCTCACTGGGAAATCCTGGCATCCGCACTCGAAGATCCGCCTTAAAGCCTATAAAGATTCCCTCGTTTCCCACGGTATTGAAGTGGATGAGAACCGGATCTTCTTCGGAGACTTCTGGTACACGAGCGGGGCCAGCCTGGTGGACAGCCTGATGAGTGCAGACGGACATCTGCCGCAGGCCATCGCCTGTGCGAACGATTATATGGCGCTGGGCGTGGCGAAGCGCCTGTCCGAGCGCGGGATCACGATCCCTGGTGATATCGCGGTCGTCGGCTGTGATGGAAACGACGAAGGCCGGCATGCGCCGATCCCGATCACATCGGCCACATTATCTTCCTTTCATTTCGGACAGAACGCCGCACTCTACACGCATGCGCTGCTCACGGGCGGGGAAATGGAGAAGGTCGAACCGGATCAGGATCTGTTTATCGGCGAAAGCTGCGGATGCGCCTGTGACAGTGCCAGACCGACCTATTTCCGAAGAGAAGATTGGGACACGGATCTGTCCCAGAGCTCCATGTTCTCGCCGCTGAACCACATGGATGAGGATCTGCTTTCGCAGACGTCTTTTACCGGATTGATCAGTACTATATTCGTATCGATACACTATGTCGGCGGATACGACAGTTTCAGCCTGTGCCTGAACCCGGCACTGGGGGAAGCGGGTCCGGGATTCGAAGACCGGATCATGCACGTGATCCGCTGCGGATCCGCAAAAGACAACAATGACCGGATCCTGACGGGCAGCTACTTCGAACGGTCGCAGATGCTGCCGGAGCTGTATGAGGAACGGGAGAAACCTTCGGCGTTCCTGTTCATGCCTCTTTATTTCGATGACTGCACTTTCGGCTATGCAGCCGTCAGCTTCGGAGACCGGCTCAAGGTGATCACACCGGAATACCGCGCATGGCTGAAGAGTGTCAGCCGCGGAATCGAGTGCTATAAGCGGGCCGACGACCTGATCGGCAGTAACCTGATCGCCAAGCAGGGCGTCACGACGGACAGTCTTACCGGACTTGCGAACTATCTGGGATTCCTGGAGCAGACAGAAACGCTGATGAACCTGATGCTCAATAACGGCGGGTATATGGGCGCACTGGCCATCGATATCAAGGGATTATCCAAGATCAACGATACCTATGGCCGGAAAGCCGGAGACCAGGCAATCATCACGACGGCAAGTGCACTTGAGAAAGTGTTCTCCTCGAGAAACTGCCTATGTATCCGCATCGGTACCGATGAGATGGTGGCGCTCCGGATCACCAGAAGTCCGGATGATCTGGAGATGCTCGCGGAGAAAGACAAGCTCATGGAGATGCTCCGGGAACGTGCCGAGGCTTCCGATGAACCCTATAAGATCGAACTGTACTATGGCGTGCAGAGCGGAAGCCCCTTAAACTCCGAACAGCTCGAGCGTCTGGTCAATGTGGCGATCAGTCGGAAGAACCTGGATAAGGCAAATGCGAAGAAACTTCAGGAAAAGAGTGAACTGACGGAAGAAGAACGTCATGAGGCGCGTCTCGTAAGTCAGGTCCTCGATGATAATAAACTGACGTATCACTTCCAGCCGATCGTCGAGGTCGATACCTGCAGGATCTACGCATACGAGGCCTTGATGCGGGCGGATGTGACACCGTATCTATCCCCACTGTCCGTTCTCCGCTATGCCGAGTACTATGACCGCCTCTACGATGTGGAGAAGGCAACATTTACCAATGTCATCGCGCTGATGAGAAGAAACGGTTCGAAATTCGCGGACGGCAAGAAGATCTTCATTAACTCGATCCCCGGGTATCTTCTTAAGAAGGAAGATATGAAGGTCCTCGAAGAACACGTCCGGGAGAACCCCGGCTCCATCGTCGTCGAACTGACGGAACACTCGGAAGCGTCGGATGAGACGCTACGCGACATGAAGGCTTTCTATGAAAGACTCGGGATCAAGACGGCCGTCGACGACTACGGGACGGGCTACTCGAATGTCTCGAATCTTCTTCGGTATCTGCCGGACTACGTGAAGATCGACCGTGCACTTCTTTCCAGAATTGAAGAAAGCCCGCAAAAACAGCATTTCGTCAGAGAGATCATCGAGTTCTCCCATGAGAACGGGATCCTGGCCCTCGCAGAAGGCGTGGAGACAGAACAGGAGCTGAAGACGGTGATCATGCTCGGGATCGACCTGGTACAGGGCTATTTCACGGCTCGCCCGGAGAAAGCTCTGGTCCAGTCCATAAGGCAGAATGTGATCGATGCGATCCGGACCTATGCAGCCCAGAGAAAGCAGGGTACCGGGAAGTAATTTCCGCATCCGGAAAGAAGTTTTTCATTTTTTTGCAAGAAAGTGAAAGAATGTGTTTGACATTCTTTGACTATAGTGTTATTGTTGTTTTAGCACTCAGAGAGCTAGAGTGCTAAAGCGTACTTTGACAGATGCGAAGGAGGTGCGGAAATGGGATTAGATGATCGGAAGAAAGTAGTACTGCAGGCGATCGTGGACGATTATGTCGCGACCTGTGAGCCTGTGGGTTCGAAGTCTCTGATCGACCGCCATGATTTCACGGTCAGTTCCGCGACCCTCCGTAACGATATGGCTGAACTGGAGCAGATGGGTTATCTGGAGAAGCCGCATACTTCGGCAGGACGTATCCCTTCGGATAAGGGTTACCGCGAGTATGTGAATTCCCTCATGAAGGTCGACCATCTGTCCGATGAGGAAGGACGGGAGATCAGAAGTAAGCTCGGAGAGAGTTTCGATGAGATCGCGACCCTTCTGAAGGCCGCTTCGGCAACGCTGGCTGACCAGACCGGATATATCTCACTGGCCGTCACGCCGAAACTTACCAGCAGCTACCTGACACAGCTGAAGATGCTCATGATCGAGCCGGGTAAAGTCTTGGTGGTCGTGGTGCTCTCCGCGGGTGTCGTGAAGAACCGTATGGTCCGTATCCCGGACTTTCTGACGCAGGAACAGATCGCCCAGATCGGAAATGCCGTGGAGCAGGGACTGTCCGGTATGCCGCTGTCCGAGATCTCACTGATCACCGTCGCCACAGCGGCGAAGGACAACCGGAAGGTCGAGCTGCCCGATGCGCTATTGAATCAAGTGCTTTATGAGGCGTATACGGCGATCAAGCAGGCGGATAACCTCGATGTCTATATGGAAGGAAAACACAGGATGCTTTCGCTTCCGGAGTTTTCCGATACGAGACGGGCACAGGGTCTCTTCGATACGCTTTCACATGATGGACTGATCGCAGGATATGTGGATGAGGTCACGAAGGAAGATGAGAAGAAGGAGTACATGATCCGAATCGGCCAGGAGATCACGCTCGAGGGCTTAGACGAATGCAGCTTCATCACGACGACCTACACGGTCGGCGGCAAGGTGGCCGGAAACATCGGTGTGATCGGTCCGAAGAGAATGGAATACAGCAAGGTCATCTCGCAGATCAATTTCGTGCGGATGATGCTCGATGAGAAATTGAAACAATAGAAAAGAGGAATGGAAATGAAGAAGAAACACGATAAGGATACTTCCGAGGAAGAGAAAGAGCCGATCCGGTTCCCGGAGGACGAGACGGAAGAAACGCCGGGGGAGACGGAAGGCGCGGCTTCGGAAGAAGCGGGATCTGAAAGTGAAGAACCCTCGGAAGAAGAGAAGGCCCAGGCGGAACTTGCCGAGATGAAGGACCGCTACATGAGACTTCTGGCGGAGTACGATAACTTCAGAAGAAGGACCCAGAAAGAGAAGGAAAACATCTACGCCGATGCCATCTCTGAGGTCGTGAAGGAATGGCTTCCGCTGGTGGACGATATCGAGCGTGCCGTGGCTTCGTCGGAGAATATGGATGAATCTTCCGTCGAGAAGGTAGCAGAAGGCATTAAGCTTATCGGCAAGCAGGCCGTAAATGTCCTCGGCAAGCTCGGTGTGGAAGAGATCAGCAGCGGGGAAGGCGAGGCCTTCGATCCGAATCTTCATGAAGCGGTGATGCATGTGGAAGATGAGTCGCTTCCGGAGCAGTCCATCGCGCAGGTGTTCCAGAAAGGCTATTCCTGTAAGGGACGAGTCATCCGGCACAGTGTCGTGAAGGTGGCGAACTGAGTGGTCTAAAGACCGTGAAGGCGTAAGATGCGGAAACGGTCCGAAAGAACAGAAAATATAAGAACAAACGAAAGAAAAAATAAAGGAGTACACACTATGGAAAACTTTGAAAGAATGAGCCTGGTCCCAACCGTCATCGAGTCGACGAACCGCGGTGAGCGTGCGTACGATATCTTCTCGAGACTTCTGAAGGAAAGAATCGTTATCCTCTCGGAGGAAGTGAATCACGTGACAGCCAGCCTGATTACGGCGCAGCTTCTGTTCCTTGAGGCAGAGGATCCGGATAAGGATATCCAGTTCTATATCAACAGCCCGGGAGGATCGGTCACGGACGGTATGATGATCTATGACACCATGCAGCACATCAAGCCGGATGTGCAGACGATCTGCATGGGTATGGCCGCTTCCATGGGTGCCGTACTTCTGACGGCAGGTGCGAAGGGAAAGAGATTCGTTCTTCCGAATGCCGAAGTCATGATCCACCAGCCTCTGGGCGGTGCACAGGGTCAGGCTACGGATATCCTGATCGCGGCAGACCACATCAAGAGAACGAAGCTGAAGCTGAATAAGATCCTGGCGGAGTCCACCGGCCAATCCCTCGAGACCATCGAGAAGGATGTGGAGCGTGACAACTGGATGACCGCTGAGGAAGCCCTGAAGTATGGTCTCGTCGATCACATCATGGAGAAGAGATCTTAATGTGTTTATCCCGGCTTCAGGCGCAAATGCCGGGGCCGAATAAATAGAAATGAAACGGAAGAAGCGGATACGTGCTTCTTCCGAAAAAGGAGGAAATAGATATGGCAAAAGTAATTGGTATTGACTTAGGTACTACGAATTCATGCGTAGCGGTAATGGAAGGTAACGAACCGGTCGTTATCCCGAATCCGGAAGGAAACAGAACGACTCCTTCGGTCGTGGCTTTCAGCAAGAACGGTGAGCGTCTCATCGGTCAGGTGGCGAAGCGTCAGGCGGTCACCAACCCGGAGAGAACGGTACAGTCCATCAAGCGTGAGATGGGTTCGAACTATAAGGTAAACATCGACGATAAGCAGTATACGCCGCAGGCGATCTCCGCAATGATCCTCTCTAAGCTGAAGAGCGATGCAGAGGCTTATCTCGGACAGACCGTAACTCAGGCAGTTATCACGGTTCCGGCATACTTCTCCGATGCACAGCGTCAGGCGACGAAGGATGCAGGTAAGATCGCAGGACTTGAAGTGCTTCGTATCATCAACGAGCCGACAGCGGCTTCTCTGGCTTACGGCCTCGATAAGGAATCCGATCAGAAGATCCTCGTATTCGACCTCGGCGGCGGTACCTTCGATGTATCCATCCTCGAGATCGGCGACGGTGTATTCGAAGTTCTGGCCACAGCCGGTAACAACCGTCTCGGTGGTGATGACTTCGATAAGAAGATCGTGGATTACCTCGTAGATACCTTTAAGAAGGAACAGGGCGTAGACCTGACAACCGATAAGATGGCGATGCAGAGACTGAAGGAAGCAGCGGAGAAGGCGAAGATCGAGCTGTCCGGTGTGACGACATCCAACATCAACCTGCCGTACATCACAGCAGATGCGACAGGCCCGAAGCACATGGATATCACCCTGACCCGTGCGAAGTTCGATGAACTGACACGTGATCTGGTAGAGGCGACCATGGAGCCGGTTCGCCGCGCGATGAGCGACGCCAACATGACACCGAATGATATCCAGAAGATCCTTCTGGTCGGTGGTTCCACACGTATCCCGGCTGTTCAGGATGCCGTTAAGAATCACTTCGGTAAAGAGCCTTTCAAGGGCATTAACCCGGATGAGTGCGTAGCGATCGGTGCGGCGATCCAGGCGGCGGTTCTGACCGGTGATGTGAAGGGACTTCTCCTCCTCGACGTTACACCTCTTTCTCTCGGTATCGAGACAGAGGGCGGTGTGTTCACGAAGATGATCGAGAGAAATACCACGATCCCGACCAAGAAGAGCCAGGTTTACTCCACCGCTGCAGATAACCAGTCCCAGGTTGACGTACATGTCTTCCAGGGCGAGCGTGAGATCGCAAGATACAATAAGGAACTCGGTAACTTCATCCTCGACGGTATCGCTCCGGCACCGCGTGGTGTTCCGAAGATCGAGGTTACATTCGATATCGATGCCAACGGTATCGTGAACGTAAGCGCGAAGGACCTCGGTACGAACCGTGAGCAGCATATCACGATCACCGCTTCCTCCAACATGAGTGAAGAGGATATCAATAAGGCGATCAAGGAAGCAGAGCTTCACGCTGCAGAAGATAAGGCCCGTAAGGAAGAGGTCGAGATCAAGAATAAGGCAGAGTCCTGTGTATACCAGACAGAGAAGACCATGAAGGATCTCGATGATAAGATGGAGGCTGCCGATAAGGCATCCATCCAGGAGCCTCTCGACAGACTCAAGAAGGCGATCGAAGCCAACAACACGGAAGACATGAAGAACGAGACCGAGAACGTGACCAATGCATTCAGCAAGGTTGCCGAGAAGATCTACGCACAGGTACAGCCGCAGGGCGGTCAGCCGAATCCGCAGGATTTCACCGGTTTTAACGGTGCAGCAGGCGGCGCGGCTCCGGATCAGGGTCCGGCTGATGGCGAAGGCTTCAAGAATGCCGGCGGAGATTTCTGATCTTTCGCTTACGCGCAAATAGATGAAGAGACGGCGGGGCTGTACACGGTTTTCGTGGACAGCCTCATGCCGATGAAGGAGGACATGAGCTTTGGCTGAGCAAAAGCGTGATTATTATGAGATTCTGGGTGTCAGTAGGGGTGTTTCCGATGATGAGCTCAAGAAGGCCTACCGTAAGATGGCCAAGCAGTACCATCCGGACCTGCATCCGGGAGATAAGGAAGCCGAGGCGAAGTTCAAGGAATGTAACGAAGCCTATGCGGTTCTCTCCGATGCGGAGAAGAGAAGAGCCTACGATCAGTTCGGCCATGCCGGCGTAGACGGACAGGGATTCTCCGGATTTAGTGGTTCGGCGGTCGATCTCGGCGATATCTTCGGATCGTTCTTCGGCGGAGCTTTCGGCGGGGGCGGAAGAAGAAACAACGGACCGGTCAGAGGTGCGGATCTTAAGTACAATATGTCGCTGGACTTTATGGAGGCGGCATTTGGTGTGGATAAGACCATCACGATCAATAAGGAAGATATCTGTGGTGTCTGTAAGGGTTCCGGTGCGGCGGCCGGCAGTAGTCCGGAGACCTGTCCGACCTGTCGTGGCAGCGGAAGGATCCAGCAGCAGACCCAGACACTCTTCGGTATGACGATGGTGACGCGTGACTGTCCTGCCTGTAACGGACGGGGAACGGTCATCAAGAATCCGTGCCCGAACTGCCGTGGCCGTGGACGTGCCGTGGTGAAGAAGGAACTGAAGGTCCATATTCCGGCAGGTGTCGATACAGGCGATATGCTTCCGATTGCCGGTGAAGGTGAACCGGGTCTTCGTGGAGGACCTTACGGAACACTGTATATCCAGTTCCGTGTCAAGCCGCATCCGATGATCCAGAGACAGGGCAACAACACTTACTGCGAAGTGCCGATCACGTTCTCGCAGGCGGCACTTGGTGCAGATGTCAAGGTCGTGACGATCGATGGCGAGCAGATGGTGCATGTTAAGGAAGGCACGCAGCCGGGTGATACACTGACGCTCCGTGGAAAAGGTATTCCCTTTAAGAACCGTGCCGGTGCCCGTGGTGATCATACCGTGCGCTTCTCGGTGGAAGTACCGACGAAGCTGTCGGAAGACCAGAAGGCAAGACTTCGTAACTTCGATGCTTCCCTGACGGAGAGAAATTACCAGAAGCGCGGATCTTTCTTCGAGAGAATGAAGAACTTCTTCGGAAGCTGATGTACGGAACAATCGTTGTGAAAACAGGGAGGTGCGAAAGCGCCTCCTTTTTCATTTGGGCGGCCTTTCGCGGGGCAATTACGTGTGGATTTTCCAAAATCGAGATTCCACACGTAATACGCAGAAAGGATCAGTCGTCGTTATCGATGTGGTAGGCGCGGGTGGTGAAGACGCTGTTAAAGAAATTCTCTACGTAGCGCGGGGTCACGTCCGGGTTTCTGTGAGTACGGGAGATCTCGTCGGTAAAGTCTTCCGCCATATATACGGTGTAGTATGTGCCTTCCGGATCGTAGTAGTTCACCATGGGAACGGCCTCGGCATAGTCGATAGAGATCTGGTCGCCGTCTTTCTTGATACGTACCTTCGCCATGGCTTCCACATTCTTCTCGGCACCGGGCATGTTCGAGATAAAGTTACCCAGAGAATAATAGCAGGGGACTTCGCGGCCGTCTTCAGAGATAAGGATCTCGAGAGGCTGGATCACGTGGGGGTGGCATCCGATGATCAGATCGGCACCGGCATCGGCCATGACCTGTGCCATATGTCTCTGGTAAGCATTCGGTTCCGTCTTATACTCTTCGCCCCAGTGAGGGAATACGACAACGATGTCGGCAAGTTCTCTTGCTTTCTCGATGTCGGATACGACCAGATCTTCGCGGAGAAGCTTGACCATATACTGCGCGTCGCCCGGGAGACTGAAGCCGTTCAGATTATATGTGTAATTCAGGAATGCAACCTTTACACCGTTATATTCACCGATATCGATATTATCGTAATCTTCCTGGGAATCGTACATACCGGTCAGGATGACACCTTCGTGGCTCTTCCAGAATGCGATATCTTCCAGGGCTACTTCCATGCCTTTATCCCAGCTGTGGTTCGTAGCGTGGGTGATGACATTAAAGCCGGCATCGATCACGGCCTGACCGCACTGGATCGGTGCACCGAAAACCGGGAACCCGGACCATTTGGTGGAGTCTGCTGTGAGGACGACTTCCTGATTAATGACCTTGATCTCGGCATCTGAGATGTAATCCTTGATGTTGGCGTAGATCGGATCGTAGTTATAGCTTCCGTCCTCCTGAAGTCCGGAATTAGTGATGCGCAGGTGATAGAGGTTATCGCCGACGGCGATGAGGTCGATGTAATCGATTTGACGCTCGATATCGTACATCTCGCAGAGCGGCTGAAGCTGTGGCTCATAGGCCAGGAAAGAAAGGACACGTTTTCTGCCGGCACCGGCTTTCATCTGACGCTGCCAGTATTCCATATTCTCGTAGTCGGATTCGCGGCCGAATGCGATCAGGTCCATAGGTTCGACGGGGATACGTTCCACTTCGTCTTCGATTTCGGCGGGAAGCTCCGGATGGGCGCCGGCTTCTGCGGAAAGAATCTGCCTGGAATCTACCTCAGAAGAAAGTGCCCCACCGGCCGGATCGGCAACAGAAGCATTTCCGGAAACCAGAAGCGTGGCCGAATCGGAAAGAGGCGTGGCCTCGTTATTGACGATGCTCTCATGTGTGACGGAAGGGATCGAGGCCGGGCGAGAAGAAAGAAGAGAGGCGTTCGACTGGTAAAGGAAGAAGACTGCCCCGGCAAGAAGTGCCAAAAGGACCACCAGAATGCCTGCACCTGCCTTTACTCCACCTTGTTTACGTCTCGTGTTCAACACCCGTTACCCCCGTTTCATATATATAGTTTAGAAAACATTTTTTATATTTGCAACACCTTTCCGAAGGTTGTAGAATGGTGATCGAGACTAAAATATAAGAGAGTGTAACATTGTTATGAAGTGGGTGGAGATCGAGATAATCACAACGGAAGACGCATCTGACGCAATCTGCGAGATGCTATCGCAATTAGGGGCGGACGGCATCGCCGTCTGTGACCCGCTGGAGATCAAGAGGATCATCGACGATCCGGAATCCCTGGCCTATGCCGACGACGGATTTGTCGATTCCCTGGGATCGGACGTAAAGATCCATGCATACTTCGCCGAATTCGATGACGGGATCCGTCTGGGCGCGAAGGAAGAAGAATACAGTAATCCGGATGGTGTCGGGACGATCTACGGCAACATCGCCACAGGCAGTAAGACACTGGAAGAGACCATAGGCCTTCTCGAGGAGCGCCTCGCCGCCATCGGCGAATTCCTGCCGGTGGGCGACGGAAAAGTTTCCTATAAGTATGTAAAAGACGAAGACTGGGAGAACGAGTGGAAGAAGGACTACCATGCTTTCTCCGTTTCCCCGCGTGTGACCATCGCACCCTCCTGGGAAAGAGAATCGGTAACCGAGACCGAGGAGCAGAAGGTGGTCTACCTCGATCCGGGTTCGGCCTTCGGAACGGGCACACATGAGACGACATCTATGTGTGCAGAATTCATCGATGCCCATCTATCTTCGGAAGATACCGTCCTGGACGTGGGCTGCGGCTCCGGAATCTTGTCCATCATCGCAAGTAAACTCGGAGCGAAGTCCGTCGAGGCATGCGACATCGACAGGCTTGCTGTGGACGTAGCCATCGATAACTGCAGGGAGAACGGTGTCGATGTGGACTGCTACACGGGTGAACTGAAGGACGCGAAGAAAGAGGGATACAGCCTGATCATCGCCAACATCGTGGCGGAGATCATCGCGGACATCGCACCGCTCGTACCGGATAAACTCCTGCCGGGCGGCCACTTCATCACCAGCGGCATCATCGACCACAAGAAAGAGATCGCTCTTTCCGCCTGCGAGGCGGCCGGACTCCGGCTTCTTGAAGAGAAGCAGAAGGGCGACTGGCACGCTTACTATTTTACAAAAGCACTGTGAGGCGCTATGGACTACAGTATTCTTCTCATTGACGATGACCGCGACCTGCATATGGTGATTGCGGACATGCTTACCGGATACGGATACCAGGTGAGCAGTGCGACCTCTGCGGAGGAAGCCTTCGATCTTCTGTCGAAGAACCGCTACCATCTCCTGCTACTGGACATTAACCTCCCGGACAGTGACGGCTTCGCACTGTGTAAACAGCTTCGCGAAGTGTCCACGGTGCCGGTGATCTTCGCAAGTGCCCGAACTTCGGAAGACGACCGTATCACAGGGTATGAGATCGGTGGCGATGACTACCTGCCGAAGCCCTATTCCATGAAGGAACTCCTTGCCCATGTGCAGGCGATCCTGCGCCGCACATACGGATTCTCCGAGGAAGAGAAGATCCTCTCCTTCGGCGACGTCACTGTCAACATGACCGCGAGAGCCGTGACGAAGGGCGGGGAGACCGTAGCGCTGTCACTTCGGGAATTCGATCTTCTGGCGTTCCTGTGTGAGCATAAGAATCAGGCTATGCCGAAGGAGAAAATATTGACGTCGGTGTGGGGCGCATTTATGACATCGGAAGCGTCGACGCTGACCGTGCACATCCGCTGGCTGCGGGAAAAGCTCGAAGACGACCCGGCGGATCCGAAGTATATCAAGACCGTCTATAAGGTAGGTTATATGCTGGAGGTGCCGGAGGAGTCACCATCAGAAAAGAAGACTGCGGACGATAATTCAGGAAGCGGGGAAGTAAAGGATGCGTAAGCGTGTGCTCGTGATCCTGGCGGTGCTTCTGGTCCTTACGGTCGCATTGACACTGGGACTGTATTTCACGTCGGCGAAATCCGGAGATTCAGAAACCCAGGAAGAACTGATCGGCATCAACGAAGTGGGGAAACTCATCGAAGAAGGAAACTCAGAGAAAGCGTCCGAGAAACTGGAAAAACTCGCCGACGGCGTGCGGAATAAAAGTGACGAGAAAGAGCGTGATGTGCGGATCCTGATCGTAGGGGGATGCGGTGTGGCGTGTCTTCTGATCATCGGAGCCTTCGTATTTATTACGGTATTACATCCGTTAAATAAAATCTCGAAGTATACCACGGAGATCGCCAAGGGCAACACCGATATCCCGCTTGACTACGACCGGGGATCGGAGGTCGGAGAATTCTCCTGGGCGTTCGACAGTATGCGACGGGAACTGAATAAGGCGCGCGCTTCGGAGAAGGAAGCCATCGAGAATAATAAGACGGTCATTGCGACACTGTCTCACGATATCAAGACCCCGATCACCTCTATCCGCGCCTATGCGGAAGGGCTGGAAGCGAACCTCGACAGTTCACCGGAGAAGCGCGCGCAGTATCTGCAGATCCTCATGAAGAAATGCGATGAAGTCAGTAAAGTCACAGACGACCTGCTCCTGCACTCGCTGTCGGATATGCACCGGCTGAAAGTCGAGAAACAGGAAATCGAGATCCGTGCTTTTACCGAAGGAGCGGTACGGGACCTCGATCCGGAAGGAAAAGAGATCGTATTCACAGATCCCGGATTTACGGAGAGTGTCGGTGCCGATCCGGACCGGCTCCTGCAGTGTATCGAGAACCTTGTCACCAACGCCAGGAAATATGCACCCGGAAGGATCGCCGTGTATCTCGAAAGAACGGACGGGAACGAACCGTCCGTGGCGGTCTGTGTGAAGGACAGTGGCAAAGGTATCCCGGACGAGGACATGCCCTTCATCTTCGATAAGTTCTACCGTGGGCGTAACCACGGAGAGGCGAAAGGATCGGGTCTCGGACTTTATATCGTTAGGTATCTGATGGAGCAGATGGACGGGAGAATAGAGCTTCGGAATACGGGGGACGGCCTTCTGGCGAAGCTGATCCTGAAGGTTTCATGAGGCCGGATATGCACGTCTTCTTTTTTTCATCACCATTTCGCGGAGTGGTTAAGGACTTCTTAATATGTTTTCGGGAATAATGTGGACAATGAAAACACATGAACGATTTCTATTAAGAAGGAAAAGGAGTTGGAAACAATAATGAGCCAGAACATTCTTACTGCACATGACCTCTGCAAAAGCTTCGCGCATAACGGCGGACAGGTCCACGTTCTTTCCCATGTCGATCTGGAGATAAGGGAGAAAGACTTCACCGTTGTTATGGGCGCATCGGGATCCGGAAAATCCACACTTCTCTATGCACTTTCGGGGATGGATAAGGCCACGTCCGGGCAGGTTCTGTTCGACGGGAAAGACCTGGTGAAGATGAAGGAGAAGGAGCTCGCGCAGCTTCGAAGCCATGACTTCGGATTTATCTTCCAGCAGATGCACCTGATCAGTAATCTCACACTTCTCGAGAACGTGACGGTCCCGGGATATCTCAATAAAGGAAAAAGCGCCGCCGAGGTAAAAGCACGCGCCGAGAAACTGCTTGAACAGATGGGCGTCTCCGATGTGAGGAGCCATCTACCGTCTCAGGTCAGCGGCGGTGAACAGCAGCGCTGTGCGATCGCCAGAGCGATCATCCACGAGCCGAAGCTTCTCTTCGCCGATGAGCCGACAGGCGCATTGAACCGGAAAAATACGAAAGAGGTCCTGGATCTTCTGACCGATCTGAATAGAAACGGACAGAGCATCCTGATGGTCACCCACGATCTTCGTGCGGCCCTTCGCGCGAGCCGGCTTCTTTATCTCGAAGACGGAAACGTGATCGGGGAGATGACCCTTCCGCCATATGATAAGGAAGAAGAGAAGAGCCGCGAGACACAGGTCAACGCATGGCTTTCTTCCATGAAGTGGTAAGGAGGAAAGAATAATGGATATCCTTACTTTACTTCGTGCCAACATGAAAAGAAGAAAAGGCACGTTCCTTGGCATCGTGCTCCTGATGATCCTCGTGTCGATGTTCCTGACGACCATCTTCAGTGTGAAGAAAAACGTAACAAGAAGTATCGACGATGCGTATGTGGAGGCCAAGGCGGCGAACCTCATGATGAACATCACGAATGAGCGGCTTTCGGATGAACTTCTGCAGAAGGTCAAGGACCATCCGCTGGTCGATCACGTGGCGACGATCGATTCCGTCCTGATGAAACGGCATTTCGTAAAGGATAAAGAAGATAATCAGAGCTGGCTGATCGTGCCGCTCAATGAGGTCGTCACCAGGCAGTTCACCGATGACTTTTCCGCTTATCTTGATGAGGTCCGTCCGATCTCTCCGGAGGGGATCTATCTGGTGCAGGGTATTGCCACGAATGAGGGCTGCAAGGTCGGAGATGACCTGCGCTTCGAGACGACATCCGGTGAATATACCTATAAGATCGAAGGTTTCGTTGTCGAGCCGGTGGACGGCAGCGCGATGGTCGGCTGGAAGACTGTGTATGTGGCCCCGGAGACTTTCAGTAAACTCGCTGCGGATGTGGATGTTTCCCATGAGTCGGATGTCGCAGGACGCGTCACGATCGTCTATGTGTATAAAAAAGCCGATTGTGAGATGAGTGACGGTGAGTTCGCAAGAGCGATCAACCGTGACACAGGTATCCAGGACTATGCATACGCATCGGCCACGATGGCACAGATGAAGCGCTACACCAATCTGTTCTCGGATATTATCTGCTCGATCATGCTCGGATTTGCTATGGTCCTGGCGGGAGTGGTACTGATCATTATGACACACAACATCACCGTGACGATCGAGATGAGCTATGCGGAACTCGGCATCTTAAAAGCGGAAGGATTTACCAAAGGAAGAATACGGGTGCTCTTTATGCTGCAGTATCTTCTTGCGGAGATCGTGGGCGCAGTGATCGGAACTGTTTTATCGATTCCCATGATTTCCCTTTTTGGCGGGATCTTCCAGCCGATTACGGCGATCATTGCCAAGAAGGATGTCGATCTTCGAACAAGCCTTCTTGTGCTTCTGGTGATCCTTGTGCTGTCGGTCCTGGTCATTCTTCTTGCGACCAGAAAAGTGGCGAAAGTTTCTCCGGTAAAAGCACTGACCGGCGAGAGCAGGGATGTGTATTTCGAGAACTTCCTGACGGCTCCGGTTTCCGGAAAGAACCTCTCGATGAGTCTTTCGTACCGTCAGTTTAGTTCGAATAAGCGCCGCTATTTCGTGGCGATTCTGATCACGGCGCTTCTCATGTTCTTCATGCTTACCGTCGATCTCATGGCAAGCTGCGTGAAGTCCAAGTCCGCACTTGAGGCGATGGGGACGTTCCTTTGCGAAGTGGAGGTGAGAGCGAAGGATAGATACTTCACCGAAGAAGAGATGGATAAGATCGAATCGATCGTGAAAGAAGAAACGAAGCTCGAGAATTCGATCTTCTTCAGAAACGAGTATCTCACGATCAACGGGAATACGATCTACTGTCAGTTCTACAGGGATCCGGAAACGATCAACCTGGTATCCGGCCGTGCGCCGGTATATGACAATGAACTCGTAGTCACGGACATCTTAGCGGAGGACATGGGCCTTAAGATCGGCGACAAGGTCGAAATCGCCAGAAGAGATTTCAAAGGAGAGTTTATCATCTCAGGCAAGTTCTGCAGCATGAACGATACCGGTATGACGATGGCCATGTCCGATGCCGGCGCGAAGAAGACCGGTGTTGCCGGATACGGCTGGTATGGCGCAAGTCTTTCCGATCCGGAGGATGCCGCAAGAGTAGGTAAAGTACTCGAAGAGAAACTCGGCGACGAGTTTAAGATCGTGGCAGATTCTGATTTTTCCGAAGTCTCGGATATCAAGTCGATCTCGACGGCAGTGGATGCCATGCGCTACACGATCTATGCTTTCTCGGTCATCTTCGTGCTGGTCGTGGTCTCCATGATCTGCAGCAAGACCTTCAGCCAGGAAAGAAGAGACCTCGGCATCTATAAGGCGATCGGTTTTACTTCGAAGAAACTCCGTCTGTTGTTTGCCATCCGGTTTCTGATCATCGCGGTGATCGGATCGGCGATCGGTTCCGTTCTGAGCATGCTGTTCTCCAACCGGACACTAAGTATGATTCTCCGAAGTGTCGGTATCAGTAACTTCATCTCGAAGTACCGGACGGACACGATCCTGATCCCTGTACTCCTTCTGCTGGGCTGCTTCTTCCTCTTTGCCTACCTGGCCGCAAGGAGAGTCAAGAAGGTCGAGATCCGGGAGCTGGTCATCGAATAAAGGCGCGCGGGCGGCGCGGAATAGCGGAAAAGCGCGCACCCGGAAAAGTGCACGCGGCGCGGAATAGCGGAAAAGCACCCGCGCCCGGCGTGGCCGCCCGGCCGGATGTCCGGTTGCAAAAGTCTTCGTTTGACGAATACTGCCAAATGCATGATAATGAAATCGCCGAGGCTATCGGCGATTTTTTATTGCTTCGTATTATTGGTGGGGAAGAAAGTATGCTGAAGGTTTTTCTGGTAGAAGATGAATATGTGGTCCGGGAGGGCATTAAGAACAATATCGACTGGCATGCCCACGGATACGAATTCTGCGGGGAAGCCGGTGACGGGGAAGTCGCCTATTCCATGATCCAGAAAGAAAAACCGGATATCGTCATCACCGATATCAAGATGCCCTTCATGGACGGGCTTACCTTAAGCTCCATGATCAAGTCCGAATTCCCGTGGATGGAGATCATCATCCTTACCGGCTACGAGGATTTCCAGTTCGCGAGGACCGCCATCAAGATCGGCGTGTCCTGCTATCTCCTGAAGCCCGTAAACGGCGAGAGCCTTCTTAAGGAAGTGGATGCGCTGGCCGAGAAGATCCGTGAGAAGAAGGCGGAGCGGGAAGCCGCGAAGCGGTACGAAGAGGAGATGCGTGAGCGTACCGAACTCGACAAACGTGACTTCTTTAACTTCCTGGTGAAAGGCGGGAAGAATGTCCCGGAGATCATCTCCGAGTCGAAGAAACTCGCCATTGACCTGACGGCGCTGCGATATAACATCGTCCTTCTGAAGATCTGGTCGGATAAGCACGATATCGGTGAATACTCCAACAGTGTCCTGAAGGTCGAAGACGGAGTCAGAAGGATCGCCGATGACGTGGGTGCGATCTTCTTCGACTTTAAAGTAGAGGGCACGGCGCTCCTCTTTAAGGGTGATGACGACAAGGACATCGAACGGCGCATCAATGACGCGATCGAAAAGATGAAAGTGCTTTTCTCAGAGTATAAGCATATCCGGTATTTCGGCGCCATCGGTCAGACGGTCGAGCGCATCACCGAGATCCACACCTCCTTCGACTGGGCCAGCCGCGCATTCGCGCACCTGTACCTGACGTCGGAGAATGCTTTTCTCGTCGGATCGAAGGAAGGGCTTCGGCCGGAGAATAACGTCGACATCCTCTCGGAGATCGACCCTAAACACATCGACAGGCGCCTCATGAAGCGTTTCCTGCGTGCCGGTGAAGAGTCGGAGATCCCGATCTTTCTCGAGGAGTATCTGAATAATATCGGCGATAACGCCCTTCAGTCGAAGATGCTCCGCCAGTACATCGCCATGGACGTGTACTTCTGTGTGGCGGACTTCGCGGAGAATGAACTGGGCCTGACGCGAAAGGATGTGGAGGAGAAATTCTCGTTCCCGGGTCCGGAGGCGCTGTCGGATGAAGGATCCACCCAGGAGTTCCTGCTGGCGCTTCTGGAGCTTTCGCTTAAGCTTCGGGAGAATCATACTCTCGGGCGTTACCATGACGTGATGCGGGAAGCCGTTACCTATATCAGCGAGCACTACTCGGACGAGGAACTGTCCCTCATGACGCTGGCGGCCCACGTGAATTTCTCGCCGAATCACTTAAGCGCGATCTTCAAGCAGGAGACAGGGCAGCCTTTCATCAAATATCTGACGGATTACCGTATGAATATGGCGAAAGAACTGCTGCGCCGTTCTTCGAAGAAGAGTACCGAGATCGGAAGCCTGGTGGGATATAAGGATCCGCACTATTTCTCTTACCTGTTTAAGAAGACACAGGGTGTGACGCCGACGCAGTACAGAAGCATGAAGAGATCTGACGGGGAAGACACATGACGAGAAAAGTGGAGAAGAAGAACCGGTCCCGTCTGGCGACGCAGATCCGTATATCGTATATCGTGCTTCTGCTGCCGAGCCTTCTCTTCATTGCGTATGCCTTCTATAACATGTGGCATATCAATGAAAGAAATAACGAGATGACCAGCTCCGTCGTCGCGGCCAGTGAATTCAGCCTGGAGTTTAAAGAGGACTTCGACTATGAGACCTATCTTCTCATCGTCGGAAATGTGTCGCCGGAGGATACGGCGCTGCAGGATGACCTGAAGAAGGCGCGGGCCGTGGTCACGCGTCTTAAGGACTACACCAATTCCGAAGACAATCTGAGAAGACTTCAGTATGCGGAGAAGTATCTTACCAACCTCGAGACCTATGTCAGACAGATCACGGATAATCTGGGATACGAGAATAAGTACGAGGATAACATGCTCATCTGGGAGAACGACGTACAGATCGTGACCTCGCTTCTTTCGGAGACGATCAACGAATATATCTACTACGAGAACCGGCAGATCCAGATCACGCAGACGCAGAATAATGCGCTCTTCATGAACATCGTCGAGATCTCGGCGGGGCTTCTTGCTTTCGGCCTTCTGACCATGATCGTCGTGTCGTATTTCGGCCCGAAGTGGATCACCAAGCCGATCGAGGAACAGGTCAAGGAAGAGCAGAAGCTTCTTCGGAAAGCCGAGTTCGATCTTCTGCAGTCGCAGATCAACCCGCACTTCCTGTATAACACCCTCGATGCCATCGTCTGGTCGGCCGAGGCGGGAAACCAGAAGCAGGTCGTCAGCATGGTCGGTAACCTCTCCGACTTCTTCCGTCTTTCTCTGAATAAAGGTAAAGAAACGGTACTGGTCAGAGAGGAGCTTCAGCATGTCAGGTCCTATCTTGAGATCCAGCATATCCGGTATCAGGATATCCTCACCTATGAGATCGATATCCCTGAGGAGATGAATGAATACCGTATCCCGAAGCTTACCGTCCAGCCGGTCGTGGAGAATGCCCTCTACCATGGAATTAAGAATAAGCGGGGAGGCGGAACGATCCGGGTCACCGGAAGGGAGAAGAACGAGTACTATTCGATCTTCGTTGAGGATACCGGTAAGGGCATGACCGAGGAGAGACTTCTCGAAGTACGTAAGGCGATCCGGGAAGGGATCGCGTCCCGGCCGGCCGGAGGTCCAGATGTTCAGAACGGCGCGGGAGATTTCACGACAGGCACGTCCGGGAACACGGCCGTGTATGGCCTCTATAATGTAAATGAACGTATCCGCCTGACCTACGGCGAAGAATACGGGATCCACATCGAGAGTACACTTGATAAAGGAACACGTGTGGAGATCCGTCTTCCGAAAAATGTGAAATCTTAACCGAATTCGTAAAAAAACCAACCAAAGGAAACGAGGGATAAAAAATCCAACTTCGTTTCCTTTTTTTCTGCATGGTCTTTTCCGGATGGAAATCTAAAATGAAGGCAGATGACGGGGGAAGACCCCGAAAAGAGATTCTATATGGAGGTAGAAAATGAAAAAAGTAGTAGCAATTCTTATGGCTTCACTTATGGCTTTCGGTCTCGTAGCATGCTCCAAGTCCGACAGCACGACAACAACAACGGCAGCCGGTGGAAATGACGCAACAACGACGACGGCAGCAGAGAACAAGGACACCGAAGGAACGACAGCAGGCGGTGGTGAGAGCTCCGGTCTGATCAAAGTCGGTATCATCAACAATGACCCGAACGAGTCCGGTTACCGTACAGCGAATGACGCAGACCTGCAGGCCATGTTCACCAAGGAGAACGGATATGATGCATCTTTCTCTTACAGCCTGAAGAACGACGAGCAGATCCAGTTCGCGAAGACATTCATCCAGAACGAAGTCGATTATCTTCTCCTTTCCGCTGCTGACGTAGCAGGTTGGGATTCCGTTCTTAAGGATGCACAGGAAGCCGGCGTAAAGGTTATCCTCTTCGACAGAACCATCAACGCTGACCCGAGTCTTTATGAAGCATCAATCGTATCCGACATGGCGAAGGAAGGCCAGACAGCAGTAGACTGGCTCGCATCCCAGAACCTTCCTGAGTACAACATCATCCACATCCAGGGCATGATGGGTTCCGCTGCTCAGCAGGGCAGATCCGGCGCTCTCGACACCAAGGTAGCAGCAGAAGCAAACTGGAACATCGTCACGCAGCAGACAGCAGAGTGGAACGCAGAGAAGGCACAGCAGATCGTACAGTCGGTAATCGACAGTGGTGCGAAGTTTAACGTAATCTACGCAGAGAACGACGACATGGCGAAGGGCGCGGTAGCGGCTCTTGACGCAGCAGGTATCTCTCACGGCGTAGGTAAGGACGTCATCGTAATGGGCTTCGACTGCAACAAGTGGGCGCTCGAAGAACTCCTGAAGCAGAACTGGAACTACGACGGACAGTGCAATCCGTTCCAGGCCAGCTACATCGATGCCATCATCAAGGACCTTGAAGCAGGTAAGGCTCCTGCAGAGAAGACCATCATCATGGAAGAGAAGGGCTTCGACGCGACAACGATCAAGCAGGAAGACGTAGATAAATACGGTATCTAATTACATTACCATTTACCCCATGGACGTGGTGCGGACGGATCCGTAAAAGGTGAAACCGCACCGCGTTTTTAAATAAAGGGGATCCCGAAAGTAAAAAAGAGGTAAAACCCGTGGAAAACAATAGAATGCTTGAGATGCGGGGCATCAACAAAACTTTTCCGGGCGTAAAGGCCCTTCAGAATGTGGACTTCTCTCTGAATAAAGGTGAGATCCACGCCTTGATGGGAGAGAACGGAGCAGGAAAATCGACACTGATCAAAGTCCTCACCGGCGTGTATTCGAAAGACGCCGGAACGATCAGCCTCGATGGACAGACTGTTTCGATCCATTCGCCTGCAGATGCGCAGAGACTCGGTATCAGCACCGTGTATCAGGAGATCACGCTGTGTCCGAATCTGACGGTCGCCGAGAATATGTATATCGGCCGCGGTAAGGATGTGCTGACGAACTGGCGGAAAATGAATGCTGATGCGAACAAGCTCTTGAAGAAGCTCGACATTCCGGCAAAGGCGACACAACAGCTGGCCAACTGCTCGATCGCGGTTCAGCAAATGATTGCTATTGCGAGAGCCGTGGATATGGAATGTAAGGTCTTGATCCTGGATGAGCCGACCTCCTCGCTCGATGAACAGGAAGTAGAGAAGCTCTTCGGACTGATGCGTGATCTTAAGGCATTGGGTGTCGGAATCATTTTCGTGACCCACTTCCTCGATCAGGTATATGAGGTCTGCGATAAGATCACTGTTCTCCGTGACGGCCAGCTCGTCGGAGAATTCGAGATCAAGGATCTGCCACGTGTGCAGCTCGTGGCCAAGATGCTCGGTAAGGAAATGGACGATCTTTCGGATATTAAGGGAGAAAGAGAATCGTATCACGGCGCAGACGCGGATGCGAAGATCTTTGAAGCCGAACAGCTCGTCAGTGACGCCGGGATCAAACCTTTCGATTTCTATATCAAAAAGGGCGAAGTAAACGGGTTTACAGGTCTTCTCGGTTCCGGCCGGAGTGAGTGCGTACGCGCGATCTTCGGTGCGGACCGGGTTCTCGGGGGACATGTGAAAGTCAACGGTGAACCGGTCAAGATCAAAGGACCGCGTGATGCCATGAAGAGAGGCATCGCGTACCTGCCGGAGGACCGTAAGGTCGATGGCATCATCGGCGATCTGTCGGTGCGGGATAACATCATCCTGGCGCTGCAGGTCATGAAGGGCTTCTTCAAGCCTTTCTCGAAATCCCAGGCAAATGATTTTGCCGAGGAATATATTAAGAAACTCAGCATCAAGACGGCTTCGGCCGATACGCCTATCAAATCACTTTCCGGCGGGAACCAGCAGAAGGTGATCCTGGCCAGATGGCTCCTGATGCATCCGGAATATCTGATCCTCGATGAGCCGACACGCGGTATCGATGTCGGTACGAAGGTGGATATCCAGAAACTCGTGCTGGAACTGGCCTCTGAGGGCATGAGTGTTACCTTTATCTCTTCGGAAACCGACGAGATGCTCCGCACATGTTCGCGTCTGATCGTGATGCGGGACCGTAAAGTCGTCGGAGAACTGTCTGGCGATGATCTCACGCAGAGTAAGATCATGAGCACGATCGCAGGAGGGGAGTAAAGGATGAATAAGTCATTGTTTAAGAAAATAACCGGCAACCAGATGTTCATCCCGCTTGTGGCGCTGTTGCTTCTGGCGGTGATCAATCTGATCGTCGACCCTGGATTCTTTAAAGTTTCCATGAATACGAATAACGCTGGAAATCCGGTCCTTTCAGGTTACCTGATCACGATTTTGGACTACGGATCGGAATTGGCGATCCTGGCGATGGGAATGACGCTCGTAACGGCAGCGTCCGGCGGCCAGGACATCTCGGTCGGTGCAACGATCGCCATCGCGGGCTCGGCTATGCTGCGCGTCCTCTGCGGCACGAATCCGAGACCGGAGGCGATCCAGGCACCGATCATAGTCGCCTTCCTGGTGGCCTGTCTGGTAGGTATGCTGTGTGGTGCTTTTAACGGGGCATTGGTATCGATCTTTAAGATCCAGCCCATGATCGCGACCCTCGTACTCTTCACGGCAGGACGTTCTATCGCGGCGTGGATCAACGTGAATAAACTCCCGATCGTACCGGATCCGAAGTTCGCCTACTTCGGCGGATTCATCCCCGGTATCCCGGTACCGACCACGGTCTTCATCGTCATCGTGTGTATCATCGTGGTGGCGCTTGTACTGAAGTTTACAAACCTCGGACTGTATACCCAGGCGGTAGGTATCAACGAGAAGTCCGCAAGACTTAACGGTATTAACCCGACCTTCATCAAGTTCCTCTCCTTCGTGATCCTGGGACTGTGTGTGGCGGTGGCCGCGCTCATCAAGGTCAGCCGTCTATCTACCATCAACTATTCCGTTATCGCCAAGGACATCGAGATGGATGCCATCCTGGCGGTGGCGCTGGGCGGGAATGCTCTGTCAGGCGGTAAGTTCAATATGTGGGCCTCGGTCCTCGGTGCCTACGTGATCCAGTTCCTGACGACGACACTTTATAAATTCAATGTCCAGTCGGATGCGCTCGCTGCGTATAAGGCGGTCGTGGTTATCCTTCTGGTGTTCTTCTCGGCACCGAAGGTAAGAGAATACTTAAGTGCTTTTGCCAGGAGATTCTCTTCTAAATCGAAAAAGAGAGAGAGCAAGGGGGAGGCCTAAATGGATAGTAAGAAACTCAAAGGTGGGATATTCAACAAGATATCCGATACGAATCTTCTTCTTGTGATCACGATCGTGATCTTCCTTCTGATGTATATCGGCGCGATCGTATTCCAGGGAAGCGGATTTAAGAAGCCGCAGATGTTCTTCAACATCTTAAATGCGAATGCGGCTCTGATCATCACGGCGATCGGTATGTCCGTCGTCATGATCTCCGGCGGGATCGATATCTCTGTCGGTGGTGTGGTAGCTCTGGTCTCCATGTGCTGTGCCGTCTACCTGGATAAAGCGAATGGTAACGTCTGGGTATCGATGCTGATCGCGATCGGAATCGGCCTGGCCTTCGGACTTGTGCAGGGCACGCTCGTTGCCTACTTCGACATCCAGCCCTTCATCGTCTCTCTGGCGGGTATGTTCTTCGCCCGAGGCATGACGACGATCGTCAACACTAAGCCTTTTAACGTGCAGAATCCGGCATTTGTGAAACTGAAGGAAACAAGGATCAAGATACCGGGAATGGGTTCTTACAATAAGAAAGGCATGTACATCTCGGCATATATCGAAATCGGTGTGGTGGTCGCCCTGGCGCTTGTGGTAATATTGTTCTTGGTATTACGCTACACGAAGCTCGGCAGATCCTTCTACGCAGTGGGCGGAAATAAGCAGAGTGCCCTGATGCTCGGTATCAACGTAAGACGGACCAAGTTCCTCTCTCACGTGATCTGCAGCCTCATGGCCGGTATCGGCGGATATGTGTACTTCCTTAACGTCGGTTCAGGTGCTGCTTCCCATGCATCGGGTATGGAGATGAACGCCATTGCTTCCTCCATCATCGGAGGAACGATGCTCACCGGTGGCGTCGGCAATATTGTGGGCACGCTCTTCGGAGTGCTGTCGCTGAGTACGATACAGAATATCGTGGCATCCGCAGGTCTTGGAGAAGCCTGGTGGACCGGTATTACGATTGCGGGAATGCTCTGTCTGTTCCTCCTGATCCAGAGTATCGTCATCCGACAGAAGAAGAGGGCGCTCAAGACCTAAGGAGCAATGAGGATGGGAAAGAAAACCCATATGGTGGCAATGCTACTCCTGCTGGCAATTTTCTCGGTTGCCTGCCGGGGTAGTGTTGTTTCTGAGACAACAACAGAACAGACTTCGGAGTCGAAAGTGGTAACGGTGGGATTCTCCCAGCTGGGCGCGGAGTCCGACTGGAGATCGGCCAATACAGATTCGATGCTACAGGCGCTCTCGAAGGAGAACGGCTACAATCTGATCTATAAGAACGGCCAGCAGAAGCAGGCCAATCAGGTCACGGCGCTGCGGATGTTTATCCAGCAGGAGGTCGACTATATCGTTCTCGCGCCCGAGACGGAGACCGGCTGGGATTTCGTTCTGCAGGAAGCGAAAGATGCAGGGATCCCGGTCATTATCGTGGACCGCCGGGTCGATGTGGCGGACAGATCGCTCTACACCTGCTGGGTCGGTTCGGACTTCGAACTCGAAGGGCAGAAGATGGCGGCGTGGCTGCATGAATATACGGAGAAGGCTGGGATCGCGGCCTCGGATCTGCATATCGTGAATATCCAGGGTACGATCGGATCGTCGGCCCAGATCGGAAGGACCCGGGGACTCAATAATGCGGTCAGAGAATACGGATGGGATCTCCTCGCTGAGGAGAGCGGCGATTTTACCGAAGTAAGGGGCCGCGAGGTCATGGCATCCTTCCTTCGTGAATACGACAACATCAATGTGGTCTATTGTGAAAACGATAACGAGGCCATCGGTGCCATCGATGCCATCGAAGCGGCGGGCAAGCGTGTCGGCTCCGATATTAAGAACGGAGAGATCATGGTGGTTTCTTTCGACGGGATCAATGCCCAGGCGCTGGAATATCTAAAGCAGGGGAAGATCTCCTGTATCGCCGAGTGTAATCCGCTCCACGGACCTCGTGTCCAGGCACTGATCGAGACTCTCGAGTCGGGTGGTACGCCGGAGAAGTATAACTACGTGGCAGAGACGCTGTTCAGCTCTGTTCCCGAGATCACATCCGTGACGGTAGGAGAAGAGACCTACAGTGTCGATATCGTGAAGTGACCGGACTGTGCCGGGACTATCGTGAAAGGACCGGGGACAAGTGCTTTTGGCGCGGCAAAATCAGGCGGCAAGCTTGTAGAGCTCCTCGGAGTATAGTCCGAAATAGACGAAGTCGCTTCCTTCTTCTGCAGCATAGAGATAATAGATACCCGGAGTGCTGAAAGAATCGTAGACAGAGGAGGCCACGTTTAATTCAACGGTCGTGTTGTTCTTGCCTTCGTAGTAGATGTAGTAATGGGTCGTTTCGCTCGTACTTCCGTCACTGTCCGTTGACGTCGTGGTCTTCGTCTTCGCATCCAGAACATTCAGCGTGTACGGCTTGAAGCTGCATTTGTCCGGTTTCGGGTATTTCGACATGGAAAGGAAAGACCGGGAGATAAAGAAGAATATCCCGATGAAGACCAGAGGTACCACGAGGGAAAAGATGAGCCGGATCAGGTTGAATGAATCGCCGCGTCGGGCTGCGCGGAAGTACGAAAACACGGCAGAGCCGATGACGACTACCACCATAACAATAAGGAAAATGGTCACGATCTTGCTGAAAGCAGAGGTGCCGGCTTTACGGGATTCGTAGAAAAGACGGTACTCGGCAGAAAGGAAGCGGTCCGTCAGCACGACCTTATGTTCTTCGGGATCGAGATTCTTCGCTTCATCGTATGCCGCCTGCCGCTCGTTCTCATACGTGACGCGCTCCTTCGAGAAACTTCTTTCTGATTTCTGCATGGTGCTGAACATGAGAAAGAAGAGACCGGCCATCAGGACGATGCCTACTAAAAAACCAAGAAAACCTTTAAGCTTCGAATTCATAATGTCCTCCCGCAAAGTACAGTTAGAATACCGTTGTTGTAAGGTCATTTTACCATATTTCGAGGCAGCGTGGTTTGTTGCTTTCTAAGCGCGTGTATATTATCATTTTCCGTAGGAAAAACACTTGCGAATTCTTTAGGAAGAAGCACTTGGAGAAACGATTGCGAAGAGGTGGAAGTATGGGGAGTCAGCCGCTAGAGATCAAAAGAGTGCGGATCGAGGATCCGTTCTGGAAAAGTAAGCAGGAACTGATCCGAAGTGAGGTGATCCCCTATCAGTGGGAAGTCTTAAACGACCGGGTCCCGGAAGCGGAGCCGAGCTACTGCATGCATAATTTCCGCGCGGCAGCAAAGATCGTGGAGCAGGCGCGGGAGGCGAAGGAGACGGGGAAGGTCTTCGAGGCGCCGAAGTATACGTACCGGGGATTCCAGGCGTTGCCGGAAGACCCGCGGAACCCGAAGGACGACGAGTTCTACGGATTCCTGTTCCAGGACAGTGATTTTGCCAAATGGATCGAGGCTGTGGGATATTCTCTCGCGACGCACCCGGATCCGGAGCTGGAGAAGACGGCGGACGAGGCCATCGACCTGGTGTGCCGGGCCCAGACCGAAGACGGCTATCTCGACACATATTACATCATCAACGGCATGGACAAGGTGTTCAGCAATCTTCGGGACCACCATGAGCTATACTGCCTGGGGCATCTGATCGAGGGCGCGGTGGCGTACTTCCAGGGCACGGGGAAGGATAAGCTCCTGCGCGCGGCGATGCGTTTCGCAGACTATGTGGAGGCGAGGTTCGGGACGGAGGAAGGGAAGATCCACGGGTATCCGGGACATGAGATCGCGGAGATGGCGCTGCTGCGGCTAAGCGAGGTCACGGGTGAGGCGCGCTACGCGAAGCTGGCGCAGTATTTCATCGACCAGCGAGGGCAGGCGCCGCTGTATTTCGATATGGAGCATTCTCAGGCACCGGGCGAGCCGTATAAGGTGGACTATTACCATCAGGCGCATGTGCCGGTAAGGGAGCAGTCGGAGGCCGTGGGACATGCGGTGCGGGCGGTGTACCTCTATTCGGGCATGGCGGATCTGGCGCGGCGGACGGGCGATACGGCGCTTCTTGCTGCGTGCCGGAATCTCTGGAGAAGTATTGTTTCCGAGAAGATGTATATTACCGGTGGCATCGGGGCGACGCATCTGGGGGAGGCATTCTCGTTCCCGTTCGATCTTCCGAATGACACGGCCTATGCGGAGACGTGTGCGTCGATCGGGCTGGTGTTCTTCGCGCGGCGGATGCTTCAGATCGAGGCGCGGCGCGAGTATGCGGATGTGATGGAGCTGGCGCTGTATAATGGGATATTGTCGGGGATCGCCCTCGACGGGAAGAGTTTCTTCTATGTCAATCCTTTGGAGGTGCTGCCGGAGGCGTGCCGTCTCGACGAGCGAAAGATGCATGTGAAGCCTGTGCGGCAGAAGTGGTTCGGCTGTGCTTGCTGTCCGCCGAATCTGGCGCGGCTTCTAGCGTCTATCGGGACGTATGCGTATACCGAGAATGAGGAGACGCTGTTCGTGCATCTGTATATGGGATCGTCGCTTCGTAAGAATGATCGGGAGATCTCGGTGGAAAGTTCTCTTCCGGGAAGCGGGCGCGTGGTCGTGCGTGTGGGTGCGTGCGACGGCGGTGCGGCTTCGGTTGCGGAAAGCGATAGGGCGGAGGCGGCCTCGGGGCGTGAAGATGCGTGCGGGGCGGCGCGGCCGCTGGTGCTGGCGCTCCGGATCCCGTCCTGGTGTGAGGATAAGTATGAGGTGCTGTGTCAGGTGCAAGGTGAGCGTGTCTCCGGTCTTGGCGAAGTGCGGGACGGTTATCTCTATGTGACGGTGCCGGATCAAGAGACGGTGATCGAGCTTCTCTTCGAGATGCGTGCGAAGTTCGTGGTGGCAGACCGGAAGGTGACCGAAGATCTCGGAAAAGCCGCCGTGGTGTGCGGGCCGGTGGTGTACTGCGCCGAGGAGGCGGACAACGGCCGAGAACTCGGGGAACTGTATGTGGATACGGAATACGAACCGGAGGTCACGGGCGAAAGTGCTTTTGCCGAGGAAGAGTGCGCAGGTTTTCTCGATGTGCGGGGATGGCGGATCGTGCCGGAGGAAAAGGGCGCCGGGTTCGCCGGAGGCCTGTACCGCACGTGGTCGGGCGCAAGGCGCGAGGCATGCGTGATCCGGATGATTCCGTACAGGCTGTGGGCGAACCGCGGCGAGGGCGAGATGCGGGTGTATCTGAACCGCGGGTGAGGCAGGAGTCCTACGTTTAGTCCCACAAATCAAGGCGGAGTGTGGGACTGCTTGTGGGAATCCTACGTTTAGTCCCACAAATCAAGGCGAAGTGTGGGACTGTTTGTGGAAAACCTACGTTTAGTCCTATAAATCAAGCCAAAATGTGGGACTGTTTGTAGGACAAGAGCCCCGAACCGGCTCGTTTTTTCCATTTCTAACGGCGAAGCTTCCCCCGACTAAGGCTCACTTGATGAAAATGGTGGCGTGGGCGGCCAGAACGCACAGAATCTTCAGTTTCACGACCTCGATGTTGATTCCGCCGTTGGTATTTTCATAGGTGAAAAGAATATCGTATCCTTCTTTCATGCCGCTGTTAAGGTAGAGACTTGTCTTGTTCAGAGACCGGATGCTGTAGTTTGCTTCATCCATTTTGCCGAAATGCTCGATAAAGAAGAAACGGCCGGTTTCGGGGCAATACACGGCGAAATCTACATAGAACGATTCACCGTTGATCTTAACGAAGACTTCGTACTTGTACTCAAGACCAAGTTCTTCAAGACACTGCGCAAGCATCACCTCGGACTTCGAACGGAAGAACCGCCCGT